>ERZ808267.598-NODE-598-length-10257-cov-2.738189_pt1 | contig 10257 bp, 8 predicted proteins | sample MGYA00521241_ERZ808267 | MGnify/ENA primary metagenome ERZ808267 (study PRJEB31516, sample SAMN03275592) | gut metagenome | biome: mammalia-associated habitat; material: feces | host: Papio cynocephalus | place: Kenya | collected 2012-07-19 ... | reverse complement strand
AATAAATAAATATCCACGCCAAAGTTGCTACTGTCACAAAGAATTTGTCGCCATAGCCCATATCACTTGCCAAATATAATGGAATTGTTGTGATAATTATGTAGAAAATTTGCATAGAATATTCAGGGTGTCTTACTATGTTATAAGGGAATCCTGTAACGATTCCTCTATTAGTTAAGTTTCCTGATTTTGTACCAAGTCTTAGTACCGCAATCAACATTCCGAAATTTGCGATAATTGCAAACAAATTCAATATCGCAAGCAAGACAGGATTATTTACAGGCAGTAGTGAATCTTCTGTTACTTGCAAAAATTTATCTGTAAGAAGGACTACAGGGTAGTAGCACATGATACAAGAGATTACCCCAAGAGGTGTGGTATCAACTGATTTGATTTTATTTTTGAACAGGTCTAAATCTGACAAATAACTGATTGCAAGAACAACCAAGTTTATTGTCATTGCTAATTTTATCCACATATCGCCTGTGTCATTCAGATATTGTATTATTCCTGACAAAATTCCTGAACCTGCTGAAATATATTGAACGGCTTGTTCAAACATAACTTTCAAAAAGTCTAAATTATAGCCAAAGCTTGGCAGGTAGTTGTTGCATAGAGTGTTTACGCAATAAACTCCGAAAAATGTTTGCATAAAGACAATCATCATCGCTTGTTTTTCTTTTTCTGTCGGTTCAAGTCCTTTTAAAAAGTGTTCAACAGGCATGTCTTTAGAAAATTGTCTGGCAAAATATCCAAAGATTGTCATGTTACGTGAGTCTTTGACCGATTGTGGTCTCACTGTCCAATAAATAATCGGTGCGATTAGCAAATACCCAAGATAAAAGACAGTGAAAAATATTGTATAATCAAATCCTGAATTTTCTTCAATAGTTTCATAATATGCAGGACAAAAGATTATGCATAACAAAACTAGTCCGTAAATTATTGCAGATGCAATATAGTGTCTTAAAAGTTCAAGATTTGTGGCTTTTTCTTTCTTTTCTTCTTCCATTTATAAAGTTCCCCTTTTAAATTCTAATATTGTTGTATTTTAGCATATTTTATATAGTTGAACAAATTAGCTAAATTTTCTTAAATAACTTTCGACAAATTCGTCAATATCTCCATCCATTACAGCATCGACATTGCCGACTTCGCAGCCTGTGCGGTGGTCTTTTACCATTTTATACGGATGGAATACGTAAGAGCGAATTTGTGAACCAAAGTTAATGTCTACATTCTCACCTTTCAGTTGAGCCATTTTTTGCTCGTATTCAGCTTCTTTTATCGCCAAAAGTTTTGAAACAAGAATTTGCATTGCGTATTCTTTGTTTTGAAGTTGAGAACGTTCTTGCTGGCATTTTACGACGATTCCTGTCGGTTTGTGCAATATTCTGACTGCGGTTTCTACTTTGTTGACATTTTGACCGCCTGCACCGCCTGAGCGCATTGTCGTAACTTCTAAATCCTCCGGCGGAATAGAAATTGTTTTTTCAAAATCTTCTATAATCGGAGAAACTTCAACAGAGGCAAAACTTGTTTGGCGTTTGCCGTTTGCATTGAATGGCGAAATTCTGACAAGTCGGTGTACCCCTTTTTCAGCTTTTGCGTAGCCAAAAGCGTATTTTCCGCTGATTTTTATTGTTGCGGACTTGATGCCTGCCTCTTCTCCGTCAAGTTTATCAAGGAGTTCATACGTCCAACCTCGTTTTTCAACCCAGCGCATATACATTCTAAGTAGCATACTCGCCCAGTCTTGGGCGTCTGTTCCGCCAGCTCCGGCATTGATTGTCAAAATTGCATCCGCCTCATCGTATTCACCGGATAACATTTGTTGTAGTTCAAATTTTTCAAGTTCTTTACTCAAGTTTTTAATTTGTGCATAACTGTCTGCGATTAAATCGCTGTCAGAGAGTTCAATTGCAGCATTGCAATCTTCTATGACTTGAGACCACTTTGAAAATTTTTCTAAAATTTCTTTTTTATCTTTTATTTGTTGACCGATTTTTGAGACTTTTGAATTGTCTGACCAAATATCAGGATTTTGCATTTCTGATTCTAATGCAGTTAATTCCTGCTGAATTTTATTTGGGTCAAAGACACTCCTTTAGCTTGTTGAGTCTTGGTGTAATTTGACTTAATTCTTGTTTTAATTCTGTTTCCATACCTCAATTGTATAATAAAAATGCTTGCTTGCAATTAGGTTTAATGTTGCTATAATTAAAGGAAAGAGAGATTTTTATATGGAAGTTTTGAACCAGTTAAAAGCAATATATAAAGGTAAAAATGCAGTACAAAATCATATAACGCTTTTTTCAATATTAGGAATTGTTGTGATTTTGTTGAATAATATCGTTGCTGCTTGGGGTCCAAGTTCAATGTTTTTCGACTTTTTTGCTGTAGCTCCATCTTCAAGATTTGAATTGTGGATATCATTGACGGTTTGTTTGGTGTTGATGATTTATTTATTCGGCTATGATTGCAAATTCGTACATTCAAGGTTTGGAAATATGGGAAATGGGTTGCCAACAATGGATTTAGTTCCGATGACAATGTTTTTCAAGATATTTCCTGTTTTTGTTTTGTGGCAAGTATATTATGCAGTTATTTTGGTGTTTGGTGCAATGTTTATTTTGCCAACCAAAAATTCGACATTGATTTATTTATTGTCTTCTTTGTTGGTTTGCTCTCTTCCGTTTATGAACTTGATTTTAGTCAGATTTACCTCTGATTTTAGGTATTCAAAAGAAATTATGTTGCCATCTTCAATTTTTAAATATATAGATAAATGCTTAATCCCTGTTATATGTGCGGTTTTTGGGGTGATTGTTTTAACAGTTATTCCAAGTTGTGGTGTTTATTATGTCGCAAATTTTGCACATAAAATTTCCTCAGAGCCGTTGAGACTTTCTGTATATTTGGCAGATGTTTGCGTATTTGTTTATCTTATTACGATTTTGAAATTTGCGTATTTAGGTAGTTTTGCAAAAATTGTGAAATCAAAGATTTTTAATCAGGGATAACTTGGATTCTGCCATCGTCATATATTTCGACAGGTTCTTTTGATTGTTTCAATATATCTTGAACGCATTTTGTTGCATCAAAATCATATTTTTCAATAATTCTGTCAGGTTGATTTAATTTTGTAAAACCATCGTTTCCTTGCGCACAATAATCGTTTAGCACTGTTGTATAGTATTTGTCTGTCCTTGGATTGTTTATATCTATAGGTGTTTCAACTCCGTTTTTATCAACAAATTTCATAGACAAAATATGACCGGAAGTGTTGACTGTGTATTTTAAGCCCGATGTGTAGAAAATTCCAGGTTTATTTGCAACATTTGTAAATGATTTTGCGGCAAGTTTAATCGCATCAACAAGGTCTTTTTCGCTGTAGCTCATTTTGTACAGTTTGTTTTGGAAAGGCAAAACATCTGCCAAAATCCTTGTGTCGACTTTCCCAGGTTCAAAGTATCCGCGAATATTAGGAGATGGCAGAATTGCAATATCACAGTTCAAATCTTTTCTCATACAGTCTGTGATAAAATATGCGTGCGGATTTGGTTCAATTAAATCGTGTTTAAGCGGAGGAGGAGCGGATTTTATTTGTCCGTAAGTTTCTCTTGCTCCAAAAATCTTGTCAAAAATATATTTTGCAGGTGCAAAACGTTTGAAATTTCTAGTGTAGCCTACGTTGTTTTGGACTTTTTTGATAACTCCGTTTTGGTCAAATTCAAGGTTCAATATGCCAAAATTTTTGCCGTCCCGTCCTGCTTGTGTTATAACAACAGGCTCACCTGTTTTTGAGTAAAACAGATTTTTTCCTTCTTTGACATCAAGAAGTAAGTCATGAGAGTGACCGCCCAAAATGACGTCAATGCCTTGGGTTTGGTTTGCGACAATTTTGTCCATCGTGTAGCCAAGGTGCGATAACAATATTATCTTATTTATCCCTTGTTTTTGCATTTTGTCGACTTCTTTTTGAATATCCATTACGGTTTCTCTTGGCTTGTCGACTTGAATTTGTTTTTGGATTACTCCTTCTTTTGAACGTTTATATAAGTCAATCGGTGATGCGCCTATGATTCCGTATTTGTGACCGTTTTTCTCTTCTACGATTTTAGATTCAATTTTGTGACTCCACGGATTTTGCGGACTGATTTTTACATTTGCTGCCAAAAGATTATACGAAATCAACGGCAAAATCGCACCGACTTTGTCTTGCATATCGTATTCGTGATTGCCGACCGCAGAGGCTCTAATGCCGATTATTTTTTGAAACAGTACCGCAAGTTGGTTTGTCTTAAAATCTTCGCCAATCATAATATCGCCTGAAGATAATTTTAAAGTGTCAACATCTTTTTTATCTTTGTTACGAGCATCAAAAGCGTTAGATGCGGTGATGGTGCGTTCCATATTTATGGACTTGCCATGGTAATCGTTGATGTAAAAAATGCTGGTTTTTACACTATTAGGCTGATTGATTGGATTTATCATCTCTTAGTGAGTCCCTTAGGCATGAAAACACATCAAGATTTTTTTTGCTGTTTATGAGGAGTTTTGTTTACAAAATTTAAAACTTCATAATTTGTACCTTCCAATATTTAGAAAGCTCATCATAAATTTCATTTGTTTTATCAATGACTTCAATCAATACGATGCCGTAATTCAAACATTTGTATTCCCCCATATCGTGTAAGCCTATTCGCGTTTTGATGTTACATCCGTATTTTGTCAAAATTTCTTGCAGCTTTGTTGACTCTTCAATTCTATTTTCTATTTTTATACCGATTATTGCTGTCATATATGAGTTATAAATCGAGTTTAGAAGAATTGGAATTATCTATCTTACCAATTTGAAATTAAAAGGCGATTTATAATTAAATCGCCTTAACTTTAAATTTATTCAATATAACTCATTTTGCCGTTTTCCATCCAAAAACCGACATTTCTTTCTTGAAATCCTGTAAGCTTATCCTTAACTATAATTTTGCCTTCTTTCAGTTTTCCATTGTCGTCGTAATACATTTCTTGTATTAAGTTACCTTTTTGATAGACAATTTTTCTTTTGTCTTCACCCATTTCGGCACTTCCTTTGCCATTGTATATTGTGATAGTTCCACCGTCAGAGGATTTGTAAATTACTGGTGCTCCCATGTGGTATTGTGTTCCTGCAAACTCGTACCCCATTTTTTCAAAATCTTGTTTTGTTGGTTCATTTCCTAAGCCTACAGGACTTTTCTCTAGCACTCCTTTTGCGGCTTTGCTTGGTCGAGGTTCATTTAGAAAATTTTCAATATCATTTGAGGTAATTTGCTTTGTTGAAATTCCTCCCATGTGTGCCATATCAATTCGTGCTAATTTGGGTTGATGTTCTGTTTTTCGAATGATTTTTATTTCATTGAATTGGTCAAGAAAATTAATTTTACCTAAATACATGTAGATTTCTCCTTTCGATTAATATACTCTCGTGAAAGATGCACATCACTTACATTTATATAAAAACATTTCCCTAAGAAAAATTTCACAAAATTTAGAATTTTTAATACTATATGTCTAAAATATAGAATTAACAAATGGTTCGAGGTTTACATAACTTTACATATAATACTTATGGACAGTAAAATTTTGTTATAAAGAATTTTAAATTGTAATTATGGGCATAAAAAAAGAACTCGGTAAAAAAATAAAACGTATGCGAATAGAAAAAGGATACACTCAAGAAAAACTTTCTGAGTTGATTGAAGTATCTCAAAAAGCCTTGAGTAGTATAGAAACAGGTGAAAATTTTGTCAAAGCTGAAACGTTAGATAAAATTTTGGATGCTTTTGATATCACGGCAGAAGAGTTGTTTGCAACAAATCATTTGAAAGATTGTGCTGAATTACTTCAAATGATAAATAAAAATATTACTAAAATTTGTGATAATCCTGAAAAATTGGAATTGGTTTATAATTTGACGCGAAGTCTTTGTGCAAAATAATTTTTTAGCAAAAAAATAATACCCTTTGTGGGTATTATTTTTCGTTTAACTGTTGTGATAATCTATTCGATATCAAGATTATCGTCGGCTTGAAGCTGTTTTTTTCTAAGATTATGCATTACTGCATCTACTAACAACTCATAAGATTTCATGCTTTCAATGTTTGGAAATTCTTGCTTGAGTTGGGCTCTGACCATTGCTTCCAGCTCTAGGTCGTCAGAAAGTGATTGTAGATTTTCCACACCGCTAATAGTTTCTAAATAATCTGTGGTGCTTTTATCTAAGTTATTTTTATTGGAAAATGCTAACCAACGTAGTCTTGGGCTTACAGTTTCCTTTAATCGTTGTACGAGTTTTAAGTTTTTGAGTCGGTCGAACATTTTCTACCTCTATTTTCTTTTACCTTCTTGTACTATTTTAAAGTATCCTGAAAAAAATAATTGACTTTTTAACAATTGAAGTTTACAAAATTTAACAAAATTTAACAAAATACTTGAAATCAGCACTATACTTTGCTGAAATCTGTTAAATGTTCGTATTTTTTCTTTAATAATGTTAGCAAAGCAATCCTATTTTTCTTAACATTTTCATCTTTATCCATGACAAGAACATCATCAAAGAATTTTGTAACAACAGGGTTAAGATTTTCCAATTCTTTCAAATAAGCTTTGTAATCAGTTGTTTCGTTTACCGTTTTAATTGTAGCATACAAATCTTTTTCTGCTTGTTCTTTGAAAAAGCCTTCGTTAATTGAATCTTCGCTGTTGTCTTTTAATATTCTGATTACTCTGTTTGCGTTTTCAACAAGTTGAGGGGCATTAAGTTCGCTCACAACTTTTACTCTTTCTACGTAATCAGCGATGTCAGCCAATGGGTTTTTCATAGAACATGCCTCAAGTACGTTTTTGTTGTACTTATCAGCCAAGAAAATAATCATTCTTTGTACGAAAAATTCATTGATTTCATCAGCGCAATCTCTTTGTACAGGTAGAGCTTTTAGAGCATCTTTGATGTATTTGTCGATATTGATTTTTAAGTTCCCATCTAAGATAGTTCTAATTACACCTAGTGCTGCACGTCTTACACCTAGTGGGTCAGATGAACCTGTAGGTTTTTTGCCTGCTGCAAACACAGCACAAACTGTATCAATTTTATCCGCGATGCCAACAATTTGACCTTCAATACCTTTTGCTGTTTCGCTTTCAGCATTTAGTGGGAAGTAATGTTCTTTGATACCTTGAACAACTTTCGCATCTTCGCCTGAAACTCTTGCATAATCAGCACCGATAAAGCCTTGAAGTTCGGTAAATTCAAATACAAGGTTTGTTGTCAAATCTGCTTTACATAACAATGCAGTTCTTTCAACATCTTTAGATTCAACATTTAAGTCTTTTGCAATGTCGTTTGACAACTTGATAAGTCTTTGAGTTTTGTCAAACATTGAACCCATACCTTTTTGGAAAGTTACGCCTTTTAGGGCTTCAACATAGTCAACCAAAGGTTTTTTAGTATCTTCGTTGAAGAAGAATACGGCATCATCAAGTCTTGCCTTGATTACTCTAACGTTACCGGCTGCAATGTTTTCAAAATTATCACCGATGTAGTTTGTCATAGTGATGAATTTGTTGATAAGTTTGCCATCTTTGTATAGGGCGAAATATCTTTGATGAACCGCCATAACCGTAACAGTAACCTCTTCAGGAATATCCAAATACCTTGGGTCAAATTCGCAAACTGCAGGTACAGGATATTCTGTGATAAAAGTAACTTCTTCTAACAAATCATCTGTGTAGTAAGGAGTTGCGCCAAGTTTAGCTGCTGCCTCTTTTGCTTTTTCTACAATGATTTGTTTTCTTTCTTCTTGGTCAACAATTACGTGAACACTTCTCATTGTTTCAACGTATTTGTAAGGGTCTGTGATTAAGACTTCTTGTTTGTCGAATCTGTGACCTCTTGAGTATGTAGAAGATTCTTTATCTATGATTTTAATTTTAACTTCTTCGTTGTCCAAAATAGAAACAATCCATTTGATTGGACGAGAGAATTTTTCTTCATTGTAGCCCCATCTCATAAAGTGAGCACCTTGAAGTTTCATAAACAAAGTCGGAACATTTTCTTTTAAAAGTTCAGAAATAGATTTGCCTTTGATAACGATTTTTGCGTGAACATAATTGTTTTCAACATATAAATCGTCTTTTGAAAGATTATTTTTTCTTGCGAAACCTTCGCCGGCTTTTGTTAAATTACCGTTTTCATCAAATGCTACAGTCTTGATTGGACCTTTAACGATTTTTTCTTCGTCTGCGGTTTTGTTTTCCAAGCCGTCAACGATTACAGCAAGTCTGCGTGGTGTAGCATAGACTTTGATATCTGAAAACTTAACTTTGTTATCATTTAAAAAGTTTGTAAATCCTGTTTTTAGTTGGCTGATTGCCTGTGGAATAAACTTATATGGTAACTCTTCTGTTCCTACTTCTAACAAATAAATACTCATCTTATATCCTTATCTTTTTCCTTTAACTGTTAAAATTATAGTAAAAGCAAAGTTTGATGTAAAGAGATATTCTTCAGAGGGCAAGAAGGCAAGATATTCTCACATTGACATTCCGAACTTGTTTCGGAATCTCAAATTGAACACTTTGGTCTATGTCATTCTGAACTTTACAAAGCGAACCATTGAGCTAGAGCGAAATGTGTGAGCCTGTATGCGGGCGCAGGCTGAGCTGATTCAGAATCTTTTCCATAATTAATATTCAACAAATGTCACTATTGATGAATCCTGATTATTGAAAGGATTCCGAACTAAATTCGGAATGACAAATCCTAGTCCACCAATTTCCCAAAATCTGTGACTTACTTCGTCTGCCCTCTAGCCCTCTGAATTACTGCTTAGTAAACACCCAAAATCCTTTATTGTTGGTGGACATTATTACCCTGCCTGTTGAAGGCTTTCTTTCTTGTTTTTCTTCCACCACTTCTTTTTTTTTTGCGCAACGGTTTGAGATTTTGGCTTTTGCTCATTAAACACACTTGCCATCAATGTAGATGCGTAAACCGGTGTTGTATGCGCGTAGTCAAATATAATAACTCCATTAGCGTTCATTATTCTTGTTTGATAAATTTGTCGGATTAAATCTTCCGGAGCTCCGCCCATAAATGTTACAAATAGCCCTGCATAAAGGTCTGTGCAAGGTGCTTTGATTCGCATAACATCGTTCATCATAGATGCAAGCATTTTGGGGTCATAGGTCAAAAATAGCGGAGTGAAACCATCAATATAACTGTTAGCAGACCAAGTTCTCCAATCTTGTTGTTTTGATGCTAAAGCAGATGCCAAATCTGGGAAAATAACAGCGCTGATATACACATTTTTTTCTCTTCCTAATTTGCCGACTTTTTTTACAAAGTTTGTGATGTTGTTTCTGCGGTATTGGTTCCAGTCATACCAATTTGCATCTGCTGTTGTCAAATCTACAGGGTCAACTCCATAAACTGATTTGAAGTCATTTCTTGCGTATTCGGTGAATCCCCAAGCGTTTTGGTCGTTGCCTGCTGTTGCGTTAGGATATCTGATATAATCAAGGTTTATACCATCAGGTTTGTAAGTTGTGATGATTTCATCGAGCAACTCAAGCAAAAACTCCTGAACTTCAGGGTTTGCAGGGTCAATGAAATAGCCGTTATGTTCAGATACAGATTTTGTTGCTGTCGGAGATGAGGCAAATTTCTTTGTCTTGTTTCCCCAGTCCGGACGGACTGAAAGTATACTTGACGGATTTGATTCAGGTGGTTGATTCCCAACATAGAATGATTGAAACCAAATGTGGACTTTGATATCTCGTTTGTGAGCCTCTTTTATCCAAACATCCAGTGGGTCAAAACCTTCAAAGTTTTCATTTTGAACAGTAAAGCCGTATTTGTTCATAGTTTTGCTAGGGAAAATTGTTTTTCCGTGAAAATAAGTTTCCAAAAATACACTGTTAAACCCTTCGGCTTTAATGTTGTCAAGAGTTGCTATGATTTGTTCTTTTGAGGTTTCTGTAGGTCTAATCCAAGTTCCTTTTAATTCTGTTTTTATGTATGGCAAAGATGTCTTGATAGCCATATTTGCGGCATCAATTGCCTCTTCGGTATATTGGCGCAAAATTGTACTGTTTTGTTTTTCGTTATCTGCAATCTTTAAATAATTTTCTGCGGTTTGAATATGACTTTCCGGTAATTGGTGGTTGTAATTCGGAACCGTGCTTTTGTAGTAATCAATTATTGATTGAGCC
>ERZ808267.594-NODE-594-length-10386-cov-3.980060_pt1 | contig 10386 bp, 14 predicted proteins | sample MGYA00521241_ERZ808267 | MGnify/ENA primary metagenome ERZ808267 (study PRJEB31516, sample SAMN03275592) | gut metagenome | biome: mammalia-associated habitat; material: feces | host: Papio cynocephalus | place: Kenya | collected 2012-07-19 ... | reverse complement strand
TCGGAGTTTGAGCCACCAGGCATGGTGGTTGTCGGATTATCGCCGTCTTTTATACCCTTCAGCTGTTTCTCGCGTGCCTCGTATTCCGCACGGATACCTGCGACAACTGCCTCACGGAGAGAATCGGAAAGTGTAACCTCGCCGTTACCAGTCATGAATGCCACAAGCTTTTGCATCATGTCATTCAACTGGTCCACCTTTTCGCAGAGCTGCTTGTTCAGGCTTGAAACCATAGCCTCAAGCTCCTCCACCCGTTTGTCACGGGCGAGGAGTTTCTTGCGGAGCAACCTGTTGTCGGCTGCCTCGCCATGTGCTTGCGCACTGATAGCTTGTATGGATTTCTCTTCTGATTTCATGATGCAAAGATACTAAAAATATTTGATATGGCAAAATTATAAAACATTGAATATCAATATATTATATTAAATATTCTATATTAAATCGCTCTCTTCAAAAGTTCACTTTCTTCATTTTCGCCTTGGTTTGCCTCTTCCGTGCTCAGACCTTTTTCATCATCATTTTCATCATCTAAGTCGTTAAATGCAACCTTACGGTCTTTCAGGACGATTCCCTCCACTAGATAGACAAAGTTCTCCCATGAGATATGGTAGTCGCCGTTGGTCGGGTCACGATGAAGTTGACTCTTGATATAGTTACGCAAACCAGCATGGCGATAACGCAAGGTTACAGGCTCACTGCACAGGAAATAATTGAAACCACTAGACAAGCTTAGCATAGCGCAACCTCCATTTCCTTGATTAGTGAGACCAAAGCTGCCTTGGAGCAGCGACCTATGTGCAAGCTAACCTTGCTGCCAAAGTTCAAGTCTATGTCGTCAAGATCCAAATCCTGGTCTTGGCAAACTGGCGAGGTCGTTTGTTCTACGACCATCGAAGCCGCAGGTTCTACCACCAATGGATGCAAACCCTGCTCACCATCTGAGCCCACAGGCTTGGTACTCGGCTTACGATAAGAATCGTTGCGCAAACAATGAAGCATCTTGGTATAGCTTACTTTTTGATCTTTACAGAACCCATGAAGGTTCTTGCTCTTGTACTCGGTTCGGAACTTGCGAACCATTTCGGCATAGTACTTGCCTTCTTCGTTTATATTCATTTTGTCCCAAATTTAAAATTCGGGGCAAAGGTAGGTATTTTTATTTAGGTACACAAGACGGTCTTAAATGACTGCTTACCCTTGTCAAAACGTTTTGTAGTGTCAAAACTATACATCATTTGCCCAAAATAGTATCAAACATTTCATCAACAGAGTTCCAATGCGTAACCCTTCCTGCAGCTACATCTTCATGAGCTAACTCCAAGTCGCTCTTCTTTGGCTTCAATACAGAAATAGCAGAAACTCCATTCAACATTTTAATGGCATTTTTTAGTTTTGTCAGTAAAGCTGGATCAGAAATTGACACCAACAACTGAGGTTTATTTATTGCTATTGAATTCATTTTTGTATCTCCTATATTAAATGTGTTAATAACTCGCTACAAAAGTACGTTTTTCTTTCGATACCACCAAGGAAAAAGACCAAAAAATACAAACTCCTAACACATATTTAACACTCTCGTTAATGAATTTCAACGATTTTGCGAAAGATCTTTGACTTTTCCTAAGGCTGCAACCTCATCTACAGTACGACCAGTCTGCTGGCTCTTGTTTCCACATACCAAATCAAGCATCTTCATCGAATAATCTAGCCACGTCCTGAACATCGACTCGTTCTGATACTGATTCTCCATAAGAGACGTGCCTTCTTTGATAACCTAACGATAGCGCTGTATCGGTACCATGCGTAGCGGTGTAATCGGTACAGTCAAATGAGATAACGGATATAACCGACTGCAAAAAACTTATCAAAAAGCTTGATGTTCATTACAGTAAACTTCCTAAGTAGCTTTTGAAGTAATATTTATCAGGATAATCCGTAGTCATTTGCTTTATACCCTCTTTGATAGTCTTGTCAACCACAGCCGACAATCCCATATAGTCTTGCACATGAGCCACCAGCCAAGCAAACTCTTTTGGTTTTTCTTTCAGCAGAGCCATACGCTTGATGTCATTAAACAAGGTTTCTCCAACAAACGGCAAGTCTTTCTTCGGTACATATTTTACGAACTTCCTATATACCTCCCACAGATTCCAATGCTTATGTACGAACATATCTTTCATATTCTCGAACATCTTTTCAGCAATGATAATATTGCCTTCGGCATCTTGATAGTCATTCGTACTCCAATCCGTGGCGTTCCAAAGTTTATCCAAGAACGAAGACCATTCATCTTTGCTTACCACTTCTTTTAGAGCCTCGTAATATTTCAACTTATATCCACTTGTGATAAACCTATTTCTACATTCCTCTATCAGCCAATCCTTATCGCCTGACATTTTCAATGCCTTTACCACCTTATCCTCCCATTTCTTGGAGTAAGAGCGGAAATCGTCCTTGTTGTCATCTATCACCTCCACGGCTTTTCTGTACTCGCCCCATCCGATGAGACAGTCGATGTAATGGTCACGCACTTCCTCCTCGTCACGCTTATCCCACATCAGCTTCTCTGCCTTTTCACGCTTGCCATGTGCAATCCAATAGAATCCTCCTCAATCTCATCACTGTTGATAAGCAACTCCCTCACCATGTCAGCTGCCTTGGTGACAATATCCTACAGCACCTTGTTCTCCTCTGCCCACACATCATAACGCAAAGGCTTGAAACCTTGATGGTCGTGCTCAAATTCCCTGCAAGTAATGAGGCTGTCCGAATCGCTTGCCCGACTCACCTGCATGGGCAAAGCAAGCCTCCACCTGTTCCTTATAGTTGCCACGCTCTGGCTTCCAATACTTTTCCACCAAAGCGGTAGCGAAGTCCTCATGCACGGCAGCATACAGTCGCACAAAGGCTTTCATCTCCTTGCCCGATATCTTCGAGAGTACTTTATCTATCTTGTCTATTTGGGTGTTTGTGTTCATACCATATGTTTCTTTACTATTTCAAATATTCTACAAATATCTTTTTAACATAAACCAAGTTCATCTTCCACCATTGCCAACAAAGTAACGCTGCAATGATGAGTATTGAAAGAAACAAAATCCAAGACCAACCTATAACAATAGTCAAGAGAACAGAAGAAAATATATGTCCAAAGAATAAGTTCCTTGCCAAAACTGATTGATAGTAGAACTCTTGATACTTGTCTATTTCAGTTGCTTGCTTAGCTTGAGCCAATCCTTTTGCAGCCTTGATATTGTCAATGGTCTCCAACTCTGGAAGTTGGAGTTTTTGGCGCAAGTCAAGATTTTCCACTATGGAAAACCTTTTGAACGAATTGTTCAATACTAACCGTGAAGGACGTGGCAGACCGAAACAATAAAGTATATATTCTATTCCTCCACAGATTATCTCATTTATATAGCCAACTATAAACGCTCCAAAGATTATGAGGACTATCAGTATGGCAGAGATTTTACTTATAATCTCATACATATTTTTATCTATTTGATAATGTGTACAAAAATATCCCATTCCGACACTACAAAGAATATAAAATCCAGGTATCAGGATTTTCATCGTTTCTTGCCACCTATAGCTCATTTCTTTTCGCCTTTAGCTTGTTCAACATATTTTTCATAATGATATTCATATCCTGGAGGTGGATTCTTGAATCCATTCAAGGCTTCCATATTTTCCGATTGTGCCTTCCACAAGGCATCAACTGGCAAAGAGACTATTTGTGTTGTAAATAAATCATGTCCCTCATGCTTATAGCTATATCGTTGATATTCATATTTGGACGGAGTAAAGCAAACGGAACCTCCGTAATGCCCCGAATTGCATATCACAACATTGCAATATACCAGTCGGGATATTGCTTCTGCCAAGAAGTAAAATGATTTGATGTCTTTATTGTTGGCTATAATCAGAAGGTGTTGAATACGACCTTTATAAATGGTATAGCGCTCAATGTCATAAAAGTCCGCACAGATAGAGACTCCAAGTTTCCCGTATTTACCCAAATCAACTATATAGAATTCGTTACATGGCATAAAAGTCTTGTTCCAATCATGATTGATGGTTTTCATTTCCTCTCGTGACGCAAAATGCTTCCCGAAATAGAAGGATGTAGCTTTGACATTCCCAACATTCTTCTCATGTGGCCAATCTCGTGGCACATAGAACATGGCTTTATTGGAAATCTTATCCTTATCATATTGTTTGAAATCCAATCCTGCAATGACAATTGCTCCTATCTTTTGAGCATAACTTTTTATTCGAGACTCAAAATAAGTTGCCACAGCCAACTCTGGAATAATAACAATATCAGGTTTCTTTGTGTCAGACATTTCTTGGAATGACGCAAAGGCTGCCTGTATTTGCCTCCAAATAACATTTGCCTCATAAACATCCATTTGTGGAGTATCAGACCATGCTAAATCAGAATCCACGATTGCCTGTATAATACCTATGTTCAATAATTTTTCCATTAGATTTTTATCATTACAAGTTGACGAGTTTCATGATGCGCCACAGATATTTAATTTTCTTTCAGTTCGTTAAGCGAGGCTTTTATTTCTCTATAAAGTTCTTCAAGCGTTTCTATCTTTGCATCATTGACTTGTTGATCGCAAACAACGGCATTCAGGATTCCCTTCAGCTTGATTGTTTCTCTGTCCTCCAAAGATAAGCAAGCTGATATAATGTCATAATTGTGAGAAGAAACCTTTCCTTTTTCTAACAAACGGTAAAGTACCGATTGCCATTCATAACCGTATTCAGGTCTATTGAACACCCAAGGTAGAGAGTATTCTTTAGTCAATAATTGAAGGAAAATGATTCCTAACCCATATATTGCTCCTATCATTGGAGAATAATCTTCAGAAGATAAAGACGGATACCTATACATAGTATCCATGAATGAATCTTTTGTTGTTATTTCAATATTTTTTTGTGGGGAAAGCCAACTATCCCAATCTTTTTGTTTCAAACATTCCTCTCTTCTTATCAAAATTGAAGCTGGATGGAGGTGAAGAGTCTCTATATTCTCGATATTATCGCAAAAATACTTCACGACTGACTTCATAATAAGAGTGGCACTATATTCTGAACACAAGGCATTTCCCAACACATTATCCTCTTTTTCCTCCATCTCTTTCACCTCTCTAATCCATTGCAGCAAGGATATTCTGTTATTAGGACTAAACATCTTCTTTTCGGAAAGTTCAAAACCTTTGACAACCTTATTTTCTTCTTCCTGTCCCCAAACACTTAGAAGTAAGTTTTCTTTTTGCAGTTTATCGAGTTTCAACTTTGAGAAATCTTGTTTGCCAAAGTTTGATAGAGGAACGTATGGAATGCAATTAAAAAGGAGTTGAGTAAAATATGGAGAAACAATATTTGCCTTATCCAAATCTTTCATCAAGAAGTTGGGCATAATCAAGTTTGGTGTTGGCTTACTTCTATTGAAACGTTCAATATGCCACAGTAACCAAAATGAAGAATCCAATTCTATTCCATGGTAATTGCAACCTGCCAAGTAATCATATCCCTCTTCTTTCCCAATATATTTCTTCAATGTCCTTCTGACTCTTCCAAAAACTTAGCATCTTCATATAGGTAATGGTGTGTACCATTGTAGCAGTCCTTAACTTCCACAAAATGTTCCAGAAACTTTTCATCTGTGATTTTCTTCCATGGATCTTTGTACTTATTGACTGAAAGACGAGAGATTGCCTTTAATACTTGCAAAGCCAAATGAATGTCCATTACCGAGACAATATATTCATATCCCAAAGAATGTATATCACCATCCTTGTTTATTCTTGCCAATATCAAATATAATTGCTGCATCTTATCTGGTAAATGATAGATACAGAAGTCCAAGATTCTAAGCCACATCTTTGGCTTATCAGGGATTTCCTTGACAGAATATACCAACAATTGGAATATCCTTTCTTCTATTTTCAGAATTTCCTTTCTTGAATCCCCTATTGCATCTCTTATAGAAACATAGATCTTTTTCCCCTTTTCATCTACCTGCTTTTGAACAGACTCATCCAGATTTTCAGGATAGTCATCCCCTTTTGTAAAAATCACAGAGCGCAACATTATTTCTTTTGCTGGGTCGTTCAATTTTAATTCAGAAATATACTCCAACCACTTTTTACGCAATTGATGTATCTTATCGTAATCTACGTTGATGTCAGATGTTAAGCGTGACAACATTGTGCAAGCAAACGATGTCCTTGTTCCCTTTTTGATTTCTTGCTCGGGAAAATCTGTAACAAGTAACATTTGTAAGTCTCTAAATACCATACTAAATTCATTGGAACTCAACAAGTCCAATGGCATCTTAGCAATTTCCGAGATTTTGTGTAGTGTTTGCGTCAGAAGAGGTGTTGGATAATGTGAATCGAGTTCGATTGGTTCCTTGTCGGTCTTCGAGTCATTTACTTTAAGCCCAATAGATTCAAGTTCTTGAATATACCATTTCTCCCATTCTTGTAATTTGTCTTTACGCTCTGATAAAAACAAATGGTCATCTACATATCGGAAGTGTAATATATGATGTTTCGTATCACTTTTAAGTTTCTCTTGAACGTTCAAATCTATGTCTAAGAGATATAAATTGGCCAAAGCGCCAGCAACAATCAATCCAGTTGGCAAACCATCAAAAACAACATCTCTACTTAAATCCATTTGAGCCAATTCTTCATCTGTGAACGGCTGACCTTCATATCCATCATAAGATACATCAAACTTTGTTATGCAATCAATCAATGTGATAAAGTTAGAGTTGGCAATAGGAAACGAAGCTAACAGTTTCGCCCTAATTCTATCCATCTTCACCGATGGGTAGAACTTTTCCAAATCGATTGACATGTAATATAGCTTATTGTAATTACAGGTTTTTGGAAAATAATCCTTTTCCAAATAAGGCAGTCTAAAAGCCTTATTCACCTGCGCCTCGTTTTCTGCAATCGCTTCCAATTCAGAATCATCACAATTCTCCTCATCTTTCTTTCCTGGAAAAGCCTTTCTTTTGATACAAGCAGCCAACATATGCCTGTATAAAGGCCATCCCTGTTGCCACTTACGATAAAACAACTTGGACGTTGTTCTATAAACGCCATTAATCCAATGACCATTTTCATCTTTCCATGTATTCAAGAACAAACGGTTTCCATAGCTCCAAGCGGGCATATTTTCCTCAAAGTAAGGTCCCAAGACACCATATACAGCCATCCAAACAATCTGGTCTTCTACATGAATGCAAAAGGATTGTCTGACACGAAGCTCTTCATGTTTATTCTCTCCATCATCCTTGACTATTTTATTACCTTTGGGATAAGGGGCTGGCTTTATAGGTCGCATCTTATACGTACCAGTTTTCATTTTCTCAGACAGTCTGTCAATATTATCCAAAAGATTGAACTTATAAGCAGACAGTTCCAATTCATCAAACCAAACATTACCATGATGATAAGAGTTTTCCACTCTTCGCCATGCCAATATCAAGTTTTCCTTGCTACAGATTGTCTCAAATATGTTTTTTTGAATCTTTCTCATGACGTTTACCCAAATAGTAATCCGAATAATCCTTGTATTTCGTGTCTTTCCTGATATTATGAATGCAATTGCCTATTTTCTTTAATGTTTTGTTCATTTTCTCAAACAAAGAATTTCCAGCTTCATCATTGTCAACATACATGAACAGTGTCTTATCCCTCAGAAATTCTGCATACTCTGGACGGAATGAACCAGCGCCAGGCAGTGCAATAGCTTTCTTTCCTTCTGAAAGTAAGGCAATGCAATCTGTAACACCTTCTGCAACATATATCTTATCATATCTTTCCGACGATTTCAATATAGGCAAATTGAACATTATAGGAGCAATACCCTTACAGTTGTTAAATCGTCTTTTGTCACCATTCTCCAACATTCCGAGATAACGGCTTTGTATGTTGCGGATATGTCCTTCCATATCATAATATGGAAACAAAAGGCATGGTACCCGAAACACTGGATACAAACTATTTCGGTATTCCATCAAAACACCTGCTTTCAAACACCTCTCTTTTGGATATGTTGCAGTTATCGCTGCTACGAATTTCTCCGAATCAGATATACTTCCTATCTTTAAAACAGCAACAATTTCTTTAGAATATTCCCTTTCCACAAAAAGAAAATGCTTGGCTTGCTCGGACAACTGAGCCTTGCTTATAATCCAATTCAACACTTCTTCATCTACTTGTTGATTGGATGACTCTTTAGAGGAAGATGCAACATATTTTACAGGAGTCTTTTTTAATTTTATCCCTTTGCTTTCTGGTATAGGTATGTTGAATTTCCGAGACAACCAAACACACGCCTCTTGAAAAGAATAATTGTTATATCTCTTGACAAGTTCGATGCTATGTCCACCTACACCACAAACATAGCATTTCCAAGAATTGTTGCTCTTCTTGAAGTGAAGACTTGGATGATGATCTTGGTGCATAAAACACAATGCCATGTTTCGAGAAACAGTTAAGCCTAATTTTTCTGCAACATCATAGACACTCAAAGCATCTAACTTTTCAACGATATATGAAGGTATATAAACCATTACACTTAATTTATAATATATGCACGTAAAGCAAACATACATAAAAAACTAGTATTTACATAATTGTTTACTTTTATGTTGTGTGAAATTTCGGGCTACTAAGCTCCATCCCCCTAAAAAGAATAAAGTGGTTGCCACAAGTAAACATCCACATTTAGAATGTAAATTTCATACCCAATCCGTAAGCCAATCAACTTACGGATTGGGTATGAAATTTATCTTTTGTTGAAAATAAAATTCAAGCCATATTTTACATACCGCTCAAATTTATGGTCAGAGCTAACCAATAAAACCTTGTCAGATATTGCTTGCCCTATAATTAATCGGTCATTAGGATCTTTGTGGTCATCGTAGAAAGGCAAATCTGCATATTCCAGTAAATGCTTCTCTGTAACAGTAACAATTCCTATGTTCATATCATTAAGCCATGTCAGAACATCATGAGTGTTTTTCAATGATGACTTTTTCTTTCCAACAGGAACTTTACCTATATGACACAAATGAATAAGTTCATGCACACAGACTGTACTTGTATACAACACCGTTTGATAATCGCTCAATATTGAGTTTACCGCAGGTGAGATGTCCTCGTTGTTTTTCAACAACAAGAAATATAGCATGTTGGTGTCAAGATAAACTTTCATCTCATAACCATTTTAAGCAAAGAAGCCTTGTCTGTATCAGACATACCAGACAAATCTATCATCGGCTCGGCATCAGAATGAAGCCACTCGCCAACCTTGTTGTATTTTTTTTCATTTTCCATAATTTTCTCCTTTTAAACGTTTAAAAATGTATTTCGAATATGCAAAAATACATTTTTCCCCTCACACCACCAAACTTATTGCATTATTTTAACGTTGGGAATCTTCAAGCCACCCCATAGCTCTCTCCACGATAGGTGGCATGTCGTAGTATTTGTCGTCGAAATGGTTGTTGTCGAAGATAAGGCGCAAAGGCAGACGCTTGATGATGGAAGAGGCTTTATTTCAGCCCCTTTCTGTCATTACCCTCAAACCAGTCCTCCAGCGCTTCCTCGAAGCTCCACTTAAACTTGTATCCACTGTTCTTCAACTTCTCACCACAGATATTCGTAGAAATCTGGAGCTTCTTCACTCTCGCAGGACAGATGCCCATAGGCGAACCAAGGAGCATCGCCATCCTAGCCATTGACAGGATAACCCAGTTAGGAATATCAAGTACAAACTGAGTCAAGCTAGTTACCTTCATCATTGCCTCCACGATATGCCTTTGGTATAGCACCAGTTATAAATCTCATCACCCTTATCAACCAATCCAGCGGACTTCATGCCCGCCATATCAGTGTCAATCTGTGAAATCTGTTGGACCCCATCCTAATACTCAAAACGGACTCTCGAAGTCCTTCAGCAGCTGATGCTTCGTATCTTTCTCCGAGATATTGGCGTGTTCGGTTGGTATTCTCCAATCAATGCCAAGCGATTCATCCAATATCGAGATGCCACCATCTGCCTCTGGGTGATAGAACTCATCACACTTATATTGGAATACTGCGGTCTCTGAGAGGACAGCGAAACCATGGGCAAAACCCTTCGGGATGAAGAACTGGCGATGATTATCCTCCGTCAGTTCCACAGCCACATGCTTGCCGTAGGTAGGCGAACCCTTGCGAATATCCACGGCTACATCCAGCACCCTGCCCTTCACACACCTCACCAGCTTGCTCTGGGTGAAAGGTGGTCGCTGGAAGTGCAAGCCCCTCATCACACCATAGCTGCTCATGCTCTCGTTGTCCT
>ERZ808267.592-NODE-592-length-10427-cov-2.433378_pt1 | contig 10427 bp, 15 predicted proteins | sample MGYA00521241_ERZ808267 | MGnify/ENA primary metagenome ERZ808267 (study PRJEB31516, sample SAMN03275592) | gut metagenome | biome: mammalia-associated habitat; material: feces | host: Papio cynocephalus | place: Kenya | collected 2012-07-19 ... | reverse complement strand
GGTGTTGGTTATATTAACTTCCGAAGATTCTGTAAAGAAAAGGGCATTAGTTATAATCATGCTATTACTTCTGTACACAGAGTAGAAGATTACCACGTATGGGATATAGAAGTAAAAGGCTATCATAATTTCATTGCTAATGGGCTTTGTGTACACAATTGCCCAAATATGCAAAACATGCCGAATCCAAAATCTTCTCAAATCGGTAAAGATATTCGAGGATTATTCATTCCTGATAATGACAAAGAGATGTGGCTGTCAATGGATTACTCCGGACAAGAGCCGAAGATGCTAGTACACACAGCAATACTTTTAGATGACCACTATAAAAAGATATCGACACAAGAACAGGACGAATACATTCCTGGTGGAGCACTTGCCAGAACAGAAGAATTCCGTGGCAGAAGTGCTGATTTCCACACCGCTGTATCAAAGATTTGTATGCAGAGAGAATTCGAAATTGCGCATCACAAATACACAGAAGATGAGCTGCGCATCGCAGCAAAAGAATTTAGGCCAAAAGCTAAGTCAATTGGTCTTGGTACGATGTATGGCAGCGGTGATAGAAAAATTGCTGAAGAGATGACTAAAAAAGGATTTCCAATGACCTCTGTTGAAGCTCACGGTATCAGAGAGAATATCTATGCCGGTGTACCGTTCTTGAATTATCTCAACAAGAGATTGATGGATATTGCCTTGAATCGTGGATATATCAAGACCATACTTGGTAGACGGGGCCACTTCGATTTATGGGAATGTCCGATATGGGATAAGGACGAAAAGAAAGATGCCGACGGTGCAAATCTTAATTTTAAGTCTAGACAAGAAGCTTTTACGTGGTATAATGAAAATAAAGAGAAATACATGACAATGCGTAGACCACAAAGAGCTTATACTTACAAAGCATTAAATAAATATATACAAGGCTCGTCAGCGGATCAGACCAAAACCGCTATGTTACACTTGTATAAGCGTGGCAATTTATCTTTAAATGCACTGGATATTTATTACAGACGTATTCCAGGGTTTGAACCACCAAAATTCAAGACACAAGTTCACGATGAAATTAATGTATCATTGGTAAAGGGAGAGAAAGCTTCGTGGTATCAGGATATTATGGAGCATTGTATTCCATTAAAAGTAGATGTCGTAGCAGATCCCGTAGTATGTACGCGGTGGTCTGAAGCAAAATAAGGAGAAAGATATGGAGAATAGGGAGAAAATAGAAGAGTGTACTCATAATGATTTTCACGTGTATAAGGATAAAGAAAGCAATGGTGATATCACATATATCGGTGTGTGCTTCAAGTGTGGATTGTCTTGCGAATTACGTGATAGAATGAATCAGGAGGTTAGCTAATGGATTATACTTTCAAAACAAAACCTTTTAAGCATCAGCTCGACGCATTGTCACGTTCCGCATGTAAAAAGAATTTTGCATATTTTATGGAAATGGGTTGTGTTGATGAAGATACCGAATTCCTAACACAAAGAGGTTGGGTGAGATTCGGTGACTTTGATTTAAAGAGTTGGGAAAGACCTTTATTGGTAGCACAAGCTGAACCATTAAATAATGATGTAAACAAATGGTCTTTTCGTTTCGTTGAACCGACAGCGTTTATCAAGAAGCCAGCGTATGAATGGGTGTATCTTCGCAGCACCACAGCTACGAATGACCCGCGCAGAAACGTAGAGCTGTTATGCACAGCAGATCACGTGTTACCTGTTAAGTATAAATACAGAACAACACAAGATGACAAAGCAGATGTACGACTTGATTTGTTTGATTATAAAGCTTCAACCCTAGCAAAAATGGTAAGGAAAGATCGAGACAGAGATTTCTTCGAAAAAGAATTGAAGGGATCTAATCCGTATCAAGTCAATGCTACGTCTTTTATTGACTTTGCTGAAGGCGGATTAAGAGGATTTGATTCTGAATATTTTGTACCGGATGATGAATTAAGAACACTCAACGAGTGGGAATTACGTTTTATGGTGGCGGTAATTGCTGATGGTACATATCCAAACAAATTAAATAATAAAGTTGACTTCTATTTTATGAAAGACCGTAAGGCGGAGCGTCTAAGATACGTAGCAGGAAGAGCAGGAATTCCTCTTGCTTATGAATGTCGTATAGGTAGATCAGGAAAGAAGATTCATATTTTTCATGCCATTGCACCGATGAGATGTAAAATCTTTGATGAGAGATGGTACACATTACCACAAAGTGCTTTGGAAACTATTGTAAAAGAATGCTTTTATTGGGATGGCTGGATTAGTGATCAGGAATGCCAGTTCTTCACCGTTCACAGAGATTCAGCAGATTTTATCCAGTACGCTATGTTTGCTTCCGGTTGGGCAGCAAGATTAACAAATAATGGTCTTAAAAAACTATACGCTGTTAAAGGTAGACTAACAAGATGCTACAGATCAGAAATGCTTCCTGATATCTTGAAACCAAGGGAAACAAAATATCAGATGATGTCAAATACACTACGTGGTGCACAAGAAGATGATATGGTGCGTGACGCCTATTGCTTCAGAGTACCATCAGGTTATTTAGTATTGCGTCGCTGGGACAGAATATTTATTTCAGGTAATTCGGGAAAGACCAAGGTTATGATTGATAACATCGGGGTTCTCCACCAAAAAGGTCAGATCTCGGGTGCGTTGATTCTTGCTCCAAAAGGTGTGTACCGCAACTGGTCGGAGAAAGAAATACCAACGCATCTACCTGATTCGATTAATAGAGAGGTTCTTATTTGGGACGCCGCAGCGTCGGCAGGTCGCAAAAGAGCTCTTGATAAACAGATTAATAATTGGGATGGTAAAACATTGCAATTCTTAGTATTTAATATTGAGTCACTTGTATCAGAGAAAGGAAAGAAGTTAATTGAAGCGTTTATTAAAAAACATAATGGTGATGTACTTGCTCTTGTTGACGAGTCTACTTGTATTAAAAACCATAAAGCAAAGAGAACCAAAGCTGCGATTACTCTTGCAGCTAAATGCAAAGCTAGGAGAATTGCTACAGGATCTCCTGTCACAAACTCACCTTTGGATTTGTTTTCACAGTGTGCGTTTCTTGATAAAGGGTTACTTGGATTTGGCTCGTTTTACTCGTTCAAAAATACATATGCTAACATCGAGCGAATTGCAAACAGACAAGGACAGCACTACGAGAAAATCCTTTCTTACAAAAATCTGGATAACCTGTCTGAAAAACTGGATAAATTTTCTTTCAGAGTCACCAAAAAAGAATGTCTAGATTTACCGGAGAAAATTTATATGACACGTGATGTAGAACTTACCGATGAGCAGCGTCGGGCCTACAAAGACATGGCAGACCACCAGTTTGCTATGGTGATTAATGGTGATGAGATAGCAGAGATGTCAACATCTGTTGTGCTAACAAAATTCTTAAGACTTCATCAGATATTGTGTGGTTCATTTACGTCAGATGAGGGAGAGCTGATAAGGCTACCGAATAAACGAGTTGAAGCTTTGCAGGAAGTTCTTGATGAAGCACGGGGCAAAGTAATTATATGGGCAACATACTTGGCAGACATTCAAGCAATTGAAGAGATGTTGAAAAAAGAATACGGTGAAGAAAGTTATGTAACATATTATGGTGCAACTTCATCTGAGGATCGTACCAAAGCAATTGATTTGTTCCAAGACGAAAGCAGCCCGGTGAGATTCTTTCTTGGTAACGTACAGACAGCAGGAAGAGGTATAACTTTAACTGCTGCTGATACAGTTGTTTATTATTCAAACAATTTCTCCTTAGAATTAAGACAACAATCCGAAGATAGAGCTCACAGACTTGGACAAAAAAATAATGTTACATATATTGACCTCGTTGTGAGAAACTCTCTCGATGAAAAAATCCTAAAATCACTCATTGAGAAGAGAAGTATCGCTAATGAGGTACTGAAAGACGACCTCGAGGAGTGGATTTCACTTTAGAGGCGTCTGGAAGCCCGTGAAGAGATGTTCGTGGGTTTTAGGTGTAATCACCTTGGCCCACTTCATATCGTTTAATACAAGACAATTAGAGAGTTAAATGAAGGAGTGCACAAATGAATACAGAAAATAAAACAACAAAAACCGGATATTTAACACAGGAAGCTGTGGAAATTTTTATGAAGGCAAATATTTTGCATTCAATTGACCGTGGCTTGTTAAAAATTAAATGGAAAGATGTAGATATTAAACTTTTATCGGGGGAACAATATATGTATGTAGATTTGATCGTTAATAAAGTTGGTAACAGAGATGGTTTTATTACAAGATTTGAATTCAGAAATTTATCTGATCCCGATAAAGCGATGCGCGTTATGCTGGGTGTAGCTATGCAGGTGCTAGATACTTTAGATCATTATGATCACAATGAAAAGACTCCTATTATCAAGGTGGTAAAATAATGGAAAAGCAACCAAAACTAGCACAGAAATTTATCAAGTGTATGGATTTGCTGGATGAAGGAGATTATTTAAAGATTCAAAAGAATCTCTGGTGCTTCCAAGATTTGTACACGGAAGTTAATAGACATCTAGAAAAGTTCACTGGTGGTGGTGAGAATAAACTTTGCTTAGAACCGAGTGACTTAAAAGACATCTGTGACTTAGCTCAGCCTTTGTTAAATAAATGGGAAGAAAAAATAAATCTTAACAGGATGTACAAAAATTTATGGAATTGTGATAAACTAAATAACGAACAACTGCATAAATGGATGGGAGAATACATACCTTTGTTTGATGTAGTTGCAAAGATACGATGCTTCTTGACAATAATGAGTTACGCTTATTGCATCTACGACGCTTACCAAAAACAATGGAAGCAAGAAAACGATGTCGATATGTCAGAAGTATTATTAAGTACATTGAAAGGACAAATAAAATATGGCTTCTAAAGAAGGGACTAAATTCGACCAAGGGAAACCAGCGGTCGGAGAAATGATAAAAGATTTCGCACCAGCTATTCGTGACGTAGCACGAGTATGGAAATTCGGTGCAGATAAATATGAGAAAAGCAACTGGAAACTGTTGGAGGATCCTATTGATAGGTACACCAATGCGATGGTGCGTCACCTCTTAGCGGAAGAAACGAATGATTTTGATGATGAGTCACATCTTCTCCACGCCGCTCACGTTGCTTGGAACGCTTTAGCCAGATTATACTTCATAATGCAGAAAATAAATTAATTTTTATTGACGTATTTTTCTCAACTACGTGGGTATTACCTCATATAAACTCGTACTAGTCATACTATCAACCCGATACCCACTTTTTCTTACAGAATTGTACACTAGAATACATTAAGCTCATTTTGTATTTCTTGTTTTTTATACTCGGAGCTCTCCACTTATTGCAGATTATTGTTCACTATATGACTTAGCTCCGAGTTTTTTTATGCAAAAGAAAAGCGAGAGGATTCTCGCTAGTTGAATTAAGAAAGTGAACTATTGATCGAAAATATCTATACCCCAAAGTCGCATATAATAGATCACTAAATATTCTTGCTTTTATATGTTTGCTTATGGTTGTTCGATCCGTAATAACGGAGAATCGAACGTACCCATTTGTTAAATTTATCGTACAACACAGATAACTTAGTCAACTTCGAATCGCCAATGTACTGAGTCTTGATACTCAATCTATTCCCGTTATCCAAAACAATCTGGTCGATTGTGTGATAAGCACTTTTGGTATCCTGTATAACGCGTCGGTTATACTTCATTTCAAAAGATGGCGGATAAGTTGGCGGTGTCTGTTGTATCTTCATTAGGCTTTGAAAACTCCCCAGTTATAATTATTGGTATATGAATTACCGATATCGATATGCACCCAGCCATTGGTATCTGCTTCGATACGCAGTGGTAACTTCATTTCTAATATTTTTTTACGCACATCACTGTCGGCCATTCCATTTATATGGAAATCGATTGCGCGTCCATTTATGTGCGGACTTCGTTTGGCAGTGGAGCCGGCACGCTTGTTGTGCTTAATTTGGCGCACCCAGCAGTGTGGAATAATAGGCTTCCCTATCTTCGTACGCACAATTTGCAATTGTTTTGCTAATTGTACGGCATTTTCGAACACTTCAAGAATAGGTATTCCGTCAATATTAGTCTCGTTTGTAAAGACCTCATTCCAAGTAAAATTATCAGAAATCTTCCAAGAAGATGGGAATTTTGGAAAGTGGTCATAAGCATAGTTATAAGCATCTAGTGCTGAAACAATCATATCTTCCTCCTAATTAAAAGGTCATATATCTTATCAACCTTTTCTTTGATATCGTTTTGATTATCAGCAAAGATTTTAATCTCTTCTTTTAGGTTTGCTACGCTTTCGTCGTGGAAGCGCTTTGATACATATTTGTTGTCCATATCTTTATAAATCTCGTCTTTCATTTTATAAAAGTCTCGAGCAGTGTAGATAAGACCACAGGAAGAAGCCGCAACAATAATGCCAAGAAGCATTTCTATTGTAGATAAATGACTTGTCATCACTCCTCCTTTTCAAGATTTGCTATACGAGTTTCAAGGGCCTTTAATGCTTTACAGGGTCCTTGCTGTATCATACTCATACGAACTATATCTACAAGACCCAAGATTACTTCCTTCATACAGAATAAAAAGTATATCGCTACAGCGCCTTTGCATAGAATATAAAAGTATGTATGCCAGATGTTAGTGGATAATAACATAAATTTCTCCTGTGTTATCTCACATATCTAGCATAACATACTTTAGATTATTGTGCAATGGAATTATTTGGGGTGTTTACAAATTCGTTTCTTGGCGTCGTGATATGCATATTCGCAGGCTTTCGGATCATCGATATCATTTAATCTATCAATAGCAAGACCAATGAATACTGATGGCTCTTGACCTAAAGATTTGAAATCTGCCAGATACATTTGAGTTAAGTAGTTCAAATCGTAGTCATTATATTTATAACCTGATGTTGTTATGCCAGCTTGACTCATCGCATCTTCGAATTCTGTCATAGTCCAGAAAGGTGCCTTCACTCCATCATATCTGGTGATTGTATTAAGAGCTTCATTCATCATTTCTTCATCGAGATGCTTCCCGTGAATAGCAAAATGAACAGAACGTTCCGCATCGTGAGGCATATGTTCGTGCCACTCCATAAGAAGCTCTTTCATTTTAGTAGGTTGTGCTATTAATTGCTGCACATCTTGTTCAAAATCGGACATTTTATCCTCCTATTATATTACTTAATTTGGATATCAAAGGCTTAGCAAGATTTACTAATTCTGATAATTTACCGGAGAAAACTATATCTCCTTTGGTATTCATAAAAGGTCTGGCATATTGTTCAAAAGAAGTAATAGACTCATTGATGAAGTCCACTGCGGTCTTTCCCTTCATTGTAAGGTATGTCTGTATCATAGGATTGACTTTGATGCCATTAGGGAACAGTGTATCTATAATAATAGACTCTACTTCATCTAATTCTTTTTGGATAGCATCTCTATCATCTGCTTCCTCTTTATCAATAGTGGCTCCTTGAGGCGGTGCCTCGCCCTCGGTGGGGCGAGACTTTAATTCCTCAAGTTCAGCTTTCAATCTTTCTATTTCTTCGTCTTTCGCATTTTTTACCAGATTGATTGCCATAGAGTTTAACCTCCTGTAGTTGCTGTTGTAGTGGGTGCAGTCCAAGAGTTCTTAGCAGACATTGGTTCCGGACATACGCTTGTTAAAGGCATAACAAGTTTTCCAGGAACAAATGTTGCGTTACAGTAATTGATTACTTCACGTTTAGTATCACAGATTTTATTGTTCAAGAACGCAAAATTGTCTGTGATAGATTGCTTGTCAACTGCTACTTGTTTGTCTAGGGCGGCTACTGCTTTAGCTAATTCAGCATAGTTAGACTGAATCTTTTCATCGTTCTTGTTAGAGGTTGCGATAATCTCTTTGTAAAGTTCAATACCGACACCATCGGTATAGCGCTCTCCTTCTAACTTCGCAATCTTAGATTCAAGTTTGCCTATCTCTCTTGTGTCTGTTGTAGCTACTGCCTCGGTTGCTGCTGCCATCATCGGTGCTGCACATCCTCTACCGCCAAGGAATCCGCCGCCCCATCCGGCACCATTTGCTAATTGTCCAAGTAACCCAACAGTACCAGCAATGCCAAGGCCTAGAGCTGTACCTGCTACGCCTTTTGATGCTACTTCTCTGTCGCCATCAACTGTTTTGATTTGCATCGTTGTTCTCCTTTTGTTAAATACTAAATCGACCTTTCGAGAATATTATAGTGTATAACAGAAAAATAAAAGTGCTCAAAAAAATCCGGTTTTAGACCTTTGTAAAACCGGAATGAAACTACACGTTGATATTAAGCTTTAATGCAATTTATTGTAGATGTCAGTTAGTTCAGTATTTGTATGGACAAGATATGAGTGCAGTTTCAAATACAAATTGTTTTGCTCTCTAGAGTATTTAGTACCAGAGATATGCAGCTCCATGCATATGCGAGGTTTGAATTTGAACTCTAAGTATTTCTTTCTGACCATCTCTTTCTGAATGTCATTCCATCCGACATCATCAATGAGATCCTGAATATGACCTCTGCATAAACATCCGAGAAATACTCGTTCTTTCCTACTCTGCATATTATGGCTTACCTTTCTACTTTTTCTTTTTACCCTTGCAAGCCATTCCTAATTCCTTATTAATGCTCGGCGAAACTTATTTGCCAATGCTTTAAACCTTTTTTCGAAGCGGGGTTTTATAAACTCTGCTTTCTCTTCCACCAGTTTGAATGCTTCTTCTGCATATAAGCACGCAGCTTCCAAATCTTTTTTATCTCCTATAACTTCCGTTGTTGCTTGTTCATCAACAGAAGCCTCTCGCCAGGAGAAAAAGCCGCGAAAGGCTTCTGCAATTGCTGATACCATAGCGGATATCATAGCAATCATTCTCTCTTCTTTTTACCACGTTCATCGATAATTACATCGATTAGTCCAAACAACGCTACGCAGAAAGCGATAATTGCCTGTGTCAACCCATCTGTCATTGTTACACCAAATGCCGCAAGAATAGTGAACAACCCTTTATAGGTGGACGTCTGTGTTAAATAGTTTAATAACGTTTCGTACCATGACATAGGCAATCTCCTTTCCTTAGAATGAAATTATACTTATCGGTTACAGTATATCATATCTTATTTTTTTATGCAACTAGTTTGTACAATTAATCATCGTAGCCTTGAGCCCTCGCATCGCCGAGAAGTAAGTAGACGTATGCTTGTACTTCGGTAGCCGTGTAATCAATTTGCACCGCTTGGCCCTCATATACAAGAGCATCTGCCGAAACAGTAGCATTTATTATTGGCGCACGACACACTTTTTTAGACCATTTGTCTGAGTTAGTTGGATTTAAATCTATTGTGATGTAATTATTTACAGAGTTACCGGAACCACCTCTGATTCTAAGTTCTCCTGTTGCAGGCATGGTTACAATGTTACCACTAGTTGTAAGTGGTACGGACACTCTGGCATATCTATGTGGCACACATGCAGCAGAAGCCTTTTGTGCTGTTAGGAATGTTTGATTATCAAGAACTCTGCAGCCCGCATAGTCAATTCTGGTTATATTAGTACCTTCGATGTGTATATGAGCTAAACGAGTAGCGGCAGAGGAAGCCCATGTATTACCATTTGTATTTGATTTAAACTGCCATTTTTGATCAGGGTTAGCTGTTTTATTTGGGTTAAACCAAGCAGTAATACCTGTATTAGATCCTGCCGGCTCTGTTTCAGAGAATACAACTTCGGCTGCTTCATAGAATGATCCTGATGCATAGAACAAATCAAAATCCGTTGTTGACTCTACTGTATGTGTTGTATCAGCAGAGATTGTAGTCTTCGCTTCTTGTCCGGCACATTGCATTACTAATCCTTGGTGAAGAGTCAATACCACAGCACCGTCAGAGATAGCTGATGTTATGATACCATTCGGTGCGTCGAGGATACCGTATGTTGATGCGTAGTCTCCACGAATACCGTTATCTGATACGGCTGAAGCAGATGATCCTTTGTCTAGTAAATTATGACTAACTCCGTCACTACCTACAAAAGTCACTGCATTTTTTCCAATAGTAAAAATACCATTGTTTGCTGACTCTAAAGGACTAGTCTCAATTGTTAGCCCAGAACCTATATTATTAGTAATAGATGCTCTATAATTCGTCTGTCCAATCCACAATCTTTTTCCTAGAAGAGGCCCTTTTTTTGAATCTGTATTGATGAATGTCCCATGCGCACTTGAATAAGTACCTAATCCTTCGTACCCTATTTTTACGGAACCGGAAGGATCAGACGCACTGTTACCTCCTTTAAGATATAAATAAGGATATGAAGAACTTAAATCAGCGGAAACACCACAGTACTT
>ERZ808267.590-NODE-590-length-10462-cov-2.970981_pt1 | contig 10462 bp, 10 predicted proteins | sample MGYA00521241_ERZ808267 | MGnify/ENA primary metagenome ERZ808267 (study PRJEB31516, sample SAMN03275592) | gut metagenome | biome: mammalia-associated habitat; material: feces | host: Papio cynocephalus | place: Kenya | collected 2012-07-19 ... | reverse complement strand
AGCAGGAATATCAAAGTAGTCAGTCATGTCTGCTTCGTTAATAGCATAAGATTCAGGGCTGACGTAGCCCGTGTCGTTCGCTTTGGTTATGCCTGTTGAAAACATTAATAATGTAAAGATTAGTATGAATTTTTTCATGCTCTATCCTTTCTTGGGCATCTTACGACAAGACTTTTCCCATGCGAATCCAAACCGCCCGTTTTTAACAATCCGAATTTTGCAGCAGATTTATCAATTGTTTCTTGCCATTTTTGGAAATATTCACCTTCATAAGATTGATAATATCCTTCGTAAAACATCGCTTTTTCGCCACCTGCGGATTTGAAATGTTCAAACAAATAATCATAAAATTCTGGGCAATACGCTTTTGTTCTTGCAGGGTGCGCAATAGACATTACGCCACTATCAAGGGTTGAAACGAATTTTACTGTTTCTTCAAAAGATGAAAATTGTTCAAGCATGTTTCCGATTGAAGGGTGAGCTTTTAAATAAATTTCTCGTGCAATTTGAATTTTTTGTTCTATATTATCAGGAATTGGTGGAAGTTCCTCTCCAATATACATTTCAAGTGCTTTTTTATAAGTTATATGGTATGGTTCTTTCCCTTTAAATAGATATTTGTACTTATAAATCGGTTTTTCATAAGAAAAATCAGCGTTTGGCATGTAATAATCCAATAAGATTTTTCCTGAAGTATATTTTTTTAGTGGATGAGCGACTTCATCTTCTCCTTTCAAAACCATGCCATGACATTTGGCAGCTTCTTCAAGAGTAAAATTATATTCCGGTAAAGCTTTGTTTAATTTTTCAACAGTTTCTTTTGCAAGTTTGAGTTTTTGTTTTCGTTTGGTTATTAAATAATTGTCTAATTTTTCATCATTTGGGTTAATTCCATACACAAGCAAATGAACTTGCAAAGGTTTGGGTTGTGAGGGGAAATTTATTGCAATTGTTGAAAATTCCACTCCTAGACAAATATTTGCATATTTATAATTTTGAATAAGTTTTGTGGCTTCTTTGTCGCCATCTATTGTGTCGTGGTCTGTAATTGCAGTAATAAAATCAGGATTTGATTTTGCCATATCTTCTGACAAATCAAGAAGTTCTTTAATCGACATTTCTCCGTCAGAATATTGGGTGTGAACATGGAGATTGGCTTTAAATTTGCCATTTTCGACATATCTAAAATCGTGTGAATCAAGTTTGCTTTTGTCGGATCTTTCGCCGGCTTTGAAAGCGTATTCTTCAAAATTTTTTATGCGTTCAATAAAATCTTTTTCTGTAATAATTCCCATAACATTATTTTACACAAAAAAGAGATGGAAACAAAATTTATATGTTTACGTCAAAAATATTGAAATCTAAAAAGAGAGGGGATTTGTGTAATGGCAGTGGATTTATACAGAGATTTAAAAACGGATTACATTGATAATATTGAGGTGCTGGATATTGAGCATGATGCGATTGATGAGCCGAAAACATTTAATTCAATATTTAATGATGATGATATTTTGCAAATGTATTTGAAAGATGTCGGAAAAATTAAGTTGTTGAACACAAACGAGGAAAAAGTTTTGGGGAAACAAATCAAAGAAGGTAATCTTTCGCAGGCAAATATTGCGAAACGAAAACTTGTGCAAGCGAATTTGAGATTGGTTGTAAGCATTGCAAAAAAATATATTGGTCAAGGCGTGTTGTTTATGGATTTGGTTCAAGAAGGCTCTTTGGGGTTAATCAAAGCGGCTGAAAAGTTTGATTATTCAAAGAATTTTAAATTTTCAACTTATGCAACTTGGTGGATAAAACAAACTATAATCAGGGCGATTTCGAATAATTCAAGGACAATCAGAATTCCTGTTCACATGACAGAAAAAATTCGTAAATATAAAAAAGCTTATACGACTTTGTCTTTTGAGTTGGGGAGAGAGCCGTCTGATTTAGAAGTAGCTCAGAGGTTAGGATTAACTTTGAGGCAAGTTTTGACGATAAAAAAATCAATAATTAAAGAACCGATTAGCTTGGAAACACCTGTTACGGATGATTTGAATGTTGGAGATTATATTGAGGATAAATCTTATCGCTCACCGGAAGTTCAGACGAAAAACAATGCGCTAAAAGGTGGGGTTGAAAATATGTTATCGACTTTGCCTGAAAAAGAAAAGAGAATTGTTTGTTGTCGTTTTGGAATTAATGGAGAAACTCCGAAAACTCTTGAACAATTGGGTGAGATAATGGGGTATTCAAAAGAACGTATAAGACAGTTGGAAGATGCGGCTTTGACAAAGATTAGGCAGAAAAAAGAGTTGCAACATTTCAGGGATTTTATTGAGGATTAGTGAACTAATGCAAAAATCGTTTTTTGTGATAGTATGATTAAAAAACGAGGTGTTAATGGATTTAGAAAACAAATTAGGAATTACTAATTCGGCAGATTTAGCTAAAGAGGAAGAAAAATTATCTAAAAAACGAGCAGTTGAATTGTTTGAAAAAGGGCTTTTGTCATTAGCTGATGCCGGAAGCTTTTCTTCTTTGCAAAAAATTCATGAATATTTGTTTCAAGATATATATGATTTTGCAGGGAAAATTAGAACCGTTAATATTGCAAAAGGGAGTTTTCGTTTTGCACCTGTTGTGTATTTGCAAGATGCACTCAAACATATTGAAAATATGCCACAATCAACTTTTGATGAAATAATTAAAAAATATATTGAGATGAATGTTGCTCATCCGTTTAGAGAGGGTAACGGGCGTAGTGCAAGAATATGGCTTGATTTAATCCTAAAAAAAGAACTTAATAAAGTTGTTGATTGGAGCCGAGTAGATAAAAATGATTATTTACTTGCGATGGAAAGAAGTCCGATAAAAGATTTGGAAATAAAAGTCCTTTTGAAAGATGCTTTGACAGACGATACCAATGACAGAGGAGTGTTTATGAAGGGAATAGATGCAAGTTACAGTTACGAGGGCTATTCAACTTTTAGAACGGAAGATTTATAAGTAAACCTTATTCTTAACGTTTTGTTATAATATAAGCAATTCTTACTATTATTTATACTTTATAAATAACAGTAGGAAATTTGCGATGTTAAATATTGGAACAGTTAATAGTTTAACTAAAAATGAACTAAAACAGATGCAGTTGCTTTTGCAAAAAAGTGCAAAAATTAAGCAAACTAATATAAATAAAGTCTTTTTGAATAATACAAAAATAATGCCCGAAAATGTAAAATGTCAAAGAGAAAAATTTATTAATACTGTAACTAGTTTTGGAATGCCTAAAGAAGTATTAAAAGAAATTAAAAATTCTAAGACGAATGGTGAACTTTGCGTTTCTATTGCAAATTTTCAGGAAAATTATTTGCAAAAGGTTATTGCACCGCTTTTTAAAAATGTAACTCCAAAAGAAGTTAAATCTTTAGCATTTGAGCAGGAATTATATAAAAAACAAAATTTTGGAAATGATTGTATAAGGTGGTTGCATTCTCTTTTTATGCCAGCTTCTAAGAATGCTGAAGTTATTGCTATAGAAAAAGTTTTATGTGAAAAATATGGTGTTAATTTAGCATTGCTTGCCGATGATCTTCCTGCTGCCCAAAAAGCTCTTGCAAGCGTAAAATTTGCAAAAGAAAAGGGAATAAAAATTCCAGAAGAAATAATTGTCAGTCATTATACGTATGGAGGTGGGCAGCATTTAAGAATGCCTGCAAAAACTACAATTTTGTTACCATCAACATTGTCTAAACTCTTAAATAAAAAAAATAAGCCAACTTTTGCAGAAAACGCAAAAGAGTTAATTAGCAGGTGGCGCAACTATTGTGGCTTTAAGAGTGATTTGTCGACAAATTCTCCTGTTCATACCGAAATGCATGAAATAATGCACCAGACGCATTTACCATTACTTGCATTTAAAAATAAAAAAATTCCTGAAAAGTTTATGCCTACGGTTAGAAAAATTTCTGCTTATACAGCTTCAAAACCAAAAGCAGTACATGAAATTTATACCGAACTTGCGACGAAAAATGTTTTAGCAAAGCTTGAACCGGATGAAGTTAAATTATTTAAGTTTCTCGGTGGAGATGTGTAAATAAAAACTGTCATAACTCACTTGTTGCGCTATCTTGTTTAAGAAGTCGTTCTATCCAACTAGGGATCTTGCAAATTCAATTGATTGTTCGTTGATTTCGCCACCTGCCAGTTCAGCAAGTGCTTTAATTCTGTTTTCTCCCGTCAAAACATAAACCTCGACTTTGGTTTCGTCGTTTTGAGATTTTCTCACATAAAAATGTTTATTTGCTTTTGATGCAATAATTGCTTGGTGCGTAATTACAATAATTTGATGATATTTAGAAAGTTCTACAATCTCATCTGCTACACTTTGAGAGGCTTTTCCGGAAATTCCCGTGTCTATTTCATCAAAAATTACCGTATTAATATCGTCACTTTGCGCAAAAATAGATTTGATAGCCAACATTACACGAGAAATTTCACCGCCTGATGCAACTTTTGCAAGTGGTTTCATATCCTCAGAAATATTGGTTGATATTAAAAATTCGACGTTATCTATTCCATCAGATGACAATTCTTTTGGCTGAACAGATATCTCAAATCTCGCTTTCGGAAGTTCCAATTTCTCTAACTTTTCTTGAATAAGAACTGACAAAACTTGAGCAAAATTCTTTCTGCTTTCGGATATTTCTTCTGCAGTATGTAGTAATTTGGTTTCGGTTTGTTTTATTTGTTGTTCTAATTCGTCGATATTTTGGGTTGAAAACTCAATCGCATTTAATTCTTTTGAAAGTTTATCAAATGTTTCTAACACAGTATCAAGACTTCCGCCGTATTTGCGTTTGAGTTTATCTAAAATAAACAATCTTTCTTGGATTTCATTCAATCTTTCGGTGTCATTGTCGAGATTTTGGCTATATTCTCTCAGTTCAGAACCGGCATCACGAAGCCTTTCTATCGCATCAATCAGGTTGCTTTCCGTTTCTTCCAAATTCTTGTCCATAGATGCGGCTTTCGAAACATTTTGTTTGATTTTTCCTAACGCTTCCATTATTGAGCCGTCATCACCATTGATAGCCCAATATGAAGAACCTGTCAATTCTTTCAGTTTTTCGGCGTTTTCAAGAACTTCTAATTCCTGATTTAGTTCATCATCTTCTGTAGAACTTTTTATTGCGGCTGAATCAATTTCATTTATTTGGAATTTTAAAAACTCAATTTGGTTTTCTGTTACATCAGATGCGGTTTTCAGGTTTTCAAGTTGAGATTTCATGTGTTGAAAATCTTTAAAATCTTCTCTGAATTTTTCTAATTTTTCTCCATAAGCCTCTTTTGCGTAATTATCCAACAAATTGATATGATATTTTGGTTGCATAAAAGCATAAGTTTGGTGCTGAGAATGAATATCCAAAAAGTAGTTTTTTAGGTTTTTGATAAACTCTTGATTAACTAAAGTCCCATTTACTCTTGAACGAACTCCATTTTGAGAAATTTCTTTAGAAAGAACTATTTCTTCTCCAAAATTATCTACGCCGTTTTCTTCAAACAGTTGCGACAAATCGTGTTTTTTATTCTCTATAACAAGCTCAATTACGGCTTTTTCTTTGTCATGTTTTATGACATCTTTTGAAACTCTTGGCGCAAAAGCTATATCAATTGCGTTAATAAGGATACTTTTTCCGGCTCCTGTTTCACCTGTTATTACGTTCAAACCGGCATCAAAGTTCGCAATTAATTCATCAATTAATATATAATCTTTTATCCTAAGTTGTTTTATCATAAATTATGCTCTTTTTAGCTCATATACCCTAAATTCGCTTGCATCAAGTTTGTCAAAATGTAGAGTTGATGTTTCAGTATCAAAAGCTACTGAAACGAACTTGTTATCATCAATATAGTGTTCTTTTATTATTGTGTAATCTGTCGGAAGATTAATTGTTTTGTCGAAAACAGAATTTCCGTGCAAGATTTCAGAGTAACTTTGGTTGTTTTCATCAAACATTGTAACTCTTTCTGTTGTGTATTTGTAGTTAGAAACTACTAAATAAGCAGTTTTTTCAGGAACTTTTGAAATAATCCATGCTGAAAAACCGTCTTCATCTTGAACAATAACCTGCGCTTCGCCGTTATTAATAATTGCATTATCTTTTACAAATTTATCAATCGCATTGAATTTTTTGTAGAAATCATAGTGGTTTTCTCTGGGCATTGCGATTTCTTCACCGATAACCATTTCTATTCCACGTTTTGTAAAGCTCTCATCCCCATCGACGTATAGCATAGGTCTTTGCGCAAATTTTCCACCCGGAAGGAATTTATATTTAAACCATTTGTACAAAGCTCCTGTTTCGCTTAATTGTCCCGGATATTGGTCAAAACATCTAAATTCCCCGTCTTGGTTGTTATATGTTTTTAGGATAGAAAGTTTTTCGCCTTTTTTGAAATTAACGTTGTAATTTGTAAGGTGCTGGTTATCTTCCATAACCTTTTCAGGAGTTTTTTCTGATTGAGAAACAATATCATTTCCCCACAAAACGTCAAAACTCATATCTTTGTGATATTCTTTCAAGAAATCATCCCACAACATATATTCTGCTAGTGTTGCAAAGTATGGAATTTTACTTTTCATTGTTCTGTTAAGTTTGCCTAAAACAGCTCTTGGCGCACGGTAACTAATCGGTCTACCGTTGTTTTCAGAAACTTTGTCTACAATGTGGTCAATATGGTCAACTCTAAATCCGTCAAAATTGTATTCGGCTTGAAGTTTTACCATATAATTAATAAAGTATTCAACAACCGGCTTGTTTAGAGTTCCGTTTTCTAAGAAACAGAAATAATATGGGGTTTGACAGTCAAGGTTTGCAAAACCTGTAACATCTTCTCCCTTGTAATCATAATGCTTGAATGTCGGATATCCGCCGCATTCGCTCATCTTGTCGTAAACAGGACCGCCGGCAGAACACCACGCTCCTCCAGGAGCCGGCCATAAGCCTTCATTCATAAGTTCTTGGATTGTATCAATTTGCTTTGTGATATCGTCTTCTGTTAGTTTTTGGTTTGGTTTAAAACCATGAACCTTTGCAACTATATCTCTTGCTCGTTTTTGCAATTTAACCTGATTAGATCTTTGCAACATTGCACTGGATAGTTTTTTCTTAGATTCTGTCATCAAACTGTCAAATGTGTCATAAATGTTTTTGAAATGAGAACTCAAATCACCGGATGAGCCGTTTTGAGAATCCTTATATATATTTTTTACTAATTCAATATCTTCTTCTTCAAAGGATTCAGGCATGTTTTTTGCAATTCTTTCAATATTTGCTTCAAGTTCTTTGTTTAAGAAACTGATATCAAACCATCTTGCGATTTCTGGGTTTGCAAGAACAGCTTTTGAAAATCTTCCTGTCTGTGGCAAAATATCGTAAATTACCGGATGACCTGCAAGTTGAGATAATGTAATAAATGTCTTAACCTGTTCTTTAGCATCCATGCCGGTGATTTTTTCAATATTTTCGTCAAAAAGTTTTTCGCTGATTTCGGAACTTTTTGGCAAATATGCACAACCAAATTCTCTTGGGTGGAACGGAATTAGATAAATTGTTGTGTTAAAAATTCCGTTGTCTAAATTCCCTGTCGGAAGAATTAATAATTGTCTTAACCAATCGATAAACTTGCCTGTTTCTTTAGTTTTGTTGCCGTCGCCTAATCCTGCAAGGTTTATTAATTTGATGTCATGTCCTTCTTTTTGCATCCAAGCAGAGTTTTTAATTCCGTTTCTTGCAAGGACACTTACTTTGTTATTCGCAAAAGTGAATTTCCCGTCAGAAAAAACTTTGTTATCTTGCCATTTTATTTCCAAACCGAATAGAATTTCTTCTGGGGTAAGTTCTTCCAATGCTTTTATATATGGATATGGCAGATATCCGTTTTCTTTGATTAATTTTTCTAATTCAGCTTTTCTTTCATCAGAGATATTTTCTGATGGATAAGCTTTTTTTAATGCACTGTATATTTCATTGATTTTTTCATCAATAGCAACTGAGTTATCTTTTTTCCCGAAAAGAAATTCTAACATTTTACACTCTCCCTATATCATGTGTGTAAACATTATAGCATAATAAAAAATAAATAAAAATTTGTTTAAAAACCTCAATATTATCCTGTTGGGTAATGGATTAATAAAAGTTATTGTCCTTAAATATAATTGTGTTAGTAAAAAGCAGAACAATTATTTACGAAAGCGGGGTTCTAAGATGATGCAAAACGCAGAAGAAACAGAGAAAAAGCCAATTAGTGTAATTATTGTAGAAGATTTTAAACTGACAAGAGTTGGCTTGAGATGCGCGTTGAATGCAAATAAAGATATTAATGTGGTTGCGGAAGCAGAAGATGCAATTGAAGGTCTTAAATTAATAGAAAGATATAAGCCGGATGTAATTTTGATGGACTTAGGTCTTCCGGGCATGAACGGTATTGAAGCTATGGTTAAGTGTAAGGAAATGCACTTTGAATCAAAAATTATTGCCTTGACATCTCATGATAGAAGTGAAGAAGTTTTGGCAGCTTTAACATCTGGTGCTAGTGCTTATTGTTTAAAAGATATTGACCCTAACAAACTTGCCGATGTTGTAAGAGATGTTTCTACAGGTGTTTGTTGGATTGATCCTATGGTTGCACAAATGACATTAAATTCTTTGCCAAAGGTTGATAATGTTGGAATACTTCCAAATAAATCTCATGCAGACGGTTGTGTACCTTTAACAGAAAGAGAATTTGAAGTTCTAAAACATCTTGTTTCTGGTAAAAGCAATACTGAAATTGCAAAAGAATTGATAGTAAGTGTCCATACGGCAAAAGCTCATGTTTGCTCTATTTTGCAAAAAATGTGTGTAAATGATAGAGTGCAAGCAGCTGTAAAAGCCGTAAAAGAAGGAATGGTCTAGTTTAGTTTTATTTTTAATTTTTATGAATAGTATTTAGCGCTCTCACAAAAGAGTGCTTTTTTTTATTTTAGTTATGCAGATTTTGGTTGTAATGTTATTTCACATTTGAGTTCGTAATTTAATCCTAAACCAGATATGATACGGTTTATTGTTGCAAGATTAGGAGCTTTAGTTTTTCCTCGTAATATTTTTGTTAGTTGTACCCTATCCATATTAACTTTTTGTGCGTATTCTGTAATTGTTGTATTTGCCTTTATTACATCTTCTAAGTCAGAAAAAATTTGTTCATAATTACCATTGTTGATATATTCGACAACTGCTTGTCTTAACCATTTTCTTTGATATTCTGGGGCTTTAAGGTTGTCATATAAATAATCGTTGAATTTTATATTAGTCATTGTTTTACTCCTATTTAATCTCATCTATAATCTTTTCAACTTGCGATTTTAGATGTTCGTAGGTTGAGTTGTTGTCGATTATGTAATCCCAATTCTTTTCGTTATCTAATCCGACTTCTGTGATGTCGTTTTCTCCGACAAGTTGTCCTCTTTGGGAACGAGTTTCTCTGCTTGCTTCTACTCTTATCGTAATAGCTCCGGCGTTTTTGAAAACTTCATATTCATGTGGAACTCTAACGTCTGTAACTATAATGTTTCCTTTTTGTTCAATGATTTTCTTCAACCAATAATCAGGATCTTGATCCCTTCCCCAATTGCCCAAAACTATTAAATCAGGTCGATATTTGGCTTTGTTTTTCTCAATTTCGTCATAGGTCAAACCTTTTTGTGCGCCGTAAATTATGGCTTTTACCATATTCTAATTTAATAATATCTCCCATTGCACATCTTCTGTAATCTGTCATTTTATCAAGCATGATTTTAGCGGCAGTATCTTTCCCTGCATATTGTTTGCCCGAAAATATTATAATTTTATCAGCCATATATTCTCCTTTGTATAAATTCTTGCCTTAATTATTTTTAACATAAAATTTGCAATATTGCTATGTTCGTCGTAGCATGGATAAGCACGTTATAAAATAGAAATTTTTATGCGTACAAATAAGTGTAATTAGTACAATATATTGGAATATGTTATGGCATTAAATTTTCAAGAACTAGTCTTTAATTTACAAAAATTTTGGTCGGATTACGGTTGTATAATTCAACAACCTTATGATATCGAAAAAGGTGCATCTACTATGAACCCTGCAACTTTCTTGCGTTCATTAGGACCTGAACCTTGGCACACAGCTATGATTGAACCTTGCAGAAGACCGACTGATGCAAGATATGGTGAAAACCCTAACAGATTGGGACATTATTATCAATTTCAAGTTATCTTGAAACCATCTCCTGATAACGCTCAAGAACTTTATTTGAAAAGTTTGGAAGCTATGGGAATTGACCTTAAAGAGCATGATGTTCGATTTGTCGAAGATAACTGGGAATCTCCAACACTTGGTGCTGCCGGTGTAGGTTGGGAAGTTTGGCTTGATGGTATGGAAATTACTCAAT
>ERZ808267.589-NODE-589-length-10477-cov-2.844656_pt1 | contig 10477 bp, 10 predicted proteins | sample MGYA00521241_ERZ808267 | MGnify/ENA primary metagenome ERZ808267 (study PRJEB31516, sample SAMN03275592) | gut metagenome | biome: mammalia-associated habitat; material: feces | host: Papio cynocephalus | place: Kenya | collected 2012-07-19 ... | reverse complement strand
CCTAGTTTGATAAATAATTATCAAAAATCTAAAGTTGAAAGTCAGTTAAAAAAGAGTTATTCCGTTTTGGAACAGACTATTAAGATGGCTGAAAACGATTATGGTTCAATCAATGATTGGGCTGAATGGAATAATTCAGAAGAAATTTTGAATAAATATTTTTTGCCTTACTTGAAAGGTGCAAAAGTCTACGGTCCGGCTGGTATTTCTACAAAAGCAATGTGTTATGACGCAAATTCAAAAAAATTCTTTAATGATAAGGTGGGAGATTATTTGTATAATTGGTTTGATGGAGTTTTTATTTCTTCTCCTTTTTCGGAGATAGCGACATCTTCTATTAAGTTGGTGGATGGAACATGCATTGGGATAAATGGAACTTCTGATCCTGATTGGGCAAAAAAATTTTCATAGATGTTAATGGCTCTAACAAACTTCCAAATATGGCTGGAAAAGATTTATTTTTCTTTTATGTAAATTCTGATGGATTTATCAAACCTTATGGTGATGATTGGAGTTTGGAAAAAATGTCATCTGCAACGCAAGGTAATGCCTGTAATCTTAAAGCTCCATTAGGAGGTTTTGTTTGCGCTGCAAGGATTATGGCGGAAGGCTGGAAAATAAATTATTGGAATAAGTAGTTAAATCGTAGATCGGATTTACTAATACGACAAATGTAAGGTGGGAATTAATCTCCACCTTATTTTTTAGTATTAACAAGATTACTACGTTGTTTAGTTTCTTGTAATGACAATAGTAAAAACCTATCGCTATATATTTTTATTGCTCTATTGCCTTTTATTTCTATCACTTCCATCTTCAAATTTGTTAATAAACTGACAAAGCTCGCATATTTATGCTACAATTGACTTGAGGGATAAGATAATTCGTTTTTATTTTATTAATAAATAAGGAGAAAATTAATGACAGAAAGAAAAATTGCTTTGGTAACAGGCGGTTCTCGTGGTATCGGGTTGGCTTGTGCTTTGGAACTTGCAAAAGCAGGTTGCGACATTATTATTAACGACATTTGTGATGCTGAAAAAGCTCAACCGGCTTTAGACGAAATCAAAGCTTGTGGCGCAAATGCTTATTTCTACCAATTTGATGTTTCAAATCCTGAAGCAGTTCAAGAAAATGTTGACAAAATGATTGCTGAACACGGCAAAATCGACGTATTATTGAACAACGCTGGTATTACAAAAGATGGTTTGTTTATCAGAATGGATATGGAACAATGGGAAAGAGTTATTAAAATTAACTTAACAAGTGCTTATTGCGTTACCCATGCAGTTATTAAATATATGATGAAAGCTCGTCAAGGTTCTATCATCAACATGTCAAGTGTTGTAGGTCTTCACGGAAACCCTGGTCAAGCTAACTATTCAGCATCAAAAGCTGGTTTAATCGGTTTGACTAAAACTCTTGCTAAAGAATTTGGTTCAAGAAACATCAGAGTTAACGCAGTTTGTCCTGGATTTATCCAAACAGCTATGACTGCAAATCTTCCAAATATTGATGAATACTTGAAAGCTATTCCGATGAAGCGTCTTGGAACTCCAGAAGATATCGCTAAAACAGTTAAATATTTAGCTCTTGATGCAGATTACGTTTCAGGTCAAGCAATCGAAGTTGCCGGAGCGTTGATTATTTAGTGAATTGTGAATGGTGAAGGGTGAGTGGTTCGTTTCAAAAATATTTGTTTGAATATATTTTGAGCGTAGCGAACTAAAGGGACTATTCTCTACTCACTTACTTAAAAAGTTAAGATTTTTAACAATATGGACACCAGATTGTAAATTTCTTGCAAAAAAATCTTGCGTTAAGTATAATGTAAGAGAACAAATAGTATAGTAATACAAATAAATTATGAGGAAATTAGAAATGAGTACATTTGAAAAAGTAAAAAAAGTTGTTGTAGATCAATTAAGCGTTGACGAAGCATTAGTTACTCCAGAAGCAAGCTTTACTGCTGACTTGGGTGCTGATTCTTTAGATACAGTTGAATTGGTTATGGCTTTCGAAGAAGAATTCGGTTGCGAAATTCCTGATGAAGAAGCTGAAAAAATCCAAACTGTACAAGACGCTGTTACATACATCGACGCTCACAGCAAATAAGCTGTAGCTTAGAGCGAATGCAGGCATGGAGTTGCCTCTCTTAAACTCGCTGCCTGTGTTCGGTTTGTTTATAAAAGTTGCGAGGGTGAAAATTAAATATTAGTTTTCCCCCTCGTATATTTAAAAGATAGTTAAAAAGGTAAAGAGATGACAAAAAGAAGAGTAGTTATCACAGGACTTGGAGCAGTTACGCCGTTCGGTGTTGGTGTTGATAAATTTTGGAATAGTCTTGTTGAAGGAAAAAGCGGTATAAGCACTTCCGAGCTTATTGATATCAGTAAGCACGTTGTTAAAATTTCAGGTGAAGTTAAAAACTTCCACCCAGAAGAATATTTAGATCCAAAAGAAGCTAAAAAAATGGATAGATATATTCAGTTCGCAGTTATTGCTGCTGATGAAGCTATCAAAGATGCTAATTTGGATGATGTAAAAGATGTAGATCCTTATAAAATCGGTGTTATGGTTAGTTCTGCTGCCGGCGGCTTCAGAACTTTTGAAGAAAACCATGTTAGAATCCTTGAAAAAGGACCAAACAAATGTTCTCCGTTTACAATTCCTATGATGATTGTAAACATGGCATCTGGTCGTATTTCAATGCGTCACGGTTTTAAAGGTATAAACAAAGTAGTTGTTTCCGCTTGTGCAACAGGTACTCACACTGTTGGTGATGCGTTCAGATCAATTCAATATGGTGATGCTGATATTATGGTTGCAGGTGGTTGTGAAGCTACTATTTGTGATGTTGGTATTGGTGCTTTCTCTAGCGCAAGAACACTTTCAAAACGTAATGACGAACCAACAAAAGCATCTCGCCCTTGGGATGTTGAAAGAGATGGTTTTGTAATGTCTGAAGGTGCTGGTGTTCTTATTCTTGAAGAATATGAACATGCTAAAAAACGTGGTGCAAAAATTTATGCTGAAGTTGTTGGCTATGGTCAAACAGGTGATGCTTATGACGTTGTAGCTCCTGATCCGGAAGGTCAAGGCGCAATCCACGCAATGCAATTTGCACTAGAAGATGCAGGTATGAAACCGACTGATGTTCAATATATCAATGCTCACGGTACAAGTACAGGTTTGGGCGATGTAGCTGAATCTAAGGCTATTGAACAAGTATTTGGTAACAGAGAAGATAACAAAAATCTTCTTGTAAGTTCAACAAAATCAATGCACGGTCACTTGTTGGGAGCAACTGGTGCAGTTGAATGTATTGCTTGTGTTAAAGCTATTAATGAACACATTGTTCCTCCAACTATCAACCTTGATAATCAAGATGAACATGTTGCAAACTTGGATTACGTTCCACACAAAGCAAGAAAAGCTGATATTCATGCCGCATTATCAAATTCATTCGGATTTGGCGGACAGAATGCTTCTCTTATTATTAAAGAAGTAAAATAGATAATAACGTAAATATAAGTGATGTAAGCTCCTTTTTTAAGGAGCTTTCTTTTTTGTTAGGGGTTGAAATTTTGAAAAAATAGGTTATAATAAAAATATCGGGGCGGTAGCTCGAACTACCGTAACCTGTAATTGGCTAAAGTGACACTTATCTTAAAAGATGGGTGTCATTTTTTATTATGTATAAGATCAAAAATAACATTATTAGTGTAAGATTGATGTTTTCCATAATTTCGCCCTCCTTTCATTAAACAATCAGCCTATGGCTAAAGTATTTGTTGTGCTGATGCTTTATAAAAAGATACAGGCTTGCCCCTTGATATTTTAATTTTCAATGTTCTTTGTAATTATATCAAATTATATTTATAATAGCAATATTATTAAAAGTTGTTATAATTGCTCAAATCTTTATTTCTGTGGTATTATAAAGCAAAAGAATAAAGGGGAAATTTTATGTATTATCAAGGTTTAATTAACACATTTAGAGAATATTTGCCGGTATCTGAAAAAACTCCGGTTGTTACACTTAACGAAGGAAATACTCCTTTGATTAAGGCTGATAATTTAGCTAAAAAAATCGGTATTGATGCTGAAATTTATTTGAAATTTGAAGGTTGCAACCCGACCGGAAGTTTCAAAGATAGAGGCATGACAATGGCGGTTTCTAAGGCTAAAGAGGCTGGATCTGATGCTATTATTTGCGCTTCAACAGGTAACACTTCGGCATCTGCTGCTGCTTATGGTGCAAGAGCCGGAATGAAAACATTTGTGTTAATTCCTGATGGATATATTGCATTGGGAAAATTATCTCAAGCAATGATGTATGGTGCGAAAATTATTGCTATTCAGGGTAATTTTGATGAAGCGTTGGAAATGGTAAGAAAAATTTCTGGCAATTACCCTATCACTCTTGTAAATTCGGTTAACCCATACAGAATTGAAGGGCAAAAGACCGGTGCATTTGAAATTTGTAATGCATTGGGACAAGCCCCTGATTATCACTTTATTCCTGTTGGAAATGCCGGTAATATTACTGCTTATTGGAAAGGTTATACAGAATGGCATAAATTGGGTAAAATTTCTAATTTGCCAAAAATGATGGGCTTTGAAGCAGAAGGTGCAGCCGCAATTGTTAAAGGTGAAAGAATTTATAAACCTGAAACTTTGGCAACTGCAATCCGTATCGGCAACCCTGCAAGTTGGACTAAGGCAGAGGCTGCAAGAGATGAAAGCAATGGTATGATTAATTTTGTAACCGATGAAGAAATCGTTAAGGCATACAAATTGATAGCTTCAACTGAGGGTGTATTTGCTGAACCTGCTAGTGCAGCATCAGTTGCGGGCTTGATAAAGGTTAAGGATAAGGTTAAAGAAGGTTCTAAAATCGTATGTATTTTGACCGGAAATGGTTTGAAAGATCCTGATAATGCTATTAAATATTCAAATACCGGTGTTAAAAAAACTGCCGCAGATATGACAGAAATTTTAAGAGCAATGGGTGTTTAATAAATTTTAGTTTAACTTGTGAAGAATAATTATTAAAAATGAAAAATCGCACATTTGATTGTGCGATTTTTTTATTACTTTCCTCTCAAATCTTCTGTTATAATTCCGCCGGAACCTCTGTCGATTTCTCGTTTTATTGGTTTGTCGTTTTCATCGTAATATGTTTTTACTGTACCACGTTCGACAATTTTTTCTGTGCGTTTTTCGTTTTCATCATATTGCATATAAGTTGTTATGTTACCCGGAAATGTTGTTACAACTTCCAATTTTTTCTTGCCATTGTCGTAGTATTCAATGTCATATTCATTTTTTTTCGCAAGTACATTGTTTTCATCATAGACAGAATCGTATTTATAAACCATTCTTCCGTCTTCATCATAGCGATGTCCGATTTCAAAGTTTAAATTCCTTGCAAAATCGACCCACAATTTACCTTTTTTATTATAACTTCTGAAAATTAACGCTCCATCTGGGCATTTTTCATAAACAGTTTTGCCAAATTCTTCATCTTTTTCAATAACCTGAGTGCCGTCGGGTTTTACGTAAGATGGTGCCATTGGGTCTTTTTCAGGCTTTTTTTCAAATGGGTTTACAAAAAAATTTTTGGTCATAGTATTAGTATTTACGGCAAAAAATCTTGTATCTTTAATATAATCATACATTTATATGAAATTGTGTTATAATGCCGTTATGAAGAAGTTTATTTTATTGTGTTTAATATTTCCGTGTTTGTCTGTTTGTGCAAGCGAGCTGACAGAGGATTACTTTGATATTGCTGCGGATTATGCAACGTATGGAAAGTATAACGAGGCAATGGTTTATGTTGATAAAATTCTCCAACTTGAACCGAATAATAATGATGCAAAAGATTTGAAAAACACGCTTGTTAGGGTTACGAATAGCAATGCAAAATCATATTTGACTTATAATGACAAAAATATTCAACAAGCTCAACAGTATAAAAAATCAGGTGATAAAACAAAACAAATTTCTGTTTTATCCTCTGCTACAAGTGATTTTTGGGCAATGTTTATTCTAGCTCAAACATATAGAGAAAACGGGGATTATAAAAACGCAATAAATTATTTTCAAAAAGCAAGTTCTTTAAAACCGGATTATTCTCAGAGTTATTTAGGTTTGGCACAATGTTATTCTGCAATGATGGATTATAAAGGTGCAATAAATTATTTAAACAAATATATTGGATATAATCAAAATTCTGATGTGGCTTATGCGTTGCGTGCAGATGCAAATATGAATATGAATTATTTAGCAGAGGCGGAAGAAGATATTAGGCATGCTCTTGATATCGAAGAAAATATTTCGTATTTGTTGATAGAGGCAAAGATCTTGTATTACGAAGGCAATTATGATGATGCAAGAGATAAATTAAATCTTTTGTCACGTAATATTCAGACATCTGAGGTGTACAAGTTTTTAGGTTTGTGTGATTATGCGCAAGGGAATTTGACAAGTGCGCTTTTGAATATTGATAAAGCAATCATACTCTCTGACGACGACAAAACGTTAAATTCGACGTATAATAATATAAAATCAACACTGGATAAACAATCACAATGACACAAAGATACAGATACAGAAAAAGAAAAGTTATAAAAAAGGAATCAGTTATGACAAAATTTAAAAACTGGTCAATATCTATTTTGCTTGCAGGTGCAATGTTGTTTGGATTGCAAAGCTATAGCAGTACGGCTAGTTTAAAGTTTGCACAAGTTAGCGACGCTCATTTTTATACAGGTGCAAATAATACAACGTATAAAATGATTGGAGAATCTCCAAAACTTTTGGATGACGTGATTGAGCAGATTAACGAAACTCCGAATGTATCTTTTGTTATGTTTACGGGAGATCAAATTGACAAACCGTTTGAAAAAGAGTTGAGTGCTTTTTTACCACATACTGAAAAATTAAATACTTCATGGTATTTCGCTTTTGGAAACCATGACACAATGTATGGCGGATATTTAACTCCGAGAGTTTACATGGATTTGGTAAACAATTACAATAAAAACTATAAGTTTGAAAAATCTTATTACTCTTTTGTGCCACAAAAAGGTTATAAGGCTATAGTTTTGGACACTATCATAAGAGATAGGCTTACTGCGAACGGGAAACTTGGTGATGAACAGTTGCAATGGTTGGATAATGAACTTGCTAATTCTAAAAAAGATACTGTTCTGATTTTTATGCATGTACCTATTTTAGAACCGTTTAACAGCCCAAATCACAGGTTGTTGGATGCTGACAAAGCAGAAGAAATCCTTAATAAATATAGTAATCCGATTGCGGTTTTTCAAGGTCATTATCATGGCGCAAAGATTACGCAAAAAGATAATATTTTGTATGTAAGTTGTCCTTCAATGGTTACTTATCCGAACGCTTTTAGGATGATAACCGTGACAAATTACAGAAACAAAGTAGTTTTTAATATTCAGAACAAAGAAACTAATTTGAAAAATGTTCAAAAACTTGCAAAACTTTTGGTTTTCGGAACAACAATATATTCAGGTGAAGCAAAAGACCAAAACGCAACAATTACGATAGAAAAGAAATAAGAGGATTAAGATATGGGCGAATTTAGCGTAAAATTCAGAGGTGTAAGAGGAAGTTACCCGATAGCAAACAAGGATTTTTTGCAATATGGCGGAAATACTTCTTGCGTAGAAGTTAACGTAAACGGGCATTTGATTATTCTTGATGCCGGTACAGGGTTGATTAACGTTGGAAATGAACTTTTGGGTAAATATATTGCTTCGGGAATTAAGGCGACAGAAAGAACTCCTATGAAGGCTACGGTTTTGATTTCACATATTCACCAAGACCATTTGCAAGGTTTTACTTTCTTTAGACCATTGCATGTTCCGTCATCACAGATTAATGTTTTTGGAAATGTTAATTATAATGAGAGTTTGGCAGATGAATTGTCTGAACTTCTTTTTGGTAAATCTTTTCCGCTTGATTTAGGTGATATTGCAGGAAATTTGAATATCAAAGATATTAACGAAACCGAAGGAATTATCCTAAGATATGGAGAACCGCCGATTATCAAGAGAATTGAAAACGAAAATGATGCAAAAGTTGAAGATAATGATGTTTTGATTACATGTTATCGTTCTTATGCCCATCCGCAAGAAGGTGTTTTGATTTTCAAAATCGCTTATAAAGACAAATCTCTTGTTTATGCGACAGACAAGGAAAGTTATCCAGGAGGAGATAAAAAATTGGCTAATTTTGCTCGTGGATGTAATTTGTTAATTCATGATGCGCAATATACAACAGAAGATTATTTAGATGCTTTCACTCCAAAACAGGGTTATGGACATTCAACTTTCGATATGGCTTTGGAAGCTAAAAATCAAACCGGTGCAGAAAAATTAGTTTTCTTCCATTTTGATCCTGATTATGATGACAATAAATTAAATTCCATTAAAGAACATTATAAGGATGACAACATAATCCTTGCACAAGAAGGATTAGAAATAGAACTATAAAGGAAGTGAAAAGACTGTATAATTTCCTTTTCATTTAAAATGCTATGAAAAAACTAATTTTAATACTACTAATAGCTTTTAGTTTTATCACTTCCGGTTATAAAAAACCGGATGTGTATGTAATTGATGCGACAAAAAACGCTTTTCTCCACAACAATATGGGATTAAGATATATGGAGGAACGTTGTTATTACGCAGCTATTCAGGAGTTTAAAATTGCGATTAGTTTAAACCCGAATACGCAAGCTACTGCGGTTTATTATAAAAATATCGGTGATGCTTATATGGCGATTGGCTATCCTGATATGGCAAAACAACCTTATGAGGATGCGGTTAGGCAGTATAGTTTGAATTTGCAATATTATCAGAATTTGGCTCAATGTTATAAAAAATTGGGGTTAGTAAATTCTAAAATTGCTGAGTATAGCAAGGGAGGAAATGCCTTGAATAAGGTTATGTTGGGAGTTTTGTATATCGAAAACGGTAATATAAAGCGAGGCATAACCGTTTTGGATGAATTTACCGCATCAGAACCGGATTTGCTAATCACACCTGCGGTTAAGCAGTATGTAAAAGAAAATGTTAACAAGATGAATACGATTTAGCGATTTTTAATTCATCCTCTTTTGTTATCTTTGGATTTTGGAGTTTTGCTTTCAAAACTTCATCAAAGATTTTTTGGTATTGAGGTGATGGTGAAATCCCAAGATTTTGCAAATCTTTTCCGTTTATTGAAATTTTGATGTTACGCAAATTATCTAAATAATGTTTTGCTCCTTTTTCGTCTTTTAAAATTGCGTATAACAAAATTGTTTCAATTCTTGCATTTTCAAAAGTTTTGTATAGTTCAAAATCAGAATTTAAGATGTTTTGTGGAATATCATCAAGGATTTTTTGTTCAATTTTGGTTAGAGGTAATCTCGACAAATCTTTTAAAACTCCAACATAAATTAACCATAAATTTGCCTCTATTCCCCTCGCCCCTTGTGGGAGAGGGTTAGGGTGAGGGGTGCAATACTTTTCAATCAATTCTTCAATATTTATTGAAGGAATTCCAACATCATTTGGAGTAACAAGTTTGTAGATTTTTTCGTTGATAAATTTTTCAAAAGTGCGTTGTTTTTTATATTCTTTTGTTGCATTGGAAAGGGGTGCATTAAACGTTTCTATCAACTCTTTTTTTATTCTCTTATAACTCATATCATAGTTGATATTTTTCAAATACTCATCTTGCAATTTTTTTGTATGTTCTTCGAGTTCAAAGTCAAATCGCATTGCAAATTTCAACCCTCTGATAATTCTTGTCGGGTCGTCAATAAAACTGTTGTCGTGTAGAACTCTCAGTTTTTTGTTTTTTAAATCTTTTAGTCCCCCGACATAGTCAACAATCTCTCCGGTCGTAATGGATTTAGCAAGTGCATTTATTGTAAAATCACGGCGTAGAACATCTTCTTTTAAAGAACAACCGATTTTCTCCACAACTGGAAGATGCCCCTTTTTAGGATAGCTTTCAGAACGAGTTGAGGCAAAATCAACTATGACATTAAGCCCTCTCTCTTTGTGAGACAAAGGGAACCGCAGAGCTGAGGCGATGCGAGTGACCCTGTCTGTACTTTGTGCTGAGGGTAGCATTTCGCCATTGTCAGAATTAGAATGGCTGAAATTCGGGAGAGGGTTTGTTGTGATTTTCACTCTCACAGTTCCAAAATCAGGATTTACCTGAATAACTTCGCCAAACTTAGAACAATATTCAATAGCGTTTCCAACATAGGTTATGTCTATATCAATAGATTGCTTGCCGAGTAATTCATCTCTGACAACTCCGCCGATATAGAATAGTTTGTTGGAAGTATCGTTTATATTGATGATGTTCATAATTGCTATTTTAGCGTAAAATGTTATAAAATGGAATAGTTTTGTGCAAAGTGAAAAGGAGAATACAT
>ERZ808267.588-NODE-588-length-10497-cov-2.978548_pt1 | contig 10497 bp, 5 predicted proteins | sample MGYA00521241_ERZ808267 | MGnify/ENA primary metagenome ERZ808267 (study PRJEB31516, sample SAMN03275592) | gut metagenome | biome: mammalia-associated habitat; material: feces | host: Papio cynocephalus | place: Kenya | collected 2012-07-19 ... | reverse complement strand
CGCAGGTCGTTCGGAACGTTCTCCGAATCCATCGCCGTAATCAACGGCAACCCCGACGAAAACGCGCTGAAAAACCACCAGACGCTGCCGAAATACTTCGCGGGAATAAAGGACGAAGCCCGCAAATTCGGCTATTCGCTGAACGAATTTTGGCTGCACAGCCCCGACCTCACGCCGAAGAAACTCGCGCGCGCGCTGCGCTCGCGCGGGATACGCGGCGGCGTAATCATAGGGCACTCAGTCGGCAACACGTTCCCCGACGACTTCAGCCAAATCTGGCGCGACTTTTATTTCATATCAATCGGAATAAAAACAAACAACCCCACGCTCGAGATGGTCTCCGCCGACCACTACGCAATAACGTACCGCGCCGCAAAAAACGCCATTGCCATGGGGTTCAAACGCCCGTCGCTCGCCCTCAATATGCACATAGACGAACTCGTGGACGGCCGCTTTATTGCGGGATTTCTGCGCGCCCAGTTCGAGCTTCCCGAAAGCTCCAGAATTCCCCCGTTCACGCTCTCCGAATCCGCGCCCGACTATTCCCGACAGCTGTGCGAATGGGTGAAAAACTCCAAGCCCGACGCGGTTTTGCACTTGATGGACTCCGTGCGCACGGCGCTTCAAGCCGCGCCGCAAAAGGTGTCAAAAGGCGTAAAACTTATACAGCTTGAAAGGCGCAAAAAAGTCGCCGACTGGGTCGGAATGGAGCAAAACAACGACATTGTCGGGCGCGTGGCAATACGCAGACTTGCCGATATGCTAAACCGCGACGCCCCGCGGCGCAGCGAAATTACAAACCTTGTAAGCCTTGTTCCTCCCACGTGGATTGACCCGCGAAGCGCTTAGCCAACCCGTCCGAAACGCCCCGCGCCTTTGCCTCGGCTGCCGCAAGGCGGCGGCAAACGGCATCGGTTAAAACAAAAAAAACGCAGGCGTAAACCTGCGTTTTTTTTCGGGCCAGTGAGGTTCGAACTCACGACCTTTCGCGCCCCATGCGAACGCGCTACCAACTGCGCTATGGCCCGTAAAAATATGTTTTCGTTTATGCCACCGAGGCGCGGTCAAATCAAGCTTTTTTTTTATTTTTTTGCGTTTTTACGCAACAGCGCCTACGAAAGTTTGTAGTAGCGAATCCCCTTGCCGTCAAGTTCCGAAGCGACGGCGTCGCTGTCGTCGGAGATGACAAGCAGTTTGTCGCCCGACATAATTTTGGTGTCGCCGCGCGGGACGAAGAACGAGTTGCCGCGCCGCACCATCATCACAAGCGTGTGCGGCGGCATGGGGAATTTCGAAAGGGTGTCGCCGCCGTCAAGCAATCCGTCGTCGACCATAATTTCAACCATGGCGGAGCGGATTTCGTCGGGCAGTTCGACGCCGAAAGAGTTGCCGCCGTCGGCGGAATCTTCGGCAACGCCCAAGTAGCGCGCCATCGTGCCGACCGTCATTCCCTGAACGACGAGCGAAAGAATCGTTATGAAAAAGACTATGTTGAACATTGTCTGCGCCCGCTCGACATGCTCGGTGAACAGGTATGTTGCAAAAATTATGGGAACGGCGCCGCGCAGGCCAATCCAAGACGCGTATTTGACGGCATTGCGCGAAAACTTTCTAAACGGCAGAACGCACAAAACCACGCTCAGCGGACGCCCCAGCACAATCATGAAAACGCCTATCGACGCGCCCAAAACCGCAACGCCCAAAAGCTCGTGCGGGTTGACGAGCAGCCCGAGCAGCACGAACATCACAATCTGCCAAAGCCACGCGAAGTCTTCAAAAAAGTGCGTTATGCTGTGGCGGAAAATCATCTTGCTGTTGCCTATGGTCAAGCCCGCCAAGTAGACGGAAAGATAGCCGTTGCCGCCCATCGAGTCGGAAAACGAATACGTGAAGAAGACAAACGCAACCACCAACACGGAATATATGGACTGGTTTTCAAGCCTCACCCTGTTGGCAATCATCACGACGAGCTTCCCGACGCCCACGCCCGCGACAACGCCCACGGCAATCTGCACGGCGAATTCGCCCAAAGCCCCGCCCGAGACGCTGCCCGTTTTCATATAGACAATCACCGCCATTGCAAGCATGTACGCCATGGGGTCGTTGCTGCCGCTCTCAAGCTCCAAAAGCGGCTTGAGGTTTTCTTTCAGCGAGAGATTTTTGGAGCGCAAAAGCGCGAACACCGAGGCGGAGTCGGTGGAGGACATAACCGAGGCAAGCAGAAAACTTTCGGGCATAGTGAAATTCACGCCCGTCCAGCGCGAGGCAAAATATATGAACACGCCCGTAAACAGCGCCGTGAACGCCACGCCGAGCGTCGCCAAAACCACGCCCGCCTTCCAGACGGGGGCGATGGACGAAATCTTGGTGTCGAGGCCACCCGTGAAAAGAATGACGCTGAGCGCGAGTATTCCGACAAACTGCGTGGCGTCGTGGTTGTCGAACCTGATACCGAGCCCGTCGCACCCCATAAACATGCCCGCGGCAATGAACAGCAACAGCGACGGCAGCCCGAAACGGTTCCCCGCGCGCCCGACGAAAATGCTGAATATCAGCATCAGAGAACCTACCAACAATATATGTTCACCAGTAATAATTTCCGACATTTTTTAATCTTTCCAATTCCGCAGCGCGTTTTGAAAAACGGCAAGTGTAAAAACAACCGCCCAATAAAAAACGGTTTGCGCCGAAATGTCAACGCCCTTGTCTGAGGCGCAGGCGCGGAGCGGAAACCGATACCTCGGGCGAAGGCGTGCCGCCAGCGGGTGCCCCGCGCGAACCGAAGACGGCCGCGGCAAGCGCGCCGCAGTAGGCGGCGTAAAACTCGCGGAAGGAATTGTACGCCTCGAACGCAAATTCCTGAAACGGGTCGCGCTGCCCGTACGAGCGCAGATAGATTGCCTCGCGCAGGTAGTCGAGCCGCAGCAGGTGCTCGCGGAACGCCGCGTCTATGTGGTGCAGCATGAGCGAACGCACAAACTCGGCGTCTTTGAATATCGGATTTTCCAGCGCGCCGTCAAGCGACGAATCCAACTTTGCGCAAACTAAATCGGCGTCCCGCCCGCCGGAAATGTCGTCGGGAACGCGGAAGTCGAAAACGGGCGCAAGCGCCGCGGCGAATTCCGCGGGCGGCTCGGAAGTTTCCCCCGAAGAGCCGCGCCCGAAATGCGCCTTCACCAGTTCCGCAAACCACCGCGCAAGCGACGCCCGCAAAACCTCGGCAGGCGACTGCGCCGAGAGTATTTCGTCGCGCATTGAATAGACTATGGCTCTCTGTTGATTCATCGGCATATCCAGCTTGAGCAAATCCTTGCGCGCCTCGAAATTGTATCCCTGCGCCTTCTTTTGCGCCGCCTCCACAATCCGCCCGAGGCGTTCGATTACGAAGCCCGTCCCCTCGGAATACCGCGATTTCATTCGGCGCTTTAACGCGGACACGTCGGCATACATTCTAAAAAGCGAGTCTTCAAACGATATTATGAAGCGGCTCATGCCCCTGTCGCCCTGACGCGCGCAGCGCCCCACAAGCTGGCGGTCTACGCGGACGCTTGCGCTGTGCTGCGTGCCGATTACAAACAGCCCGCCGAGCACCTCGACGCCATCGCCAAGTTTTATGTCGGTGCCGCGCCCAGCCATGTTCGTGGAGATTGTTATTGTGCCCATTTCGCCAGCGCGGGCAATTATGCGCGCCTCCTGCTCGTCGTTGACGGCGTTGAGTTTTGCGTGTTTTATCCCGCGCATTTGCAGCATTCGCGAAAGCACCTCCGATTCCTCCACGGAATCGGTAATCACAAGCACGGGCTGCCCGCGCTGTTTCGCCGCGCGCACTTCGCGCTCTATGGCGTTGAATTTTTCGCGGCGCGTGGGAAAGACAAGGTCGGGAAGCTCGCGCCGTATGCAGGGTTTGTTCGGCGGAATTTTGACGGTCTTCATGGCGTAGATTTCGCGGAACTCGTCGGCTTCGCTCATCGCCGTGGCGGTCATTCCCGCGAGATTGGGATAGAGCTTGAAATAGTTTTGCAGACCTATGGTGGCGTACGTCGCGGTTTCGCTCTCCATAGCAACGCGCTCCTTCGTCTCGACCGCCTGATGAAGCCCGTTCTCCCACCTGCGCCCCTCGAGAACGCGCCCCGTGTTTTGGTCGATGATTTCGACTTTCGAGTCCTTCACGAGATAGTCGACGTTGCGCTCGTAGAGGGCGTACGCCTGAAGGAGCGTATTCAGCGCGAAAATCCTGCGCGAAACTTCGGCGTATTCGGAGCGCACGCGCGAAAGCTCCCGAGCCTTGAGCGCCTCCGGCATTTTCGATGCGTTTATTTTGGCGGTCTCGAACTCTATGTCGGGAACGGTGAATTTGCCGCCCGACTTTGCAAGGAAGTTCTGACCCTTTTCGGTAAACGCCGCCGTCTTCGAAAGCTCGTCTACAACGTAGAACAATTCGCCCTTTAGCGCGTGCGCCTCGACCTTGTTGCAGTCGGCGCAATAGTTTGTTTTAAGCTCCTCCAATTTGGCGCGGTAGGCGGGATTTTGCATCGCCACGACAAACGCCTTGTTGCGCGGCGCGCCGCAATAGACTTGGTAGAGTTTGGAGTAGTCGGGCGCTCCCGAAGCCGCCGACTTTTTGAAGTCCGACATCAGCGAAAGGCAGAGCGCATTCTGCGCCGCGGTTATTTTTTCCACAGTGCCCAGTAGCGGCGTGAACGGGTCGCCGGAATCTTCGTCGTCGCCCGAAATAATCAGCGGAGTGCGAGCCTCGTCTATTAGAATCGAGTCCGCCTCGTCAACGAGCGCGTAGAAGAAACCGCGCTGAACTTTTTCGGCGGCGGAAGCGGTCATTGAATTGTCGCGAAGGTAGTCGAAGCCGAATTCGCCCGACGTTCCGTAGGTGATGTCGGCGGCGTAGGCAAGTCTCTTTTCGTCCGCCGACTGGTCGGCATATACGCACGCACACGAAACGCCCAACATATTGTAGAGCGCGCCCATCCACTGGCTGTCGCGCCGCGCAAGATATTCGTTGACGGTGGCAATATGGCAGCCCCTGCCGTAAAGGGAATTCATAAACGCCGGCAGCGTGGCGGCGAGCGTCTTGCCCTCGCCAGTGGCGACTTCGGCAACCATATTTTTCCACAGCGCAAGCCCCGCAATCAGCTGCACGTCGAAATGCACCATATTCCATTTCACGGGAAGTGAGCAAACTTGAATTTCCCTGCCGCAAAGCCTGCGGGCGGCATTTTTTACAAGCGCAAACGCCCGCGGCATTACGGAATCGGCAGGCTCGCCCCGCGCGATGGCGCGTTTTAGCTCCGCGGTAATTTCGGGCAGCCTGCACTCCTCCAAACGCGAGTATTCCCGCTCCAGAGAATTTATTTTAACGACCGCCGCGCGGGCTTCCCTTAGAAATTTCCTGTTTTCCGCGCCGCCGAAAATCATCGAAAAAAGCCCCATAGACAACGCTCCTTCTTTTCAAAAAAAAGCAACTACTGCCACGAATTCCAGTCTTTGGAAAACTCGCGCCAGTTCTTTTTATCCACCACTACGGGCGGGACAACCTTGCGCACGGGCTGCGGCAGTCCGCGCTTTTTGCCCGAAGCCCCCGAGGCAAGATTCCCGACGGCAATTAGCGAACGTGCGGCATAGACGCCCCAGCCGTAAAAGTCGTCGTAAATGCAGCAGTCTATCTGACCGCTTTGCAGGTAGTATTCCAAGTGCGGCAGAGCGCCTATGCAGAGGGAAAATACCCTGTCGTGGTCGGGTTTTATGGGCGATATGTCGGAGAGCAAATCGGGGGAGAAAAACACTTCGCAAAAGTCGTCGCGGCGCATAATCTCTTCGGCATTTTCGCGCGCATAGACGCCGTAAAATAAACACTCTACAACCGTGCACGGGCGCTGCGAAAATATTTTTTCGAAGTCGGCGCGGGAAAGCCTGCCGCGCAGAAATTCGGAATCGGCGGCAACGGCATTCGGCGTTGTGCGCAGCGAGCCTGTACCCTTGAAATAACAGAAAATTTCTGTCTTTTTCCCCAACGGCGAAAGCGCCTTCTCCACTGCCTGCGCCGTTTTTGCGGTATCCGTGGCAACTCCAACAACGGCGTCGGAATCAAGACAAGAGCCTACAACCGCCACGTAAAAGCCGCGTTTTTGAAGTTCGCCTATGCGCCGCAAAAGCGTGGCGTCCTCAGCGGCGGGCGCGACGATAGCCCCCGAAAATCCGCCGAGAAAAGCCGAATCGAGCGCCGATATTTGCCCCGCGGGGGAATCGGGCATCGAGTAAAATTCCACCTTATAATCCGCATGCGCAGACCTTGAAATTTCGGCGGCGGTATTTTTCGCGCCGTTGAATATTGCGGAATTGCCCTGCGAGAGTTTTTGGCAGCCTATGAATGCGAATTTTTCGGCGCAGCACACGGAAACCGAAGCGAGAATGAATGCTATTGTAAACCCGAATTTCATTTGAGCAAATTGTCGATTTTTGAGACGTTTTCCTTGAAGAGTTTTTCGGCAAACGACGAATCGACCCCCTCCAAAAACATTGACAGCGCAAGAGAGCCGAAATCCCCGCAAAAAACGACGGTCAGCGAATGCGCGCCCGCAAATGCCCCGCCGGTGCAATGCGCCCGAACCGCGGTGCCGTCGACCTTGAACCAGCCGTGCGAATATTTTGCGGCGGCAAGCGGCGATATTCTGCGCCGCGCGATTTTATCGGGCGTGGAAAACGGCGGATTGGGCGAAGTTTCGCAGGCGAGCCACTTGGCTATGCCGTCGGCGTCGAGGGCAAAGGCGTACGCGGGGAAGTCGAACCTGTCGGCGCGGCGGTAGCGCGGATTGTCTATATTGAGCGGATCGAAAAGATACTTGCGGCAGCATTGCACAAACGACTTCTTCAAGTCTTTTGAAGACGGCGACACCGCGTACGCAACGGCATACGCAGCAACGGAGGGCTCGAGCGCCGTCGGGTTCTGCGGGGACTGCACCGCGGCGGGGACTTGGGCGAGGGCGTCGAAAAACTCCTCCGCCGAACCCTCCTGCGGAATGTTGCGCGCCGCGTAGCCGAAATTGACGGAAGAATCGAGCAGGTTTTCAAGCGATAGTGCCCCCGACGGCGCGGGAGAACGCAGCATTGAAAAATAGCGGCGTACGTCGGTCTGCGGATTTATGGCGACGCCGTCGGCGACGGACAGCGAAAGCAAAGACACGAGCGCCACCGACGCCCTGCCCAGCGCGAACGAATCGGTTTCGGCGCGCGCGGATTTTTCGTCCTTAAATACACCGCCGAATAAAATCTTTCCGTTTTGCACGGCAAAGAAAGCCGAACGCGAAGCCCCGCCTGCGCGGGCGGCTGCGGCAAAAGAGTTGCCCAATGCGCCGAATTTTTCGCGAAAGCCCTCGGATACAAAATTTTTGGGCGGATATATTTCGGCATTTGCGCGGGCGTCCGAAGCGCCGGAAGACTTGCCCGACAAAATCCCGGCCGCGTCAGCCGCCGATGCGGAAAATATTTCCACGTTCGGCTCTGCACGGGCGGACAACGCGCCCGAAAAAAGCGCGAGAGCCGCAGAGAAAATTCCAAGCCTGAAAGAAAAGCGCGACATTGCTACGATATTACAAAGCGTTTTATCGGAACTTTTCCGCCGACTGAACGCAGCCAATCCTCCAAATCTTGGGGCAGAACCATTTCCTCGAGGAGCTGGGCGTAGGTCGGCGCGGGAGTTTTTACGCGCGAAAGCAGCGCGTGGCAGTCGAGAATCAGATTGCGGGGCGTCTCCCCCGTAATCGGCTCGACGTATTTTTCGGGGTCAAGCCCGAAATGCTCCGCTATGCGCGAGGCCATCTCGCAGCGGTTGAGCGGCTCGGCTCCCGCATAGTGGTATATGCCGCTGAGCTTTGGGCGCTGCAAAATTTCGAGAATCAAATCCGCGAGCACGGAAGCCGACAGCGGGCATTTTATCTCGTCCGTGCGGCATTTGGTTTTTTCGCCCGCCGCCCAAGAGCGCAAAAGCTTTTCGTGGAGGGAGCGCCTGCCAGTGAGCGAATTTCCGCTGACGTGGCTTATGCGCAAAATCACGGTTTCGGCAGGTGCTATTTTTAGGATTTTCTTTTCCGCCAAAAGCTTTGTCGTTCCGTAGAGCGTGCACGGCATGGGAACGTCGGTGTTGACGTACGGAGCGGCGGAGCCGTCGAAAACCATGTCGGTTGAAATGTGAATGAAGCGCGCGCCGACATGGTGGGCATACATTGCCAGCGCCTCGGGCATTTCCGTGTTGAGCTTGTTTGCAAGATCGGGATTTTTGTCTACATCGGCTGGGCTTGCAATGGCTGCGCAATTTACAACGGCATCGGGAAAGACGTCGAGAACAAGGCGCTGAAGCCCGCCGGTCTCGGTCAAATCGAGCGAAACCGACTGCACATTTTTTAGCGGCGGCAGCCGCTTTTTTCCGCAGACGGCGACAACATTGTGCCCCGCCGCCGACGCCGCCTTTACAAAGTTATAGCCGACCAAACCGGTCGCGCCCGTGCATAGAATAGTCATATCAATATTTGATTTTGGATACTACAATTTTATATGTGCCGCAGGGCACGTTTTCGAGAGTCAAAGACTTTGCCGCAGCGCCGTCGAACGTTGCAAACTCGGGCTTTTCGGCGGGAATAACAACGCGACCGGAGGCGTTGGGCGGAACGGTTATAAACCACGTCATCACGCCGTTTTCAACTTTCCATTTCGATTCGGCGCGGCCGTAGGGCGTGTCGTGGAAGACGGACGCCGACGAAAGCCTCTTTGACATTTTCGGCGCAAAGACAATGTTCTTGTAGCCCGCCTTTTCCGAATCAAGCGCCAAGCCGCCGACCTCGTTGTAAAGCCAGTTGCCGATAGCCCCGTAGGCGTAGTGGTTGAACGAGTTCATTGCGCTTTCGCCGAAGCCGTCCTTGTGCGAATAGCTGTTCCAGCGTTCCCACATTGTGGTAGCCCCCTGCTCTATGGAATACCCCCAAGACGGATATTGGCGGCTTAGCAACAGGTTGACTGCAAGGTCGTGCCTGCCGAAGCGCGTGAGTACGCGCGTAAGAAGCGGAGTGCCGACAAAGCCCGTGTCGAGCCTGTATCCGTCGGCGGCGAATTTTTCCACAAACTTTGCAAAAACCGCAGCGCGCGCGCTTTCGGGAAGAATGTCGAAATCGAGCGCCAGCAGATAGCCCGTCTGCGTATTTGTGGCAACCGCGCCGTCTGCCTTGAGGAACGCCTTTTCAAACGCCTTTGAAATGTCCTGCGATAGTTTTTCGTAGCGGGCGGAATCGGCATTGTTGCCCAAGACCGCCGCAACGCGCTGCATAATTTTTGCGCATTTATAGAAGTAGGCAGTGCCGATGAGCTGGCGCGGCGTGCCCCCCTTCCAAAGGGCGGAATCTTTGCCGCGGGTAGTCGACGGCTGCAGCCAGTCGCCGAAACCCGTGTCTTTGCGGACAAACGTGCCGTTGGTTTCCTTAAAAACGTAGTCGAGCCATTTTTGCATTGCCGAATAATTCTGGCGCAAAATGAAAGTGTCGCCGTAGGCAAGGTAGGCCTCGTACGGGCAGATTACGCCCGCGTCGCTCCAAGCGGGCGAAGAGCCGCCCCAGCCGCACGGAGCTACATGCGGGAAACAGCCCTCGGGCGACTGGCAGTCAACCACGTCGAACATCCACTTTGAAAAGAACGCATCGACATTCATATTGAATGCGGCAGTGGGCATAAAAACTTGGGCATCGCCGAGCCAACCCATGCGCTCGTCGCGCTGCGGGCAGTCGGTGGGAACGGAGAAATAGTTTGAACGCTGCCCCCAGACTATGTTGCTTTGCAGGCGGTTTACAAGAGCGTCGGAACACGAAAAGCCGCCGATTGCGGGCATATCGTTATACATTACAAGCGCGCGCGCGGACACATCGGCGGCAGTTGACGAAGCGGGCAGCCCAGAAACTTCCAGATAACGGTAGCCGTGGTACGTGAACTGCGGCGTGTATTTTTCAACATCGGAAGATGCGAATTTATAATAGTCTGTGCTGGCGGCGCTGCGGTAGTTTTCGGTGTAGAGAGTGCCGTCGGGATTGAGCATTTCGGCAAAGCGGATTTTCGCCGTCGTGCCCTTTTCGCCCCTGAACGCAATTTCGGGAACGCCGACCATATTCTGCCCGAAGTCGAAGACGAACACGCCCGCGCCGATTTTCCTAACCGAAACGGGTTTGAGCGTATCCATCACCACTATGGGCTGGTTGCGGCGCGGCTGCAAAAGCGGCAGTTTTTCGACATCGGCTGTTGCGGCTTTGTCCCAAGCGGAATCGTCGAAAGAGGCGCATTTCCAGAGAACGGGCTCTTTGGAGGCGTCGAAAGATTCACCGTCGTAAATGTCGGAATAGACGAAGCCGCCGAACGATGCGCGCCACGAGCCGTCGGAAACAATCCGCTGTTTTGAGCCGTCGGCGTATTCGATTTCAAGCTGGAGCAAAAGTTCGGGCTTGAAGCCGT
>ERZ808267.587-NODE-587-length-10517-cov-3.952973_pt1 | contig 10517 bp, 5 predicted proteins | sample MGYA00521241_ERZ808267 | MGnify/ENA primary metagenome ERZ808267 (study PRJEB31516, sample SAMN03275592) | gut metagenome | biome: mammalia-associated habitat; material: feces | host: Papio cynocephalus | place: Kenya | collected 2012-07-19 ... | reverse complement strand
AGACTTGCGCATGAGGTGCGCAACTACCTTGATGCCCACGGCTTTATGGAGATTGAGACTCCGTATCTCATCAAATCCACTCCGGAGGGGGCACGCGATTTCGTTGTTCCTTCCAGAATGAATCCTGGTCAGTTCTATGCCCTTCCGCAGTCCCCACAGACCTTCAAGCAGTTGCTTATGGTGGCCGGTTACGACCGCTACTTCCAGATCGTGCGCTGCTTCCGTGACGAGGACCTGCGTGCCGACCGTCAGCCTGAGTTCACACAGATCGACTGCGAGATGTCTTTCGTCGAGCAGGAGGATGTCTTGAATATGTTCGAGGGCATGATGAGGACGATGTTCAAGAACGTTCTCGGAGTTGACATCCCGAACCCGATGCCAAGAATGAGCTGGTACGATGCTATGGACAAGTACGGCTCGGACAAGCCGGATGTCCGTTTTGGAATGACGATTCACGAGATCACCGACAAGGTGAAAGGCAAGGGCTTCTCTGTCCTTGAGGATGCCGCCTACGTTGGAGCTATCGCAGTTCCAGGGGGCGCTGAATATACTCGCAAGCAGATTGATGAACTGACCGAGTGGGTCAAGAGACCTCAGGTCGGTGCCAAGGGCTTGATCTACATCAAACTCAACTCTGATGGTTCAGTGAAGTCATCAATCGACAAGTTCTACACCCCTGACGAACTGAAGGCCATCGCTGAGGCTGTTGAGGCCAAGACCGGAGACATTGTCTTCGTGATGTCCGGTGACGGCAAGCGCAAGGTTCAGACAATGTTGGGCGTTCTGCGTATCGAGATGGGCAACAGGCTCGGCCTGCGTGACCCTAAGGTTTTCGCATCGCTTTGGATTGTCGATTTCCCGCTTTTGGAATGGAGTGAGGAAGACGGCCGTTTCTACGCCATGCACCATCCGTTCACGGCTCCGAAACCAGAGCACATGGATCTCTTCTACAGCAACAAGAAAGAGGATCTCGAAAGGGTTTGCGCCAATGCCTACGACTTCGTTCTTAACGGCACTGAACTCGGTGGAGGTTCGATCCGAATTCACGATGCTGAGGTTCAGAAGAGGATGTTCGAGGTACTGGGTATCGGTCCTGAGGAGGCTGAGTACAAATTCGGCTTCATCATCCATGCCTTCCAGTACGGTGCTCCGCCTCACGGAGGTCTGGCATTCGGTTTCGACCGCGTCTGCACCCTCTTCGCTGGCAAGGAGTCCATCCGTGATTTCATCGCCTTCCCGAAGAACAATCAGGGCCGCGACGTGATGATTGACTCTCCGTCTCAGATTGACCAGACCCAGCTTGACGAGCTCAATTTGGACATCCGTCCTCTTCCGGAGAAGTAATATCGGTAAGACAAGGTCACTGAGCTTGTGGTTCGGCAGGCTCACCAACCATCGAAGTGACGTAACATAAAAGACATAGAAAAGTGTGACCGAAAAGCGTTTTTCAGTCACACTTTTCATTTTGCGGAACAACTTTCCTGTCATTTTTGTATATTTGTGTTTGTGGCCTTGACCGTCACGGGAGGACCTGTGACTTCAAGGCTTGCGGAAGTTTAAATCACATAAAAGACCTAAGAATATGTTCGCAAAGGAGATCTACATCGCAAGGCGCAAGACCTTGCTGGAGAAGATGGCTCAGACCGCTCCGCAAGGGAAACGTGGGATAGCACTGTTCGTGGGCAACGTTGAAGCCGCTGCCCAGTACAAGGACAACGCCTATAAATTCCGTCAGGACTCTTCCTGGCTGTACTACTTTGGCCTCGATGAACCGCGCTACGCTGCCATTCTGGACCTTGACAGCGGGGAGGAGACCATCTTCGCTGATGATGTGGAGATCGGAGACATCATCTGGATGGGACCTCAACCATCCGTTGCCTCAAAGGCGGCTGCGGTGGGTGTAAGTAATTCAGCTTCTTATGGTTCACTGAACATAGCCGTATCAAAGGCTCTTGCTACGGGCCGGAATATTCATTTCCTTCCACCGAGCCGCTACTATAACACGATGAAGCTAGCCGCTCTTGTAGGAATCTCCAATGAGGATGTCGCAAAGGTAGCTCCTATTGATGAGGACGGTGGCAAACATGCGTCCAAGGAACTTGTTCAGGCCGTCATCTCCATGAGACTCGTGAAGGAACAGTGTGAGATTGACCAGATTGATGATGCCGGTGCTCTCGGCCAGAGGATGCACACAGTCGCCCGTGAGAGCGTGAAGGTTGGCATCATTGAGCAGGAAATTGTCGGCAAGATGGAGGGCGTGACACTCAGCGAAGGTTGGGGCGTGTCGTTCCCGACCATCCTTACCCAGCATGGAGAAACACTTCACAATCATCTGCACGACAAAGTTATCGAGCCGGGCAAGCTGATGGTGATTGATGCTGGCGCTGAGAACAACATGCACTACGCTTCTGACTTTACCCGCACCCTGCCTACCAGTGGAAAGTTCACCCAAAAGCAGAGGGACATCTACCAGATTGTCTGCGACTGCAACGAATTGGCCTTCAAACTGACAAAGCCGGGAGTCACCTACAGGGACGTGCATCTGGCCGTTGCCAAGCTGATGCTTGAGGACCTTCGCTCGCTAGACATCGTGCGCGGCAATCTGGACAACATGCTCCACGAAGGCATTGCTGGACTCTTCCAGCCGCACGGACTTGGCCACAACATGGGTCTTGACGTTCACGACATGGAAGACCTCGGTGAGGATCTCGTAGGCTATGATCCGGACCAGAAGCGTTCCGCTCAGCTCGGCCTCGGAAGCCTCAGAATGGCCCGCAAACTTGTTCCTGGCAATGTTGTCACCGATGAGCCGGGGATCTACTTCATCCCAGCTCTCATTGAGAAATGGAAAAGCGAGAAGCGCGACAAAGGCTTCGTGAACTACTACAAGCTGGAGCACGACTACCTCGATTTCGGAGGAATCCGTCTGGAGGACGATGTCCTTGTGACCGAAGATGGCGCGCGTCGTACTGGCCCGAACCGTCTCCCGATTCAGCCGGACGATGTCGAGGCCGCCATGGCTTAGGAATATATACTCTTGAATATTCATGAGCGTTTTAGTCATCATCCTTGCCGTGCTGGCGGGAGTAATCGGCATTGTCGGCAGCATTGTTCCGGCTTTGCCTGGCCCTCCTGTCAGCTGGGTCGGGCTGATGATTCTTTATTTTTGGGGCAGCGGCACGAACGGTGCCGGGGATCCGATGTCGTTGACGTTCCTGCTTGTATGGCTGGGAATCACAGTGGCGGTCACTGTCATTGACTATGTTGTCCCAGCGTGGTTCACCAAGATCACTGGCGGAACTAAGGCCGCAGGTAGGGGAGCAATGGCAGGAATGCTGGTCGGGATGTTTGTCCCACCGGTCGGAATCATCCTCGGTACTCTTCTCGGAGCCTTTTTTGCAGAGTTGGCATTCTCTGAGAAGAATGGCTGGGAGTCGGCCAAATCTGCTCTTGGGGCCTTTGCGGGCTTCCTTTGCGGCACTGGTGTCAAGTTGATAACCAGTGGAATGATGATGTATTACATAGTAGTGTATCTTACTTGAATATGGAAGAAAAATACTCTCGTTTTCTTGAGACTGTAAAGCATTTAGTCCCGAAGAACGGAATCTACACAGACGAGCTAAGGCGTTTCGCTTGGGGTACGGACGCTGGTTTTTACAGGCTTGTTCCGAGGATTGTTATCCGTTCGAATGACGAGAAAGAGGTCTCGAAGATTCTTGAGGCAGCATCGAAGTTTGATGTTCCTGTAACATTCCGTGCAGCCGGAACCAGCCTTTCAGGCCAGTCTGTCAGCGATTCTGTACTAATTGTAGCTGGCAAGAACTGGGAGAGGTACAAGGTCTCCGAGGATGCTTCCGAAATCACACTTGAGCCAGGCATTGTCGGAGCTAGAGTAAATGCCATCCTGAAACCTTTCGGACGAAAATTCGGTCCGGATCCGGCCTCCATCGGGAGCTGTATGGTAAGCGGAATTGTGATGAATAATGCCTCTGGAATGAGTTGCGGAACTCACGCCAACAGTGACAGGGAACTAGAGAGTGTCCGGATAGTGTTCGTTGACGGAACTGTACTTGACACCGGAGACGAGACCTCCAGAAACTCTTTCCGTGCATCCCATCTGGATTTTATTAGGGAGATCGAGGCGTTGAGGGACGAGATAGCCGCTGACAAGGAACTCGCTGATCGCATAAGGTACAAGTATTCAATAAAGAACGTCACCGGACTCAACATATTCCCGTTTGTCAGGTTCCGCGATCCATTTGACATCATCGCGCACCTGCTTGTCGGTTCGGAGGGTACTTTGGCTTTTATGAGCCAAGTCACGATGAAGACTCTGCCGCTGCCGTCCAAGGAAGCGTCCGCGATGGTCTATTTCGGTACCATCAGGGAGGCCGCTGAGGCTGTTGTGGCTCTCAAGAAAGAGATTGATCCTGCTGTGCTTGATGCTGCCGAGTTGCTTGACAAGCGTTCTCTCGCGTCTGTCGATGACCCGATGCTTAATGACTATCCCGGCAAGGATCTTACCGCTCTCTTGCTACGTGTCACGGGCGCGGATCAGACAGACCTTGATGCGAATGTCGGGAAGTTGTTGGAGGTGCTTCACCGCTTTGCCGTCCTAAATGACGCTGAGGGTAACGCTTTCATATTCAGTAGCGATCCTGCTGTCACCGGGAAGTATTGGGCCATCCGTTCGGGCATATTCCCTTCAGTTGGAGGAATGCGCCGTCAAGGTACGACTTGCCTGATTGAGGACATCGCCTTTCACATTGAGGATCTTCCGGACGCAACAGTCGATCTGTCGGCCCTGTTGGACAAGCATGGCTACGATGATTCCTGCATCTACGGCCACGCCCTTGAGGGGAACTTCCATTTCATCATCAACCAATCATTTGATTCTGGGGAGGAAGTTGACCGCTACGAGGCGATGATCCGTGATGTGGCTCAGATGGTTGTCGGGAAATATGATGGATCTTTGAAGGCCGAGCACGGAACGGGCAGGAATATGGCTCCGTTTGTTTCGTACGAGTGGGGCGAGAAAGCGTTCGGAATCATGAAACGTGTCAAGGAACTGTTTGATCCTAAGGGACTTCTTAACCCTGGAGTGATATTTAATGACGATCCGAAATGTTTCTTGCGGAATTTCAAAGCCTTGCCAGTCCTAAAGCCTTGGACTGATGACGGGAAACCTGTCGAGCCTGAACTCGCCCAGGTTTATCAGAAACTGAACAAATGCATCGAGTGCGGTTTCTGCGAGGTGAATTGTCTTTCGTGTGGTTTCACGCTTTCCTCCAGGACCAGGATCGCTACACAGAGGGAAATCTCTTTCCTGCGTGCGCTGCCAAATCCTACCTCCGAGGAACTTGCTCTAATGCGGACACTTGAGAAGGAATATTCCTACGCTGGGGAGCAGACTTGTGCTGGGGATGGCCTTTGTTCGACATCCTGCCCGATGGGCATCAATGTGGCCGATCTGACTCACCAACTTAGGCGGATGAATATGCCTGCGGGGTCTTTGGGCTACGGTGTCTGGAACTTTGCGGCTAGCCATTACGCTGGTGTCAAGAGCGGACTTCGTGGCGCTCTCAGGATGGCCACCGCAGGCGAGACCGTGCTTGGTGACCTCGCGATGAGCGGCCTTTGCCGCTGGCTCCACAATGCCGTCCGGCTTCCACTCTGGACTCCTGCCACCCCTAAGGCCTATAATATTCCTAAGTCGCTTAAGGCTTTGGTAAACTCAGTCGCTTCGGCAAGCTCAGCGACCAGTAAGCATTCTGCCACAGAACATACCGATTCGGTCACTGAGGTCCGGTCGCTGAGCTTGCCGAAGCGCCCGGAAACGCAGTCAGTGCCCCCTCAAACAAACAAAGTAGTCTATTTCCCTAGCTGCATCAACCAGATGATGGGCCTTCCGAAGCACCACCATGCAGTTGACAAACCCCTTGTCGAGGAGATGGTCAGCCTTCTGAACAAGGCAGGCTACGAAGTAATATTCCCGAAGAACATGTCATCCCTTTGCTGCGGCACCATCTGGGAAAGCAAAGGCATGCCCGAAATCGCAGACAAAAAGACATCTGAACTAGAAGACGCTCTTTGGCAAGCCAGCGAGCATGGCCGCTACCCGGTTCTTTGTGACCAGAGCCCGTGCCTCCATCGTATGCAGCATAAAATCAAAAAGATGCGACTTTATGAACCATCCGAGTTCATCCTTGAATTTTTGGCTGACAGACTAGATTTCCACAAGACAGACACCCCTGTCGCCATCCACCTCACCTGCTCAATGCGCTTGATGCACAAGACCGACAAGATGCTTGAACTGGCCCGAATGTGCTCCTCCAACGTGATTGTCCCCGAAGGCATCGGCTGCTGCGGTTTCGCTGGTGACAAAGGCATGACCCACCCGGAACTCAACAAGTACGCCCTCCGCAAGCTCAAATCCCAAATCCAAGGCATCCCCATCGGCTACTCCAACAGCCGCACCTGCGAAATCGGCCTAGCCACCAACTCCGGCATCCCCTACGTCTCCATCGCCTACCTTGTGAACCGCTGCACCACTGCTAAACTCCGGTCACTGAGCTTGCCGAAGTGACCTGTAAGCCTAAGTCTCAGCTCACTACTTTTCGAACTGACAGACGGCAGAGAGTCGCTCAAAACTTCACCGACCACCTAACGGACGGCATGACAGGCATGATGCTAACCTGTTTCCATGTGCCATAGTCGTTGTAGATTAGGTACGGATTATGTCTGTTAGTGACGTTGAACACTGACACAGTAAGGTCATGAGTGCTTCGCTTCCTCATGAACTTGAATGTGTAGGCTACATCAAGGCGGAAATAGGCTTTCATCCTATGTCCGTTCACAGATGTCATTTCCATGCGGTCATGGATGTTGTCTTGGAACTTGTCTGAGTACATACCGCTCAGTCCTGTCTCCCAGTACGGCAGCTTCACCCCAAGGTACTGGCTTCTCTGTACCGTCATGAGATTTCCTGAACAGCAAGAGAGTACAATGCCTAGATGTTGCTCTCCTCGTTCTCTTTTTCTGGTCGTCAGGTCGGACTGGAAGTTAAGGATGTGTGGTCTGTCGAACTTGAACGGGAATCTCTCTCCTTCGTTGATGCTAGGATATTCCCTATTAGTCTTGGACAGAGTGTAGGCAACATTCATGGACAGGCGCTCCGACGACATCGAGCCTGAGACCTCCATTCCTATCGAACGCCCAGAACCACTCTCGATCTCATCCTCCCATGTGTCCTCTGTGATTCTGAACATATTGATGGAGGATTTGTAGCTGATTACTCCGTTCATCTCTCTAGCGTAACCTCCAGCGTTCAGATGAAACTCTGTCTCACCAAGAAGCTTTAGCCTTACCCCTTTGTGCCAGAACAATCCTGCATAGATCTGCCTTGAGATTTCAGGCTTGAAGTCCTTCTTCGCAGGGCTCATGATGTTCATCGCCCAGCCAGTCGGTAATCCTTCAAGCACATGCATGTACTGTGACATTCTGTCCGCGGCCACTTCAAGCCCTAGATTCTTGGTCAGTGTTCTGTCTGCTCTCAGATGAGCGTCAAAACCTGTTGTGTTCCACCTGTCATAAAGATAAAGGATTTGCCTGTAGCCAGCCAAGACATCCCATTTACTATTGCGATAATTAATGTCTGTGAACACCGCTCCGGACAGGGCTTTCATGAAAGTCTTGGCTTCAATCCCTCCCGTTACATTTAGGAGGCTGGATAATTTATGGCTTATTAAAGACTTCACTCCTGTCTCAACCCAGTTGCAAGACATTGAATATTCAGAATTATTCTTGCCGTTATGGTAATAGTCTTGAGTCTGGAGAACGTTTGAGAAAGTGAAGTAACCAAAGGCATTCAATTCTGTGCGGCTTGACAGTGATGACCGTAAATCCAGTTTCGCCATTCCGGAGATGTTCTGCATGAGTGCTCCACTGTCATCGTATTTGACTGAGAGTCTGTCTTGAGAGAATAGACCGGTCAGTTTGATCACACTCTTGTCGTTCAGCCTTCTTTCGATAGTTGCTGCCCAGTCATGCATCAGACCGTTGATCTTTGCATAGTCCTCATCCGAGCCGGTAATCATTCCGGCAAGGACTGGTAATGGGGAAAAACGACCGGCCACTCTGTAGTCAGTGTTTCCATTTTTACTTGGAGCCTCAAGGTAAACGCTTGTCATGTAGGGTGATAACGAGAGATTCCATGAGTGTGTTTCCAGCCTTCCTGATTTTGATTTTATCCGCATCAGTGAAGAGGTGATGTCTCCAGAAGACGCTTCTAACCCTCCCGTCCTAAAATCCGTAACGCTGATCATGTCTGGAGAAAACGAAGAGAACAGTCCAAGCAGATGACTTGTCCCATAGACAGGAACACCATCATATTCAACCCTACTGTTGCCTGCGTTTCCGCCTCTGACAAACAGTCCAAGAGAACCTTCCACGCCTGATGAGACTCCTGGAAGTGTGGTAATCTGCCTTAGGACATCCGGTTCTCCGATAACTGACACAATCGCAGCCGCCCTTTCCGGAGTGTAAATGTAACGGTTCGGTTTCCTGAAAATCGGTAGCCTGTCCGACACCACCGAGCTGTCAATCCTGATGCCCGGCCCGGAAGCCGTGTCTATCTGGGGTGATTGAGCCTGAGACAGCTGAAGCGCAAGAAAAATGAATATTATGGTAAACAGAATTTGTTTCATGCCCTAAACTCATTTTCAATCATCAATTATATAGCTTCTGGCGATAAGCGTGTCGGAGCATGCTGCGAATATTCCCAATCCACCCTTGATGTTAGAATAGATAACATTCTCTTCGAAATATGCGGTTGGATCATCCTCTGCAATGTAGGCGTTTGCCTTTATGATGCTGGATTTTAGATATTTATCATATTCTTCAGACGAGGTTCTAAAGACGACAATGGCATTTCGCAGCCATGACTCGATAAAGAAAGTGATGGGGTATTCAAGGTTCTTATCTGTTTCTCCGATTCTGAGGTATCCGTCGTGACTGAATGACTCTCCAGTTTTTTGGATTAAATCTGTAAACATCAGAAAATCATCTGCATTGAAATTATCCATAGCGACATGATCGGAGCCTATAGAATTTGCGATATTATCATCGGGTTCTATTTCCACAATATCTTTAGTCCAGATTGGCTTTGTGCTGCTGCGAATCATCACAAAGATCCAGTATGGTGAAGCAGGGGCGTTTTGCGAGAACGACTTGTGGTAATCTGTTGAGGTCTGTTTATCTTGAACCCTTTTCACCTTGACGTTCACAGGCATTGTTGTCTCTGCTGTAATCTCTTTATGACCAGGTACTTTTACAGAAAGCCTATATGTGTGGCCAGCTATTGGTGTGTAGTCCAACTTCCAAGTATGCCGTATGGCATGGATGAACTTTCCCACTTCATTCTCCCCATCGTATAGCCGGACATCAGCTTCTGGGATGCTTTCGTAGCGGAAGCTGCCGGGTTCTGCGTTGTAGCATAAAGAAAGTTCTTGTATGTCTTTATTCTCCAGAATAAGATTCACTGTTACCTTCTTCTCAAATTCAGAAGAGAAGTCAATGTTTTCAGTGCATGATACTACTATCGCTAAGGTTGCCAGACCTTTAAATATCGCTTCCCGCATGGCGTATTACCTTGTAAGCGTTATCGTTGTGGTGTCTCGAAGCATTATCCCTCCATCAAGTTCCATCTCAACGATGAAGTCGGTCTTTAGCGGAGCCTCAGGCGGAACATCTTTCAAGTGAAGGTATAATGACGGGTTGACAATAGGGCGCGTAGCAAGATACTCTTCGATGCTCATGCCTATTATCAACCGGCCAAGATATTTTCTTCTGTAATCGAAAAGGAATGTGTTGCTTTTATCACCGAATATTTCAAAATACCCGGTCAAGTCACTCCCAGGCATGTTTCCGAACATGGTCACGTTCGACATCACCTTCAATGATTTCAACTCATTTTTGCGGTACTCTATTAACTTGACGTACATCATAGGTGAAGATTCGCTCCTTGTAAATGCCATGGGGCTCTTAGATGTACGATTCCCATGTCTCATTTCTTCGTTCATGATGTTTTCCATCGTTTGGTCTGGTGTGGACATGAGCGATGTCGAATATTCTCCATCTGGCAGATCCTTGATCATCTCCAGAGTGTAATTTGTAACATCTAATGTCAGACAAAAATGTTGTGCTGGAGTTTCACTAGTCTCTGCCTGTTTTACCATTATCAGCTGGTATCCTTTTTTCAACATTTCCTCTCTCTGTTTTTCTGACAATGAATAATAGGAGGAGGAATCAATGTAAGCATTCCTCAGGAACAGATATTCACAATCTCTCGGCACGAACGCCCAAGAATAACCTGACGGCACATCAGCCTTTTCTTTATTACAAGAAATGAAGCACAGAGCGGCTAATAGAATAGCCCAATTTTTTTTTTCTGACAATCTCGCAGTGACTTGAACTGAAAAAAGTTGACACTGTACGGGGACAAAAAAGTACAGTGCAAT
>ERZ808267.583-NODE-583-length-10549-cov-2.833810_pt1 | contig 10549 bp, 9 predicted proteins | sample MGYA00521241_ERZ808267 | MGnify/ENA primary metagenome ERZ808267 (study PRJEB31516, sample SAMN03275592) | gut metagenome | biome: mammalia-associated habitat; material: feces | host: Papio cynocephalus | place: Kenya | collected 2012-07-19 ... | reverse complement strand
TAGAAATTCAAGTTCAGTGTTAAGATAATGTGCAATTTTTTCTAAAGTAGGCAAAGATGGAAAATGTCTGCCACTTTCAATTGCGCTAAGAGAACCCGTTTCAATCTCGATTAATTCAGCCAATTGTTCTTGTGTTAGACCTTGAGCCTTTCTAAGTTCTTTTATTCGTTTGCCAAGTAATTGTTTGTTATTCACAACTTTCTCCTTAGAAATAGTCTATAATATTGTGTTCTTTAATATAAGCATTTTAAACTTGTAGTTTTGTGTAAAAGTATGTAAATAAAGTTTATTTATTGTTTTAAAACTCATAGTTTTTGTGTAAACTACATGTTTGTTATGTACTTTTTGAAGAAAAATTATATAGCAATATTATGTATTATATTTTGGTGTGTAATAACTTTAATTAGAGTTTTTAATCATTTTCCATGGTATGACGAAGCGCATGCGTGGACAATTGCGCAGGATTTGAACTTAATTGAAATTATTAAATTAATGAAATACGAAGGGCATACGATTCTTTGGTATTTATGTTTAATGCCTTTTGCAAAATTAAATATAGGCTATCCATATTCAATGTTGTTGATAAATTGGCTATTCTGTTTTGTTGCAATGTTAATATTGTGGTTTAAATCACCGTTCAATAATTGGATAAAAATTTTTATATCATTTAGTTTTCCATTTTTAGGATATTTTCCTGTTGTAGCCAGATGTTATTCAATAGGCATAATGTTTTTGTTTATGTTGTGCGCGATGTTTAGTGATCGTTTAAAACATAAAAATTGGTATGCTTTACTTTTGATTTTATGTGCAAATACAAGCGTAATGGCAATTGTTTGCTCTGCTGTTTTAGGTTGCGAATTTGTTTTTCAACTAGTAAGAAATAAAGTAAAAGAAATTTTCCCTTATATAATTTTAGCGTTTGGTGGGTTGCTTATTTTGTTGCAACTAGGATTATCTATCAATGAGAATATAGAAAAAGAATCATTAATAAGTTCAGTTATTTCGAGTGGAAGCTCTTTTGTCGGACTTATTATTTTGGCAATTAAAATTTTGATTTTTGCATTAATTTTTGGCATACCGTTAGTAATTTTTTATATTAAAAATAAAATATTTCCTTGGTTTTTAATAGGCTCGTATATTTTGCTTGCAATGATTTTTTTGTTTGTATATATGGGTTCTTGGTGGCATTATTATTTTGCTTATATTTTCTTAATTGTAAGTTGTTGGCTTGTTTTAGCTAATAATAAAGAGCTTAAATTTGCAAAACTGCCTATTGTTGTGTTGAATGTTATATCGTTGATTTTAATATTTTATATGCCAAAAGATGATATGATGCCGAAAATTTTTAATGGAGATTATCAACAAACTGCAGAATTTATTAAAAATGACCAAAATTTGTCTAATGCAAACATAATATATTTTACATACTATGCTTTACCTCTAGAAAAATATTTGGAAAAGTCAGATGTAAGTTTTGAAAATTACTGTTTTGAGAATTTAAAAATAAAACCATTTCATTTAGAAAATGCATATTGTGACAAGAAACGCGAGTATGTAAATATTTCTTATGATTATTTTAATATGTTCTTGAAAACGCAAAGAAATAACTTTGTATTTGATGATGATGGATATTTAGGTCTAACGGATGGGTTTGAATTAAAAAATCCGGATAATTCAAAGCAATATATAAAATTTGTTTTATATAAAACTCTAAAAAACGACAATTTTTATAAAATAGAAAAATATGAATAATTTTAATGATAAAATAACTATATGGATTTGATAAAAAAGAATTGGCAAACAATAATATTTTTAGGCTTATGGTGTGGAATAACCTTATTTCAATTGTTTAACCATACACCTTGGTACGACGAAGCTCATGCTTGGAATATTGCACAATCTTTGAATTTTTTAGAAATCCTTGATTTTATGCATATAGAGGGACATACTTTTCTTTGGTATTTGTGCTTAATGCCTTTTGCAAAATTTAATATTGGTTATCCATATTCAATGCTTGTTATAAATTGGATTTTTTGCTTTGTTGCAATATTAGTATTGTGGTTTAAAGCTCCGTTCCAGAATTGGTTGAAGGTCTTGATTATATTTTCTTTTCCATTCTTACAGTATTATCCAATTGTCGCAAGATGCTATGCAATCGGCATAATGTTTTTATTTCTTGTTGCTTCCTTTGAACAGGAGAAAATAAAACGCCCGAATTTATATTCATTTCTTCTTGTAATGCTTGCTAATACAAGTGTTGTTGCAATGTTTGCAGCAACTATATTAGGCGCTCAATTTGTATTTGAATTGATTAAAAATAGAGTAAAAAATGTTGTTCCTTATTTGATTTTAGCAATTGGTAGTGGATTAATTTTGTATCAATTGGGCGTTCATGTAAATTGGTTTAAGCAGTCTGCGATGAAATATTTTCAGGTGATTCAAAATTCAAAAACGACAGAAACTCTTTTAAACACGCTAAGTGAGGTTTATAAATCAAATTTTATTTTAATGTCTTTTCTTGTTATTGCTTTAATTTTAGGGGTGTTTTATTACAAAAATAAAATCTTTCCTGTATTTTTAATCTTTACGACAACGTGTATGTTGGCCATGTATTGCTTTATATACAGAGGTTTTTTCTGGCATGATTTGTTTTTCTATATCTTTTTAATCGTTTCTGTTTGGATAATGTTTAACAAGTATGAGAATTTGAAATGGAAAGCTATACCTATTGCACTTTTAGCAATAATTTCTTGTGTACTTATTTTATGGAAACCTTCAAACGAAAAGTATAAAGCTGTTTATTTTGATGATTCAAAATATGTTGCAAAATTTATTTTAAATAACAAAAACTTGCGTTCAGCAAAACTAGTTGCAGCAGGCTATAAAGCAAATACGATTGGACCATATCTTGTAAAATCGAATATTGATGTTAGAATTTTATGTTCAGGTTTTTCGTTTAACTCATTCCCTAAAAATTGGTATTTCTGTGGAATGACAACCCCACTATATCCATATTTGGATAAATTTTATAGAGAGGATAATAATACTTACTTTATCTTATATAAATCTTTAATTCCAGATTTATCTTCAATTAGGGTATACTCTTTTTCTGATAAAGAAAAATATTATGATTTAACACTTTATGCTGATCTTGGCAAGACGTTAATATACCAATTTAAAAATGAAAAATAAAATGCATTTTAAATTACTTTAGTTAAAAAACTAAAAGATACATCTTTTGGTCTATTTTTTTGACGAAATATCAACCGTTTAATGTATGGTAAATAATAAATAAATATTGTAATCTTGTACCGTGATAGATGTGTAAATCTATCGGGGCAAAGAGGTAAGACTTAATGAAAAAATATTCATTCAGATTACAACCGGTCTTGGACATTCGCGAAAAGACGTTAGAAGACAAAAGATTGGAAATGGCTCAAGTTATCCAATTGCTAAACGAACAGCAAGAAGGACTTGAAAGGCTTATCGCAAAACAAGCATCATACAAAGATGAACTTGAAAGCCTATCTCTAGAAGACGATTTAAACGTTTTCGCCCTAGCAAATTTCAAAAACTATATGGTGAACCTTCAAGAGCAGATAACTCAACAAGAACACAATATAGAAAATACAAAAAAGGCTTTGAGAGTAAAACAAGAGGCGGTAAACGAAGCATTAAAAGACGTTAAAGTTTTGGAAAAACTCAAAGAAAAGCAATCTCAAAAATTCTATAAAGATATAGAAATGAAAGAGGCAAACGAGATAGACGACATCTCAACAGCAAGATACAGACTAAAAAGAGCATAACAAAAGGTAAAAATGACACAACAACTAGACTTAACTTTCAATACAGCAAATACAATGGATAAGATGATGACTCAAACTCAATCAAAATCTTATTCAAGCTCTTCTTATGCAAATGCAGATCAATTTGATAACTATTTGAATTCTGCTAACAAAAGTTATACTCAAGAATCTAACAAAAGTTTTAATGATAACAAGGCTCAAACAAAAACAGATTACAAAAATGAGTCTAATAAATCTAACGTGACAGATAACAAAACTGATTACAAAGAGTCTACAAAATACGAAGAGTCTTCAAATACAGTTACAGAAGAAAAAACTTCTCAAACAGAAGAAAACTCAAAAGAAACTAAGGCTGATGCAAAAACAGATGTAGCTGAAGATGTTTCAAATGTAGTTGTTCCTGACGAAGTAGTAGCTGACAATAGCGAAGTTGATGTTAAAGAGTTGATGCTAGTAAGCAACGCTCAAATGTCAAACCTTGAAACTGTAAAAGAAGATGTTACAAATAAAGCTGAAACTTTAGCAATGGCAGATGTAACAGTAGAAGATGAAATTCCTGCAGAAGCTATTAAATCTGGTATTAATCTAGAAACTTTAGCAAAAGCTGTAGAAACTACTGTTGATGATACAACAGGTGTTGATATGCAAGCTGTTGAAAATGCTGTTAAAGATACAGTTTCAAAAGAAGATACAATTGCAGCTTTATATAAAGTTGGTGCAGATAAGGTAGAAGAAGTAAAAGACGTTAACGTTGATACAGAAAAATTAGCAAAAGTTGATACAAAAGGCGAAGCTAAAATCACTGAAACTGACGTTAAAGACGATACTAAAATTGCATTAAACGATGATGTAAAAGTTGTAGATAATAAAATCAGTGATGACGTTAAAGATGTTGATGACAAACAAATTGTTGACACAAAAAATGATGTAATTACTGATGATTTAAAAGTTGACGTTAAAGATGTTGACGATAAGCAAATTGTTGACATTAAAACTGATAAAAAAGAAGAAACAAATAATGTAGCAATTAACCTTCAAGATGTTAAAGAAAATGTTGAAAATGAAGTTAATGCAATCAATGTAAACGAAATTGTTGATAATAAAACTCAAAAAGTTGAAACAAAAACTGATGTAAAAACTACTTCAGGCAAGATGACTGAATTAAAAGAAGAAGTTCAATCAGCAAAAGCTGAAAATGCTTATGAAACATTGAGCTCTCAAGATGAAAAAACAGTTAAAAACGACAACAAAGTTGATGACAAAATTGCAAAAACAAATGTTCAAGCAGAAGAAACAATAGAAATAAAAGACGATACAAAAGGTATTGAATTTGTTTCTCAAAAGCAAGACAAAGTTGTAGATAAAAATGACGTTCAAGATAAACATTTTGCAAACGCAAAAGAAAAAGTTGAAAACGTTAAAATCCAAGTTGAAGACAACGTAAAAGTTAGTGTAAACAACCAAGTTCAAGACAGTGCAAAAGTTGAAAAAGCAAACGAAACAATGAACAGAGCTGGTTTATCAACTCAAACTTTACGTGAAATGGACGGCAAGGTTACAGCTATGGAAACAGGCAACCAAGCTGGCGCACAATTTGGTGAAACATCTCAAGAAATGTTAATGCGTGATATGTTATCTCAAAACGCAACAACTCAAACAACAGATGCAAAAACAACTGTAGATTTTGCTCAAGCTATGAACAAAGCAACTACTGCTCAACAACCACAAGCTCAACAAAATACTCAAGAAGCTCAAGAAGTTAATATTTTAGATCAAATTAGAGCAAAATTTGCAGTATCAAAACAAAATGGCTTGCAAAAAATTACAATCGGTTTAACTCCTGAAAGTTTAGGCAAAGTAACAGTTGAAATTGTGAAGGGTCAAAACGGAATTTCGGCTCATTTGTTAGCAGATAATCCTCAAGCGAAGGAAATTTTAGACAAAAATCTTGATGGATTGAAATCAGTACTTCAATCGCAAGGTGTGAACGTTAACAACGTGAACGTAAAAGTTGCAGAAGCAGGTCGTTCTTCTGATAGCAACAATAACATGTTCCAAAATGAAGACGGACAGTTTAACCAAGGTTCAAACGGTGAACATTCAAGAGGTGATAGCTCATCAAATCAAGAAAGACGTTCTGAATACGAATTTATGCAAAACAACGCAATGCAAGCAGATAATTCAGAGGTCGAGGAAACAACAAACACCGTACAAATGGAAAAAACTGTAAGTATCAAAGGTGGAAATGGCAAGATAAGTTATAAATTATAGTATGTGAAATAAATGGAGAGGTAGGTAAAGTAAATGTCAAGTGTTACTTCGCAATTAACACAATTGCAAACAAATACGGCAATTAACGAAAGTAAACAACAGAAAAAAAGTACGAATGACGTAACTGATGCGAATATGTTTCTAAAACTAATGTTGAAACAAATGGAGCAACAAGATCCAACAGAACCAACAGATAACTCTCAATGGTTGGCACAAATGGCTCAATATTCATCATTAGAAGCAATGAACAATTTGAATTCAAGTTTCGGTGAAGTTGCAGATCAATTGAAGTATATGAATGAAACAATTGCTTCAAATGCATCAATTACTCAAACACTGTCATTAGTGGGCAAAGATGTAACCTTGAATGTACCAAAATATGATGATAGCGGTCACGTTGTAACAAACGAAAAAGGTGAAATTCAATATGAAAAAGTAGAAGGTACAGTTACAGAAGCATCATTTGCAGACGGCACAGGATACATCAAAGTTGGCGATAAGTCTTATCCAATCGGATACGTAGATTCAATCAAAAATCCACAACAAAATCCGCAACAAGATGCACAACAAGATACATAAATATAATTAAATGAAAAAAAGAATAGTCGGAAAGACTACAAGACTTGGGAAAGTCCTCAACGGAATGAGGCAAAAAGATATTCTGAACTTATTTCAGAAACAAAAACGAAAATAATAATTATTCATAAAAGGACATAGAGGAGGAAACATGTCACAAGCTTTATACACATCAATGACAGGGTTGAACGTAGCTCAGCAGGCAATCAACGTAGTATCAAACAACGTAGCAAACATTAATACTACAGCTTTCAAATCAGCTGATGCTAGATTTGCAACTTTGTTCTCAAACACATTAACAGCAGGTAATGCTCCTTCAGCAACTGCAGGGGGTACAAACCCTAAACAAATCGGTTTAGGTGTAAAATTGGAAGCTATTACTAGAAACTTCACAATTGGTTCTTACTTATCAACAGGTAACTCAGACGATTCAATGATTTCAGGTCGTGGTTATTATACAGTAATGGACCCATCTGGTAACGTATTCTTAACTCGTGACGGTGGTTTCACTCTTGATGCTAACGGTGATATGATTACTGCAGCTGGTAACAAAGTTTTAGGTGCAGCAAGATTAACAAGTGAAGAAGCATCTCAAGTTCCAATTCACGTTCCAAGAGCAATCACTTCAACTGTTAGTGGTGCAGATCTAACTACAAAAACATTAGGTGAATTAAACAATGCTGAATTCACAGCCGGTATGTTAGATATGAATATTACTAGTGGTGGTGAACTTGCAAAAATTCAAGTTGAAATTACACAAGATATGATAGATGATTCTCAAAGTGTAAATGAACTTTGTGCAAAAATTAACGCAAAAATAGCTGATGCAATTGCTAACACAAATTGTGAAGCAACAGGTGCTCCTTTACAAGACCCACCAACAGTTACATTTAATCCTGGAACAGATGGTACAATCAAATTCAAGATTGAAAATGGTACAGATTCAACTGCTGAAATGCAATCTTCATCAACTGCAAACTTTGCAAAAGTTTTAAGTTTAGATACAGTAAAACTTTCTGATATGACCGCAAATCCAGATGGTCTTTCATCAAAAACTTTATCTTATGTGGTTCAAGTTGACCCTGAAGCCTCTCCTGACACAAGAACATCTTTATCAGGTTATACAATTGGTGCAGACGGTACTATTGAAGCATCATACGATAATGGTGACAAATTAACAGTAGTATTGAATGATACAACTCACGCATTTGAATTCCAATATGTAACAGCATCTGGTGTTTATATTCTTGGAGATGACGTTACAATGAACCCTAACGTATGTTCTGAAAGCAGTTTGGTAATGCAAATTGCAACAGTTACAAACGAAGCTGGTTTAGTATCTCAAGCAAGCAACTTATGGACAATCGGACCTGATACAGGTGACGTTTCTTACACAGTTGCTGGTCAAATGGGTACAGGTGAAATTGTAACAGGCGGTTTAGAAGGTTCTAACGTTGACCTTGCAAGAGAATTATCAAATATGATTGTTGCTCAACGTGCAATCAATGCTAACTCTCGTGTATTCGGTACAGCAAGTTCAGTATTAGAAACATTATCTCAATTAGGTAGATAATAAATTATAATTGATAAAGGGCGCTTTTAAAGCGCCCAATATCAAGTATAACTTGAGATCTTAATATTGTTAAGCAATGTTAACTATCTCAAAACATGCTGAAAGCATGATATATCATGGTTTCAGGCGTAACACGATAGGATAGGAAATAAAAAGTTGTCCTAATCATGAACAGGGTTTATAATAGATTTATGTTCATTCCTTAAAGGACATCTCTTGTAGAGGTTATACCTTATGGTTGAAAAAATTAAACAAGTTTTATCACAAATACAAGAGCAAATCGCACCTTATACACCAAATATAGTCGCAGTTACCAAGTACTTCGGTAGGGAAGCAATCCTAGATGCTTATCAAGTAGGGTTGAGAAACTTCGGAGAGTCAAGAGCGGTAGAGGCAATAGAAAAGATTAACTCATTACCAGAAGAAGTTAAAGCGAATTCTAAATTTCACTTTATCGGGCATCTTCAAACTAACAAGGTTAACAAAGTTGTTAAAAACTTCGATGTTATTCATTCAGTTGATACTTTAAAACTTGCTCAAGCCATTTCTGACGAGGCGGTAAAAGAAGGGAAAGTTCAAGATGTATTTCTTCAATTGAACAATGCGAACGAAGAACAAAAGTTCGGGTTCTCAAAAGAAGAATTGTTTGAAAACTTCTCACAAATCAAAGATTTAAAAGGTTTGAATGTTTTAGGTCTTATGAACATCGCTCCACTTGGGTTAAGTGAAAATGAATTAGATATACTTTTTGAAGATGTGAGACAAACTCAAAATGAATTAGTGAAAGAGTTTAACTGCGAATTAAAAGAACTATCAATGGGTATGAGTCAAGACTATCAAATCGCGGTGCGACATGGCGCAACCATGTTACGTATAGGTAGAAAATTATTTAGTAATTAATATATTGGAGGACGAATTAGTGGCTATTACAGAAAAAATCAAAGGTATTGTAGACTTTTTAACACAAGGATTAGAACAACGCGATGACGTTTTTGAAGATATGATGGATGAAGCAGGTGAAGAATATGAAACAGATGACAATTTAGCATTGGCACCTTCATATCAACAATCACCATTCACTCAAAGAAATGATAAAGCAGATTTAAAAGTAGTTGCACACCCGAATATGAGAGGCTCAGAAGTTATGATTATTGAACCTCGTTCATTCGGTGAAGCTGGTCAAATTGTCCAAAATTTAAAAGATAGAAAAACTATCGTTTTGAACTTACATTTGTTAGACAAAGAACAATCTCAAAGAACAATTGACTTTGTTTGCGGTGCTGCAAGTGCATTAGGTGGTCAACCTCAAAAAGTTGGTGATATGGTATTCGTATTCACTCCAAACAACGTAACACTAACTGTTGACGCAGCTAAAACTCAAGCTCAACTTAATGAGTCTTTATGGACAGGTAGAGCATTCTAAATTTTAAAATATGATTTGTGATAGTTGGATTTCCTTATTTCCTTCCCTATACAAAAATTATTAAGACCTTAACAGGTCTTTTTTTTTAGCCCGAGCAGAGGCACGAACGAAGTGAGAGGTGAACAAGAGTCAACGTAAACGTTGAGTTTGCGTTGCGATTGTGAACGTTGCCGTTTAATGCGAGGGCGTATTTGACAGGGACGTAGTATAAACCAAGACGTTGCGGTATCTTTTAATATCTTTAGAAAAGACGCCGTAATAAATACGGCATGACGGAATATTAAGAGTCCGGTCAAGGCATTTGCCTTGACCGGACTCTTAATAACCATTATATTTATTTAATGTTTTATTTCTTTTCTGCTTGTTTATTCATAAACGCATTTCTGTTTTTTACAAGTTCAGCTGCTGTCATAGCAACACCTGCAGCAATTGCGATTTTACCTGCAAGACTAGCGGTATTTTGCTTAGATACTTTTTGCATTAATTCATTTGCCCCAACAACAGTACAAGCAGTTAAAACACCATCTAACGCAGCTCTAGCGCCAATTAAAACTTGTTTTTTATTTGTTTTTAAGAAATTCCAAGTCTTTTTAGCGCCATTTACGACTTTCTTTCCAAAATTTGTTGTCTTATCTGCAACATCTTTTGTGATTTCTAACGTATCTTTTGGTGCATCTTTTGATGATACAATGCCTGCTTGGCACTTACAATTAGGGTCAGAGCAACCAAAACTTGTTGCTGGAGTCATAAAATTGGCATTAATTGAAGATATGTTCATGGTAATTCCTTATTTTCTTGATACCTATTAAAGCATCGTGAAAATAAAAATTGCCATAATTTCGGCAAATGTTAAGAATCTGTAACTTCTTCAAAAGAGGTTTTGTCAGTTCCACAAACAGG
>ERZ808267.582-NODE-582-length-10563-cov-3.145128_pt1 | contig 10563 bp, 7 predicted proteins | sample MGYA00521241_ERZ808267 | MGnify/ENA primary metagenome ERZ808267 (study PRJEB31516, sample SAMN03275592) | gut metagenome | biome: mammalia-associated habitat; material: feces | host: Papio cynocephalus | place: Kenya | collected 2012-07-19 ... | reverse complement strand
AATAGTTGCAAAAATACCGATTTTCGAATAGACCTCAAAAAGAGGTCTATTTTTTTTGAAAAAGTCCAAATTTCGCGGAATTTTGTAGCCAACTTTGTAGCCAATTTTTGCATTCCATATAGTCCTTATATTCCCTTTCGAAAATACAAAACAGACAGATTCCACACACCCTGCAAACCCAATAAAATAGGGGCTTCCGCGCTGGAAGCCCCTATTTTACAATGGCTGTTCAGGTAGGGATCGAACCTACGACCAAGTGATTAACAGTCACCTGCTCTACCGCTGAGCTACTGAACAATCATCGTTAATGGTGTGTGTTATCCCATTTCAACGCTCTATTGTCAATATATTTTTTCATTTTTTTGCGATATTTTTGGCGCAGCTTCGGGCAACTTTGCCAATCGGCTGGCAATGGGCGGTATCCGTCTCCCGATTTTGCGCGAAAAAACTATTCAGGATTTTACGAAACGTCCGATATTTTATTCGGGCAATGATATGAAAAAAATTTTAATGATAACCACATCGCACAACAAGCTCGGCGACACGGGGCTTCAAACCGGACTTTGGCTCGGCGAATTTACGTCGGCGTATTTTGTCTTCACGGATGCAGGATTCGAAGTCGAGGTTGCCTCGCCGCGCGGGCGCGTCGTTCCCATCGACCCTGCAAGCATAATAAGGGGCTATGCGCCGCCGAGCTGCAAGCGCTGGTTTGCGCTAAACAGCCAGCTGCTTGCTTCTGCAAAAAAACTTTCCCAAATAGACCCGTCGCAATACGATGCGCTCTTCTACCCCGGCGGGCACGGCCCAATGTGGGACTTGCGTAAAAACGTCCACAACAAAAAGATTGCCGAGGCGTTTTTTGCCGACAACCGTCCCGTCGGCGCCGTCTGCCACGGTGTCGCCGCGCTTTTGTCGGCGCGGGCGGCGTCGGGCGAACCCGTTTTGGCGGGGCGCAGGCTCACGGGATTTTCAAATGCCGAGGAGGAAATCGGCGGAATGAAAAAAATCGTCCCCTTTCTGCTCGAAGACGAAATCAAAAAATGCGGCGCAAATTATTCGAAGAGCGCGCCGTTTTGTCTGCATGTGGTAAGCGACGGCTCTCTAATCACGGGGCAAAATCAGGTTTCGGCAAAATTCGCCGCAAAGGCGCTGCTTGGCGTGCTTGCGCAGAAATACGCCTATGCCTGACGCGCGGAAAACGTTTTTTGTTTAATTCAACGTTTGGTTATATTGTTGGAAGTCGGCGGCGCGTTTTTTATGTGCCGCCGGCGCATTTTTTACCGCCGCGCAAAAAAAATGAAAAAAAGTCTTGAACGCTTTGGACAAAGTGGTACGGTGTTGTACTTATTAAATCTTCGAGCCGGTGGGGTATCCAAGAGGCCAAAGGATGCGGACTGTAAATCCGTCCAGCTATGCTGTTCGTGGGTTCGACCCCCACCCCCACCACTCGAATGATAAAAAAGACTTTCGGAATTTTTCCGAAAGTCTTTTTTTGCGTCCGAAACCGCGCGGCGCGCTTAAGCCCGCCCGCAAAAAACATCAATCTGCCGCCCACAAAAAAAGGAGCGACTCCGAGCGCGGGTAAGCGCGGCGCGGATTCGCCCCGTTGCGAAAGTTCGGCGGCTAAATATCTTCCAGCGTCTGCGCCGCTATTCTCACGCATTCAGCGCACGGTGTTTTATGGACGGATTTGAGCTCTTGGCAGCGCGTGCTTCCCGCCTTTTCGGCGAAGCGTTTTTTGATTTCTTCGGCCTTGTCGGGACGCAGCGAAACCGCCGCAAAGAGCGCGCCGCACATATTTTCGGGCGCGCGCCCGCCGCTATTGGCGAGCATTTCGCGCATCAACTCTTCGTCGGGAGCGCCGTCGGAAAACGCAGCGAAAACCGTCTGGGCGCAAGAGTACGGTTTTCTGAAAGAATTTACCGCAGATTCCGTCCTGCTCATTTCGAGCCTTCCGCTATTGCCTGCGTTTGCAGCTTGCATATTTCGCCGATGCCCTTTTTGGCGAGGGAGAGCAGCTCCGAAAGCTGTGCGCCGTCGAATGTAGCCTCTTCGCCGCTCATTTGGACTTCCACGAATTTTGCGCCGCCCGTCATAACCACGTTTGCGTCAACGTCGGCGTCTTTGTCCTCCACGTACGGAAGATCGAGAACCGCCCTGTCGCCGAGCAGTCCGACGCTGACCGCCGCGACGGAATCGGTGAACGGGTCGCCCGAAATTTCGCCGGCGGCGACAAGTTTTGCCACTGCAATTTTCGCCGCCACGTAGGAACCGCTTATTGACGCCGTGCGCGTGCCGCCGTCTGCCTGAAGAACGTCGCAGTCAATCCAAATTGTGTGCCCCGCTATTTTTGATAAGTCGCAAACGGCTCTCAGCGAACGCCCGATGAGCCGCTGGATTTCCACCGACCTGCCGTCGAGTTTATTTGCCGACGTTGCGCGCTGTTTGCGCGAAAGCGTTGCGTATGGCAGCATTGAATATTCGGCGCTGAGCCAGCCCTTTTCGGCGCTTTGGGAGAGCATCCAAGAGGGCACTTTCTTTTCTATTGTCGCCGCGCAGATTACCTGCGTATTGCCGAACGACACCAAAACCGAGCCGGTTGCGTGGGGCGCTATGCCTGTTTTAAAGGAAATCGGGCGGAGTTCGTCGAACTTTCTGCCGTCGAATCTCGCGTTGTTTTGACTTTCATTTTCCATGTTTTTTACGTTATAAGAAAAAGTGGCGCTTGCCAGTTTTTTTTGCTTTTATTTTCCGCGCCGATTCCCAATCTTTATCCGCATGAAAAATCCCAACAACATTTACCAGTCGCGCGCAGAGGCGGCATCCTCGCGCGCCGTGTTCATAAAGAAATGCTATCTGAATTTGGCTCTGGCGTTTGCCGTTTTCGTCTGCTTGGAAGCGGCGCTGATGTCTTGGCAGCCCGCCGTTGACCTTGCCGAAAAAATGGTCGGCGGCTCGAACTGGCTGATTGTAATGCTTGCCTTCATGGGAGTTTCTTGGGTGGCGAACTCTTGGGCGATTACGGGCGAGACACTCTCGAAGCAATATGCCGGTCTTTATCTTTATGTTGCCGCCGAAGCCGTAATTTTTCTGCCTCTTCTGCTTTTGGCCGAGCGCATAGCCCCCGACACCATTCCGCAGGCGGCGGTTTTGACGTTTGCCATGGCGGCTGGCATTTCCGCGTATGCGTTCATTTCCAAGAAGGACTTTTCCTATCTCGGCGGTTTTCTCACTGTGGTTTCTTTTTTGGCGCTCGGTCTTATAATTTGTGCAATTCTTTTCGGCTTCGGGCTCGGGCTTTGGTTTTCCGCGGCAATGATAATTTTTGCGTCTCTCGTTGTTCTCTATCAGACTTCCGCCATTATCAGGCAATATTCAAACGACCAATATGTTGCCGCCGCGCTCGGTCTCTTTGCCGCCATTGCCCTGATGTTTTGGTATGTTTTGCAATTCTTAATTTCCCGTCGCGACTAATTTTTTCTTTTGGCGCGGCGGATTTTTGCGAAGCAAAAATATCTCCGCCGCTTTGTCAGTAAATTTCACACACAGGGCATTTGCTCCGCAAATATTTGCCCTGCTTTGACAGTGGGCGAAGTTTTGCTCTTTATTCTTTCTCTCCGCCGCGTTGTCAGTGAATTTCACACACTGGAAATTTCGCGTCCGCAAAATATCTGCCCTGCTTTGACAGTGAATGTTATAATGTTCCTTAATGGGATAGTGGATTGAGCGAAGCGATTCCGCGTAAGGGCGTAGCCCTTCAATGGAAACCCGCCCAGCGGGTGGGGCGGCGGGTGAAGTTTTTTTCCCTTTTGGGTCTGCGAATACAAAAAAAGAGTTGATTTTTCCCAACTGTATGTAATGATGGGCGGAACAATTTTTACACGGGGCCGTAGCTCAGTTGGAAGAGCGCTAGAATCGCACTCTAGAGGTCGTGAGTTCGAACCTCATCGGCTCCACAAAAAAAACGCAAACTTTCGGGTTTGCGTTTTTTTGTTTTTTTCGTCCGCAGTTGAGCGGGATTTTTCAGTTGCCCGAGTCGCAATCGCCAGCCTATTTCAGCGCGGGAAAGGCGTTGAATTCTATACGTTTGCCCGCGACATTGTTTTGAATAAAGTCCATTTTCTGCGTCGGCTCGAACGAGGTGTTGAGAACGTTGACGACCGTCGGCGAAGTATTGTCTATCTGCTTATGGTCGACAATCACAATATTGTTGTTTTTAAAGAACGAATTGGAAACGTTTATTCTGTTGACGGGAACTCTCACAAGCAAAAACGGCTTCGGTTTGTCGTGCAAAACGCGGATATTGTCGAAGACCAAATTTTCCTGCATGGTGAATTTTCCGTCGGGGTAAAATGACCTGCTCCAGACGTCCATATCGGCGTGCACGGAAAAAGACGCCGAACGCACCTTGCGCAAAAATATATTTCTGAAAGTAATATTGCGCACCCCTGCGTTGTATTCAACGTCGGTTTGCGTCATGCGCCATTTTATGCCGTCCAAGACCCGCACGCCGTCGGAATGGGTAGGCGGCGTTTGCGAGACAAACACTTTGCCGTCGGGTTCCATCTGCGCCCTGTACATTTTTCCGCCCGAAACTACGGTGTCGGATTTTTGAATTTGCATTCCGCGTTTCCAGTCGGTCCAAGTACCCGAAATTATGCGGCAAAAGTAGCCGTATATCGGTTTGCCGTCATAGCCGATAAGTAAATCGGAGGGTTCCAAATCGAAGATGTTTTCAATCACGCCGTTTTCAATCCAGCCCATTTCGGGGTTGGAAATGTCGTAATCGTGGGCGTTGAGGGCTATGGCGTCGTCGCCCGTGGCAAAGGTGCAGTCGGAAATCCTAAAGCGAGTTCCGCGCCCGAGGTGAATGCCGTCTTTATGCCCTTTTATTTCCGCGCCGGAAATGTCCAAATCTTCAAATGTGCAAACCTGAATGCAAAATTGCATTGCACACAAGTCCGCACATCTCAAATCGCGGATTTTGAGATTTTTCACATAGAAAAACGACACCTGACCTACAAGCCCGAGAATGTCCGAAGTGTCGAGATAATCCACTTTGTTAACGCTCAGATTAAGCCCCGTTATGGAGATGTTTTTGTTGTATTGGCGCTGGCGCGCGCCCTTGTTCAGGAAGACGTAGTTGAACATTCCGTGCTTTGCGTTTTTGCGAATGACGACGCCTTCGGCAAAGACGAGCGAAGTGTTGTCGCCGATGAGCACCGTTGCGCCCAAATCGTAGACGCCGGCTTTCGACACGCGGATTTCGCCGCCGCAATCGACAGCCTTTTGCAGAGCGCGGGCGTTTTCCATCGGATCGCCTCCTGCTACAAAGCCGAAGCTTTCCGCGTCGGTTGCAGCCGCGCGCAACGCGGCAAAAGATAAAATAGCTAACGCCAATATTGCACTTTTTATAATATTATTCATTGCAATTTAATATTCTATTTTTTGCCGCGGGAGGCGGCGGGAATTATATTCGGAAATTAAATTTCGAGTTTTGAATACGCCCTGATTTCAAAAACTCTGGCGAATTTGTCGCCGTTTGAGGCCAGCGGCTTAAGCACCAGCGATTTTGCCATAACGGCGTCGAAATTCTCCACCACGCGCTTTTGGTAATTGCCGCGGCGCTTGACAACAGTCTTTTGCGAGCCGTCGGCAAGTTCGGCTACAATGTCGTAGTCTTTGAGAATTTCGGGCTGCGGCGCTTCCAGAACATGGCGGCGGCGCGAGCCTTCCTTCGTTATGCAAAGGTGTCTGCAGCCCGAGTCGAAATTCAGAATAAGCGTGGAAATTTTTTGCGGCGCATTCCACTTCAGACGAAGCTCGGGAGATTCCGACAGCGGGGCAATCCACTTGTTTTTGTTCTCGCGAAGCAAATCGTATATCTTGCCGTTGACTACAGCTGAGGGCAATGTGTCGAACGCCGACGAGGTAGCCGTGATGGCCGCCTTTTTCGCCAAGTCGGCAGCGTCGAGATTTTCAACGCCTATGAGCAGCTGTCCGTCGCGCAAGAGGCGCTGTTGGAGCGCGTTTATCAAGGCGGCGTCTTTCGTGTAGTCTGCAATATTGCGCCCCGATTTCACCGCGAGCGCCGTCGCCGTGCCTATAGCCTGCCCCATCACCGCACCCGTGCACATTACGCGCGTGCACGAGAACGCCAAGTGCGAACAGCTCATATTGCGCCCCGCCATGCAGAGGTTTTTAAAGTCCTTTGAAATCAGAACCGAAAGCGGCATATTGTATGTGGGCGTGTGGTGGGATTTCATCGCGGGCTTTTCGTCGGGGGCGAAGATTCCGCCCGATGGCTGGTCTTCGGGCACCCAGCCGCAGCTTGCAACCTGGTCGGGATAATTGCGCCAGCCGCCGTAGATGTCGGACTGCGTGAAAAGTTTCAGCCCCTTTATTCTGAACGATTCGCGGCGGGCGGGAATCATTCCGACGGTATCGAGAGCCAAATTGGCGGTCTCTGGATATTTGCCGCAATTTTTGATATAGTCCCAAAGACCGAGAACAACGGAGAGAAGCTCGAAGCGTATAACTTCGTCGTCGTGCACGGTGTCGGAAAGTCCGCCGTGGGAGACAAAGTAGTAGCCGTACTGGAAGCCGATGCGCTGCGGGTTGCGAAGCCTCAAATCAGCCGCCGTTATCTTGTGCGCCCAAGCGGGAGCCTTGTAGGGAACGGGGCGGCCTGCGTCCATAGTTGTAAAGAGGATTGAAGAACAGAGAGTGCCGCCCAAATCTTTGTTGCCGGCAAGGCTTTCGCCGTACTTTTTGGAACCGTCGCGCCCCCACATCATTTCCGCGCCCGCCTCCATTGCAAGGCGCCCGTCGCCCGTGCAGTCGATGAAATACTTTGCCGAAATTTTGAATATTTTGAGCGTCAAATCGGAACGCGCATAGACGGTTTTTACGGCGTCGCCGTCGGTCTCGACGGAGAACACGGTTGTGTCGAGCAAAAGTGTAATATTGGGATTGCTTATTATTTTATCATAAAGCATCAAGTCCCACATTTCCCAAGAGCGCTGCACGTTTTGCGAAATGTCTTCGAGTTTCAATTCCTCTATGATGCCCGCCTCGCGATATCCCGTGCCGCCTTCGCGGATTCCCAGCGGGTGCATTTTTATTTCGCTGCTGGAATTGCCGCCGAGCCTGCTGCGGTTTTGCACAAGCAGCACTTTTGCGCCGTTGCGCGCCGCCGCCAGCGCCGCGCTGATGCCCGAAAGCCCGCCGCCTGCAACGAGAACGTCGCAATCAACGGCAACAGTCTCCATAAATTTTTCGGAGGCGGGAGTGTAGTCCGCGGGGGCTGCAAACTTTACTTTATTGCGCCCGACGACATCGAAAATACGCTTGCCGATTTCGCTCTTGTACGGCGGCTGTCCGAGGGGCTTGGGAAGGTCGGCTGCGGTGCGCCCGCCTTGCGCCGCCTGCGCCACAGTGCTGGCAGCCCTTTTCTTTTTTTGCGCGGGAGTTGTCGGCACTGCGACGCACGCCGTATAGCCGAACATCGCCATTGCAGAATTTGTCAGAAAAAGCCGTCTTCCTATTTTTTTATATTCCATATATAGATTTAATTGAAATCATCAGTCGAATTGCCCGTCAAAAAATTCCCTTCGGGGGCGCTGTAGGCGCGTATGCTACCGAAGGGAACGCGTAAAATGCGGCGCATTTGCACCGCGGAATATGAATTTTTTAACGTCCGCCCTTGAAGAATTCGTAGGCGAGGGGTTTTACGGTTTTACCCTTGAACGTGTACGGTTTGTCGGAATAGTTCGATACTATTTCGTCGCCGTTTGCCCAGCGCGTGATAAAAACATTGGGGGCGATTTCGTCGTGGAAATCCATAAACTCCAGCTGCAAATGCGAGAGTTTTGCGAATTCGTCGCACGCGGCTTTGATTGCGTCGCCGCTTGCCTTGAGTTCCTGCTGGGTCTGGCAGCGCAGGTCGGTATTGCCCATCCAGTTTCTGCCGTTGCCCATAAATGCGGAATGGTAATAGAATGCGGGGCGGCCGCCGAATTCAATCTGTTTGAGTCGCGTTTTGGCGTCTTTGATTGAATAGTTGGTGGTTTCGGCGGAGGGGTTGCTCAAAATTATGCCGTTATAGACAATCTGCCAGAGCGGAACAACCCTGTCCACAAGCGCGGGCTGTTTGCCCATCACGTTGAACGAGATATACAGGGCGTAGTCGAGATTGCCCGCAACGTGGTCGAACGGGCCTTCCGAAGCCGCGCCGCCGAAAGTATCGCGGGCAAGCGCCATAATGCGGTTCATGTATTCGGCGTACTGCGCGCGGTTGAGCGGGTGCATATGGTCGTGGCAGTCGTAGGGCTTGACGCACGAAACAACGTCGATGTAGTGCAAGCCGAAGAAGCCCAAATCGCGGACTTTTGGCAGGTCCTTTCTGGCGTAGTTGTCCCACGATACCTGAGCGCAAAGCTTGAACATTTTGCCGCCGCTCCATTTGCCGCCCATCTGGGGGTTGCCCGAAACGTCTTTGCATGTGATGTAATCCGAAAACGTATCGGCTATTGTGTAGCAGTCGGTGCTGTTTGTATGGCAGACAATCAGGTAGCCTGCGTCTTTTGCCTTTTTAATGAGCGCGCGAAGTTTCGCCTCGCCGCCGAGCAGCGGTTCTACGGGGAAAAGCTGCGGATAGCGGCCGTCGTGCCCGCTGACGTTCCAGCCGACAAGGCACAATTCCGCCTTCTCAACGCCCTTGGATTTAAGCTCGTCTATGATTTCGCCGACGCGGTCGAATGTGACGTAAACGCCGACTTTCGGCTCGTTTTCCACAGTCTGGAATTCGATTTTCGGCGGAGCGGGTTTCCATGCCTGACGTATGCGGATTTCGGGCGCTTTGCTCGCGTATTCAAGGTAGGGCTGCTTTTTCATTCTCTCCTTGATGGGCTTGACCGCGCCGCTTTCAAGCTGGCTTTTGCGGTATGCGCGCGCCATTCCCGAATAGTTGGCATCGTCGCCCTTGAGGGTATAGTAGTCGATAACGATGTCTTCGTAGGGCGCAAAACCCATCTGCGCTATGTTGAAGCTCGGGAAAATTTTGTAGTTGCCCTTGTCGGCGACAACCTCCATTGAGTACTCGTATTTCATTCCCTTGACGACGGCGGCAAACGTCTTTGCCTTAGTCTTGACGCCGTGAACCTGCAACGGGCTGCGCCCGAGCGAGTACTTGCCGTTGTCGAGCCTGAACGTACCCATCATTCCGTTGGGGAACACCCAATAGCCCTCGTCGCCCTTTTTTGCGTTGGCGTACTGATGGTGGACTTCAAGGCGTTTACAATCCACGGGAATATCGCGAATGGGAACGACAAGGCGTTCCACCCCGCCGCCGAGTTCGGCAAGTTCAACTTTCTTTTCGACGACGGATCCGTCTTTGCCGAAAAATTTTAACTCCACATTGTCTGCGGCAAATGCCGACAATGCCATTGTCGTAATTATTGTCGTTAGTACTCTTTTCATTCTTTTTATCTTGTGGCGCGACCCGCTCGGCGGGTTTCGTTCTTGTGGCGCGGCGATGCGTGTTGCGCAAACCGCCGCTTTGCTTGGGATTATCTGTTGGCGTATTTAAAGAACAACGAAACGCAGCATCTCCCCAATTCTCCATGCGGGAAAAACGCATAAGATTGTGGGAGAGCTTTTCCCCTGTGGCGCAGGGGATTTCGCGTTCGCGAAATACTCGCCCTGCTTTGCTCAACGTTATCCCCATCGTAGAAAGGGGATAGCGGTTTGAGCGAAGCGATACCGCGTAAGGGGCAACGCCCCTTCAACGGAGACCCGCCCAGCGGGGCGCGAGCGGTGGAGTATTGCAACGAAACGCGGCATCTCCCCAATATTATGCGTTTTTTATTAGGCGAGGTATTCCTTGTTGTAGTCATACAAGCTGCGCAGATGGGCATTAGCCTCCTTGCAGTTTGTAAACTCCATCTTGTCCTGATTGTAGTTCAACTTTTCGCCTTGGAAACTCAGCGAAATCATCGAAAGCAGACACATTTCGGTAAACGGCGCAGCATAGTCGAAATTCGCCTTGGGCTGCTTGCCGTCAATGCACGCCAACGCCCATTCCATGTGGGGATTGTTAGGGGTGACGGAGCGTTCGATTGTCTTCGCGGGGAACGCGCCTGCCTTGGACATTTCGCGCATTCTCTTGGGCGGATAGACCATCGTGCCGATTCCGTATTCGTTAGTGCGGATTGTTTCCTTTGTGCCGACAATGAACGTAAAGTTGGCGTTCTGCCACTTGTTCTTGGGGTTGGGAATGAAAATGGAGGGATCGTCAACGCGCTCGATTTCCTTGGGGCGGACATTGGCGTCCGACCAGTGAAGCTTGATTTTGCCGCCTACGCCGCGCTTGTTGTTGAAGACCATTTCCGTCTTGGAAGCGGCAGGCCAGTTGTAGTTGTCGAAAGGCGTGGAAGTGCCCCAGATTGTTTCGGGACAGCCGAGCTCGAACGCCGAATAGGGAACGTCCATAAAGTGGCACATCATGTCGCCCGCGGCACCCGTGCCGTAGTTGCGCAAACCGCGCCAGTTAAACGGCAGGAC
>ERZ808267.581-NODE-581-length-10570-cov-2.874085_pt1 | contig 10570 bp, 8 predicted proteins | sample MGYA00521241_ERZ808267 | MGnify/ENA primary metagenome ERZ808267 (study PRJEB31516, sample SAMN03275592) | gut metagenome | biome: mammalia-associated habitat; material: feces | host: Papio cynocephalus | place: Kenya | collected 2012-07-19 ... | reverse complement strand
ACGGAGCTTCGGGCATGTAGCCGATTTTGCGCCTCGCGCTTTTCGACGGGCGCGCGCCGCGTATGAAAACTTCGCCGGCGCTGGGTTTTACCGCGCCTACAAGAATTTTTATCGCCGTGCTTTTGCCCGCACCGTTTGCGCCGAGCAGCCCCAGAATTTCGTTTTCGCGCAGGCTAAACGACACCGAATTGAGCGCCCTCAGCAAAACGCCGCGCCTGCCGATGCCGTAATATTTTGTGATATTTTTTACTTCTATCGGGTAGGCGGACATATTTCTTACAGTTTTATATTGAAGCCTTTGTAGGTGTCGGCGGTCGAGTCCGACAGTTCCTCGTGCCTTTTTATGAACGAGTCCATCACGCGCAGTATTTCGGCGACGAAAGCGCGCACCTGCGCCTCTTCGCCGACGGCAACAAGATGAACGCGGCCGTCGTCGAGATTTTCCACGAAGCCCGCAACGTCGACCCCCGCCGCAATGCGCGACGTCTTGAAGCGGAAGCCGACGCCCTGAACGCGCCCTTCGAACCAGACTTGTATTCTGAATTTTTTCATCGAGGTAAATATTTCAATATATCGGGATTGGTTCAAGGAAATAAAAAGTTTTTGCGCGTGCGGGAGGGGCGGGGCGCAAAATTCGGGCAAAAAAAACGGCGTTTCCGCAGGGGAAGCGCCGAATTGAACAGGGGTTGTCCGAAAAGGCGAACTATTCGCCGTCGTTGCCGATTGCCTGAACGGGGCAGGATTCGAGGGCTTCGTTGCAGAGAGCCGTTTCGGCGTCGTCGGAGGGCTGCTTCTTGACGCATGCGCAACCTTCGTCGGTGAGTTCAAAGAGACCCTCGGCTGTAGAAGCGCAGAGACCGCAGCCTATGCACTGCGAGTCTACGTAGAATTTTCCGGGGACGTTGAATTGATTTTTTTCGTCTTTGTTTGCCATAATACCTTTTGATAATCGGCCGCAGACGTTTGAGGTCAAGCTTTTTTTGTCAAATATGGTTTGAAATTCCCGCGGGTTTGATTTAGAACGCAGGCGAATTTTTTATTTATGAAAGTGGATTTTAACAGGTTGTCGTTCACGGGGAACGAGATTAAGCAAATTCAAAAGGCAATGGACGGCAGTCCGCTTCAGGGCGGCGGCCAGTTTCTTTCCGTTTGCGAATTTCTCCTCAGGCGCATAACGGGCGCGAAAGAGGCGCTCGTTACGACGTCGTGCACGTCGGCGCTGGATATGGCGGCGATTCTCTGCAATATAGAATCGGGCGACGAGGTTATCGCGCCGTCGTACACGTTTGTCTCGAGCATAAATTCGTTTGTAACGCGCGGGGCGCGCCCGATTTTCTGCGATGTCCGCCCCGAGACGCTCAATATGGACGAAACCAAGCTGGAATCGCTCATCACCGAGCGCACAAAGGCAATCGTGCCCGTGCACTACGCGGGTGTCGCCTGCAATATGGACGCCATCTGCGCCCTTGCAAAGCCGCGCGGCATAAAGGTTGTAGAAGACGCCGCCCAGGGGTTCAACGCGTTCTACAAGGGGCGTCATTTGGGCACTATCGGCGAAATGGGCGCGCTGAGTTTCCATTCTACAAAGAACGTCATAGCGGGCGAGGGCGGCGCGTTGCTTACCAACGACGAAACTCTCGCGCGCCGCGCAAACTACGTGCGCGAGAAGGGCACAAACCGCATTGATTTTATCGACGGCAAAATAGACAAGTACACTTGGATTGACTACGGCAGCAGCTACATTCCGTCGGAGCTGATAACGGCGTTTTTGTCGGCGCAGCTCGAGCAGGCGGACGCCCTCACCGAGCCGCGCGTTGCCGCTTGGCACAGATACGCGCAGATGCTCGCGCCGCTCGAAGAGGCGGGCAAGCTGCACTTGTGCAAAATTCCCCCGTATGCTAAGACGAACGCGCACATCTATTTCATATACCTTGACGATGCCGACAGGGCGAAGGCTTTGCACGGTTTCCTGAAAGAGCGCGGAATTTCCACGAACGCGCACTATGCGCCGCTGCATTCCTGCCCGATGGCATTGCGTTTCAACCCCGACCAGCAGCCGTTGCCCGTCGCGGAGAAGATGGCAAAGACAATGCTGCGCCTGCCGATGTTCGCCTCCATTTCCGAAGCCGAACAGGCCTACGTTTGCAACAGCATTGCGGAATTTTTTGCAAAGTAGTCCGCGCAAAAATTTTCAAACAAAGTTCTTTTTCAACATTTGGCAAGCGGCGGGCATTCGCTGGAGACGCAAGTCTTTAGAGGAAAGTCCGGGCACCGCAGAGCAAAGCCCCGATTGAAAAGTCGGAATGCGGAGGGCAAACCTCCGTGTATGAACAGTGCCGCAGAAAACAAACCGCCTTCGGGCAAGGGTGAAAAGGCGGGGTAAGAGCCCACCGCCGTCTCGAGTAATCGAGCGGGCATGGAAAACTCGGCTTGGTGCAAGACAACGTATGATGTCGGGCTGCTCGTCCATCGACATCGGGTGTGTCGCGCCCCGCAAGGGGGAGGCGCAAGCCTCAGATAAATGAATGCCGCGCGCGGCGGACTTCGCGTCGGCCGCGCGCACAGAACTCGGCTTACAGCCGCTTGCCTCTTTTTTTTCGGGGCGGTTCGTCTCTTTTACAGACGGCCGCCCCGATTCTTTTTTAGCGGTAATTTTCGCCGAAACAAAAACGCAAAGTGCGGGAAAAAAATTTCAACTTTCGGTAGGTTTTTTAAGCGCAGGAGGCAACTTTAGTTGAAATCAGTCGGAATAAACACAAAACGGGAATTCCGTATGGAGCTTAAGTCCCAAAAACAATTTTCCTCTATTTATTACAGTTTTCGTTGTCCAAAAGAAGTGTGTGCGCAAAAAAAAAGAACCGCGTTTGCGGTTCTTTTTTTGTGATAATTTGCAATATTTTTTAGCGCTGAACGCGACCGGATACCGAGCCCTTCATCATATTGAGGACATCGGGTCTTGTGGCGTAGTTGTAGTCGCCGAAGATTGAGTGCGCCAAGCACGACGACGCCACCGCAAACGAGAGCGTTTCGAGGTTCGTGGCAAATTTTTCCACGTCTATTGCATAGAGCAGAGCCGCCGCGAAAGAGTCTCCGCCGCCGACTCTGTCCACGATGTCGCGGATTTCGTAGGGCTTGTATTCGCCGTTTGAAAGCGGCGCGTAGCAGACTTCGTCTTTTTCAACGTCGAGCATCATTGCGCCCCACTTGTTGTAGTCGGCGGAAACGCTTTCGCGCAGCGTCAGCGAAACCTTCTTTACGCTTGCGAATTTCTTTGCGACTTCGCGCGCAACGTTGGAGTACTGCGAGAGGTCGAGCTTGCCCGACTTGAGGTCGGTATCGCCCAAGGCGATGTTGAGAACGTCGTAGGCGTCTTCCTCGTTACCGATTACTACGTCGGCAAATTTGAGGATTTCGGGCATGCATTTTCTTGACAAATCCCTTGCCGATGTTCCCTTTTCCCACTTCCAAAGGCGGTTGCGGAAGTTCAGGTCGCACGAGACTTTGATTCCCTTTTTGGCGGCGAGTTCCGCAAGGCGCTTCGACGCCTCGAAACACGTTTTCGACAGGGCGGGGGTGATGCCCGTGATGTGGACTCTGTCTACTCCCTCGAGAGCCTTTTCGAGTTCGGCGTCCGAAAATTCGTAGTCGGCAAAGGCGGAGTGGGCGCGGTCGTACGTAACCGAGCTGGGGCGCTGGTTTGCGCCTTTTTCCAGATAGAAGATGCCTATTCTGGAATCCTGAACGAGCTTTACGTTGGATACGTCAACGTCCTGCCCCTTGAGCTGCGCGAGCGCCGACTTGGCTATTTTGTTGTCGGGAAGCGCGGTCATAAAGCCCGCCTTGCCGCCCAAGCGCGAGTATGAAAAAGCGACGTTGGATTCGGCGCCGCCGAAGGTTGCCTCTATAGTGCCGGGCAGAACCTGATTGAGTGTCAACGGCTCTCTATGGGAGAGTCTGAGCATTATTTCTCCGAATGTTAGTAGCATATTGTCTCCTGATTAAAGGCGTTATTTTGTTTTCGTCAATACCATATTGGCTTTAGGAAGCCGATTACCGCTATTGTTGGGCATTGATTGCCTGCGCCCTTGCGCAGTCTTTTGCGTAGAAGAATTTGTAGTCAATCAGCAGGACTATTCCGAAGAAAATCCATACCGTTGAAAGCATTGCCAAGCCTAGCGAAAGCCCGAGGTGGGGCTTTAGCATACCCAGAATCCACGGTGCGGGAGCGCCGAGGAGAAAGCCCAAGAACTGCATTATGCCCGTTGCCGAGCCGCGGTATTTTTCGGGAATCACGTCGTAGAGCACCGAGTATATATTGGCGTCGTAGAAGCCCCTGAAGAAGCCGAAGCCCGCAAAGCCCACAAACACAAGCACCAATTCCTGCGAAACGCCCATCAGTACAATGAACGGCGAGGCGAGAATAAAGCCCGCGCTTGAAATCAGCATTCTGTACTTGCGCTGCTTTGCCGCGACTTTGTCGGAGAGGTAGCCAGCAAGCAGGATTCCGAAGAACGCCGCCATATTCATATAGAACGCCGCGCTAAAACCCGCGCTTGTGTTCGACATTTCAAACTTTTCCTGCAGGTAGAGGGTAGACCAAGTAAGATACCCTTGGCAGACGAAAATCAAACCGACGAACGAGAGCGTAAGCATTATGGCCGTCGGCACTGTGAAGAACATTTTTACGGAATCGCCAAGAGAGGGCTTGTGCTTGCGCGCGTTTTCAATTTCTTCGGGGGTCTTGAATTTTACCTTGTCCTTCAAGCGCCATACCAAGACTATTGCCCACAGCACGCCTGCGCCGCCGAATATGTAGAAGGCGTGGCGCCAGCCCCAGTTGTCGCCAATCCAGCCCGCCACAAAGCCGCTTAGAATCACGCCGAGGTAGTAGGAGGTCGTGTGTATGCTCATCGCGCGCGCGCGGGTTCGGTTGTCGTGGTAGTCGGAAATCGTCGCGTAGTTCGAGGGCGCGAAGAATCCTTCGCCTACGCCCGTTGCGATACTTCTGAATACTATGAACATCATGCATGTGGATACCACGCCCGAGACCATTGTAGCGGTGCTCCAGAGGGCAATGCTCATCACGATAATCCACTTTTTGCTGAATCTATCGGCGGCGAAGCCCGCAAAGAGCAGGCAGAATGCCAGCACCCAGCAGAACGTAGTGCCCACCAAGCCCGACTGCGCGGGCGTCATTTGCAGAGAGTCTGCAATCTTGCCCAGAAGCGTGTTGTAGAGCTGTCTGTCCGCCTGATTTATCCAGAATGCGACCCACAGCAGAATAAGAACTTCCCACTTGTAAAAGTCGTTCGTTTTTGTCTTACCTAATTGATTTGTTCCCATATATAGTTTCCTTAAAAATTGCGAAAACGGAATTGACCCAATTCCGTTTCAACCAGTCTTTTTTTATGCTATGCAGGCGCGCCTTTGTGTCAACATTTATCCGCCGAAAACGGCGCGTTTTTTTGCGGATTTTTTTTGGGGGGCTTTGTCGGTTCTTTCGCGCGCTTCAGCCATGCGGCTCTATGTTTTGCCTTACCGAAAACGCCTCTCCCGAGTTGAGCGCGGCTGTCGAGCCGTCTTCAAGGCGTATGAGCAGGTTGCCGCTGCCGTTTATTCCGACTGCCGTGCCAGTTATTTTGCGCGTTCCGCATGCGGCGTTGACGGGCGAATTGTACAGGCAGTCGAATTCGCCGAAGCGCGAGAGCGCGGAGGTCGATTCGGCCGCAAGTTCCCGTTCTATGGCTGCCGCGGCTGCCGCCGCAACGCATTCCATTCCCGCAGCGGCGGCTTCGGGGGAGAGTCGGCGGAATATGTCGTCGGGGGCGGTTGCGAGGCCGTCGGGGATTTTGGTTTTTGATAAATCGTAGTTGATTCCGATTCCGAAAATTATTTTGTATCCGTTCTTATTCGGCAGAAGCTCGGCGAGCATTCCCGCGATTTTTGCTCCGCCGCGCGTGTAGATGTCGTTTGGCCATTTTAGGAATATTTTTTCCGAACACATTTCGTTGAATGCTGCGCATACCGCGACGCCGCAGCGCACCGTGGCGGATTCGAGCAGTTGCGCCGATTTCCCCGACATATCCGCCGCAATCGACATACATATTGACGCTCCCTCTTCGGAAAACCAGCTCCGCGACATTCTCCCGCGCCCGTGGGTCTGTTTTCGCGCCGCAACCAAAAACGGCATTCGTTCCCCGTTCGACATTTCGGCGGCGAGCGTGTTGGTGCTTGCGCACTCGTCAACGACGAATGTCCGCATTTTTGAGCCGAATTGCCCTTTGAGAAAATCTGACAGTTTTTGTGCGTCCATAATTTTTCTGGTATTTGAAAATCTACAGAGTTGTTTGCTTCGGTCAAGTCTTGCGTTTTATCGGCGGCGGAAAGTCTGCGGTTTTACCGTAGAAATGCGGCGTTTTTTTGTTGGGCGGGGCAAAAAAAAGGCGCGGTTTTTAGCCGCGCCCTCCGTCGTGCAATTTTGCAAAAAATTACATTTTGCCCCAATGCTTGAGGAGCGTCGTGCCGATTACCGACGGGGTGTCGGCAACGGCGATGCCCGCTTCGCGCAGAGCCTTGATTTTGTCTTCGGCAGAACCGGAGTTGCCCGATACGATTGCGCCTGCGTGGCCCATTCTGCGGCCTTTGGGGGCTGTGCGGCCGGCGATGAACGCCGCGCATGGCTTTTTGCAGTTTGCCTTCATCCATTCCGCAGCCTGCTGTTCGCCGTTGCCGCCGATTTCGCCAATCATAACGATTGCCTCAGTTTCGGGGTCGTCATTGAACATCTTGACGGCGTCGAGGTGGCTCGTGCCGTTGATGGGGTCGCCGCCGATGCCGATAACCGTGCTCTGTCCGTAGCCGAGCTGGGTCAGCTGCCATACGGCTTCGTACGTCAGAGTGCCCGAGCGGCTTACTACGCCGACGTTGCCCTTGCGGTGAATGTAGCCGGGCATAATGCCGATTTTGCATTCTTCGGGGGTGATGATACCGGGGCAGTTGGGGCCGATGAGGCGCGATTTGCAGCCCTGCTGCATCAGGCGCGACTTGACTATTGCCATATCCTTAACCGGAATGCCTTCGGTAATGCAGATAATCAGCGGAATTTGCGCGTCGATTGATTCGAGGATAGAGTCCGCCGCGAATGCCGGAGGAACGAAGATTACGCATGCGTTTGCGCCTTCCTTTTCGACCGATTCGGCAATCGTGTTGAAAACGGGAACTTTGTCTTCAAAAAGCATTCCGCCCTTGCCGGGGGTTACGCCCGCTACAACCTTAGTGCCGTATTCCAAGCACTGCTTTGCGTGGAACGAGCCTTGGCTGCCTGTAATGCCGCTTACTACTACTCTTGTGTCTTTGTTTACGAGTACGCTCATGATTCTTTCCTTAAATTTTGAAAATTATTTGTTTTCGGCAGCCACAATCTTGACGATTTTTTCCGCCGCGTCCGCCAGCGATTCCGCCGTGGTGAGCTTGATGCCGCTTTCGGCGAGCATCTTTCTGCCCGTTTCAACGTTCGTGCCTTCCAAGCGGACGACCAACGGGAGCTTCAAGCCGACGTTCTTTACCGCCGCAATTACGCCCGCGGCGATTACGTCGCACTTCATGATTCCGCCGAAAATGTTTACCAATATGCCCTTTACATTGGGGTCTTTGAGCAGAATGTTGAATGCCTGTGTGATTGCCTCTTCGTTTGCGCTGCCGCCTACGTCGAGGAAGTTTGCGGGGTTGCCGCCGAAGTACTTGATGATGTCCATTGTGGACATTGCCAAGCCGGCGCCGTTTACCATGCAGGCGATGTTGCCGTCCAAAGCGATGTAGTTGAGGCCGTATTTGTGGGCTTCAATTTCCTTGGGGTCTTCTTCGTGCGGGTCGCGCAGGGCTTCGATGTCGGGGTGGCGGAAAAGGCCGTTGTCGTCGAAGGAAACTTTTGCGTCGAGAGCTACAATTTCGCCCTGTTCTGTGAGAATGAGGGGGTTGATTTCGACCAGCGAGCAGTCCTTTTCGACAAAGAGCTTGTAGAGACCCTTGATGATGCCGATGAACTGTTTTTTCTGCGCCTTGTCCATGCCGAAGCCGAAGAAGAACGCCAAGCGGCTGGCTTGGAAATTCTGCAAACCGATATCGGGGTCAACCAGCATTTTCATAATCTGGTCGGGAGTTTCGGCGGCGACTTTTTCAATGTCCATACCGCCGGCAGTGGAGGCGACTATTGCAATCTTGCTGGAGGCTCTGTCCATCAAAATGGAGAGATAGTATTCCTTTTTGATGTCCTGGGGCTGGGCGAAGAAAACCGTGCCAACCACTTTGCCCGCAGCGCCCGTCTGCTTTGTGATGAGGGTGTTGCCGAGCATTTTCTTGGCGGTTTCGTGGGCGTCTTCGCGCTTGACGAATTTTACGCCGCCCTGGAAGCCGTCCTTAAACGTACCCTTGCCGCGGCCGCCAGCGTGTATCTGCGACTTTACAACAACGTGATCGCCCTTGATTTGTGCGATGGCGTCGTCAAATTCAGCTTCGGACTTTACGGCTATACCGTCCTGAACGGGGACTCCGTATGCCTTAAAGAGTTGTTTTGCCTGATATTCGTGGATATTCATATCTTACTTTAATCTATATGTTTATATTTAAATACGAATCTGAAGAAATAACCTCAAACGCGGTGCGAAAAACGTTTGTCCGAATTGTCCGCATTTAATTTTATTGGTTCTTTCCAATGTAGTGTGCAAAGTTTGTAAATCAAGACTTTTTTTATTTTTTTTATGTTTCTCAAACGTTTGAGGCGTGAAAAGGCTTCGGTGGCGTTTTTTATTTAAAACCGCGTTTAATTTGGTTTTTTTTGCTTGTGTGGGCGTTGCCTGTCTGCCGCTTGGGCGCAGTTGGGCGCGGCGCTATTGCAATGCGGGGGAAGGGTGTGTTTGTAAGATTATTTCCAGAAACAAGGCGTAAGTCGAAAAATTTTTTTCGGAGGAAATTTTACAAAATCGCGCGTGTGTAAATTTCAACGGCGTTCGCGGAAGACTTTTCAACGGGGCGGGGCGGATTTCCGCGTGCGCAGGGGCGTTTTTCGGCGGCGGGTTAGTCGGGCGTTTTGTCCGTGAGTTTTTTTACGGTTTTTACAAACGAATCGTCCTGAAAGCTCGATTTTGTGAGGTAGGCGTTCGCCCCGCATTCAAGCCCCTTGCGCTTGTCCTCGGGGCGGTCTTTGTACGATATTATAATCACGGGAAGGTCGGGGTAGAGGGTGCGGATTTTGGACGTAAGCCCCAAGCCCGACATTCGCGGCATATCGACATCGCTTACAACCAAGTCGTACCTGCTAAGGCGCACAACGTTCCAGCCGTCTACGCCGTCTACGGCGGTGTCCACGCTCAAGCCCGCGTTTTCGAGAATCTTTTTCTCGACTTCGCGCACTGTGGCGGAATCGTCCACTACGAGAACGCGCTTTTTGTCCCCGCCGCCCGAACTTGCCGCCGACGGCGCTTCGGGGTTTGAGCCGCCTGCGGTTCTTGCGGCGTAAATGAGAATGTCGTCTATGTCGAGAATGAGAACGGGCAGGCCGTCGGCGGTAAGCGCCGCCGCGGCAACACACGCAATTTTGCCAAGCGACGTATTCAGCGGGCGCACTACAAGCTCGCTTTCCTCGGGAATGGAATCGACGGCAAAGCCCCAGAATTTTCCGCGACCGGAGACGACCACGGCGTAGATGTTTTCGCCTGCGTCTGCGGAATTGCCGAAGCCCAGCACCCGCGCGGCGTCGACCAAATTTATGCGGCTTTTGTTCGACATTATGTATTTCCCGAACGAGTCGGTGTGTATTTCCGAGCGCGCAACCATCACCGTTCTGTTGACGCTTGCCAGCGGGAACGCGTAGGGCTGTCCGTCTATGTGAACTATCAGCGACTTCAGCACGGAGCGCGTAATAGGCAGCTTCAACGTGAACGTGCAGCCCCCGCCGAATTTGCTTGTAATTCCGACCGAGCCTCCGACTTCCCTGAGCATTGTCTGCACCACGTCAAGCCCGACGCCGCGCCCGCTTATCTCCGTAACTTTTTCCTTTGTCGTAAACGCGGGCAGGAAGAGGAACTCAAAAATTTCGTCCTCCTGCATTTGTTCGAGAATTTCCGGCGGAACGAGTTTGCGCTCCAAAATTTTCGCCTTTACCGCCGCCTTGTCTATGCCGCGGCCGTCGTCGGAAACCGTCAGCAGGAACATTCCCGACGAATGCGACGCCTTTATGGAAATTTTACCCGAGGGATTTTTGCCGGCGGCTTCGCGCGTTTCGGGCGTCTCTATGCCGTGGTCGCAGGCGTTGCGCAGCAGGTGCGTGAGCGGGGCGTCGAGCTTTTCGAGAATGTCCCTGTCAATCGACGCCGATGCTCCCGAAATTTCCAGCGCTATTTTCTTGCCAAGCCCGCGCGAAAAATCGCGCACCATTTTCGGCAGCCCCTGCGCCAAGTCGGAAAACGGCCTCATGCGGCTTTCAAAAACGGCGTCGTAGAGGTTTGAGGAAAGCTGAATGTTTTTGCGCGCGTAGTCCGAGAACTTTTCGAGCGTTGCGGCTATTCTTGCGTTT
>ERZ808267.580-NODE-580-length-10575-cov-3.087643_pt1 | contig 10575 bp, 10 predicted proteins | sample MGYA00521241_ERZ808267 | MGnify/ENA primary metagenome ERZ808267 (study PRJEB31516, sample SAMN03275592) | gut metagenome | biome: mammalia-associated habitat; material: feces | host: Papio cynocephalus | place: Kenya | collected 2012-07-19 ... | reverse complement strand
TTGCTGGTATGGCTCGACCACGTGACGAAACCTATCATCGACAAGTCGAACTATTCGCTTGCCATGGGCAAGCTGCCCAATGCCCTCCAGTTTGTCTTCAAGGATTTCCCTACTGCCAATAAAAGGGATGGAGCCTTCTACGCCAAGTGGATGATGGCGCAGACCTTCCAGACGATAGACTACCAGGGCAACCCCATCATCACCACAAGAGACAGAGGTGCCTGGAGCGAGGACGTGGCAAAGGGCGACAGTCCCTACCGCAACGGCGACAACACCGTGGACACCGTCTATTATCTCGGCTGCAAGTGGCAGTGTCTGGAAGACAAGACCACCAAGCCACCTACCTACTCATCCACTGCATGGGCTTTCGTGGAGGGCAATCCATTCTTCCAGCTGGAGATGCTATCTACCAACTACTGGTCCTTCAGGGCGAGCCAAATCATGAGGCGAGACAGCGACAATAACTTCGTTCCGTTCACCACCCTGTATGTGAAGGGGTGGCTCTACAACCAGGATGTGACAAGTTCGATGTTCAACATCACCTGGACGCGAGACACCGGCAACGCCGCCAAGGATAATGAGTGGGCAGTGGCGCACGCCAACGCCGGGGCATCCATCGACCTGACCTACGAAGACCTCGGAGGCACAGACTACAAGATGGGAACCGTAACCTTCAAGGTATCTGCCGAGATGAGAGACGGCGAGACATTACTGACAGACAACGACTCTAAAAAAATATAAAACATGAAAGAACTAGCAAAAAGCAATCCGCAAGATTTCTCGGTGCAAGCCACGAACTATTCGCAGAACGTGAACATCGAGGTGCTTGGCAACATCGCCAACAGGCAAGCTTACGATGCCGCTACGGGTGAGTTCGAGCCAAACTACGAAACTCGACCTTGCCAGCTATTCCCAAGGTGTTTCCTCATCGACCCGGACACCCCAACGGCCACGGAAACTTTCAATTCCCGGCTCAATTCTTTCCAATGGTTTGAGGTGACATCGAGCGGCGAGAAGGTGGTCTTCCCCGTCGACTCAAACGGCGGAGTACTCGACGGCTACGACGTAGACAAGGACGGCATCTACAAGGGTATGCTCTACGTCAAGAGCAACGGCAAGGTGGGCACGAGGAGAACGATGAAATTCATCGGCATCTGGAAAGACCCTCTGAGCGGTTATGTGTACCGCTTTGAGGATACGAAGCCACTCGGAGTAGAGGATGCCACCACGGCAAGGCCCGAGATAGCCCTGGACTCTCCTGCATCCTGCCCATGGAACCCGCTGAGACAGACTAGTGCCCAGACCATCACCGCCACCGTGGTATGTGGAAAGAAGGTGGTGACCGAAGATGCCAAGTGCAAGATATGGTGGGTGCGTGTGCTCGATGACGGCAGCAAGGAGGCAATCACCGACGGCGACACCGACGGCAGCATCGAGATAGCCAGCATTACAAAGGGTAAAAACGGGCAGATAACCAGCATCACCATCGACAGGAACCTCATAGGCGACAGCATCTCTTACGAGGCTTATGCGGTTTACAAGGCAGAAGGAACGCTCCCAGCATCCTACAAAGATACGGACGCAAGGGCTACGACCACCATCACGAGGCTCATCCCTGCGCTCACGGCGAGCTATCTGGGTGCCACGACGAGAGTGGCGAGTGGAGTGCATCAGGTGCAGTGCACGGCGATGGTGAGCGACAACCAAGGGGCTATCCCAGAGGATACATGGAAGGAGCTCATCAAATGCAAGTGGGAATTTATCACGAAAACCATCAATACCAAGGGCGAGGCGACCGAAAACGCCACCCTTATCGGCTACGGCAACCGGATATGGGTGCCTGTGGAGCAATACAAGTTCCTTCGTCTCACCCTCATCGATAGGGAAAACTATCTCGCTATCGTAGACGACAACGGCAACTATCTGATAGACGATGATGGAAATATATTGATAGAACGTGCTTTAATCAATTAATAAATAGTTATGGGATATTATATCAAGGTAACAAAGGAGGTGGCTTCGGAGCTGCTCCCTGCGGGCGTAAAGCCTACAAAGACAAAAGACGACAACTGCCTATTGTGGCAGTCGGAGCTAAATGGAGTGGACGGCATCAACCTCGCAGAGCGTTGCAAGACGGTGGGCGGTGCGCTGCTTACCGAGCAACAGGCGAGCGACGAGATCAAGGGATGCGACTCACCCGCTTATTGCTACACGCCTGTGGAATACGGGGGAGAGGGAGATACGAGAAACTCTACTTTTTCTGAAAACAATAGTGGCGAACACAATCTTGACTACACACAGGATGTGAAAGTTCCTAGTGTGGAGCAAGAGACTAACCAAAAGGAGGACGTGAGCGATGAGTAAGGCAGTACAAACGGGCCAAGTGACCGTCGTAAGCGACGGAACCACCTTCCACACCATGTTGCAGTGTACGATAGGCGACCTATACCAAGCTTACGAAGGCGACTACAACAGCCCTTCGAACATCACCCCAAACTTTGAGCAGACGAGCTACAAGCCCATGCTGGTGTTTCAGGCATTCAGTGCGCAAGAGGGAACGGGTGCATCTTATAATCTCGCTGGTGCAACGGCAAAATGGTTCGTAGGGGCCACGCAGCTCTCATTCGATGCATCGGGAGCATCCACTACAAAATTCGGTGGTGTATCCGGGCATTTCGTGCAGACCACGAGCGACGGCAACCCTGCCCTGAAGATAGTGAAGAACCTCATCGGGGTGAACCTTGGAAACTCGTTCCCGATAGAGTGCATCACATCCATCTCCGTGGACAACACATCCGTGGACCTGAAGGCATCGACCATGGCATCTATCGCTCTGGGAACGGAGAACACCAAGAAGGTGAGCATCGTGGCAACCAGCAACACCGACCTCTTCACCATCAAGGAAAAGGGTGGACAGTGCACGGTGGCTGCGATGGTAATAAGCGGTGACTCCGTGTCATCGGCGGCCTATACCTACAAGTGGTATCTGCCAGACAGCGAGGGCGGTTGGTCTCTCAAGCAAGACGGTTCGAACAAACAGTTCACCGTGAACGAGGCGGATGTGAACTCATCCACCCTCGTAAAACTGGAGGTGTATAATGGCAACAGCCTGTATGGCATGGACGTGCAGACCATCAACGACGTGTCGGACCCATACCTGCTTGTGCCCAACTGCTGCACGAAGAACAGCGATGGCTCGTACACCCTAAGGGCTGAGACGGTGAGAAGAAGCGAGACCGGCAACCTGGTGTATCTCCCGAAGCTTTACAAACGTGGCAGCTCGACGGCAGAGACAGGTATCGCCTTCGACATGTATTGGTACGACAACGCAGGAAACTCCGTAGTCTCGTTTACCAAGCAGACGGAGATAGCCATCCCCGCCAAGACCATTTCCGATCATAACGGGCTGGTCTATGTATTGCAGACGACAACTTAAAATGAATTATCTATGAGTGTAAAGAAACTAGCCTCGGTCACGGGCGGTGTGCCCGTGGTCGAGAAAGGAGAGAAGGGAGCTACGGTACGTCCTCATGAGACGGCCGTAGCAGGTTCCTTCACCTACTTACAGGGCGGCGACGGCGAAGCGTATATAGACGTTCTTTGCTTTGACGGCAAATGGTACATGTGTACATCCTCGTATACGACCTCTACCCCCTCAGCTACAGATGGACATTGGCAGATAGCCAGCAATTTCGATTTTGTTGCGACGAAGCTCCTCTTGGCAGAAAAGTCTTACATCAAGAACCTCGGAGTAGACAATATCCTCATCACCGACCAAGGCGAAGGCAAGGGCAACGTGTTGCTGAAGGCTGACAAGGATGGAATTGAGTGTGATGGTGGAAACTTTAAAAATGTGAAGATTACAGGTTCCACAAGAGTTCCTTTCACACTAGCATCTTCATCAATGGATATTGATTATAGTGATAATGTTGCTCTGATTTCCGATGGTAGTGGATTTAGTCATATCTTAGGAAATACATTTAATATCAAATGGACACCAGACCAAAGTGGCAGGCGAGTTACACTAGTCAATTATCTGTGGGATGGAGAGTATGCAGACCTGAATGGAACAATAAATGCGCCTGATGGATGTTATTTTTTTGAAGATGGTGTAAAGAAGAAGACACTTGTAATTTCACGTCAAGTTATAGAGTTACTTGGGTATGGAATGTCAAGCAATTTTTATGGCTGGATTGTACTAAACCGATCTGATATAGGAACTTATTACTTGTATGGTCATGCAGCACGTATTATGGCTCATGCTCACATTACAGGAAAAAGAACTGGCTCTAATTCTGGAACAGTAACAATAGCACAGCTAACTTTCGATAACAGAAAAATGAACATTTCTTATGACGACACGGGAGTTTATACACTCTCACTCCCTACTCAATGGTTCAGAGGAGCTGCTGGTGATGCTATTGTACACATAACCCCAAGAAATGGTAGAATGGTATACCTAGAAAAAGGCGAAAATTCATTAACCTTTCATTGCGGTTATACCGGTACTAGTGGAAACTATGTTAGCTCAGAAGCAGAATTTGATATTTCAATACTCAATGCAAAAGACTTGAAATTTCTTGTTAATGATTCTGAAATTGTTAGTTAGAATTTTAAAATAGAATATTATGGCAATAAAGACAAAGAGAATGAGTGACTGGCTCTCGCAGAATGGCGAGGCAATCACCAACGCAAGCAAGGCTTCGATGATAAAGTGTCTCAACCAAGACCTTCGCCCCTTGCAGGATGGAGTATACATCGGCAAGATGCAGAACGATGGTTGGGGAACGCAGAGTGGCGATGACTATGCTAACATCGGCTCATACATGCGATGTGAGCCTTGGCAGACAACGGGTATCGGCATATCCTCTGGAGATGCAGATGCCATCGTCATCCAGTTTGGGGGCTACAGGCTTGGAATCGCATTGACGGAGCCTAGCGCAGCAATGAGTTGGGGTAGCAGTCAGAGTGCTGTGGGCTACCAGACAACTGGAGATTTGAATACCTTTGATGGTAAGACTCGCACGGCAGGTGTGATGGCAAGCAGCACCTTCAAGAACGATGATCCAGCCACCTATGCCGTGGCTTACTGCTACAACTATATGACCAAGCGCACGGAAGGCAGCAAGATTTGCCAGATAGGCAAGCACAACTGGTGGCTGCCTACCATGGGCGACCTGTCGCTGATACACCAGCACTTCGAGACCATCAACCTAGCCCTACAGCGTATCAAGGACGCAGGAAAGCAATCTGTAGACCTGTTGCAGCGCACGTACTACTGGTCTTGTTGTGAGTGTTCGGGCTACTACGCCTGGTATCTGTATTTCAGCAGCGGCAATCGGCGCTACTACGCTAAGGTTGACTCCAAGAATCGGGTTCGCCCTGTTACAGCATTTTAATCATTTTACCTCTTCACCTCTTTATCTCTTTCATCCGTAGGACGGCAAGCAAGACTGTAGGAGGGTGGAGAGGTAGCGAACAAATCGAGTAATAATAAAACAAATAGTTTCTTAATTAGGCAAAACAGCAAATATCAAATGGCACTGGCAAAGGATTTACAGATATACAAGGACACATTCGAACTTGTAGACAAACTGGTGAAATACAAGATGAGCTTTCCAAGAATGTATCGATACGACCTTGGCGAGAAGATGACGAACATCTCTCTCGAACTCTTCGAGTATATCCAGCTCGCCAATATGTACCCGGACAACCGCCATAAATACATGATGGGGTTCAGGGTGAAGTTTGAGCTTCTGAAAACCATCCTTCGCCTCTGCTTCAACAGGAAGATGTTTTCTGAAAAGCAAGCTGCCGATATTTGCAGGCTCACGACCATCATCGGTAGGCAGGCCACAGCTTGGGGAAATTCGAGGAAAGGTTAGTCCTGCCCCGAATTCAAGTCGGAGTATGGCAGGGCTACGGCTCGCCATAGCGAACGATTCTTCAGGATTAATGGTCTCACCGCTGTCAACTCGCCACGTCATTCGTACGATGTGGCGAAGCAGCTAAGATGTATAATAGAGAGTGGGGAAATAGCGCACGAACTACTGGTCTTGTTGTGAGTGTTCGGGCAACAACGCCTGGAATCTGAATTTCAGCAACGGCAATCGGAACAACAACAATAAGGTTGACAACAAGAATCGGGTTCGCCCTGTTACAGCACTAGTTGGAAGAAAAGAGGAAACAAGAAAGATGGTAAAGGCAGAAGACATACTGGCAGCGCACATTGATTGCCACAGGGGCAAGGCATCCTCGCCCGATGCAATCAAATTCGAGATAAACCTGTTCGAGAACATCACGGAGCTAGTAGAGGAAATCAACGCCCGTACCTACGAGCCACTGCCATCCATCACCTTCGTAGTTTCCCGACCTGTCTACCGTGAGGTCTTTGCCGCCAATTATAGAGACCGTGTCATCCATCACTACATAGCTCTTCGGCTAGAGCCTCTTTTCGAGAGCGTGTTCAGCGACCGCACATTCAACTGTCGTGTAGGCAAGGGGCAGCTATACGGAGTGAGACTACTTGCCTCCGACATCAAGGAGTGCTCGGAGAACTTCACCAAGCCTTGCTGGTATCTGAAATGCGACATGAAGGGTTTCTTTATGAGCATACCGAGGCGACAGCTTGCCGACAAGGTGGATGCCTTCATCGTAGAGAACTATAAGGGCGATGACATCGAGGATTTGCGCTACCTATCGAGAGTGACGATCATGAACGACCCGACAAGAGGATGCATTAAGCGTTCTAGCGCAACCGAGATGGCAAAGGTTCCACCAAACAAAACCATCCGTGGCGCAAAGAAAGGTTGCGGTCTCCCCATCGGTAACCTGACTAGCCAGCATGACGCGAACTTCTGGTTGAATGATTTCGACTGGATGCTGGAGATATTCCTTCACATCTATTGGCACGGAAGGTATGTGGATGATTTTTATCTCATCCACCAAGACAAGAAGGTACTATTGGAGGCCATCCCAGAGATACGCGCATTCTTGGCAAGCATGGGCGTGACCTTGCACCCAAGGAAGATAGAGCTGCAATCCGTATACAAGGGCATCAAGTTCACGGGCATGGTGGTGAAGAAAAATAGAATATATGCCAGCAACCGCATGGTAAGCAACTTCGAACAACTCGTCCATCACATGAACACATTGCCTGAGAATTACACCATCGAGCAGTTGGAACATTACGTTTCCTCCATCAATAGTTATCTTGGATTGATGCGCCACTGCGATAGCTACGACATTCGCAAGAGAATCATGCTAAAGATGGATGAACGATTTTACCGGCACCTCTATATAAAGGGACATTACGAGATTGTTCGCATCAAGAAGAAATACAGGAGGGCTTCGCAAGCTATGCGTAAGCTCAGGAAAAGACGTAATTTTGAAATTTTATTGGATGACTATTATGAGGAACATACCAACGGAAAAGGAAATCAGCAAACTCCTCGATGAGGGGAAGGTGGTGGTGATAGAGGGCTATAAAGATGCCGTCTTGGTGACAACTGAGAGTAGGGGTGTATATGTAGGATTGTAGGACTGTAGGAAGCGAATAACCGCTCCCTACAGCTACATTTTTTTTAGAAAACACCTTTATAGTTGACGATATTGATATTTGCTTTGCTGCCACTGATAGGCGTATACATATTTGTTATTTCCACCGATGAGTGGCGGGCTTGGTCTCTCACAGACAGTAAGTCGGTATTATCCTTAATCATGTTGGTGATGCCTGTATCCTTTAGACTGTAGAATTTATACTTATTGCTAAAACCTAATTTCCCTTGGATTCTGGTCTTCCAAAAGTATGCTAATTGGGCAGTCTTTATTTGGCACTTTCCAGGGCGGAACCTTTTGCTGAAAAGATAACAATCGGGCTGAAACGAGAAAATATTCAACTCTTCCATCAAATCTAAAACGTGACAAGGAATCGTGACTACGGCATCGTGCCCATTCTTTGTGTGGGTCCCGTCTAAGGTCAGCGTCCTCTTTTCCCTAGACAAATCCTTAATTTTTATGTACACCATTTCTTGTGGCCGAATAAATAGATAATGTAGCAAATAACAGGCGAGGAGGAAAAACTTGTTGTTTTCTTCAAGATACGCTCTAATTTTCGCCAATATAGCATCCGGAATAGTGCTCCTGCCCTTTGGACCGGCTTTCTTTGATTTTTCTATACTTTCGGTTGGGTCTTTTTGGACGTATCCTCTGGTTAATAGGTAGCTTGAGAAAGACTTGAGCCAGCCTATGTAATTATTTCTAGTCCTAATGGAAACGCCTCTTTCAACGAAAACGTAATCAAGAAACTTGCTTATTACGTTTTTATCAAACTGATAGATGTATACTACATCGATTTTTCCATTCTGCATCCATTTCCTCATAAAAGAAAGTTTGCCAAGGTAGTTGTCAATCGATCCCTTTCTGATTCCACCATCCTTGCAGAGTTTTTTCAGATAGGTTATGTATTGGCTGCAAACATCATCAAAGCGATGGTATTCCTCGGGCTTAGACACCTCGATCCATGGGTTCCACCCCTCAAGGAGCTTTTTGTAAAGCCGTTTCGAAAGTTGTGCTCCATATTCCCTCTGTTGCCTTTTTCCTTTGATAAAGCCGAGCATGAATTTCTTGATGCGCATTTTCCCGATGCTTGGGTCGAATGCCGATACAGATACGTAACATTCCGAAGCTTGGTGAAACACTGGAGGCTTCCATCCTATTATCGACTGGATTTCGTCTACGTCTTGTGACTTTTTTGCGTAATTTTTTTTTGGCATAACTCTAATTTCTTAGTGAAATGCCTGCGTTAATAATATGTTTAATATGTCAATCCCAAACAATATGCTGAAAGTTCGCATTACAGAATTTCGCAGAAACATCGCCGACTTTTCGCCGACCGTTTTGCTCAAAATGTCATGTATAGTAAACAATATCACGCACTTATCTGTGATTTTACTGCAAAATTACTCTTTTTTGGGGAGAAAATCGAAGAATTCACCCGTTTTTTCTTTCGTATCTCGCATTTTTTCACTATTTTTGCACCATGGTTTCGAAGAATTTGAAAGAATTAGCATACGAAATACACAAGAAGACATAGATTTTATATTACGTAGAATTCAGTTTTATATATAATATTTTTAATGTAGTTATGGCAAATGTAATTAAATTACGTAAAGGCTTGGACATTAACTTGGCGGGCGCAGCTAGCAGAGCAGTAGAGCTGAAGGCGAAACCTGTCGAGGAATATGCTCTCGTGCCAGATGCCTTCGTGGGCGTTACCCCGAAGCTAGCTGTGCACGAAGGCGACCATGTCAATGCCGGAGATGCTTTGTTCGTCAACAAGGCGTGCCCAGAGGTTAAGTTTGCCTCTCCTGTAAGCGGTACGGTTTCCGCTGTGGTAAGAGGCGAGCGCAGAAAGGTGCTTTGCGTCAAAGTGAAAGCTGATGCTGAGCAGACCTTCACCGATTTCGGTAAGAAGGATGTAAATGCGATGGACGGAGAGGCTGTCAAGCAGGCTTTGCTTGAGGCAGGTCTCTTTGGATACATCAATCAGTTGCCTTATGCTGTGTCTACCACTCCCGACACCAAGCCTAAGGCAATTTTCGTTTCCACCCTTCGCGACATGCCTCTCGCTGCCGATTTTGAGCTTGAGCTTACTAATAATGAGGAAGCTTTTCAGGCTGGTTTGACGGCTCTTAGCAAAATTGCGAAAACTTATCTTAACGTGGGCGTAGATCAGCATGATGAAGCCATCGAAGGTGCCAAGAATGTGGAAATTAATGTGTTTGATGGTCCTTGTCCAGCGGGCAACGTGGGCGTACAGGTGAACAACATCAACCCGGTGAACAAGGGCGAGGTGGTTTGGACCATAGATCCGTCGGCAGTCATCTTCTTCGGTCGCTTGTTCTTGACGGGTAATGTAGACCTACGCAAGTTGGTGGCTGTGGCAGGCAGCGAGATAAAGACTCCTGGCTACTGCAAGACACTGGTGGGCTCCCCGCTGAGTGCCATCGTGGGCGACCAGCTGAAGGCCACTGAGCACGTGCGCCTCATCGAGGGCAATCCGCTCACAGGCAAGAAAGCTAGTCTCGATGATTTTCTCGGTGCACACTCTTCTGAAATCACAGCCATCCCAGAGGGTGACGACAAGAACGAGATGTTAGGCTGGATTATGCCTCGCCCTAACGATTTTTCTACTTCTCGCAGTTACTTCTCATGGTTGATGGGCAAGAAGAAGGAATACAACCTTGACGCACGTGTGAAGGGTGGTGAGCGCCACATGATCATGAGCGGCGAGTACGACAAGGTGTTGCCTATGGACATCTACGGCGAGTACCTCATCAAGGCTATCATCGCCGGCGACATCGACAAGCAGGAGCAGCTCGGTATTTATGAGGTTAGTCCTGAGGACTTTGCGGTGGCTGAGTTCGTGGACAGCTCTAAGCTGGAACTGCAGAAAATCGTGCGTGATGGATTGAATATCCTGCGCAAGGAGAATGCTTAATTGATTTATAATGAATAAGAAATGAGTGCATTAAGAAATTATCTCAATAAGATAAAGCCTAACTTCCAAAAGGG
>ERZ808267.579-NODE-579-length-10602-cov-3.211719_pt1 | contig 10602 bp, 7 predicted proteins | sample MGYA00521241_ERZ808267 | MGnify/ENA primary metagenome ERZ808267 (study PRJEB31516, sample SAMN03275592) | gut metagenome | biome: mammalia-associated habitat; material: feces | host: Papio cynocephalus | place: Kenya | collected 2012-07-19 ... | reverse complement strand
GTTCTTTACAATTTCCAGCTCCGCGCCGTCGGGAGCGACGGCGGTTATCGAGTATTTCAGGCTGAATTTGCCGTCTTTTACCGCGGCGTTTTCAATCATCGGGAAGAGCGAAAATTTCTCGCCGAAGCGCGCCTTTTTTATGGTCGTCAGGCGCGGAACGGCATTGCGCGGCATTCTAAACCACGCGTCGAGCTCGCCGTCCATCGTCGAAGGAAGTATAGACGCCTTCAATTTTTTGCCGTCGGGCTTTACGGGATTTTCGTCTATATAGAATTTCCCGTGCGACGCCGACTTTGGCTGCGCAGCGGAATCGACCCCCGCAATGTACTCGGGGGCAATCGGCTTGGACGCGTCAGCCTCCGAAGCCGCGGCGAGCGCCGAAAGTGCCGCCGTGCAAAACGCGGCGCGCGCCGCAAATTTCAATCCGTAAAAAAACATTATATTCTGCCGTTCTCCCTTAAAAATTTTTCCACAATAGGCATATCGTCCATATAGGTTATGCCCTGCCATTTTTCCGATGTCGGCAAAATTTTCGCGCGGGCAACGCCCGACGAAACCGCCGTATCGACCGCCGCAGGCAAATAAAATTCGGCCTTGGGGTCTTTGGAATTCTTCGACAAAAAGTCGTCGAAATACGTTCCCAAAAGCTGCATGAAATCGTTGGGGAACGCCCAGAAGTTAAGCGACGTATATTCAGAGCCCGAAAACACCGCGCCGTCGGAATCGACTATTGCGGAATTTTCGCGCTTTATGCCCGTGTGCTCGCGTATGCCGACGAGAAAGCCGTCTTTGTCGGCGGTGCAAATTCCGCGCGAGACCGCGCCGTTTTCCGAAAGCGTGTTTTCAAGCCTGTAGCCCGCAAGCGAATAGATGTCGGCGGGAGCTTTGTCGAGGAAATCGGCTGCGGTTTTGTAGACGCCGCGCCCGTAGTAGTCGTCGGCGTTTATTGCAAGAAACGGCTCCCGAACTTCGTCAATCATCGAAAGCACCGCGTGCCCCGTGCCCCACGGCTTCGTTCTGCCCAGCGGCAATTTCTGCCCGCATAGTTCCTGAAAAGAATAGCGCACGTCGATTTTGTCTTCGTACTTGCGCGACACCGTGTCCCTGAAAACCTCCTCTATGTCTTTTCGTATTACGAAGGCGATTTTTGTGAAACCCGCCGCCATTGCGTCCTCCACGGCGAAGTCGAGAATCGTCTTTGCCGATTCCCCGAATTTTGCGGCCTGCTTGAGACCGCCGAAGCGGCTTCCCATTCCCGCCGCCATTGCTATGAGTGCTTTTTTCATATTTTGTGCGTGTAAATGTGGGTGATTGCCGCTCCGCCGGCGTCGGCTTCGTCCTCTGGCAGCTCGCCCGCCCCGCCCACGAGAGCGGCAACAGACTTTACAATCTGCTCTTTGCTTGCGCGCCCGTAGCCGATTACCGCCTGCTTTATTCTCAGCGGCGGATATTCGAAAACCTCAAGCCCCGCCCGAGACGCCGCCGCTATCGCCGCGCCGCGCGAAGAGCCCAAAATCAGCGCCGTTCTGAAATTCTGCACGTAGACGCTCTGCTCCATTGCAACGCAGACGGGGCGCGTGCGGGCTATGATTTTTTCGGTCTCGTCGAGAATGCGCGCCAGACACTGCGCCATGGAAAGTTTCGGCGGATTTTTCACCGTAAGAGACTCCACATAGCGAAGCGAGCCGTCGGGCATCGACTCCAGCACGGTAAGTCCCGTTCCCCGCAGGCTCGGGTCTATTCCCAAGACCACTCCGCGCATCTGCCTGCCGCGCAGGTTTTGCTCGAGCCGCGCGTTTTTTTTGCGCTCGAGCTCGGTAAGCCCCGACTTGCGCTTGAGCACCTCGAAAGTCCATGCACCGCCGCCCGAAGGAGACGCCTTGACGTCGCCTTCGACTATTTTTTTCGTCCAGAGTGAGCGCGAAGATTTAGACATTTTCTACAAAATCCTGTATTTGCCCGCTATGGGCAGCTCGTCAATCGGCTTTTTGCCGAAGCGCAGTTCGGCGGGCAGAAGCGGCTGCTTGGGGCGGCGTAGCGCCCAGTCGAACTTGAAGCGCAGCCCCGAATACGCGCTCATTCTGGCGGAAATTGCGTACATGCACGCGTCGGTCATTTCGTCTATGGTGTTGATTGCGCGCGAATTTTTCACGCTGTCAAGCAAGACGCGGTACTCTTCAAGAACGGGGTCTTCGACGGGGTTTGCGCGCCAGTTGACCGCCCCCGTTATTGTCTGCGCCGAAAACAGGCTTGTCTGCATTACGCCTTTTGTGCCGACCACGCGCTCCACTACCTGCGGCGCGGTGTCGGGCTCTTGGCGACACTGGGCGAAAAGGCGCACTTCGTCGCCGAAGTCGAATTCCGCCGAAAAGTGGGAAAATCTGTTGCCGTACTTTGGCATGGGCAAATCGACGCGCCTGCCGCCGATTGCGCTTACGAACTTCGGCGTGCGCCCGAAAATCCAGCGCATTATGTCGAGATTGTGAACCTGCTGCTCCACGATGTGGTCGCCGCTCGTCCATACGAAAAGCCCCCAGTTGCGCAGCTGGTATTCGAGCTGCTCGGGGTCGGCGTCGGGCGGGGTTTTCAAGTCCTGACCGTCGAAGTGCGACAAAAACCAGTGGCACTGCGCGTAGAGGATTTCGCCAATCTGCCCGTCGCGGACGCGCTCGACCGCCTCCTGATACCCCTTGTGGTAGCGCCGCTGCACGCCGCTTATGGCAGTCAGCCCCTTTGCCGCCGCAACTTTTGAAAGCGCGTACATCTTGCGCGCGCCTACGGAATCCACACAAATTGGCTTTTCCATCAAGACGTGCCTGCCTTTTGAAAAAGCGTATTCGACTTCGTTCGGGCGGAAGACCGGCGGCGTTGCGAGAACGGCTATGTGGCAGTCGGTGTCGATTGCAGCCTTGTAGGCGTCAAGCCCCCAAAATACGCGCGAGGGCGGAACGTCGAAGACGCGCCGATTGAGGCGGTACTTGCGCTCAAGCTCCCCCGCACTGCGGCATAGCTCTCTTGCACAGTCTTCAAAGGCGTCGGCAACGGCGACAATGCGCACGTTTTCGCCCGCCTGCGCGAGCCTGAAAAGCGTGTCGACAGCCTTGAAACCGCTTCTGCCCGCGCCTACGACGGCAACGCGAACGGCGTCGTCAACGCCGCTTGCGCCGGCGGAAAACTTGGGCACGGCGGCCATAGCCGCCGCCGCAGTCCCCAAAAATGTCCGCCTGTCGATGTTAATCATAACCCGTATTTTTACACAAATGCCGCAGGTTGCGAGTATTTTTTTCGGCGCGAGAAAAAACTTTACACACAGCCGCCTTTTGGATTGAATGAAAACGATAATATGAAAGGACGTTGGTACGGCATTTTCACGTCGGGTCTTCTGATTGCCTCGGCAGTCGCGGCGTTGTGGTTTTATTTCAGATGGACGGGCGCAATGCAGGAAAACGCCCGCCTTTCCCAAGTGCGCCAAGAGCTGGAGAAACGCGCCGACGAACTCGGGCGCGAATGCGACTATAAAAACCGCTACTACAACAAACTCGTCTCCGACAGCGAATTCGCCTCGCGCGTAATCCGCGAAAAGCTCGGCTACGCCTACCCCGACGACATCGTGTTCCGCTTCAAAGACTCCGAACCCGTGTCGATAGACGACGACGGCGAAGCGCCCGAACCCGCGCCGAAGAAAGACGAAGGCTTCTGGTCTTCGGCGCTCGTCAAGTTGGGACTGAAAAGCAAACCCGCCCCCGAAGCCAGTCCCGAACCCGAAGACCCGCAGAAGAAGCCAACCCCCGCCGCCCCCGAGCTTCGCATAGACATGACGGGCGCGTCCGTCGCCGCGCTCGAGCGCAAAGCAGCGCTTGAAAAGGCAAACGCCCCGACGCTCTCTTTCGACAAATCCGCCGCTTCGGCCGCGCAGCTCCCGCCCCCTCCGCCCGACGGCGAAAAGCTGCTCTGCGACGCCGGTCAAAACCTTGTGGAAGCAAAAATGAAACCCGTTAAAGTGAAGCTGGGAACTACGACATCGCTTTCGTACACGCAAAAGCTTCCGCCCAAACCCGTGAGATTTTCAAGCCGATAAACCGATTATGAAAATAGCAAAAGTCTGGTGGTCGGCGCTCTCCGAAGTAATATTTGCGCTCTCGCGCGACTGCCCGTTCGTCCCGCGCGTCGCATTTTCCGGCGGAATAAAAGCCGTAGCGGTGGAGCGCGCGCAGAAGCGCAAGTTCGCCCAGTACAGCTCGTACTACATAGACGGCGACACCGCGTACTTTACAATTTCCCCGAAAAGCTTTCCCAATGCCGAAACAGACCGGCAGTACTACCTCTGCGGCGACTTCAACGGCTGGGGCGGCGCCGTCGGAAACGCGCAATGGCAAATGCGCAGGATTTACGACGAAAAAAACACGATTTTCGAAATTGCCGTTCCGCTGTGCAAACTCGATTTCCACAGGGGCGTCTGCCGATTCAAGTTCGCCTGCTCCGACGGCTCGTGGCTCGAGCCCGACACCGCCAGAACCGTGAACGTATCGGCGGATTCGCACGGGAACAAAAACCTGCTTCTGCGCCTTTCCACAACGGGCGCGCACGTCTTCGTTGTAAAGACCTCCAAAATGTGCCAGCTGGGCGAGCCCGTAAAAATGCTGCTGCCCGACTACAATTTAAGCTGCGATGTGGACGAATCCGTACTGCTGCCGAAAATCAACACGAGCGCGCCGCTCGGAGCGCGGCTTGAAAACGGCAAAACGGTATTTTCGCTATTTGCTCCGCGCGCCGACGCCGTCTACGTAATCTACAGGCGCACTGACGAGCAGACCGAACACATGCTTGAAGCTGCAACCTCCGACGGCGCGGTCTGGTCGGCGACCGCCGACAAAGACCTAAGCGGCTGCGTCTACTCCTTCTGCGTGGACGGCCGCAACCTCAACGACACCACCGCGTTCGACCGCCGCAAAATAATATCCGACCCCTACGCAAACGCCGCGCTCGATTCAAAGGGGCACTGCATTGTCAAGTACGACACCCGGCTGCCCAAAGCCTGCGACTCCTTCAAAACGCCCGACTGGCACGACCTCGTGATTGTCGAAGCCCACCTGCGCGACGTGCTCGCGCGCGCCGAAGCCGACATTCCTCCAAACGAGCGCCTCGGCTTTGCGGGGCTTGCCCGATGGCTGAAATCGCCCGACTGCTACCTGCGCAAATGCGGCGCAAACTGCGTCGAGCTGCAGCCCGTGCAGGAATTCACGCACGAAAACAAGACCGACTACGAATGGGGCTATATGCCCGTCAACTGGCACGCGCCGTCGAGCGCCTACGCAACCGACCCCGCCGCGGCATCGCAAAACGGCGAATTTGCCGAGCTTGTAAAGGCGTTCCATTCGGCGGGGCTGGCGGTAATTCTCGACGTAGTATACAACCACTACGGAGAGCCGAATTTTCTGGCGCTCGTGGACAAGCAGTATTATTTCAGAACCGACATCGGCGGCGCGCTCTCGAACTACAGCGGCTGCGGCAACGACTTCCGCACGGAATCGCGCGCGGGAATGCGGCTGATTCTCGACAGCCTGCGCAAGCTGCTTGTAAACTACGGCGTCGACGGCTTCCGCTTCGACCTCGCCGAGCTTCTGGGAATGAAGGCGCTTTCGGAAATAGAGCGCGAATTGAAAAAAATCAAGCCGTCGGTAATTTTGATAGCCGAACCGTGGAGTTTCCGCGGGCACATAGCCCACTCACTGCGCAATACGGGCTGGTCTTCGTGGAACGACGGCTTCAGGGAATTCGCCGTTGAATACGCAAAAGGGCGCGGCGATTTCGAGGGCTTTAAATATTTTGCAAAGGCGAGCATCGGCGGCGTTGCGACGTTCCCCGCGCAGACCGTAAACTACGTTGAAAGCCACGACGACAAATGCCTTTTCGACAGGCTCTCGCAGAATTTTTCCTCCCCCTCGGGCGACGATATCCGCCGCTACAAAATAGCCTACGCATTGACGCTGCTTTCGCAGGGCATACCGATGCTTGCCGAAGGCTTCGACCTGCTGCGCACCAAATACGGCAAAAACAACACCTACAAAGACGGCGTTGCAAACGAGCTCGACTACGCCCGCGGGGCGAATTTTTCGGGGCTTACCCAGTGGCTGCGCGCGCTTGTAAAATTCAGGCTCTCGCCCGACGGCAAGCTTCTGCGCCGCGACAAATGCGACAAACCCGACTTTTTCAAATTCTACAAGTCCGACACCTACCCCGCCTACGCGGTTATGTACAACTGCAACCGCGCCGACGCTTCGGCGGGCTCTTTGTTTGCAGCCTTCAATCCGTCGGATTCGCCCGCGGAATTTTCCGTCGGCGAAGACCTCCGCGGCTTCGTGCAAATTGCCGACATTGAAAATTTCGACACCCGCGGGCTTCTCTGCGAAAGTCCGCTGCGCGGGCACACGCTAAAGCTGCCGCGCCTGTCGATGTGCGCATTCTACGCGCCGCAACAAAGATAGCTTCAGCCGCCGCGCGCGGAGGCGATTGCAAGAACCAAGACAAAAACCGCGCCGCCGCTACTCGTGCTCCATAAAGTACTGCTGGGCGGAGAGCGGTTCGGCGGTTTTCATATCGGGCGTCTGGTAGTACGCGCCGTTGCCGTGAAGAACCGACGCAAAGCGGTTGTCGCGCAGCATTACGTCGAGAATGTTGCAGATGCGCGCCTTCAAATCGGCGTCGTCTATGGGGAAGATGCATTCGACCCTCTTGTACATGTTGCGCGTCATCAAATCGCCGCTGCCTATGAACACAAGGGGATTCCCCCCGTTTTCAAAGTAGTAGATGCGGCTGTGCTCGAGATACACGCCCACAATGCTGCGCACCGAAATGTTTTCGCTCAAGCCCTTTACCTCGGGAACGAGCGCGCATATTCCGCGGGCAATAATCCGCGTTTTAACTCCCGCCTGCGACGCCCTGTAAAGCGCGTCTATCGAGTCCTTTTCCACAACGGAATTTACCTTGATTTTTATGCCCGCAGGCTTGCCCTCCTTTGCGTTTTTTATTTCGTTTTCAACAAGGGCTATGAATTTGTCGTGGAAGTTAAAGGGCGCTACAATGAGCCGGTCGAATTTTGGGTCTTTTATTTTGCCCGTGAGGGTGTTGAAAAGGTTTGCAACCTCGGCGCAAATTTCGGGATTCGCCGTAAAGAACGAAAGGTCGGTGTAGATTTTCGCCGTTATCGAATTGTAGTTGCCCGTGCCCAAATGCGCGTAGCGGCGCAGCGTGCCGTCGGGCTCGGCTCTGACAATCATGCAGACTTTGCAGTGCGTCTTCAGCCCGACGATTCCGTAGACTACGTGCGCGCCCGCCTCCTCCAGCGCCCTCGCCCACTGAATGTTGTTTTCCTCGTCGAAGCGCGCCTTAAGCTCGACAAGCGCGGTGACCTGCTTGCCGTTTTCGGCCGCCTCGCGCAGGGCGTTGATTATGGGCGACCCCTTGTTTGTGCGGTAGAGGGTGAGTTTGATTGCAAGAACGGACGGGTCTTTCGCCGCGCGGGCAATGAATTCCTCCACGGGCAGAAAACTATCGTAGGGGTGGTGCAGGAGCATATCGCGCGTCTTGAGCAAATCGAAGTAGTTTTCGGCCTGCGCGAAAAGCTTCGGCACGCGCGGCTTGTAGGGCTTGAACTTGAGTTCGGGGCGGTCGAGAACGTCGTAGGCGTAGGAAAGCCGCGCCAAGTTCAGCGGGCTGCCCGAAATCTTGAAGATGAAGTTTTCGTCCAAATCCAGCGCGTCTACAAGCTTTTTAAGCTCGGCGTCGGAAACGCAGCTTTCAATTTCCAAGCGCACCGCCGCGCCCTTGCGGCGGTTGTGGAGCTCGTTTTCTATGGTCTGGAGCAGGTTTTCGGTTTCCTCTTCGTCGAAGTAGAGGTCGGAGTTGCGGGTGATTCTGAAAATCGCCCCGCCCCTGACTTTGTACCCAGGGAAGAGCTGCTCGGCAAAATATTTTATCGTGTCGCTGAGGTACGCGAAGTTCGCGCCGTCCGCGCTGTCGCCGATTTTTATGAAGCGCGGGAGAATCGGCGGAATCGGGATAATCGCGATGTCGCTCGGGGCGCGGCGCACGTTGGGGTTTGCGATTTGCAGCAAAACGTAAAGCCCCTTGTTGCGCAGGTGCGGGAAGGGGTGCGCGGGGTCGACCGCAAGCGGCGTGAGGGCGGGGTAGATGTTGTCCTCGAAGAACTTTTTGAGCCACGCCTTTTCCGCCGCCGAGCATTCCTTGGGCGTTTTGAAGAAGATTTTTTCCTTCCGCAGGGCGGGCAGGATTTCGTCCGCCCAGACCCGATATTCGTCCGCCGTCATAGCCGACGTGATTTCGGCGATTCTCCGCAGCTGCTCGCGCGGGCCCAGCCCGTCGAACCCGACTTCGGGGACGCCCGACTCGAGCTGCTGCTCGAGCCCCGCGACGCGGATTTCGAAAAATTCGTCGAGGTTGTTGCTGACAATCGAGAGGAAGCGCAGCCGCTCGAGCAGCGGGAAGGACGGTTCGGAACACAGATTGAGGACGCGTCTGTTGAACGCCAGCCAGCTAAGCTCGCGGTTGAAGTATTTGTTGTTGCCTTGGTGCTCGGAGTTTTTCATTCGGCTTGTAAATTTTTCTCTTTTGTCTTTCGACTTGGCTCGCGCCGTTGCCGATTAAAAGTACAAAATATTGACACAGCCCGCGCCGCCGCCGTTCAAAAAAATTGCGGGGCGCAGGGCGCGTCGGTGTTAGATTTTCGAGAGGGCTTGGTCGAAATCGGCGATGATGTCGTCGATGTGCTCGAGCCCGACGGATACGCGGATAAGCTCGGGCAGGATACCCGTCGCGCGCTGTTCCTCGTCGGAGAGCTGCCTGTGGGTCGTGCTCGCGGGGTGCAGTACGCCCGTGCGCGCGTCCGCGACGTGTATTACAAGCGCGGCGAGCTCGAGCGAGTTGAGCAGCTTTTCCGCCGCCTTTCTTCCGCCCTTCGGGCCGAACGTCATCACGCCGCCGCAAGCCTTGAGGTATTTTTTCGCCAAAGCCGCGCTCGACGAATTCGGCAACCCGGGATATTCGACCCAGTCGACCTTGGGGTGCGAGGCGAGAAATTCCGCGAGCTTCTGCCCGTTTTCACTATGCTTTACCATTCGCAGGGGCAGGGTTTCGAGATTCATATTCGTAAGCCACGCATTCATCGGCGAAATCATCATTCCGAAGTCGCGCATAACGTGCGTGCGCGCCTTTGTGATGAACGCGAGATTCCCGAATGTCTTGGTGTAGACGAGTCCGTGGTAGCTTTCGTCGGGGGTCGTGAGACCAGGGAATTTACCCGACGCCTCATAGTCGAAGTCGCCCTTGTCGACTACGATTCCGCCGAGGCTGCATGCGTGCCCGTCGGCGTATTTCGAGAGACTGTGGGTGACGATGTTCGCGCCGAAGTCGAACGGGCGGCAGAGATAGGGGGTCGGGAAGGTGTTGTCGACCGCAAAGGGGATTCCCGCGCGGCGGGCGACTCTCGCGAATTTTTCGAAGTCGAGAACTTTGACGCTGGGGTTGGAGAGGCTTTCTCCGAAAATCAGCTTGGTGTTGGGGCGCACCGCCGCGAAGATTTCGTCTTCGGAGGCGTCCTGATTCACGAACGTGGTTTCGACCCCGAACTTTTTGAACGAGTGCGCCAGCAGGTTGGAAGTCCCGCCGTAGAGCGTGCCCGCGCTTACGATGTGGTCGCCCGCTTCGCAGAGGTTCATTACGAGAATGGAAGTCGCGCTCTGGCCGCTCGAGCAGGCGATTGCGCCGACACCGCCCTCGAGCGCCGCCATTTTCTTTTCGAGAACTTCGGCGGTGGGGTTGGAAAGGCGCGTGTAAAAGTGCCCCGCGATTTCGAGGTCGAAGAGTTTTGCGAGTTCCTCGGCGGTGTCGTATTTGTAAGTCGTGCTTTGCGCGATTGGCGCGACGCGCGGCTCGCCGTTTTTGGGCTGCCAGCCCGCCTGCACGGCGAGCGTTTCGATGTGGTATTTTTTCTCCATAATATCAAAAATTTAGTATTCGTATGCGTAGTGTTCGGTGAGGTCGGCGATTACCTTTTGGAAGTCGGGCGGAAGCGGCGCGTGGACGTCGATTTCGACGCCTTCGCGCACGGGGTGCGGCAGGCGCAGGTGTTCGGCGTGGAGCATTACGCGCGGGGGAGGCTCGATTTCCTTGAACTTGTTTTTCTGGAACTTGTAGGAATAGTCCCCGAGAATCGGGAAGCCGAGGTCGGTCATATGCACCCTGATTTGGTGGGTTCGCCCAGTGTGGATTTTGCACCTTACGAGTGCCGCCTTTGCGCCGAATTTTTGCTCGACAAACCATTCAGTGTAGGCGTCGCGTCCGAGGGAGTCGTCGCAGACGCACATTTTCGTGCGGAAGGACGGGTGGCGGCCGATGTTCTTTTTTATGCAGCCGCTGCGCACCGACGGAACGCCCGAAATCAGCGCAAGGTACTCCTTTTCAAGCTCCCTTTCCGAGAACATATTCACGAGCGCGTAGTACGCCGCGTCGGTCTTCGCCAAAATCATCGCGCCCGACGTTTCCTTGTCGAGCCTGTGGACTATCCCGGGGCGCATTGCTCCGCCA
>ERZ808267.578-NODE-578-length-10611-cov-2.784956_pt1 | contig 10611 bp, 9 predicted proteins | sample MGYA00521241_ERZ808267 | MGnify/ENA primary metagenome ERZ808267 (study PRJEB31516, sample SAMN03275592) | gut metagenome | biome: mammalia-associated habitat; material: feces | host: Papio cynocephalus | place: Kenya | collected 2012-07-19 ... | reverse complement strand
TTCAGGTGTTATTTCAAACTCAAGTTCTTGATCTTTCAACAATCTTCTCAAGTAATCCATTTGAATATCGACGATTTTTGTTAAATCTTGCATATTCAAGGCTCTAAAGAAGATTGTTTCATCAATTCTGTTTAGAAATTCCGGTTTGAAACGACTTCTCAAAACTTCCATAACTTTTTCTTTAGTATCCTCAAAAGATTGTGGATTGCCTAAAGAGTTAAGAGTGTTTTCAAGGATAATGTCACTTCCGATGTTTGAAGTCATTATTATCAATGTGTTTTTGAAATCAACTGTTCTGCCTTTGCTATCAGTCAATCTGCCATCATCAAAGATTTGCAACATAATGTTGAATACATCCGGATGAGCCTTTTCAATTTCATCGAAAAGTACGACTGAATAAGGTTTGCGACGAACAGCTTCCGTTAATTGACCGCCTTCATCATAGCCAACGTATCCCGGAGGCGCTCCGACCAATCTTGAAACATTGTGTTTTTCCATATATTCAGACATATCAATACGGATTAGGGCATCCTCATCATTGAACATAAATTCAGCCAACGATTTTGCAAGTTCTGTTTTACCAACACCTGTTGGACCTAAGAACAAGAATGTCCCGATTGGGCGTTTTGGATCTTTCAATCCTGATCTTGCTCTACGAATTGCATCTGCAACCGTATCAACGGCTTCTTCTTGTCCGACTAATCGTTTGTGAAGTATATCTTCCATATTCAACAATTTTTGTTTTTCGCTTTCAACAAGTTTGGTTACCGGAATGCCAGTCCATTTGCTTACAACGTTTGCAATATCGTCATCTGTAATTTCTTCTTTAAGAAGTTTATTGTCGGTTTTTTCTTTGTTTTGAACGGCTTTTAGCTGCTTTTCAAGTTCAAGAAGTTTGCCATATTTTAATTCTGCTGCGGTTTGCAAATCGGTGTTGCGTTCAGCTTCATCAATTTGAGTTTTTACATGTTCGATTTCTTCTTTGATTCCTGCTTCGCCAGTAATAGAAGCTTTTTCTTGCTCCCATTGAGTTTTAAGTTTGCCGATTTTACCTTCAAGTTCGTTGATTTGTTTTGTCAAATCTTCAACTTTGGCTCTTGCATCGTCATCATCTTCTTTTTTCAAAGCTTCTCGTTCAATCTCAAATTGAATTTTTTGACGCATCATTTTATCGATTTCTTCCGGCATTGAATCGATTTCAATTCTCAATGAAGATGCAGCTTCATCAATCAAATCAATAGCTTTGTCCGGCAAAAATCTGTCTGTAATATATCTGTCAGAAAGCTTTGCTGCCGCAATAAGTGCGCTATCCAAAATTCTAATTCCATGATGAACTTCGTATTTTTCTTTCAAACCACGCAAGATAGAAATTGTATCCTCAACTGACGGTTCGCCAACCAAAACCGGTTGAAAACGTCTTTCTAATGCCGGATCTTTTTCAATATATTTGCGGTATTCGTTTACTGTTGTTGCGCCTATTGTTCTTAAAACTCCACGTGCAAGCATAGGTTTTAACAAGTTGCCTGCATCCATAGAGCCTTCTGTTGCACCTGCTCCGACGACTGTATGCAATTCATCAATAAACATAACGATTTCGCCGTTAGAATCTTCGACTTCTTTTAACACGGCTTTCAAACGTTCTTCAAATTCACCTCTGAATTTTGCACCGGCAACCAAAGCTCCCATATCAAGTGAAACGAGTTTTACATCTTTCAAACTTTCAGGAACATCCCCTCTAACTATACGTTGAGCCAAACCTTCTACAATGGCAGTTTTACCAACACCCGGTTCTCCGATTAGAACAGGGTTGTTTTTGGTTCTTCTATTCAAAACTTGGATTATTCGTCTAACTTCTTCATCTCTGCCGATTACGGGATCTAATTTCCCTTTTCTGGCTAGAGCGGTCAAGTCAGTTGAAAATTTTTCCAAAGCTTTCATATTTTCTTCTGCATTTTTATTATCCACTTTTTTATTACCTCTAATTTTTTTCATTACATTTAAAATTTTGTTAGCATCTGTGCCATAAGTCTTTAATACAGACTGAATTTCACTACCATCAAGTTTTGTCATCGCAAGTAGGATATCTTCAACACTAACAAATTCATCTTTTAATTCTTGCGCTTGTTCAGCCGCCAAATCAAGAAGTCTGTATGTTTCGTTTGACAAATAAACTTGACCAGACGGTGGACCGGAAATTGTGGGATAAGAATTTACCATTTGCGAAATCTTGTTGATAAAATTTTGATTTAACAGTTTTAATTCTGTTAAATAATCCCTGATAATTCCTTCACCTTTAATCATTGCAAGCATAATATGTGCCGGTTGTAATTCAGAGTTTTTGTGACTTTGCATTACTGCTCCGGCAGAGTTTAACAACTCTTGAGAATAATTAGTAAACTTTTCAAAATCAGGCATAAAACCTCAACTCCTTTTTTCAAAATATCTATAATTATATTTTAACGTGATTTTTGAAAAAGTCATTGAAATTAATTATTAATTAATTTTTTCCCTCAATTCCTGTCAAAAATGAAACCGGAATTAACCCTAAAGATAGTCCGAAAAAGAACAACAAAGGAACAGATATAATCATTAATAAAACCGCATTAAAAGAGTTAAAAATATTTTTAGCCTTTACTATTGCAAGTGAAAGAATTAACCCATAAGCCATTGCCAAAACTGGTGCGTATTTTATAGCCAATCGAGTTGCCTCTTGAACAGTCTTGATTTCTGGGTGAATAGCTGCGATTAAAAATCCGCAAATCACTCCGGCAATAACTGCCCCCAATATTGAATAAACAATATAAAATCCGAAAATCTCAAAACCTGTGCGTTTTACAGACAAATCAAACAAGTTTTTAAACATAAATTCCCCTCCTTACTTGATTTCCTGCAAAATATCCGTTGAATTGAATTTTTTAGAAGAATGCACATTTATATATTCTTTCAAAAGTTCAAAACAAACACTGCATACCTTGTCATTAGCTTTTCGGTCATATTCTGAAACGAAGTCAAAATCGTTATCAAGACAAGAATTTAAAAAATCTCTTAATTTGTAGTGCATAACGTTGTGCAAATGATATTTTTCATTACAGTTTGTACACAAAATTCCACCCATTTGAGATGAAAAATACATATTCTCGTCTTTAATAGGCTCTCCGCAACAAAGACAATTGTCTAACTCAACTCCCAAACCGGAAATCTGCATCATTTTTAATTGGAATTTTATAACAGAAATCATAATTTCTATAGAGTTTTCGGCGTTAGAAATTTTATCCAAAGCCTTGTATAAAAGCTCATAAACCTCTTTAGAACAAGGGTCATCCTCAACCCCAAAATTGTTTACAACCTCAGTTATATACATAGAATAAAAGATTTTGTCCATATTTTGGCGAGTTTTGTGGAATGTGTTTAGAGCCTCTGCCTGACAAATTCTATCAAGGTTTTTGCCTTTATATAGCATAAGTTTATTGGCTACAAGCAAATCCATTCTTGCGCCTAACTTACTTTTTGGCTTTTTTACTCCTTTGGCAACTCCTCTGATTAAGCCTTTGTCTTTTGAATACATGACAATAATTTTGTCTGCTTCGCTCAAATTATAAGCTTTCAGATTAATTGCATCTGTTACAAAATTGTTCATTCAACTATCTCTTATGCTATTTTTAAATCGCCAATTGGCGTTTTTATTGATTTCTCCCCGTATAGAAAAATTTTATTTGCCTGAAGGTCCGAATGTTCCGTGAAATACTCCTCTGAACATTTGTTGTAATTCGTTTTTGTTGTCAGAGTAAGACATTGCAACATCTTCCGTAATCAAATCTTGTTCATACAATCTGTACAATGATGTGTTCATTGTAATCATATTGTTGAACGAACCTTTCTTAACAAGTTCGTAAACTTCTTCTAATTTGTCTTTTTCAATAAAATCTTTAACTGTTGGCGTTACAACCAAAACTTCACATGCCGGTCGTCTACCTGTTCCGCTAGAAATTGGAATAAGTTTTTGAGAAACAGTTCCTCTCAAAATTGATGCTAACTGCCCTCTAACAAATTCTCTATCAGATGGCTCGTACATATTTACAATTCTGTTAACTGTTTGAATTGCGTCGTTTGTGTGAATTGTCGCAAATACAAGGTGACCTGTTTCTGCTGCTTTTAGTGCGGCAGTTACAGTATCCTTATCCCTGATTTCACCGATAAATATAACGTCAGGGTCTTGTCTTAACGCATATTTGATACCATCAGGAAATGACGGAGTATCAATCAAAACCTGTCTTTGGGAAACAAGTGACTTTTTGTTTGTGAAGATAAATTCAACCGGATCTTCAATTGTGATAATGTGTTTTGGATAATTGATGTTAATATAATCAATCAAAGATGCGATTGTTGTTGACTTACCGGAACCTGTAGGACCCGTAATCAATACCAAACCGTTGTTAAGAGTTGCAAATTGTTCGATTGATTCAGGCAACATTAATTCTGCAACACGTCTGATGCAATACGGAATTGTCCTGATAACAAGCGCACTCTTACCTAATTGACGGCTCAAATTTACCCTGAAACGAGAAACCCCGTGAATTTCATAAGCAAAATCCAAATCAAATACAGAGTTTACTTTTCCTTTAAAGTGGGTCGGAAGTAAGATATCATAAGCGATTGAGATATCGTCTTCTGTTAATACAGGCATGTCGACTTTTGTAATTTTCCCATCAATTCTGATTGCTGGGTGTTCATCAACCTGTAAATGAACGTCAGAAGCTCCGACTGCAACAGCTTTTTTTAGGAATGAAATGATATTAAATTTAGTATTTGAGTGGTTTTCAGCCATGATAATCCTTTCTGGTTATATAGAGAATTGTAGCATATTTTGTGACTTGTGACAATAAAAAGTTTTTTGTAACGAAAACTTAACAATTGAAACAAAAAAGTCAATTCTTCAAAACAAAAATACTTTATATAAGAGTAAGGGAAATCAAAAGTTACTGATTGGAAAAACAAATAATTGGATATTAAAACTTAATCAAGTTCATCAAAGGTTTTGAATAAGATTAAAGAAAAAGGTTTTATTTTATACTCTCTCTCTTAATATCCTCGTGTTTATTTAATGTTGCCTCTTTAAGGCAACTTTTTTTTGCGTAAAATATTGACAAACTGTATCTAATACGATACAATATTAATATGAAGGAAATTATATATTACAGGTTAAAAAATGGAAAATGTCCTTATTTGGACTGGTATAAATCTCTTGATAAAAGTATAAGACTTGTAATAGATAGAAGAATTGATCGGCTGAAAAATGGGAATTTAGGTATATATAAAAGATTTGACAACTTAACAGAATTAAAATTTAAGCAAGGTGCAGGATATAGGATTTATACTTGTGAACTTGATGACGTAATAATCGTTTTATTATCTGGTGGAGATAAATCTTCTCAAGTTAAAGATATAAAACTTGCAAAGATGTATTTAGAAGAACTTAAAGAAAGGTATAGGTAAAATGGATATAGAAAGACTAAAAAGAGAAAATATAACCCATGAACAACATATGGATGAAGTTCTTCAAGATGAAGAATATCAAAAAATGTACCTAAACACTGCAATACAAGAATTTATATCTGATGGTGATTATGATTTATTTTTTCAATCACTAGAACAAGTTGTGCGTGCAAGAATGAGTATAAGTGAACTATCTCAAAAAACTGGTATAACTCGAAAAGCTTTATATGAAATGTTCAAGGGAGAAAGAACTCCTCGCCTTGATACGGTCGGTAAATTGTTGAAAGAATTAGGTTATACCTTGCAAATAGCTTAATCTTCTGCAAAAATCTTAAATTCGATTTTGTCTTGAGGTGGAATGATTTCTACTTCTTTGCCTCTGAATAGTATTCCGCAATAGTTGAAGTATTGCGCTAGGCGTTTATTTTTGTATTTCAATATGTCTAAACCGTTTATTGATAATGGTGAATTTATTGTGATTAATTTTCCATCAATAGTTTTTGTTTTAAATTCTTTAAAATCAATTTGGGCGTTGTCATAATACCAACCATTATCGCTTACAAAATCTACTAACCCATAAATAGGTGTGTCTTTTTTTATGTATAAATTCCCGTTTTTGTAAATATCTTTTGTTGTCACAAATTTAATTTTGTCGCCAACTTCGGTTTCATCATAACAAGTAGAAATTTTTGTTGCGGGTGTTATGGTGATTGGAATATTTTCTGCAAACACCATTGAGCCACACAGGATTAAGCAAAATGTTAAAAACATGTTTTTTAGCATTATAATGCTCCCTCTTGTTTTTGTTGGCGTTTTCTTTGCTTTAGCTGAAATTCTTTGATTTCTTTATCCATAGTGTATTCAAAGTTTTTGTAAGAATTTGTTTTGGTTAGTGGTGAATTTATGTATTGCGGATATTTTACGTAAATATATTTATACATTGCAATTAATCTTTTTGAACCTTTTGGATGTGTAGACATAAATCCCCAATCCCAAACCGGTTCACCTGCAATTTTGTTCATTATGGTAATTGCCGCAATTGGATCATATCCGGCTTTAACCATATAATCAATACCGTTTAAATCTGCTTTTAATTCGTATTTTTTAGCATTTGATGTCATGGAAATGTATTTCATCATGCCGCCATAGGCTTCTACTGAATGTGCAATTTCGTGTGACAAAATAAACGCCAATTCATCGTCATTATCTATATACAAAAACATCGGTGTATATATAGAAACCTTTTTGTCATAAGCGTTTGATGTTGCGTTTAAAACTTTGCTATCATTTATTACAAAAATCGGGATACGGCGTGGAATTTTGTTGTCCACAAGAATTTTGTTTCCGACATTCAAAACTTTTTCTTCACTCAAACCCTTCTTATCCCAAAAGTTATTAAGTGTAATGTTTTTGATGAGTAAAACATCTTCTGCCATTGCGCATGAACCGATTAGTAAAACTCCTAAAATTGCTAAAATCTTTTTCATAATAATTTTCCCCATATAATTTTGTATTATTCTATTTTATACTATCTTTTAAAATTTGGCAACAAAGATGTAAAACTTTTGTAAGGATATTTTAATTTAGATATTTCAATGCTATAATGTGACTTAGTTACAGATTATTGGAGAGCAAAAATTATGTGCGGAATAGTTGGATATGTAGGTAATAAACCTGTTGTAGATATATTAATGGATGGATTGGAACAACTTGAATATAGAGGATATGATTCTTCCGGTATTGCGGTTATGTGTCCTGAAGATATCAAGGTTTATAAAGCAATCGGTAAATTGCAAAATTTGCGTGATACATTGAGAGGTCATGAAAAAGAATTTAATACTTCAACAATGGGTATTGGTCACATTAGATGGGCTACTCACGGTGCGCCAACATTATTGAACGCTCACCCGCATACTTGCAATTGTGGAAGATTGGTTGTAGTTCATAACGGAATTATTGAAAACTATAAAGAATTAAGACAGAAATTGGAAGCCGAAGGGTGTGTATTCAAATCTCAAACTGATACAGAAACAGTAGCGCACCTTGTAGCTAGAAAATACTCTGTATGCAAGGATTTGACAGAGGCAGTAAGACTTGCATCTAAAGAAATCGAAGGTGCTTATGCGCTTTGTGTAATGCACTTTGATTGCAAAGATAAATTAGTTATTACAAAACGTAATGCTCCTTTGTTGGTTGGTGTTGGACAAGGTGAATATTTTGCAGCATCTGATGTTCCTGCAATTATCAAACACACAAACAAAGCAGTTTACTTGGAAGACAACCAAATTGCGACATTAACTCCTGAAAGCATGGAAATTATTAATATCAATGATGAACCTGTTAATGCAAAAATCGAAGTTCTTCCTTGGGAACCTGTTGCATTGAGCAAAATGGGTTACAAGCACTTTATGCTTAAAGAAATCCATGAACAACCTGATGTAATCAGAAATATTTTGGTTGGCAGACTTCATGCTCCGGATGAAAATATTGTTTTGAACGAAGTTAAATTAAATAAAGACACATTAAAGAATTTGAATAGAATACAAATCATAGCTTGCGGAACATCTTTACACGCAGCAATGATTGGTAAATATTTGATTGAAAACTTCTGTGGAATTGCGGTTGATGTTGAGGCATCAAGTGAATATATTTACAGAAAAACTGTTACGGATGAGCATACATTAGTAATTGGTGTTTCTCAATCAGGTGAAACGGCTGATACTTTGACTGCTATCAAACAGGCTAAGGCTAAAGGTTCTCATATTTTGATTATCACAAACAGACCTGATAGTGCTATGGCGAGAGAAGCTGATAGCTTAATTCCTGTTAATGCCGGAATTGAGGTTTCTGTTGCGGCAACAAAATCTTATATTGCTCAATTGATGGCGTTTTATTTATTGTCACTTTATATGGCTGAAATCAAAGGAAGTGTTGATGAATCAACTTTAACATCTTTGAAGGCTGGATTGATGGTTCTTCCGCAAAAAATCGAACAAATTTTGGCGCACAAAGAAGATATTCAAAAAGTTGCGAAAGTTTATGCGAATACAAAAGATTTTATCTATATTGCAAGAGGTATAAATTATTCGACAGCTTTGGAAGGCGCACTAAAACTTAAAGAAATTAGTTACATTAATGCGACAGGCTATCCTGCAGGCGAACTTAAACATGGTCCTATTGCAATGTTAGATGAAACTATGCCGGTGCTTTCTATTTTGATGAACGGTTCTGTTTATGAAAAACTTCTTTCTAACAGTGAGGAAGCAAAAGCTCGTAATGCGAGAATGATTGCATTAACAAATTCAAAGGATGAAAAATTGGATTATCTTTTTGAACATATAATCAGAGTTCCTGATGTTCAAGAGTTGTTCTCTCCAATTATTGCAATGATACCTTTGCAGTTGATAGCTTACTATATTGCAGAATTTTTAGGAAAAGACGTAGATCAACCTAGAAACCTTGCAAAATCAGTTACTGTGGAATAGGTTTTATTCAAAATTTATTAATCTTGATTAAAGATTGCGCAATAATTCTGCGATGACAAATATTAGTTGACTGTTAAAAAGAACATGCCATCGCACGCTTGTTGTGCGATCTTTTGCCGACATTGATAATCTTGATTTATTTCAGGGGGGTGACATGAAATTTGTTTAATTTTTAATATTTATTAACATATTTCGCAATTTTTCTTTTGTTTTGTCGTTTAATAAAATATAGGGAAAATTTTTCTAAGGGGAAAAATATGATAACTGAAATAGCCAAAAATATAGGGTTTACTGGAGTAGATGCTAATCTTGTAAATACAAACCAGATTAAAAAGAATGAAAAACTTTCAGGATCTGTTTCTTCTGTCCAAACAGACACTTTTGAAAAACAAGGCAACACTAAGAAACTTTCAACAAATACTAAAATAGGTATTGGTGCTGGTATTTTAGCGATTGGTGGTTTGATTGCAGCTGCAATTTTAACTAAAGGGAAAAATATAAAACCTGCCAATTTTGCTGAACATATAGATTTTAAACCTGCTCAAACTATGGAAGATGCTATTAATTATGCAAAGAAAAATTTTGGAGTTGAAAAATTCGATTTTGGTGAAGATATTGAAATGGCAAACTGGGTAAATGAAGGTTTGACCAATATTAACAATAGATTTAAGGGTAAAGCTAATATGCCAAAAGAGTTCCGTTGGGCTAATGCTGATGAGTTATCAAAACAGTCAGATGCTGTTTTAGGATTGACCAATGCTAAAAATGCAAGGATAACATTTTGTAAAGGTAATATTGATAATAGTATAACAAAATTTAAAGATTTAGTTGAAGAAACTTTTAAACCATATTATGAAAAAGGGGAACTAATGGCAACTTTTCATCCTGGAGCGGATAGAAAAGTTCATGGTGAAATTTTGGATATGTATGATGAATTAGTAAAAAATCCTTCTAACATAAGTCGATTTGATGCTATAAATGGGCAGTTATTAATATCTGATTATGCTCAATCTTTAGCTAATTTTAATAGAAATGCTCTCAATATATTAAAAAACAAAATATTAAATAATGATGTTGCTACAAAAATCATGAGAGATAATAATATTTCAACAAATATAAAAGATTATGAAAATTTGCCAAAAGAACAATTGAATAAAAAAGTTGTAAATATTATAGCAACTATTGGTGATAGCGCACCAATTACAGAAACAGGGACATTACGTGGAAATTCAAAATTTGGAATATTGTATCATGAAATGGGACATTATTTGCACAAAATGAATAGATCTTTGAAAGATGAAATGTGGGGTAATGTTTCTAAAAAAGCAAAAGAAGAATTTATCACTGATATAAAAAAACAGGATATTGCCGGAAAAGTTTCAAGCTATGGAAAAACTAATCCAAACGAATTTGTTGCAGAATGTTTTAGTGCAATGAGTGCAGGCAAAAAGCTTCCTGATGATGTAATGAATTTGTATAAATACTATAAAGGTCCTGAGTTGCCGAATATGTAGTTTTAGAATAACAACACTGCTAAAAGCGCAAATAATATTAATGGAAGGTTGTAATGCAAAAATGTCGGAATACAAGTGTCTTTGATGTGTTCGTGCTGACCGTCAGCGTTTAAACCTTG
>ERZ808267.576-NODE-576-length-10633-cov-2.949518_pt1 | contig 10633 bp, 12 predicted proteins | sample MGYA00521241_ERZ808267 | MGnify/ENA primary metagenome ERZ808267 (study PRJEB31516, sample SAMN03275592) | gut metagenome | biome: mammalia-associated habitat; material: feces | host: Papio cynocephalus | place: Kenya | collected 2012-07-19 ... | reverse complement strand
GCGTTATGGATTGCTTGGATAAGTTTTTTGATATCTCTTTTTGAAAAAATTCTTACAATATCAAGTTCTGTTTCTTTTTTACTTTTTGCGCAAAAGCTTTGAAGTTCTTTGTTGTTAACATCAATCCCGTATCCCAAAAGGTGTAAAAACACATATCCGCACCATACATCAAATTCTATTGCCGGAATTAGAATGTCGTCTTGAATTTGTTTGTGAGCTTCAAATGTGTTGTGATCGCAAATTGCTATTTTTTTGTAACCTTTTTCTTTGGCTTGTTTGATAATATCAAACGCATCAGCTTTTCCGTCAGAAAAAGTCGTGTGTATATGTAGATTTACTCTATTGTTTTCAAAATCTTCTTTAGAAAAATTTTTAATTTCGTCTGTTAGCATTTTATGCCCCTAACCCTACCCTCTTCCTTCCAACTTGGCGAGGGGGAAAATTTGTTTCACTTCTCACTTTTCACTTAATCATGTTTGTACTAAAATGATTGTACAACAAAAGGAGAGATATGGCGAATAGAAGTGTTTGGTTAATATTTTTTGAAGGTATAAAGATTTTTGCCCTAAATATTCATAAATTCATGTTGTATATGGCTTTTCCTGTTTTGGGACAGCTTTTGGGTATCTTTTTGATTTTTGGCTTAACTTTTTGGTTTACCCAAAATATGCAAGATATTGCCGCAAAATATGACGCTTTGAACAATATGTCATCAATGATTACTCTGATTGTTGTGTCTGTAATTCCGGGAGTGTTGATTTTGATTAAAGCTTTTTGGGATTACTTGGTTGCTTTTGTTGCGTTAAACTCTATGACTGAGGGGTATTTGAATACCGGCAGGGTTTATGATTTTAAGGCACATAATTCTGTAGCTACTCAAAAAAGTTTTTCATTTATCGCAATTTGGTTTTTGATTAGTATAATGACGATTTTAGGAATATTGCCTGTGTTTTGGATATTTGCAGGTTTGTTCTTCGTATATTTTATTTTAGTTTTTCAAGCTTTTACATTTGAAAACGGACTTTCTCCTGTCGGATATTTCAAAAGAAGTATGTCTTTAGTTAAGGGAAAATTCGGTAGAACTTTTTTATTGATGGCAATTTTGACCATATTTACTTATGTAATTTTGGTATCAGGATTGGGAGTTTTGTTTGATGCTTTCAATTGGACAAATCCGTTAGCAAAAATGTTTGAGGCTTGGGCTTATACACTTCCGATTGATCCTTTGGAACAGTATGGGGTTACGCCTTCTGTGATTGGAACAGAGTTGGTTAAACAATTGATTTTCTTCTTGGCGGTTGGATTTTCTTTGCCGATAAGGAGTATTTGTTGGACTTTGTGGTATAATGAGCTTGCATCTGAAGATGAACCGGTTGTAAAAAAGCCGAAAAAACGTGTTAAAAAAGTGGCAACTTCTCAGCAAAAGCCTGTTGCAAAAACTTTCAAGATTGAAAAAAGAGGTATAGATCCTGAAATTATAAGACGGGCAAGACTGGAAGATGATGAGTATTAATTATGTTTATCTGTAAAAATTGCAAATCTGTAGATAAGTTTGAATTAATGTTTTCGCCTGACTATAGGGGCGAAAAGAAGTTTTTGCAAGAATATAACAAAAACGGTGATATTGAAATAACTGTTGACGGGTATAAATTTATTCCGGATTTGCAGTTTATGAATGAACATGCGGTTTGCAAATATTGCGGACAAATTTATATGTGGGATTACGAAGGAAATAAAGAATAAAATTGAAAGGTTAGTATGAAAAGAGAAAATCGTTCAAATAATGAAATGAGAGAAATTAAATTCACAAAAGATTTTACAAAACACGCATTAGGATCTGTTTTGGTAGAATTTGGTGATACGAGAGTTATTACGACAGCTTCTGTTGAAGAAGGAAAACCAAAATGGATGGATAAAGAAGATGTTAGAGGATGGGTTACTGCGGAATATTCTCTATTGCCTTCTGCGCCAAATACAAGATGTCAAAGAGAAAGAACAAAGGTTTCCGGTAGAACTCAAGAAATTCAAAGACTTATCGGTAGAAGTTTGAGAGCTTGTGTTGATTTAACAAAAATGCCGGATTTGACAATAACAATTGATGCCGATGTAATTCAAGCTGATGGTGGAACAAGGACTGCAAGCATTTGCGGAGGTTTTTTAGCTTTAAAAATCGCTGTCGAAAAATTGATTAAGGAAGGCAAATTGAAAGAAAATCCTATTATTGAACCGATTGGAGCAATTTCTGCCGGAATTGTTGATGGTGAAGTTCGATTGGATTTGGATTATATCGAAGATTCTCATGCGCAAGTTGATAGTAACATTGTCTTAACAAAAAGCGGAAAGATTATTGAGTTCCAAACAACGGCTGAGGGTGCGCCTTACGAACAATCTCAGATGATTGAAATATTTAACACTGCGCAAAACGGAATTAAAAAAATAGTTGATATGTATGAGAAAGTTTAGTATAATACTTTCAGAATTAAGAAGGAGGTTATAAAAAAATGAAACGTTTATTAATCGCATCATTAACATTAGCAATGATTTCATCTGCTGCAATCGCTGCTACAACTACAACAAATTCAACTACAACTCAAACAACTTATACAGAACAGTTTATTCAAAAACATACTCAAAAAATAACTGATGCTGAAAAGAAATTGCAAGAAAAACAAAAAGCAAACGAAGATGCTTGGACTAAAAAACAAGAACAGTTGAAAAAAGATTCTCAAGCTAGACAAGATGCTTGGAACAAGCAAAAAGAACAATTGAAAAAAGATATTCAAGCAAAACAAGATGCTAGTGTGAAACAACAACAAGAATTGAAAAATAAAATTGAAGCTCAAAAGAAAGCTAATGAAGAAGCTTCAAAAGCAAGACAGAAAAAATTACAAGAAAAGAAAGATTTGTTTAACAAATTAATTTCAGAATAAGGAGAAAAACATGAAAAAGAAATTAGCTACATTAATGGCAGTTATGGTTATAACAATGATGACAGTTTCAGCAGCTGAAACTCAAGGCCCTGTTTCAAAATGGTTAGACAATGCAACAAGCAAAGTTGCTAAAAAAGAACAATCTGTAAACCAAAAATCACAAGCAGAACAACAAAAACTTGCTGCAAAGAAAAAAGCTCAACAAGAAAAAGTTGCTAAACAAAAAGCAAAAGCTCAACAAAAGAAATTAGAAAATCAAAAGAAAGCAGCTGAACGTCAAAAGAAAGTTGATACAAAGAAAAAGCAACTTAAAGACTTGTTCACAATTGACTAATTAATAAAAAAGCTCCCGAAAGGGAGCTTTTAATTTATATTTATTCGAAATTTTAGTCTAGCTCAATTGCGTTTGCAAGTTCGTCGTTTCCTTTTATTTTGTTTGTTAGATTTAAGTGACGTTCTTGTGTAGCTGCAAGTTGAGTTTTTAACGTCGCTAATCTAGCTTCTGCATTGCTGATAATATTATTTAAAACCTTGCTATTAGAGCTGCCTTGATTGAATTGAGCTTTTATTAATAAGCCGTTTACACTGCTCATGTTTTTGTGAATGTTTGAACGTTCTTTGCTTGTTTTTTCACCAAGTTTTCCTAGTTTGAAAACTCTGCCTAAAGATTTTGCAATTTCTTTTGGAGAACGGTCTTTACAAAAGTTTTTGAAATCTTTTAATTCCGTCAAAAAGCCCATATCTTTTCCATTACAAGCGAAGTTTGTATTTTTAAATGTAGAGTCGTCATCTCTAAAAATTAATTCTGCTGAAACATCCAAAGTATCTTCTTTATAATGTTTGGTAATTGCTGCAAATTCTTTGCTTATTTCTTCTTTGTGAGGAATATTAATGTTTTTGATGTTTAATTTTGCACCAAAAGATTGTTGTTGGTTGTTAATAGCAGTTAACATGTGAAATTCTCCTTTTTTTTAAGCTTTAAAACGCCTGAAAATAGAATTTTGTCAAAATGTAATAAAATATGAAGTGTTTCTCTTTGCATAAACTATTTCCCTGTGGTAGAATTTATTTATTGAATTATGGAGTTAGTTTTATGCAGACATTAACAAAGACAATTTCAGGGGCTAAAATATTATTAAAAACATTGGAAAATTTGGGTGTAAACTCTATTTTTGGCTATCCGGGTGGAATTGTTTTGAATGTTTATGATGAATTATCTAAACAAAATTCAATCAAACATTATTTGATGCGTCACGAACAGGCTGCAGTTCATGCGGCAGAAGGATATTCAAGAGTGACCGGAAAATGCGGAGTTGCACTTGTGACTTCCGGTCCCGGTGCTACTAATATCGTGACAGGAGTTGCAAATGCTTATTTAGATAATTATCCGCTTGTTGTTATTACAGGACAGGTTTCTTCTGAATTATTGTATAAAGACGCTTTTCAAGAAGTTGATATTATTGATATCACAAAGTCTTGTACTAAAAAAGGTTATCAGGTTAGAGATGTAAAAGATTTAGAACAAACCGTAAAAGAGGCTTTTAGAACTGCAATGTCAGGGAGAAAAGGTCCTGTTGTAATTGATATTACAAAAAATGTTTTTTCAGAAGAAACAGAGTTTGTGGGTGAAAAAATCGATTTTGAAAATGAGGTTTCAAAAACTGATGTTTCAGAAATTATAAATGCAATTAAATGTTCTAAAAAGCCTTTATTAATTGCCGGTGGTGGAGTTATTCAATCAGGTGCGATGAAAAATCTATTTGATTTTGCCAAATCTTTGAAAATTCCTGTTGTTGCTTCAATGATGGGATTGGGCAGTTATCCCGAAGATGATGAAAACTATATCGGAATGATTGGAATTTTTGGTCAATATGCTGCAAATCAAGCGGTTAGAGAAAGTGATTTGGTTATTGCTATCGGAACTCGTTTTAATGATAGAATTACTTGTTGCTTTAAAAAAGAGGATTTGGCAAAAAAACTGGTTCATATTGATATTGATGAAAAAGAGATTTCAAAGATTATTCTTGCAAAAATTGGTGTTGTTGAGGATGCTAAGATTGTTCTTGAAAAATTGAATGAGCAATTAAGTGAATTTCGAACTTTAGATTTTTCTCAATGGTTAAAAGAGGCACAAAAACTTGAAAATAGTAATAAAGAACCATTAAAAAGATCTGAAAAAATGCACTCGTTTGAGGTTTTAGAAAAAATCCAAGAATGTTTAAACGGAAAAAATCTTGTTATAACAACGGAAGTTGGGCAACATCAGGTTTGGGCAGCAAGGTATTTAAAATTCAATTCCCCTAACAAATTTATTACATCTGGAGGTTTGGGAACTATGGGTTTTGGCTTTCCTGCCGCAATTGGTGCTTGTGTTGCAGAAAACAAGCCTGTTATTTGTATAGCGGGCGATGGCTCTTTTCAGATGAATATTCAAGAGTTAGCAATTTGCGTTGATTACAATTTGCCGGTTAAAATATTTGTTTTGAATAACGGTTATTTAGGAATGGTGCGACAATTCCAAGAAAAAACTTGCGAAGAACGTTATTATGGCACAAAGATTTCTAACCCTGATTTTATAAAATTAGCAGAAAGCTATGGAGCAAAAGCTATTAGGGTTGAAAAAACAGAAGATATTGAAAAAGCAGTTAATGAGGCGTTATCGTCAAATGGAACTGTTATTGTTGATTTTGCGATAGAACCGAAGGAGCTTTTGTAGATGCAAAATAAAATCAGACTTTTGATTTTAATTGGTATTTATTTTATCTTATTATTGATAGTTTCTGTGCATTTGACTTTGTATTTTGTTGACAAGGCTGCGGTTGTTTCATTTAAAAAGTTGTATTCTGCGTATTCTCAAGCTCTGTTGATTACTGCTGATGATATGGCAGGAGATACCGGATGTTATTTTAGTTCAGACAAAAATTTTCCTTCAAAAATGGATGGATGTGACAGATTTTATAAAAACTTTGCGACAAACTTGAGAGTAACAAAATATTGCAAAAATAATGCTTTAGAAAAAGGTTGTTTGCCGATTTATAAAAAATATGCTCAAACTCCGTCTTGTGCAGGATTTTCGGAAAATATGATGAACAGATATAATCAGGTTTTTGTGATGAATGATAAAACAAATTTGACGGTGTTTAATTTGCCGGCAAAGCAGCAAAATCCATTGTTTGCGGTTGATAGTAACGGAAATGTTTTCCCAAACAAAGCCGGATACGATTTGTTTAGTCTTGTGATTATGAAAAGTCCGAATGGAAACTATTATTTTCATCCAAATGTGACTTATTGCTTGCCTGTTGAAAAAGGTGGTATCCGTAATTTGCAAGATGTTTATAAATAAATTGTTTTTATAAGCTCAAAAATCTCCTTGCCATGCGTATGGTTTTGTGCTATTATCAAGTTGGTTAATGTATTTTTTACACTAAATAGAGTGTTTAGCAAAGGAGATGAATATGGCAACAAAGGAATTTTTTACTAATTCTGAAGAATTGAAAAAAATGATGTCAGCTGCACGTGCTACTATTACTGCACCGTTTTTCGGCAATAATGTAGAGGAAATTAAATCAGTTTCTGAGGCTTACAAATTAGCTAAAAGCAGTCCAGGAACTATTGAATTAACAGGTATGCCTGTTTACAAACCTGAAAAAATCGGTCTTCCTCAAGGGGCAAATCAATTGTTATTTAACGATGGTACAGTTGTTGGAAGATGTGCTGCTGCCAGAAAAATCGTTGGTGAACCAAATTGCGATTTGAAATATTTATTACCAATTATTCGTGAAGCAGTTTACAACACTCGTGACAGATTGATGTATAGAACTGAAGCGGTTGTTGGGCTAGATGAAGATTATATGATTAAAGCTCATTTGTTAATTCCGGAAGGTTTTGAAAACATTATGTATTCATGGATGTTGAACTTCCAATATATTAACGAAGCTTACGCTAATATGTACGCAGAATCAAGAGAATTGCCGGAAGGTGATATCTATGTATTCTCAGATCCAGATTGGTCACATCCTGATTTCCCTTACGGGTTGACTTTCTTTGATCCTGAACACAACTGTGCTGCTATTTTAGGTATGAGATATTTTGGAGAACACAAAAAAGGAACTCTTACTTTAGCGTGGGGTTGTGCGGCTCGTAACGGTTACGCATCTTGTCACGGTGGTATGAAACGTTATAACCTGGATGGAGGAAAATCTTTCCAAGTTGCGGTATTTGGTTTGTCAGGTTCCGGTAAATCAACTATTACTCACGCAAAACATAATAACAAATACAATATTACAGTATTGCACGATGATGCGTTTATTATTAACGTTCATGACAAATATTCAATTGCGCTAGAACCTGCATATTTCGACAAAACTGCAGATTATCCGATTGGTTGTGAAGATAATAAATATATTCTTACTCAACAAAACGCAGGTGCAATTGCATTGGCTGACGGAAAAGTTGTTTCTGTAACAGAAGATATCAGAAACGGTAACGGCCGTGCAGTAAAATCAAAATTGTGGTCACCAAACAGAGTTGATAGAATTAATGAGCCTATTAACGCTATTTTCTGGTTGATGAAAGATCCTACAATTCCACCTGTATTGAAATTGTCAGGTGCATCTTTGGGTTCTGCTATGGGTGCAACTCTAGCTACAAAACGTTCTTCAGCAGAAAGATTGGCGGCAGGTGTTGATCCTAACGCTCTTGTTGTTGAACCTTATGCTAACCCATTCAGAGTTTATCCGTTGGCAGTTGATTACACAAGATTTAAACAATTGATTGAAGATGGTGTTGATTGTTATATCTTGAATACAGGTGAATTTATGGGTACAAAGGTTAAACCTGCCCATACTTTGGGTATTATTGAAGCAATTGTTGAAGGAAAAGCTAATTTCCATAAATGGGAAAAATTCTCTGATATCGAAATTATGGATGTTGAAGGCTTTGAAACATCTTTTGCTAACAAAGAATATGCAGAACAATTTGTTGCTCGTATGAATGACAGAATTGCATTTGTAAAATCAAGAGAAACTGAAAAAGCCGGAATTGATAAACTTCCTGATGATGCTCTTGCAGCATTGGAAGCTGTTGTTAATGAGGCAAAAGCTTAGTTTATAAAAAACAAAATGTAAAGACGGGTTTGAATTGTTGAACCCGTCTTTTTTATATGTTATAATTTTTTCAAAAAGAGGATGTTTTTAAAGATGATTAAAAAGAATGCTATGTCTACAATGGGTTATGCAATTGTACTTGTTATTATTTTAGGTGTTGTAATGATTTTGAGCGCACCTATGATGATGAACAAATATAAAGGAGATAAAAAATCTTCTGATGAATATTCTAAAAACGATGATAACTATGACAATTATAAAGATAGAGATCGAGATAGAGATGAATATCGTGATACCAGAGATGATAGAGATATGTCAAACAATAATTCATCAGATGATATTTCAAGAGATTTGAGGATGTTGGAAGATAGAATGAACTCAAGACTTAACGATTTAGAGGCTAGACAATCTCAAAAATCTTCTTCTCCTACAATTACTGATAAATATGTTTGCTCAATTGAAGGAAATGTAGATGCAGACGGAAACGTTACTCCTGTTGATAATATGAGTATGGATGAAGTTAAGAGAAGAAAAATTGTTTTTGTATGTGAGTACAGAAATTAATTTGTAAATAAATTTTTATAAACAAAAAAGTCCGGTTATTCGCCGGACTTTTCTTATTTATGTTAAATATTAAACTATTCAACTTCGATTGCTGATACAGGGCAAGCTTCTGCTGCTTCTTTAACGCAATCCATGTTATCTGCAACAGCTGCTTCATCAACTTGAGCAGTTCCATCTACTGAAAATACTGCGTCACAAATTGATTCACAAGCGCCGCATCCGATACAAGAATCGTTTACTGTTACTGTCATTTCTACTTTCTCCTTATAGTTATATACAATCGTGAATTTCTTCACAAACTTGATTATAATATAAAAGATTTTAAATTTCAATTGTTTGGATATGAAATTTTTAAAAATATTATATTTCTAACCAATTTTTAATTCTGCCTGCGATATAGTCAAAACCTTTTATCATACCTAAGTTTTCACCTTTTCCGTTTTTATGGAAAACAAGAATTGGAACATATTCTCTAGTATGATCAGTTCCGGGAACTGTCGGATCGCAACCGTGATCTGCAGTAATTATTAACAAATCGTCATCACTCATCGCATCAATTATGTCATCAACGTAAGTGTCAATTTCTTCAATCGCTTTGCCATAACCTTTTGCGTCGTTTCTGTGACCGAAAAGCATGTCTGTATCTACAAGGTTTGTAAATATAAATGAATTTGGATTAGAGTATTTTGCGTTTTTGTCATAAGCGATTTCATCTAAATTCAATTCGTTTTTCACTGCTTTTAGGGTTAATTCCAAACCTTCCCTGTTGCATCCTGTGTGGATTGCGTGAGTAATTCCTGATTTAGAAAAAATATCTTCGATTTTACCGATGCCGATAACTTTTGCACCTTTATCTTTGATTTCGTTCAAAACAGAATGAGGCGGAACCATTGAATAATCCCTTCTGTCTTTAGAAATTCTAGTCGGTTTGCCGTCAATAATTTTATATGGTCTTGCGATTACTCTTGATACATTCCAACCACCTTCATCTAGAATTTTTCTTGCGGTTGTACACCATTGGTAAAGTGTTTCCAATGGAATTAAATCAGTGTCAACTGCGATTTGAAAAACACTGTCTGCACTTGTGTAAACAATCGGGAATTTAGTTTTGTGGTGTTCGTCATTTAGTTCTGCGATAATTGCAGTTCCGCTTGCCGGTCTGTTTGCTAAAATTCCGCCACAGTTTGTTTCTTTTATAAATTCATCAACAAGTTCTTTTGGAAAACCGTTTGGAAAAGTTGTAAAAGGTTTTTCAGATATAATTCCAGCCATTTCCCAGTGACCGGTTGTAGTATCTTTGCCTTTAGATTTTTCTTCCATAATCCCGTATTGCGCAGTCGGATTAGGTTCTTTTTTAATTCCTTCGTAGTCTTGAATATTTCCTAATCCCATTTTTTCCATATTAGGAACATTCAGCCCGTTGTTAAATTCGCATACGTGTTTTAGTGTGTTACATTCAGGAATATCGTTAAATTCTCGGCAATCAGGCATTGCGCCAGTTCCCATAGAATCGATAACCATTACAATTGCTCGTTTCATATTTTTTACCCCTTTTCTTGTCTTAATTTTAGCAATACTATTCCGCAATGTCAATTACTGAATAAGCGTTAAAATCAAGACAACCATAAATAATTTGGATATGGTAATCACCGTGCGGGATAAGTTTTACAAAATTAATCGTTTGTTCGCCAAAATCGTCGTTTGTTTCTTCTGCCGGAAGTTTTGCCATAACGGTATGACCTTGATAAAGTTTCAAAAATATTTGATTATCCTCTTTAACACCTTCAACTTGGTAATGTCCTATTGGAATTATTCCGTCGCCAACTTTAAGGGTTAGAGGAATTAACAAAACAGGAAGTTCTTTAGAGGTGTTTGTAATAGCTTCTGTTTCGTTGCTTTGAGAAAAACTTTCACCTTTGGGAATATTTTTATCTTTTTTCTTTTTGCCTTTTTTACTCTCAAGAGCTTTTTGAAAATCCTGATCTGTTACGGCTTGTTGCCCGTAAGAATTTTGATCGCCGAAATTATCCCACA
>ERZ808267.575-NODE-575-length-10641-cov-3.937276_pt1 | contig 10641 bp, 8 predicted proteins | sample MGYA00521241_ERZ808267 | MGnify/ENA primary metagenome ERZ808267 (study PRJEB31516, sample SAMN03275592) | gut metagenome | biome: mammalia-associated habitat; material: feces | host: Papio cynocephalus | place: Kenya | collected 2012-07-19 ... | reverse complement strand
TACTTTAGAATAAAACCACGCCACGCCAACCATTACGCGCCCTCGCGCGTTTTTTCGAAGTCGGATTTGGCAACTCCGCATAACGGACATACCCAGTCTTCGGGTAAATCCTCAAACGAAGTCCCCTTTTCAACCCCGCTGTCGGGATCGCCAACCTCGGGATCATAAACATAACCGCAAACCTTGCACTTGTACTTTTCCATAATATAAACCTTTCTTAACGTCGGGAGAATAAAAGCCACGCATAAAAACGCGAAACTTTCAATGCCCCGAACCCGAAAGACGTATCGGAAAAAAGCGCAAAAAGAAAAGACCTATTTAGCCAAAGTTACGGTGAAAACCGCGCGAACGGTTTCGCCCGTGCGCGCAGAATACTTGTTCTGGATTTTTTCGAAAGAGCCCTTGGCGTCAAGCTCGCCATGCTTGAGAGTCGGCACGGAGACTACGGGAGAATCGCTCCCCGTAGCGGAAGCGCCGCCCGCAAAGAGAGTCGTTTTTGAAAGGGCGTCCTGAATTGTCTTTGCCTCTTCGGCACTTTTGGGACGCGTAAACTGAATGCAGTACGGCTTGCCCAGAGTGATTTTTGCGGGAGTGTGCAGACGCTCGAAAATTTCGAAAACGGGATACTTTGTTATGGAATTGTCGCTGTTGAGACCGTCGTGATAGCTGTACGAAAGCAGGCGCGAGTACGCATAGGAAATTTCAAAACGCACTTGGTTGGCGCCGAGTACCTTTACGGCGCGCATCTTGCAGTACGAGCCCACGTCGAATTCCTCATAGTCGCTGTACTTGACCCTCGAAAGACGCGCCAACTTTTTTGCGTCCTTTTTGTCCTGAGCGGAAAGCGAATATTTTTGGGAGAACTCTTCAAAGAGTTTCTTCGCCGAACGCTCCGACGTTGCAAGAGTCTCCTTGATTTGCTCGAGCGCGGCTATTTTTTCGGAGGAAAGCGCATTTTGCGACGCGGAAATTTCGGCGCGCTTTTCCGCGTTTGAAAGATTCACCCGCTCGGCAGTGAGCAGCTCTTCGACCTTCGTTGAAAGCGGTTTTTGAGCCTCTTCTTCGGCGCGCTTCGCCTCGCCTGCACGCAACTGCTCGAGTTCAACATTGCGGTTTACAAAACCCTTGGCAAGAAAACGCTTGGCAAGATACTTGCCGTCGTAGCCCTTTTCCTGAGCCTCGCCGCTCTTTACGACGAAAGCGAATTTATCCTCCAGCCTGCCGCCGACATAAGTTTCAACCTTGACGTTGTACGACGTGGCAAACGCCGCCGAAAACGCGGACACCCCTACCAATATGAGACAAATCTTTTTCATACAGAATAATCGCCCCAAGCAGTGAATCAAAAGCGGCGGCGTGTCAACGCTATTCGGCATTTATGTTGACGCCGCGGCGCACTCCGCCATCGCGCAGGTTGCGCATCATAGGCAACCCTTCGTTGATGAAGGCGGTAATATTGCCGTCTTTGATGAACTCTTTCATGTACTCGTACATCGACTTGCGCAACGCCATCTGGTAGGCGAGCTCGCCGCGGTATACGGAATAGACGTTGTCGGGCGTGTACGACGAATTGCCCGCCTTGTTCATGTCCATTCGCATCGAGTTGAGAACGTCGACAATGAACGCCTCGTAGCGGTTGCGGAAATTGACGTCGGAGAGATTGCGACCGAAATCGCTCTTGTAGCGGGCGACAATTCTCGAAATTCTCGGCGAGCGGGAGGCATAGTGTATGCCGTCCATTCCGTTGTCGGAGAAGAGGAATCCGAGATAGTCGTTGTTGACGTCGGTGTACTTTCTGATGGCGTTTTTCTGCGCGAAAAATTCGTTGGGATAGAGCCTGCGCCACTTTGAAAGCGCCGTCATTCTGACAAACCTGACGGAGCTTTCGGGCGAATAGAGAGTGCGGTGCACGCCGCCGCCGAACCTGCGCACAAACGTGGTGAAATCGGGTATGGGCATTTTTTCAAAGCCTATTACGTTGCCCGTACGCCCCGCCATGTCTATCTGCCCGAAGTCGAAATAGCGCAGGGCAAGCGATACAAGCAGCCTCGATTTAGGGTCGAAGACAACGGCATTTTCCCCTATTTCGTACTTGTCCTTGATGTCTATTATTATTTTTTCGGCGCTGCGGTCGAGCGCCTTTATGCTGGCGGTGCGCTCGGTTTTCGGAGTGTCGTCGTCGGAGAAATTGAGAAACTGAATGTCCTCGGAAAATACGCGGACGGGCTTGCCCATGAAGCCGCCCGAATTTGGCGCAATTAGGTAAAGTTCGCGCTCGGCAATGTTGCGCGACTGTTCGGGCGTTATAACGCTTATTGGCTTGAACAGCTCGGGAACGCTGTCGGGAACCATTATAATAAGCGGATACTCCTCCGAAACGTACGCCTTGGAGCACGTAATCATTCCCGAACTGTTGCCGAATTGCACGGGCATTTTTTCGGGAATGAAATTTTTCGAACACACAATCACGGGCTTGCCCTTTATGCTCACCAAAACGGCAACGTCTATCTGGTCGCGCAAACCGTGGCGCGTGAAAACGCATTCCCTGAAAATGTCCTCCGCCATAGCTCTGAGCGATTTTTCCCTCTTGATTTTTTCAATCTGCTCGGGCGTGGAATTGCGCAAGAGTCTGGCGTTTGCTATCTGGTCGGAAAAGTCGAAATCGCGCAGGGCGCGGTACTGGGCGTCGAAATCGTACGGATACTTCTTTGCAATGCTCTCCTTTACCGCCGTCATATCCGCGAGCGAAACGCCCGACTTGCCGAAATTCGCCACGTTTTCGTACAGGCGGCGCTCGGTGTAGAAACGGTTTGAGACACTGTCGGGCGTGCGGCGGAAAGCGCGCTTGTACTCGTTCTTGAAGTGCTCCACCGCATCTGCGGGCATTCTGCTGCCCGCGTGGTTGATGTCGTCGAAAATGTCACACCAGCTCCGCGCAAGCGAGAGGTTGTTTTTGAAGTCTACAACGTTGTCGTCGTCGAAAAAGTCGGCTATGAACTTGGCGTCTTCCGAATTGTATTTTTTCACGCGCGAGTGCAGTTCTTCGGCGGCGGCGGAAAGTTCCTCGGCGGCGGAAAGCTGCATTACGTAGTCGTCGCCGGCAAGCTCCTTTGCGTATTTGAAAATTTTGGAAAACTCGGCTGCCGGCAAATCGGGAATGAATTTCGACAATTCGCGATAGGCGTCAAGCTGCCTTTTGACGAAATTTTCGGCGAGGGCTTTGTTCGACGGGAAATTTTTGGCGCCGCTGGACCTGACGGCTTGAAGCACGTCCGCGGGAACGTCGCCGTATTCGTCGGTCTGCGTCTGCGGGCAGCCCGCAAAGAACGCAAGAGAAACAAGAAAAGTCAAAGAGGCGATATATTTAACCATTTCGATATCCTTTCCTGCGTATAAAAATATACGCCCGCATAAAATTCAACAAAAAAGAATGCAGGCGGACAAATTCCGCCGAAATTTTCCTAAATAGACGCCGAATTTATCATCGCCGCAATGTACGCCGCGCCGAAACCGTTGTCTATGTTGACAACCGACACGCCATTTGCGCACGAATTGACCATTGAAAGCAGCGCGCAAAGCCCGCCGAGACTCGCGCCGTAGCCTACCGACGTTGGCACGGCGACGACCGGCACGCGCACAAGCCCCGCAAGCACCGACGCAAGCGCGCCCTCCATTCCCGCCACGGCTATCACGGCGTTTGCCTTGCGGATTTCGCCGATTTGCGAAGTAAGCCTGTGAAGTCCTGCAACGCCGCAGTCGTAAAACGTTGCGCATTTTGCGCCGAAAAATTCCGCGCAAACGCGAGCCTCTTCGGCTACGGGCATATCCGAAGTGCCCGCGCTTACAATGGCAACCAAGCCCTTTTGTTCGCGCGCATCGGATTCGGCGGGCAGCACCGCCGTGCGCGAAAGCGCGTCGCATTTGACGGACGGGAAATTCTCCGCCAAAACCCCTGCGGTTTCGGGCGGCACGCGCGTCCCGAGAACGCCGTCGCCGTTCGCCGAAAGTGCCCCGAAAATATCGACAACCTGCTGCGGCGTCTTGCCCGCGCAAAAGACCACCTCGCCGAAGCCCGTACGCGCGCGGCGGTCGAGATCGAGCTTGCTGTGCCCCAAATCCGCAATCGACAGCCCCCCGAGCATATTTTTTGCCTGCGCCACGGAAAATTTTCCGCCGCGCACGCCCTCCAAAATTTCGTCGATTTTCATTTGCGCTGCATGTAGCCGAATTGATACCCAGAGACGCCGAAGTTTTCAATGCCTTTCGACGCCATAAATTGCGCCAATTTTTCCGCCGCCGCGCCCGAAGTAAGCTCGCGCAGCCTGTTGCGCGGAACCTGAATTTCAATCTTGTCGGCGAATTTCCGCGCCCTCACAAAATCGAAACCCTCAGAGCGCAGGAAAGATTCGGTGCCGTCGATGTCCTTAAAATCCTTTTGCGTTGCCGAAGCCCCAACGGGGAGGCGCGTCATAAAACACGTAGCCGACGGTTTGCGGGCGATGTCTGCGTAGCCGTAGTCGAAAAGCAGCGAGCGTATTTCGCTTTTTATAACGCAGAATTTTGCAAACGGGCTTTCAATGCCGAATTCCGCCTTTGCCGCCTCGCCGGGGCGCGATTCGCCCATGTCGTCGTAATTGGTGCCGTCGAGAACGCAGTCCGCGCCGATTTCGTCGGCGTAGTCGCGCGCGGCGGCAAAGATTGCGCGCTTGCACAGAAAGCACCTCGAAAGCGGGTTCGACTGCATTATTTCGGGAACGCATACGTCGTCCTCGCGGAGTTTTACACCCAATTTTTTACACATCAAGCGGGCGAATTTCAGCTCGGAATCGAACATATACGGGGCTGTTCCGGCGAACGCCGAAACGTTTTTCGCGCCCAAAATGTCGGCGCAATAGACAAGCAGCGCGCAGCTGTCAACACCGCCCGAAAGGCAAATAACGGCTTTCGCCTTGCCCGAAAGCCAAGCCTCAAGCCCCCGAGTTTTGAATTTCTGTTTCAATTTCCAGCCTCGCTTTCATTATTGAGATGTTGTGTTCGCGAGCCGCGCGAGCCAAGTCGCCGAACTCGATTTTGTGCCCTCCAGCCGCCGAAGTTTTCACGCGCACGCGCCCGAGGGACGATTCAAAAAAGCCTATTTCGCGCCCGAGTGCCGTTCTGGAAACCTCCGCGGCGCGAATTCCAAGCGTTGTAGAATTTGCGAAAAACGCCGCCCGAACCGCGTCGAGATTTTCGCGACCGACAAGCGCCGACACTTTCGCGCCGACGCGGCAGTTCTTCATGGAAATGGATTCCTGCCAGACGTCGAGACTTCCCGCCTCAAAAAGCTCGGAGCGCAAGAACGCAAGCTCTTCGGCAGTCATATCGTCTATGTTCGCGGAAAGCTCAACGAGCTGCTCTGTTGTGCACTGCGAAGTTTCCGACCCGATAGCCGAAGAATTTTCAGTCTCCAAAAGGCAGACCTGCAAGACGTTTGCCCGCGCGGGGCAATCGCGCTGCCCGACGCCTATTCCGCGGGCGATTACGCGCCCAGACGCAGACGCGCTGTGCCCGAGAGCCGCAAGGAACGCCATTCCCGTGGGCGTTGTGGCCTCGAAATCGACGCCGCCCATTCGGCAGTCAAACCCCTGCGAAAGTATTGCCGTTGCGGGCGCGGGAACGGGCATTGCGCCGTGCGCGCAGTTCACAATTCCGCCGCCAAGTTCTATTTCGCCGACGCGGATTTCGTCCACGCGCAAATCGTCGAGACAAATTGCGGCGCCGACTATGTCTATTATGGAATCGACCGCGCCGACTTCGTGAAAATGGACATCTTCGGGCTTTTTTCCGTGAACCGCCGCCTCGGCGACGGCAAGTTTTTCAAAGACGGAGAGCGAAAGCGCCTTCACGCGCGGAGAAAGCCCGCTGTATTCAATCAGGGCGCAAATGTCGGCAAACGAGCGCCCGTGCGAATGACCGTGGCAGTGGGCGTGCGAATGTTCGCGTCCGCCGTGCCCGCAATGGCAATGTCCGCCGTCTTCGCGAGTGTCTTCGCCGTGCGCGTGGTTTGCGCAGCCGCAGGAATGTTCGCGCGGGGAATTTTCGGAATCTTCGCAATGGTGTTCGCGGCAATGGCAGTGTTCTTGGGCATGGTGCGAGCCGTCGCAATCGTGCCGATGTCCGTCTACGTCGGAATTTTTTTCGCAAGTGCCGCCCTCGCATTCCACAATCAGCCGCGTACCCCAAATACCGCGGCGCGAATCAGCCACAGCGCACAGCCGCCAATCAGAATTGAAGCCGAGCTTCCGCAGTTCGGCAACAAGTTTGTTTTCGTCCGCGCCCAAATCGAGCAGCGCAGCCAAATTCATATCGCCGCTTATGCCCGACGCGCAATTATAATACAATGTCCTCATCTACAAAAATTGTAGAAATCTCCGCCCCCAATTCAACCTTTTTTTCGTTTGGCGCAGGGGATTTCGCGTCCGCGAAATATCTCCCCTGCTTTGACAGTGAGTGAAGTTAAGGATTCATAAGGTCGCCACTTTGTCAGTTTTTTACCTTGTGGCGCAGGGAACACAAAAGTTGCGAAGCAAGCTTTTGGGGGAAGCTTTGGCGTTAGCCAAAGACCCCGAGCTTTAGCGAGTGGGCGAGACGAGCACCACCGTGCGAGCGAGTTCAATTTCGCGTCCGCGAAATATCTCCCCTGCGTTGTCAGTTTTTTACCTTTTGGCGCGCGGATTTTTTCTGCCGAAAAAATTTTCCGCGCTTTGTCAGTAAGTATCATTAAGCTTTTAAATTCAGAATACCCTACACTTCTGAACAGACTGACAAGAAAACTTCGGCTTAGAACCAACATGGGATTGGAAAAACGCGCAAGGCTCGAGGCGATATTCGTGTTTTGGCGAGCATAGCGGGCTTAACGCCCGTGAGTCGAAGCCGAAACCAAATGATGCCCGAGAGCGTAATGGTTGGCGAATTTTATAGAAAAGAAAAAGGGCAACTTTCGTTGCCCTTTATTCTTGATATATAAATCTAAACTTTTTTCACTGACAAAGCGGCGCTTATTTTGCGGAAGCAAAATAGCCGCGCCACAAGATGGAAGCGCACCTGCGCCGCCCTTGCGCGTTTTTCTCATAAACGCAAAAGCAATACGGAGAAACCTCATACCGGTGGGGTTGGCGCATTGATTTTGCGAATTAGGCTAGGAGTAGTAAGAAAAAAGGACGCGCGGTATACTGAAGTATCCGCGCGGTCTTTTTTCTTATCTGCGACGACGCATAAACGCAAAAGCTATCGCCAAACCCCCGAGCACCATAGCGTAAGTGGACGGCTCGGGAATTGCGTTGTTAATCCAGTAGCCGCCCATTGTCGATTCAACCGTCTTGAAGTCGAGCTTGTTGCCCTCCGCATCGACAAACGTCAAAGCGTTGATGTCCGCTTCGGTCATATCGGTAATTCTGAAAGAATAGTCGTGCCAGTTGTCGAGAACAAAAGTGTAGTCGAGCGTGCAGCCGTCCTGCCTGATGATTTGTCCGAGCGAGAATATCGCGCCGTCCGCCACAGTGAGCGTAAGCTTTGTGTTGTTGCCGAATGCCAAAGCGCCCAAGTCGTTGTCGGCATTTACCACGAGGAACGAATCAGAGCAGAAATCGGCGGCGTCGGAATTGTCGTAGTATTTGCGCGAAACGTTGAACGTAGTTCCCGCCTGAGACGCCAAAACGGTGTCGCCCGCCTTGTTGATTGTCGAAAAGGCGTTTGTTGTGTTGAGAATGAGCTTGCCCTTGCCCGCCAGCGTAACGGTATTCTGGAATTGCAAAGCACCCGTGGCGGCATTGACAGTCAATTCGCCGAGGATATCGTTAACATAGCCGGCATTGCCGTTGAACTGCTTTATCGTGCCGCTGGCGCCGATTGTCATCTTTATGGTTGCGTCGGCGGTTGCACGAGCCGCCGCATTCGCCCCTCCCGGATTCGTACCGTTGCCCAAACGGAAAATGAAGTTGCGCGTGTTGTACGTCAAACCGTCGCTGCCCTTCTTGTCTGTGCCGCCCTGACCTCCGTTTACAACCAAAGCACCGTCAAGAGTGGAAGTCTTGGCTTGACCAATCATTCTGATTCCGTATTTGGAGGTAAACGAACCGCCGCTTTCGACATTGATATTCGGGGTAACGACGCTTCCCGCAGTGAACGAACCGCCGCTTTTTACGGTAATCAAGCCGCCGTTGTTGTATGTGCCCCAACCCGTCTTGCTGCTGTTGGTATAGAGATTGAGAACACCCTTGTTGCCGACGGTAAAAGGCATACCCGACAATCCGCCTGCACCTATAACATTCAGAGTACCGCTGTTGACTTCAAAGCCGATTGTAGTGTTCTTGGTAGTATCGCCGACGATTAAATCCATCTCGCCCAAATAACCGTCTTTGCTGGCTTCGTTTCCTGTACCGAATTTGAATACGTTGATTTTCGACGTGCCGAATACGAGCGACGAAACCGTAGCCTTGTAGCCCGTTTTTACCTGAAAATAGTTGCCGCCGGCGCTGTTGACCGTGGCAGAAGAGATTTTCACGTTGTCGATGTCGATGAACAAACCGCCGCCGTCGGCGTTGAAAATTATGTCGGCGGAAGTCGATGTGCCGAGCCCTTCGGTTGACGACCAAATGTTATAAGAATTCCCCAGAGTGACGGAATCCGCAAATGCGGTTGCCGCTGCGAGAGCGAATAGTGGTAGTGCTATTTTTTTCATAATGTTTCCCTGTTTGTTTTTTTGATAAATTCTATATTTCCAAATTCTTTATATTGCCGAAATTACCCCCCCCCCAACAATTTGCAAGAAAAAAGTTGCGAGGGCTTGCTTTTGAATTGAATTTTTCTTTTTAGATAGAAATTCTCCGCATTTAGAAGAAAAATTCAAAAGCAAGCGGTTCGGTTATTATTCGGTTTCGCTTCGGCTCACGTACTTATGTACGCTACGCCTCGCAAAACACGAATTCTAATCCGAACCTCGCAACTTTTTTCAAATCCCGCGTCGGTTCTAATCTGTACGTTTTATATTTTTGGAAAAAATTTATAAAAAACAAAAAAATTACGCGCCCTCGCGCGTTTTAACGAGTTTTAAGGAGTTTTTTTCCTTGAGGGGAGAAAATGTTAAGTTAGTGTTTGCTTAGATGAAGATTAGATTTGTTTTTATTGCCTTGTTTTTTGTCGTCGCGCAGGTCGGGGGGCTTTACGCCGCGCCGAAAGTAATGCTTGGCATAGACGTGCTTGAATCGGTGAATTTCGCGCCGCTAAAGGGCAAGCGCGTGGGGCTGCTCACGCACCCCGCGGGCGTAAACCGTTTCGGCAGAAGCACGATCGACATTCTCCACAGGGCGCGCAATGTGCGACTCACCGCGCTCTTCGGGCCGGAGCACGGCATTTACGGCGACGAAAAAGCCGACGTCCCCGTTCTCGACAAAATCGACAAACGCACAAAGCTGCCCGTTTTTTCGCTCTACGGCAAATACCGCAAACCGACACCGTTTATGCTTTCAAAAATAGACGTTCTCGTTATCGACTTGCAGGACATCGGCTCGCGCTCCTACACCTATATCAGCTGCATGCTCAGGGCGATGGAGGCGTGTTTTGAAAACTCGAAGGAAGTTGTAGTTCTCGACCGCCCCAACCCGCTCGGCGGAATCAAGGTCGACGGTCCGCCGCTCGACATCGAATTTAAAAGCTATGTTGGAATGTTCCAGATTCCCTACGTCCACGCGATGACCATAGGCGAGCTTGCCAGATACGCAAAAAACACGCGCGGCGTAATGGAAATAACGTCGAACTACCAGCGCCACGGCAAGCTCACCGTCATTCCCATGCGCGGCTGGAAGCGCTCAATGCTCTGGCCCGATACGGGGCTGCGCTGGGTAAAGACAAGCCCCGCCATACCGTCGTTTTCGGCGGTTTTGGGCTATCCGATGACGGGGCTTGGCTGCCAGATGGGCGGTTTTCAGCACGGCTACGGCACGCAATATCCGTTCAGGCTGCTGACGTTCCCGAAAAAGTCGCCGCAGGAGCTGAAAGCGATGCTCGACAAATTCAGAATCCGCGGCGTTGCATTCTCCCCCGCGAAAGCAAAAACCTCCGACGGTAAAAAGACCGTCAACGGGCTTTATGTCGGCATAACCAACTGGAATATTTTGCGCCCGACAGAGCTTAGTTTTTACCTGATGAAGCTTTCCTGCACGCTCAACGGCGGCAACATATTCAGGTATGCCGAAAAAAATCAGGCGCTGCTTTTCAACAAGCACACAGGCTCGCGCGAATTTTGGAACGAACTTTCCCAAAAAGGTGCCTACACCGACGTTGCCTATTTCATTCGCAAATGGGAAGCCGACAACGCCGCCTTCAAAAAACTCTCCTCCAAATTCTACCTCTACTAATTTTATCTTTTGGCGCGGCGATGCGCGTAGCGCAAATCGCCGCTTTGACAGTGAGTATCACACGTTGGGTGTATTTCCTTCTTGTCGCGGGTGCTGGAGCACCAAGCCATCTTGTGGCGCGGGCGCAGGTGCGCTTCCCTCTTGTGGCGCGGGAATTTTTCTTCCGAAAAATATTCCCCGCTTTGTCAGTGAACCCGCTCGGCGGGTTTCGATTCTTTTGGCGTGGCGATTTTTTGCTACCGCAAAA
>ERZ808267.573-NODE-573-length-10669-cov-3.161108_pt1 | contig 10669 bp, 5 predicted proteins | sample MGYA00521241_ERZ808267 | MGnify/ENA primary metagenome ERZ808267 (study PRJEB31516, sample SAMN03275592) | gut metagenome | biome: mammalia-associated habitat; material: feces | host: Papio cynocephalus | place: Kenya | collected 2012-07-19 ... | reverse complement strand
GCTAGGTACAACCTCGTTGTTAGCCAACAATAAGTCCATCAACTTACCCATAAGTATATCACTATATAGGTAATTTAGACGGCGATTATCCATAGATTTTTTGTAATCTTTTGTAGTCATATTTGACATTTTGGCGATTTCCTCAATCTTTGCGTCAATCTCCTCATCGCTTACGCTCAAATCTTCCGCACGAACGAGTGCCTCCAATACTTGCTTTGTCTTGGCGATACGCTCTGCGTCATCTCTACGCTCCTCACGGAGAGCGTCCACAGTTGTACCGATGTAGTTAGCGTAATCTTCGATACGCATACCTTGGTAAGCGAGTCTCTGGCTAAGGTCTCTCATCACAACATCGAGTTGCTCGTCCACAACCTCTTTTGGCAATTCAACGCTAGAATTGTCCACGATTTGTGCCAAAATTGCGTCCTCTTTGGCAGTTTGGTTCTTGTGCTCCAACTCATGACGAACTTGAGCCTCAATCTCCTTTTTCCACTCCTCCAAAGTGTCGATATTAGCCACATGTTTAGCCAATTCGTCATCAATCTCAGGAATGTGCTTTGTGTTTACAGACTTGATATCACACTCAAACTTAGCTTCCTTGCCAGCCAAAGCTTTTGCACCATAGTTTTCTGGGAAAGTAACAGTAACAGTTACATGCTCGCCAGCCTTGTGCCCTATCAACTGCTCCTCAAATGTATCGATAAATGAGTGGCTACCCAACTCCAATTCGTAGCCCTCTGCCTTGCCACCGTCAAACTCAACGCCATCAATACTACCGATAAAGTCGATAACAGCGATGTCGCCCTCCTCGGCAACCTTACCCTCTGCTGGGTGTGAGTGAGTGTGGTGGGCTTGAGCGTGTTTTAGCTCGGCATCAACCATATCAGGAGTAAACTCATTGAGAATAGCACTCACTTTTAACCCCTTGTATGCGCCCAATTTAACCTCAGGCAAAACTTTGAGAGTAATCTTACCTACGACAACCCCCTCAACAAAAGACTCTAACCCCAAATCAGGCTCGCCAAATGTACGCACATTAGGGTTCTCGTTTAGGTAGTTGTTGTAAGCCTCGTCAGCGAGTTCGGTAAAAGCGTCTTGGAAAAATACGCCATCGCCATAAGTCTGCTGAATAACCTTTTTAGGTGCTTTACCCTTTCTAAATCCTTGCACATCGTACTTTGCCTTGTTTGCCTCATAAGCCTTGTCCTCGGCAGCCTTGTACTCTTGCGGAGTGCTGGTAAATTTCAATTCCAATGTAAATTTATCTACATTCTTAGTTTCAAATTTCATAAAAATCCTCCAAAAAATTGTTTTGTATTATACCACACTATTGCAGAAATTTCAAGATAAATACACAGTTTTTATAAATTTTAAGCGAATTTGAACCCCAAGATTAAAATAAAAGTTTTTTATCCTACCCCTCTCATCTTCTATTCGAACTACCGCATAAACTCAATATTTTCAAAAATACCAATAATTAAACTCAAAACATTTGCAAAAAATAATTATGTTTGATAAAATTAAAAATAAAAATGTGCGAGGAAAGTTATGAAAGTAAAGAAATTAAACTGCCCAAATTGTAGCGCAAAAATCAAAAAGGGTCAGACTTCTTGCGAATATTGCGGCACAATGCTAGATTTTGAGGAAAATGCAAACACAATTTCCACACCTACAATCCCTCAAAACACCCAGCCGACCACTCCAATTGATGACTTGACTACTATCTCTCCCCCAGACGATAGCCCCCCAAATACTAACGAAATTACAGAATCACAAAAAATTGCCGAGGAATTGACTACACAACGCAAAATTCGCGAGAAAAAACATCGAATAGTATCTAGCATTGTCAGTGCAATTGTAGGAATTGCTGCGATTGCGAGCGGTATAATCCTTATCGACCGAGTAAGTTATATCGGTATCGCACTCGTAGTCTTGGGCATATTACGTTTATGTAAAATTTTTTATACATTTATGCGTAGCTCGTATAATATGACGCCTGCCGGGTACACCTACTCTGGCATAATTTGTGCTGTGATTAGCGGACTAGGAATTTATGGCGGAGTCGAGTTGTTGCGAGTATCTCCTACTCTTGACGGCAAATTGATTTGCATAATTCCTTTTATCGTGGCAGCCGTTTCCATTACCTACTTTATTACCAAAACCTTCTACTTTATCCGTGATAGAAAAGCAAAGTAAGTTAAAACCAGCACTGACGAACCCAAAAAACAAAAAAAGCACCGCAGGGTGCTTTTTTGATTATACGCAACTAAATATTTGGTTATTTGTTACACAATTATACTCTTGGGTTCTCATAGTCAGAGATTGTCATTACCACACCGAGTACCCCGTAAACGTATGCATAAAGTGTACCTTGCGCTTCCTTGAATAGGTCAGCATTAGGCTCAAGCCCAGTAACCCAGTCGTTACCATCAGGCATACAAACAAGCCCATTAGTACCTACATACACAATGCCTTTACTAACAGCATACTTTACTGATTGCTTGTATACATTTTCATCAGAGCTTTCACAAGCAGCCAGTTGCTCAGCCAAATTATTTCCGTATACATTCTTGATTTGCTGCATTTGTGTCCAAGCAGTTTTCATCTCATCAGGGACTTGCTCTTCTGGGGTATTTGCAAACGCAATCATCTCTTTCAGTGCGTCATATCTGCCAATACTCTTACCAGTCATATATTGCTCAACAGCCTCCTTGATATCAGAATTACTCAACATACCAGAAATTACAGCAAGTTCAACAATACCTTTATAAGTATCGCCTTTTTTGAGTTCAAGATTTACACTTGCACCCTCTTTGGTGTATTTTGCATTGATGGAAGTTGAGGTTGCATCTTGCGAAGAACCCGCCTTAAATGCACCAATCAAATTTAATTTTTCGTTACTATCGCAAAATGTTTTCTTGATAGTATCAGTACCGCTAGAAATACCTGCTTGGAAAACTCCGTTTTGCGCCTTGATACTACCCATCAAAGTTTTTGCTGCTCCGTAAGTTGCGAACCAGCCCTCAGAACCAACTACATAAGATTCCATAATGCTGTTTTGGTCGACAATCACATCAGCAGAACTACCACCATTTGAATTAGTTTCATCCACATGGTCATTAATCATAATAGGACCGCCAGCACCGATAAGGTGGCTATCCTTTATAGCAACTGAACCACCCCAGTTGTAAATCATAGTATTGTACGCATCAAAAGCATTAGTTTTGTTGATAGTCATTGCTAGGAATTGGTCTTTACTCATAGTATAGTCATCTCTTTGAGTAAAGAACGAAATAAACCATCTTTGAGCCAAGCAGTTATTAAATTTAGAAATAATTTTGTCGAGTTTGGTCATGAGTATTCCGCCACTCACCAAAGCATCGTCACCCTTACCCGAATTACCTATAAATGCAGTATTATTAAACTCTACTTTTGCCGAAACTGCCTTTTCTGCCTCGGTAAAACTAGAATATGTTCCGTCATCAACTTTTGCATCCACCGCGGAAACATTTAGGGGAGAATTAGCCATAATGCAGAACAATGAGGTGTGAGTAGTAATTGCACCGTTAGGGTCTGCTCTAACGTCGTCGCCCTCTCTAACAATAAGCTTCAAATCTTGGGCAGAAATTTTGAAATAGTTTCCCTCCAACTTAAAGGTATCACCACCATTTGCACTAGCCTTGACATATCTTTTGTAGACAAAAGCATAAGGTTTGCTGTCAATTGAAGCACTGTCCTTCAATGAGCCAACAGCATATTCAGCGTCAGCAGCACCAGCCACTTCCTCAGCAGTCCAGAAGTGTAGTGCAGGAATCATATCGTCAGTAATCTTAATATCGTTGTGCAGAATAAATGTGTTTGTGTTTACATTAAACAAATCGCCATTTGCAGCACCAGACTCCATCCAAGCATTTTTGAGGTCAGTCCACTTACCCTGCATATTCTCGTTGTCGATTGCAGACAAATCAGCCGCATTGTACACATTAAATCCGTCCACGACAACAAATTCAAATGTCAAAGTTTGTACATTCTTTTGTTCAGCAGGAGTCAAATCACCACCAGGATAACATTCGATTTTGAATTGCTTACCATTTGCCTTGGTATTAAATTGGAACCAGTGCAAATCTTTGTCGATAGTAACAGTGTTATTTAATTCATTACCCGACAAAGCTACATACTCACCATTTTTCCACTCAAATACATTAATAGCCATAGCAAATTCTTCTAGTATTTGCTGACTAGTAGAACCTTTTTGTACAACTTTTAGAGTTGGTTTATACCAAAACTTGTTGTATGAACCAACTTTGTATTTTTCGCCAGTTACCTCAAAGCCCTTTACACCAGTGCTACCGCTAACAGTGTAAGTGTTTTTGAGTTGCGAATTTTTTGCATACCCCTCAGATATATTTATAGGCGCTGCAAAGCCAAAAATAGTGTAGTCATCATTTACTACAACCTCAACACTATCGCTAAAAGCCACGCCATTTTCTAAATATGTAACTTCTAGCATTTTTGTACCAGCGACAGAAGTATCAATTGTACCAAAAGTCACATATTGGTTGCTGAGTGTCTTTTGATAATCTTCCGTAGGGTCACACTCATATGAAGCGATAACCACGATAGAGTCAGTCACATATGGCTGATTTTTTCTAACAGATTTTTGATATGAGTTTGGTTCTATTGTAACTTTTTTCAAGTCGCCGTAAACCCAAACATCAGCAGAAGCAAAGTAAGAAGTACCATCACTCTCATATTTTGCTTCTATCTTTTGCTTACCAATTGTGCTAGTGTCAGGAGTCGCAGTAATTTCGTAATCATCAGCACTCAATACGGTTTCGGTATTGTCTGACTTCTTTACCTTGACAACTAGGCTACTGGTATCCAGAGTAGTACCAACTTTGACAGCGCTAGTATATCCGCCATCTATTACGATACCCGTAACTTTGGCGCTAGCACAGCCAGCAAAACCGCACAGACAGGCAACCATAACAAAAAGCCCCAAAACAACGCTAATCAAAAGGCTTCTAGATTTCGTCATTTTTCTCTCTCCTCATTATTAATTTGCTCATAAAGCACTCAAATTATACCATATAAAAGCGATTTCGTAAAACAAAAAATAGCATTTTCTGCTATTTTTTGACATTTTTTATGTATTTTTTTTGGATTTTATTTTTTTGACTAACCAACTCACAAAATAGTACGCCGCAACATACACAATCAAAATTGCCGCATACAGTATTTGATAAGGGAAATTGATTTTTAGTTCCAGTGGGTCATTGACTAGATACATATAGTCCGACCCTGGCAAAATCACAAAATCTAGTAGCACTCCCCACAAGAACATTACCGCAAAGCAAATATAAATCTTCCAAATATCCTTAAACTCAAACTTTGCTATCCCTAGCGTCATTAGGCATATCGCCGTAATAAAACCGATAGAGTGCGAAATCGTACTATATAGACAAGTGAACGACATATACACCTTATTTAGTCCGACCGCAGGATATAGTAGGAACGCCGTAGTCGCCAAAATTCCGCCGATTACAGAGTAATTTATCAGTGTCTTGTTGCGAGTAAATGCTGCAACAATAAACACCCAAACCATAACCGAGCAAATATGCATTGGGGCTAAAATTTTGAAAATGTTTACCAAACTATAATCATCAGTAACAATCAAATTGACCACTCGGGATAGAATTTCAAAAAACAGCAAAATTGACCCTAATACATAGAAAAGTATCCGCTTCGCCTTGTCGCTCTTTTTGCGAAAAATCAGCGTCAAAACAACGCAAGCCAACACGACTGCGACCAGCACAAGAATATGTCGAGTATTATATAAATATTCACTTTTGGGCAAAGACGGATTATTTTGCCCCGTCCAAAAATCGCTAAATGTCATTTGTACCTCTTGTTATTTGTTTTATTCCTATTCACAAAAGTTGAATTTTGCCTAAATTATCCCGCAAGCGAAATTTGCAAAACCTCGCACGAGCCAAAACCTAGAATACCCAAACCTCAATTTCCGCTTTTGCCCCAACTAAACTAGATGTTTCTGGACTAATCATTACTGTAAAAGCAAACAAAGAATCAAAGCAATTTAATTCCCCTCTTTGAGACAGGGCAACCCTACCTTGAGCAACATAGTCAATAGAACTAACAATACTATACTTGATTTTCTCCGCCTCGCCCGCAATATCTCCCGAATCGTATGTTACTTGCGGCATAAAGATAATCGGCAAATACGCTTTCCCGTCCACATCAACCAAATGGTGCTCGGTAAAATACACTTTGAGCGTGTATTGGTGGTTTTGCGTTGTCGGGTTAATTCCGTTGCTCTCAAATGAGTACATATCCTCACTTTCCGCCTGTGCCGTTACCTCGATAGATTTGACATACTTGACCTTATCGTAAACTTTAACACGCATACCAAAAAATCCCACAACAATAATAGAAGCGAGGTAAACGATTAATATTATAATTACTGTCGATTTTTTCATAGTCTACTTTTCCTTATAATATAATTTAATCCTAGTCAAATACAAGTATAATCTAACCGCAAATACGGCAGCACCGATTAGCATAATTTTAGGGAAAACTTTTGCGAAATTTTCACTAATCAAGAAGTACATTACAAATGCGAACAAGCCCGCCATAATAAAGCAGAAAATCGTACTCTTGGCCTCGTTTGGATTTTTTTGCGTCTTACCAGTCGTCTGATATTGTCTGTTCTGCGGGTTCATAATATCAAGTTCCGCACTCCACAACAGGTGTGCAAGATAAATAAAGCTCATTCCGAGGGCGAGCATAATAGCATTCCCTACCCCCATTGGCACAAAGATATTCATCACCCCCACCGACACGCAAATCGACACGATACAGATAGCCATATTCAGTACTAATTTACCAGTCAAAGGCACTCGATATGGTACTGGGTGAATTTTGTTGAGATAAGCCGCATTCCCCTCTCGACTAAACACGCTCGCTAGCGAGTTGTTGGTCGACATCAGCATAAGTAGCACAATCAACACATTAAATGCCAACGCCATATACATACCGCCCAAGCGTGTATCCATCGCCCCGAAAATTCGGTTTTGCAGCAAAATCGCAATAGGCGCTATCACCGCAGTCGCCAGAATACTATAAATAATCGCAGGGGTACGAATTGTCCTCTTGGACTGCTGTACAACGGCAGACACAAAAGGTGCGTTTTTATGGCTGTTTTTCTGCTTTTTGACAGCCTTTTTCTTGAATTCAAACGGGTTACTCGCCATTCGCAAAAATAGCGGCTTTGATAATAGATAAGTAAGCAGGTAACACAACAGAGTTACGCCGACAATCACACCAAAAGTGATGAGGTTGCAAGTCGAGCCAAGATTAAATATGAAACTATTGTATTGCATACCAGTTAGGAATTGCAACAGATAGTCAAACACCACAAAAATACTAGCAAAATTAGTGAGAAAGTCCTGCAAATTCCAGAAAATCCTACCCCAATCACGCACTAGGTCGATGTCAGCAGGGATTGCATTGATAGCCGCAACCACACCCCAAATCAACCCAGCAACCAGCACGGTAACAACGATGATTTCGAGAGTGCGAAATTTCTTTGCCAAAATCGCAATTCCCATTGCAGGAATAGACAAGAAGCCACACATAATTACTATAAAGGTTGTCAAAATTAGGATTGCCACAACCGACCACAAAAAGTACACAAACGATAGCCCCATTACCATACCGTAGGCAATCATAAATGGCCAAATGAATGTGAAGTTTTTGATGAGTTCGTAGATAAAGCAAACAATCATTTTTGAGGTAAAAATCGTACTAGATTTCACTGGCATTGTGAGCAGAACTGGGTTATCTTTCGCAAAATACAGCGTACTCGTTACATTGACTAGGCACGACAGCGTACTCAATACGATGATTACTGTCATCAGCACCAAAAACACCCTAAAATTGAATGTCTGAATGAACGAAAACAGGCCGAACTTGACAATCAAACTAAACACGAGGTAAATCGCAGCAGTCGCCACGACAAAACCAATCAGCGTCCAAATAATCTTGAATAGTGTTTTCTTTTTATTTTTTAGAAATGAAAAGTCGATTTTATCCTTTAATTGCATCAGAACGAGAGGTCGCAAGAGCATAAACCACCGAGCAATCTTATTCCACAGACTTTTCAAAGCATTTGGCTTTGCATTTTCTTTTGTCATAGATTACTCCTCGCCCTCCGCAGGGGCTTCTCCTAATTTTTCGCTCGAAACAGGCTCTACACTTTTTGCTTTTTTGGTACTTTTTTGCCCCTCTTTTTTAGGCTTTGTTGCAGACGCCTTTTTGACTTTTGTAGTTTCTTTTGCTTTTTTTGCCGCTTTTGGCTTGGTTTTCGCAGATTTCCCTGCCTTTACCTCGCCATCAAAAAGCATTTCGCCCTTGACTTCCTCCTTGATTTCCTCGCCCAAGGAGTCGATTTTGTGCATATAATCTTTACCATTAATAATGGTCATATAAAATTCTTCTAGCGTGGTGCCGTCCGCCTCAATCTCGTCAATGCGTTTCGATAGCAAAATCTGCCCTTTCTTGATAATCGCAATTTTATCACAAATTCTCTCCACGACATCAATAATATGGCTAGAAAAGAACACAATATTTCCCGCCCGAGCGTGCTCTTTCATACATTCTTTTACTTGGAAAATACTATTTGGGTCTAGTCCAGTGAGAGGCTCATCGAGAATCCACACTTTCGGATTGTGTACCAATGCCGCCATAATCGCAATTTTCTGCTTCATACCGTGCGAATAGGTCTTCATTTGGTTATCAAATGCACCCTCCAACTCAAATCTAGCAACATAGTTATCAATTCTCTCGGTTCGCTCCGCAAGCGGTACTTCGTATAGGTCGGCAATATAGTTGATGTATTCCCTACCCGTCAACTTTTCGTACAGAGCGTAGTGGTCAGGCACGAAACCAATCTGCCTCTTTGCCTCCACACTCTGCTTGTCCACATCATAGCCACAAACCTCGATTTGTCCGCTAGTTATCGGCTGGATACCTACGATAGATTTGATAATGGTAGACTTACCAGCACCATTCGGCCCAAGGAAGCCAAAAATGTCGCCGCCCTCGACCTCCAAGTTCGCATTTTGCACCGCAAAAACCGAACTGCTAGCATACTTTTTACTGAAATTTCTCAAAATTAACTTGTTTACATTTTCTGGTTCCATAGGTTCTTGCAAACTCCTCCCATCTAATTTACTCAATAACGCCAACTTGTCTAGTTTTACCGCTTTTTTGCGTTGTCTAATGTCCGACCACGAATTTGCGATAGCGTAACCCTGCTCGTATACAAACCACATTCCCAAGCCTAGGAATATATATACTATAAAGAATAGCGACTGATAGAGCGGATAGAAAGTCATTTTGATACCGCCGACCTCAATTACCGCCGTAATATCACGCAGCCTCTCCGCCCAAGTACCCAACTTATCTGCGATAAAGTCGCTGTTGATAAAGAAGAAGTCTGTGCTGCGGTTTACCATTCCCGCCTCAAACATACCTGTATACATAGCGTTTAGCACGAGCACCAGCACAAAGTATCCCAAGAATCCGAGCATCGAGTAGACGAATTGCTTGAATTTTGGACGCTCAAACATTTTGAGCGACACAAATAGTATCGGCATAAAGAACGCAATATAGTGGTTGATATAGAAAACGCAGAGGTTCGTGTCGATTATGTTTATCGTGTCCGGGCTGTAATTCGGCATAACCATAGCAAGGAAAGCACCCAAAACGTTGATAAAATATGTAAAGTAGAAAAAGCGTTTCATATTAAACATCAGCACAACAGGCATAATGTACATCGCCGTATTACACAAGTGCAGCGGCCATAGCGTTGGGTCGAGAAAGTCTACAAATTTGTGGTTGAGCGAGAAAGATAGCAGCGTACCCAAGCATATATATAATAGATAAAAGCGCTTCTCCCTATACTCTTTGTTTCGGAGTGAAAAGTGCATAATTACAGGCAAAATGATACCCAAATACAGTATCATTCGGTGAGCGAATTCTAGCCCTTTTGCCTTACTAATCATATGCACCTCGCCGAATAATCCCTCCAAAGTGTAGGCAGGCATAACAGCGAGGAATACAATCAATATAGCGAAAATGTCGAACCAATACTTGTAGAAGAATTTGCCGATTTTTAGACCAGCATTTTCTACCCACTTACAGAAAGCCTCCCAGCGGTCCTTGGCAGTGATAACCTTCAATTCATCGTCCGAAGTTATGTGTTTGTACTGCACGACCTCGTTTTGCGGAGCGGCAGAAATAACCTTATTTTTCTTGACAAACCAGTCCGAATTTTGATAGAAAATGGACAGTGAGTACCCGAGTGCCAAGCCGATTTCCACAGCAAAGAACACGCCACGCACACTCAAATCATCAATCGCCCCAGGTCCAATTACAGCAGCAAACGAAAACCACATACACACAAAGTTGATTATACTCATCGGAGTGCTGACATATTTTACGAAATTCACAAGCTTAGGAATTTTGAAGAACCCAAACAGGCTGAGGAGCAAGTTGCCCGCATATGTAAACCACACCAAAAACAGGGCAAAAAAGTTCGCCGTAGACGATAGCGGAGTATCGCCCAGTGCGTGCATCGCCTGAATAG
>ERZ808267.570-NODE-570-length-10679-cov-4.147779_pt1 | contig 10679 bp, 7 predicted proteins | sample MGYA00521241_ERZ808267 | MGnify/ENA primary metagenome ERZ808267 (study PRJEB31516, sample SAMN03275592) | gut metagenome | biome: mammalia-associated habitat; material: feces | host: Papio cynocephalus | place: Kenya | collected 2012-07-19 ... | reverse complement strand
CACATGACTGATGAGAAAAGAGATATAGACCGAAAAGATTCCTTAAGATGATGCAAGTTATTTTTTGAAGGTTACTTAGCTATTCGCGGCATAAGGAGCGAATAATTGTGAATGAGGATAAAATACGGTAACTTCGCGCAAAACTTCTACAGAATCATGCGAATAAAGTCAGCACTCTTGTCCTTTGCTCTGGCAGTCGTGTCGTGCGGGACACCTGAAAAGATGAACATGGAGGAACCGGTGGATTATGTGAATCCACTGATGGGAACAGCGTCCAGTTACGAACTTTCCACAGGTAACACCTATCCCGCGATAGCCCTGCCGTGGGGAATGAATTTTTGGACTCCGCAGACGGGAGCTAACGGAGATGGATGGACTTACACATATTCATCCACAAAGATCAGAGGCTTGAAGCAGACGCACCAGCCGAGCCCGTGGATCAACGACTACGGCTCGTTCTCAATCATGCCTGTGACCACTGGGCCGGTTTATGATGAGGAAGGTCGCCAGAGCTGGTTCTCGCACAAAGCCGAGACTGCTAAGCCTTATTATTATCAAGTTTATCTCGCAGATCACGATGTAGTTGCTGAGCTTGCCCCCACAGAAAGAGCAGCAGCGTTCAGACTCACATACCCTAAAAGGGAGATGTCCTACCTCGTGGTGGACGCTTACAACGGAGGCCACATCGAAGTCTTGTCAGACAGAAATATGATTGTGGGCTACTCCTCAGCGAATCACGGTGGCGTGACCGAGAATTTCCGGAATTGGTTCGTTGTGGTCTCAGACACCCAATTCGAGACCCAGACCATCGACGGACACATCGCCATGGTCGGATTCAAGACGGCCAAGGGGCAGAAAATCAACCTTAGTGTCGCATCTTCATTCATAAGCCAGGATCAAGCAGAATTGAACCTCAACGAGTTGGGAGACCGAACGTTTGACGAAATAGCTCAGACCGGACGGGCAAGATGGAACGAGGTTCTTGGCCGGATTGCCATCGAGGATGACAACATTGACAATCTACGCACATTCTACTCGTGCCTTTACCGGTCAGTTCTGTTTCCTCGCGACCTGTCAGAAATCAATGCTGATGGTGAAAGGGTTCACTACAGCCCTTACGACGGGGCCGTCCACAAAGGCTATCTGTTCGGAGACACTGGCTTCTGGGACACATTCAGATGTCTTTTTCCGCTGCTTAATCTCGTCTATCCTGACGAGAACGTGAAGATGCAGGAAGGTTTGGTCAACGCCTGGAAGGAAAGCGGATTCCTGCCGGAATGGTCAAGTCCGGGTCACAGGGGATGCATGGTCGGAAATAATTCTGCGTCAGTGGTGGCCGACGCATGGCTCAAAGGCCTTCGCGGCTACGATGCGGAAGAACTATGGAAGGCTGTAACCCACGGAGCACACGCTGTCCATACTGAAGTCAGTTCGACCGGCCGCCTTGGTTGGGAATATTACGACAGCCTCGGCTACGTGCCTTGCGATGTCGGCATCAATGAGAACGCTGCCAGAACGCTTGAATATTCCTACGACGATTGGTGCATCTACCAGTTCGGAAAGGCTCTGGGGCGCAGCGAGGAGGAGCTTGCACTGTACGCAAAGGCCGCCTTCAACTACAAAAACCTCTATGACCCTGAGTACAAATTGATGGTCGGGAAGAAGGCCGATGGCTCGTTCGAGAGGCCGTTCAGCCCTCTCAAATGGGGCGGGAACTTCACGGAAGGAAACAGCCTTCACTACACGTGGTCAGTATTTCACGACCCCCAGGGTCTGATTGACCTGATGGGAGGAGACGAAGCCTTCGCTGGGCAGCTAGACAGCATATTCACAATTCCTCCGGTGTTCGACGACAGCTACTACGGCTTCCCTATTCATGAAATCAGGGAGATGCAGGTGATGAATATGGGAAACTACGCGCACGGCAACCAGCCTATCCAGCACATGCTCTACCTCTACGACTGGTGCGGCCAGCCTTGGAAGGCGCAGCAGCGGATCCGCGAGGTGATGGACAAGTTCTACAACTCCAACTTCGACGGCTACTGCGGTGACGAGGACAATGGGCAGACTTCCGCATGGTACGTTTTCTCCGCCCTCGGATTCTACCCTGTCTGCCCTGGGTCCAATGAATATGCGATCGGAACTCCGCTGTTCAAAAAGGTGGTCATCAAACGTAGGGATGGAAGAGAAATTTTGCTAGAAACCCCAAACAACTCAAAAGAAAACTACTACATCAAAGATGTGAAAATCAACGGAAAGGATTGGAGCAGGAATTATTTCCGTCATGAAGACCTTGCCTTTGGAGCGAAAATTACTTATCTTGTGGAGTCCGAGCCTAATAAGGCAAGGGGAACCGCAAAGGAAGACAGACCATATTCATACACGAATGAAACAATAGCACAATGAAACGCACATTACTTCTGGCTTCGGCCATTTTCATGCTCAGCGGTGGCTTGGCGCAAGCCAAGGATTACGAGCCGCAGCGCCCGGCTCCCGAAAAAAGACTCTTCCGCTCCGAGGCCGTAGAGAACAAAATCGCCCAGATGCAAGGCACCCTGAAGAACCCACGCCTCGCATGGATGTTCGCCAACTGCTACCCGAACACCCTTGACACCACCGTGCACTTCGGCAAAGACGAGAACGGCAACTTCAAGACGTTCGTCTACACAGGAGACATCCACGCCATGTGGCTCAGAGACTCTGGAGCGCAAGTCTGGCCTTACATCCAACTCGCCAACGAGGACGAACACCTCAAGAACATGCTCGCAGGAGTGATAAACTGCCAATTCTCACTGATCTGTCTGGATCCTTATGCGAACGCGTTCAACGAAGGTCCTACCGGCAGCGAATGGGAATCCGACCTGACTGACATGAATCCTTACGACCACGAGCGCAAATGGGAGATTGACTCTCACTGCTACCCTATCCGTCTGGCCTATCAATACTGGAAGGTGACTGGCGACGACTCGGTCTTCGGTGAGACTTGGCTGAACTCCATCCAGGCCACCCTAAAGACTTTCAAGGAGCAGCAGCGCAAGGACGGTCCGGGACCTTACAGATTCGCCAGAAAGACCGACCGCCAGTTCGACACCAAGTCCAATGATGGACGTGGCAACCCTGTGAAACCTGTGGGGCTGATCGCATCGGCTTTCCGCCCATCCGATGACGCCACAATGTTCGAGTTCCTTGTTCCATCCAACTTCTTCGCTGTCACCTCATTGCGCAAGGCAGCAGAGATCCTCACGGATGTCAACCACAACAAGCAACTTGCGAAGGAATGCCTTGACCTCGCTGCCGAAGTCGAGAATGCTCTCCATGAATATGCCATCGTGAACCACCCGAAATACGGCAAGATCTTCGCCTTCGAGGTCGATGGTTTCGGCAACCAGTTGATGATGGACGACGCCAATGTTCCAAGCCTCCTTGCTATGGCCTATCTCGGTGACATTGATATCAACGACACTATCTACCAGAACACCCGCAGATTCGTCTGGAGCGAGGACAACCCTTACTTCTTCAAGGGCAAGGCCGGAGAAGGAATCGGTGGTCCGCACATCGGCTACGACTACATCTGGCCTATGAGCATTATGATGAAAGCCTTCACGTCTCAGGACGACAAGGAGATCAAGTGGTGCATCGAGACCCTAATGAAGACCGATGCCGGCACTGGTTTCATGCACGAGTCCTTCCACAAGGACGACGCCAGCAAGTTCACCCGTGCCTGGTTCGCATGGCAGAACACCCTCTTCGGTGAGCTCATTATCCACTTGGTTGACACTGGCAAGCTCGACCTCCTCAACTCTATCAAGGTTAAGTAGTTTTTGTCCTTTTATTATTACCCGATAGTGCCTACAGACACCATCGGATAACATTTTTGTCCATAATCATCGGCCAAGAGGACCCGGCAAGCTCCAACAAGATCATTTTTAGGCAATATCGCTCCCGTCGCAGTGAAATTTCACTATGACGGGAGCATTTTGGTGCGAAAACGTTCTTCCCGCCAACTAACCGCTCTTTACAAAGCTTGTGTAGGTGCGAGATTTCGTATGTGCGATTCTACACGGACAGATAGCCTTTCTCAAAGGCGGAAGGAAAGTGAAATTTGGATTCGCGGTCGGAGAATCTGACGGTGAGGTAATTGTCATCTATAAATATGACTGTGCCGGGGCGACCTTGGAGGTGTCGATGGCGGTGTTCCACAGGCCAATTACGGTGTCTGAATGCCTTTCGATACCAGTATATTCAAGGAAAGAGTCCTCGTAACGTTTGAACTTATAGACAGCATCGTTCCAAGACAGAAAACGAGAGCGTGGATATTCCCCATCCACACTCAAGGTCTTGGCAAACCCATCAACGGAAAAGTCACATCCACGCAATACGCGGACGTTCACTGACTTATCCGGAGTTGATTTATAAAACTGCCAAGTTTTGAGTGTTCCGAATAAATAGCAAACGCTATTATAATATTTCCACAATGCTCTTTCGAACCATTGCACCCACAAACTTACATAATAATCTTCGATTTTCACTCCGGAGCCACGAGAAAGAAACAATTCCAGAGTGAATCTTCCCAAAGACACCACAAGAAAACCAGAGAGTGACAAAAAACATCATTATTCTTTCAAAGTTCTCTTGGCATAACGAAAAAAGATCCTTAGATTTGCATTGTTAAACATTAATTGGAAAAAGGAAAGTAAAAGCAAGCATCTTTTCCCTAAAGGGATGCTTGCTTTTTGTTTTTATTGTCACATACCGAGGGGGTACTACAAACAAGGACCGTTGTTCTCTCACCTTTCACCAATTTATAATGTTTAACAAATGAGAACAAGCCAACATCTTGTGATAGTCGCCATTGAGGTGGAGATTATCAGACTTGTCAGGGTACGAGCCTACAGGCGAGTGCGTTTCGGCAAGGTTGAGAGAGTGCGAAGCCACTACAGACGTCTTTAGGGTGATTTCTGTAGTCATTTCTCGCTCTGAGCCGTAAGGCTCTCCGCTTCACCCCTCGGTTTTTATTCACATAACAAAAATGAAAGGTAATGAAAGGTCATCGTATAGCAAGGGGAAATGTCCGGAGAAAATGACTCTCTCCGGACATAATTGTATAATATTCCACACTATTGCCTGTCAAGGAACGACTTAGCGGTGGTGAAGGCTTTGGTCGGTCCTTCTTCGAGAATCTTCTCGGACGTGAAAGGCTTAAGGATTTCGGCTAGTTGGCTGAGTTTGGCCTCATCACCATCCTTCTGCCATTGGGCACGAAGGATGCGGACCTTCTCGAAATCCTGGATCCCCTCGGTGAGCTTGGCGAAACGAATGCTGCCGCGACCGCCCGGATAGACTACGAAACAGTCACCGGCAGGCCAGGTGCGAAAACGGGTATCCGTGAGCGGATCCAAGGTCCAGCTGTTGTAGGCCCAGCGGAGATAACCGTCATAGTTCTCGGCCTGTGCGAACCAGCCCAGCCATGCAGCCTCGTCAGGGTCTGAAATCACAAAAAGATTCGGATATGCCTCAGCGCAACAAGTGTAGAAAGTCGTTATCAATCCTAGTTCCTTTCTCTTGGCCTTAGCAGATTCCGGGAACTCTTTCATCGGACCGAAACCCTCACTGAAATCGGTTATCTCATAGTTGATTGGCTCATGATAGTTTCCGGCCAAAGAAATTTTGAAGTCAGGCTCAATCTTGCGAATAAGTGTCAGCACAGCCTGCATCGACTCCATAGGACGCTCGTCCATCGCGATCATGGTCTTCTCGAACCAGCCTTTCGATTTCAGATGCGTGGCAAAGTCAGCTATGAAAGAGCCCCAATATTCATTGTACTCCGGACTGCCGGGCGTAGCTTGGATTGTCGCGTTAGAGGAGGTCGCCTGATCGTAGTAGTCAAACGACAACGCCCACGGAATCATTGAGTAACAGTTGATCTGCTGGTCTATTCCTAGAGAGAACATGAACTCCACCCAACGGTCGAAAATCGTGTAGTCATAAAGCCATGTACCGTCAATGCGACGGATCTTCGTGACCATCGAGCCGAACGCATCTTCGGTCTGACCGTTCCACGGGCGGTTCATGATGGTGGCCGTGACGGATTTCTGCCCGGCATCCGCAAGCATCTTCATCACCGGACGCATAGCCTCGAAATGAGCGTCACTCCAAAGCGGAACACCCACATAGCGGGCCACTGAATATGGATTCTGCCACAGATCCAGATGGAACGTCCATTCGTAGGCAGGAGGAAGAATATGCTCGGACACGACCAGTTCCACATTGAGGCTGCGGGACTTCGCACCGGTGGATGAGACGGTCAGCCGGCCTGAATATTTGCCAGGCTTCGCATCGGAAGGCACACCTACAGTCATCCAGACAGGCTGCCTGCGCCCTGCCGGAATATTCATGGATTCCGCAAGGTCAAGCACATCAGCAACAAGGACTTCGCCCCACTTGGATTTATCCTCACGTGAGCCGCATTGGCCGAACTTTGTCGAGTCTAGCAAGTCCGAAATCACGAAGGTGACAAACTGGAGAGTGATGTTTTCTGAGGAGATAACGGATTTTCCGTTACGCAGATCGGAAACCGACAACTTCACGTCGTTCAGTTCTGAATCGGACGAGATCACAGCTTGGGCAAACACCTTCTCCCCACGCCAAGCGGAATGATTGAAGGCTTTTTTTTGAAACTCCAATGACGAGCCGCCACCGATGACACAATGCGAGCCGGTCGAAGCCCACTCTAGTTTAAATGAAGATTGCGGCTGCGCTGCCATAAGGATAGGCAGCACAACCGCAATCATCAGGGTGATAATATTTTTCATCCTAAATCTTTCTGAATATTATAGAGCCACCGCAGGTTCTTTGCGACAACGCTGTGGCATATTCACTATTCAAGACATTATAGCCCAAGCTGTTTAAAGAAGTCGTTACCCTTGTCATCGACGAGTATGAACGCAGGGAAGTTCTCCACACGGATCTTCCAGATGGCCTCCATTCCGAGGTCAGGATATTCAACGCATTCGATGCTCTTGATGCTCTCGTAGGAGAGAATGGCGGCGGGACCACCGATTGAGCCGAGGTAGAATCCACCGTGCTTCTTGCACGCGTCGGTGACAGCCTGGGTACGGTTGCCCTTGGCGATCATGATCATGCTGCCGCCGTGATCCTGGAAGAGATCGACGTAAGGGTCCATACGGTTTGCCGTGGTAGGTCCCATTGAGCCGCAGGCCATTCCCTTTGGTGTCTTGGCAGGTCCGGCATAGAAGACCGGATGATCCTTGAAATACTGCGGGAGATCCTCGCCCCTGTCAAGTCTTTCCTTAAGGCGGGCATGCGCGATGTCACGGGCCACGATGATAGTCCCGTTAAGACTTAGACGAGTCGAGACAGGATACTGGCTCAGGAGCTTGCAGATCTCGCTCATCGGCTTGTCTAGGTCAACGACAACGCCTTCACCCTCTCCGGCGTTACGCAAAGACTCTGGAATCCAACGAGTTGGATTATCGTCCAACTTCTCGATCCAAACTCCGTCCTTGTTGATCTTCGCCTTGATGTTGCGGTCAGCCGAGCAGCTTACTCCAAGGCCAATCGGGCAGCTCGCTCCGTGGCGAGGCAGACGGATGATTCGGACATCGTGGGCGAAATATTTGCCTCCGAACTGAGCTCCGAGACCGATCTTGTAGGCCTCTTCAAGCACCTGCTTTTCAAGCTCGATGTCACGGAAAGCACGTCCGGTCTCGTCACCTGTGGTTGGGAGAGCGTCATAGTAATGTGTGGAAGCCAGCTTGACTGTCAGAAGGTTCTTCTCGGCCGATGTGCCACCGATCACGAAAGCGATGTGATAAGGAGGGCAGGCAGCAGTTCCGAGAGTCTTCATCTTCTCCACGAGGAAAGGCACGAGAGTGCCGGGATTGAGCACGGCCTTTGTCATCTGGTAGAGATAGGTCTTGTTGGCTGAGCCGCCACCCTTCACTACGCAGAGGAACTTATATTCCATACCCTCCTCGGCCTCGATGTCGATCTGGGCAGGAAGGTTGCACTTCGTGTTGATCTCCTTGTACATGTCCAGCGGAGCGTTCTGGCTGTAGCGCAGATTCTCCTCGGTGTAGGTCTTGTAAACGCCCTTGGAGAGAGCCTCCGCATCATCGAATCCGGTCCAAACCTGCTGGCCCTTCTCTCCGTGAATGATTGCGGTGCCGGTGTCCTGGCAGAAAGGCAGTTTGCCCTTCGCGGCCACCTCAGCGTTGCGCAGGAAGCGCAGAGCCACGTATTTGTCGTTGTCGGAAGCCTCAGGATCGCTCAGGATCTTGGCAACCTGCTGGTTGTGAGCCGGCCTCAGAAGGAAGTTCACATCTCTGAAAGCAGCGTTCGCAAGCATGGTCAAAGCCTCTGGAGCCACCTTGAGAATAGGATGGCCCTCAAACTCGCCAAGAGACACGCCTTCGCCTGTCAGCTTGTAGTACTCGGTTGTGTCCGGTCCCAACTGGAACATCGGAGCATATTTGAATTCAGCCATATTAATGAAATATTTTAGTGATTATCAGTCGATGTCTTCAATAGGAGCCGTAGCACCGCCGGACCCCTCCTGCATCAGGTAGCACTTCATGAACTCGTTCAGGTCGCCGTCCAGCACGCCTTGGGTGTCTGCGGTTGAATATCCCGTCCGCAGGTCCTTGACCATCTTGTACGGATGCAGGACATAGGAGCGGATCTGAGAACCCCACTCTATCTTCTTCTTCGTGCCCTCGATCTCGGCCTGCTTCTCCTGACGCTTCTTCAGTTCCAGGTCGTAAAGCCTTGACCGCAGGATGCGCAGGGCGTTCTGCCGGTTGTCCTGCTGGAAGCGAGACTCCGTGTTCTCTACGACTATTCCCGAAGGAATATGCCGCACGCGCACACCGGTCTCGACCTTGTTGACATTCTGGCCACCGTGGCCACCGGAACGGAACGTGTCCCATTCCAAGTCCGAAGGGTTTATCTCGATGTTGATCGTGTCGTCCACCAACGGGTACACGAAAACGGACGAGAATGTGGTCTGACGCTTGCCCTGTGCGTTGAACGGAGAAAGACGCACGAGCCTGTGCACTCCATTCTCGGCCTTCAAATAGCCGTAGGCATAGTCGCCCTCGACCTGGATGGTGGCCGACTTGATTCCCGCTTCATCGCCCTCAAGAAGGTCAGTCACAGTCACTTTGTAGCCGTTCCTCTCGCCCCAGCGCATGTACATCCTCATCAGCATCGCGCTCCAGTCGTTCGCCTCGGTGCCGCCAGCCCCGGAATTAATCGTCAGCACGGCTCCAAGGTTATCCCCCTCCGAACCTAACATATTCCTAAGCTCCAATGCCTCAATGTCCTCAACCGCTTTTGAATATGATTCCTCAAGCTCCTGCGTCTCCGCTGTGGTGACAGTCTCGTCCGTACTTCCACCGAGACTTTCCTTGGCGAAATCGTACAGCACATCAAGGTCATCCACCTCGGTAGAGGCCTTGTCAAACCCAATCACCCAAGACTTTACACTGTTAAGGTTCTTCATGAACACCTCAGCTGCCTTAGGGTCATTCCAAAAGTCCGGTGATTCCGTCTTCTTCTGCAATGCGGCTACCTGCCCACGTTTACCGGGGATGTCAAAGACACCTCCCCAACGTCTCCAACCGCTGATGCAGAGCCTCAATCTGATCCTTTAGTATCATCTGCTCTCCATTTTAATTTGTTCCTGCAAAGGTAATGATTTTCTCTCTGATTCGCACCTTGTCCTTTTCGGATCAAGTCCAAAAGTATGTGTTTAGGCATATATCTTTGATAGCCTGTACAGACAAATACATTATATCTGAGTTGTACCTTGAAGTTCTTACAAAGCATAGCGTTGTTGGACGCTATCATTGCTATCTTCGGTTAGGGGCTCCGTTGTTTGGAGGGCATGGCGGCCTACGCGCTTCGCGCGCCCTATCCGGGTAAAAGGCCGCCATGTCCTCCAAGCAACGGGCCAACGCAAGGTAAATCGCTTCATTTTCACGAGAAGTAGTACCACCCACTCCATGCCTAAACGCAACATGTTCAGTGCTAGCGAGTGGTGGATAATACATTAATTATCATATAGTTAGCACATTACCTTGAGTTATAAATCGCCAAAGATATGTAGCTAAACTATTTATTAACAATAATTTACAAATCACACCTACCTCCAGACCCAAAAGTTGAGAGATAGAACGACAATTTTGCCGCGAAGTGCCGTCGCCCCCTCCATTTGTCGGCTTTGAACGACATAATCGTCTAAGAATGTCGTCCATTCTCTCCAGCACCGGAATGTCAACCCGTATCCTCATGCATTGAGGCCTCATGTTAGGGTACAAGCGGAGTCGAGTCCTTATTGCGGCCACTCGTGATGATGTCGGTGAGGATTCACGGAACGCCTTCATCAATATGTACTGAAGTACCAGTTCTACGCTTGGAACTATTAAATCAACTGGCTGTAAGTCATAACAAACAACCTCATTGACCGCCAGCATTGACTTTGATGTTGGAGCGATAACTTAATCAACGAGCTGGTCTCCTTTCTTTTACATAGGGCTTTGGACTTGGTCCCAGATAATGCTTACAAAAAAAAGACGAGAAGCAGATGCTCCCCGCCTTAAGTGTTTTCACAACGGAATAATCCTTATTGTGAATTGCTTCAGATGTGACAAATTTAG
>ERZ808267.569-NODE-569-length-10681-cov-3.063335_pt1 | contig 10681 bp, 13 predicted proteins | sample MGYA00521241_ERZ808267 | MGnify/ENA primary metagenome ERZ808267 (study PRJEB31516, sample SAMN03275592) | gut metagenome | biome: mammalia-associated habitat; material: feces | host: Papio cynocephalus | place: Kenya | collected 2012-07-19 ... | reverse complement strand
AAGAAACAACACACCTCGATGTGCAAGCGTGATTTCACCCGGTTTAGGGACTGTTCCGCCACCGATAATTCCGTTTGCAGAGGCAGTGTGATGAACCGCTCTAAAAGGTCGTTTGGTCATTAGAGGCTCTTTAGATGATAATAGCCCTGAAATACTGTAGATTTTGGTTAGTTCCAATGCTTCCGACAATTCTAGCGGAGGCAAAATTGAGGCAAAACATTTTGCCATAAGGGTTTTACCAGAACCTGGAGAACCAATCATAAGCATATTGTGACCGCCTGCTGCCGCAATTTCAAGCGCACGTTTTGCTTTTTGTTGACCTTTTACATCTTTAAAATCATATACAAAATCTTGTTTTGAACCTTCTGATAAATAGTTGTTAATGTCAATTATCGTCGGTTTAATCGGGTTGTCAGAAAAATGGTTTACGACATCAGCTAAACAATTAGCACCAAATATGTTAACGTCGCCGGCAAGTGCTGCTTCTTGAGCGTTTATAGCCGGAACAAAAATGTTTTTTATCCCGAAATTTTTCAAACCCAAAATTAATGGTAAAACACCTGTAACTTCCCTCAAACCGCCATCAAGTGATAGTTCTCCGATAAATGCAAAACCTTTCAATTTTTCTTCATCAAGAACTTCTTCCTCAATGAGTAAACCTATTGCGATTGGTAGATCGAAATTTGAACCTTCTTTTTTTAAGTCGGCCGGTGCTAAATTTATTACAACTTTTTTTGCAGGAAAGGTAAATCCTGAATTTCTTATTGCCGAGCGAACTCTATCTCGAGCCTCGTTAATCGCTGCATCAGGCAACCCGACAATAGAAAATGCAGGCAGACCGCCTAATACATCTGTTTCTACAGTAACATTGTATGCGTCAAGCCCGATTACGGTTGCAGTTGTAACTTTGTTTACCATAGTTGCATTATAGCATGAAATATCTTTTTGTTATATAATTATCCTATGAATATATTAGCAATAAATTTTGGCGGAATTGGTGATGAAATATTTTTCTTGCCAACACTTATATCTTTAAAAAAAGAATTTCCTAATTCAAAAATCACTTTGGCACTTGAGCCAAGAAGTAAGAGTGTAAAGGATTTGACAGATATTATAGATGATTTGTTTTTGATTGATGTAAAAGGAAAAAACAAATATTTTGAGTTGTTGAAACTTGTTTTTCTTGCTCAAAAAGGTCATTTTGATATGGTTGTTTCATCAGGTGGAAATAAGCTTATCAGTGTTTTGTTGGCTATGACCGGAATTAGAGAAAGATATGGTTATGATACAGGAAAATTAAGCCAAATTTTGTTGACAAAGGCAGTTCCTTTGAATAAAAAACAATATGCTTGTGCGATGTATCATGACTTGATTTCTCCGATTACTGAATATAAAACTGAATTGCCGGAAATTAATGTTGCGCCACAAGAAAAGATTGAAAATACAGTTCTTATTCATCCCGGAGTTAGCAAGATGAGTGTTAACAAAGGAATGATAAAAACAGTCGGGGCTGATGTTTGGGCTGATGTCGTGAGCTTGTTGTTAGGACAAGGAAAACACGTTATGTTAGCCGGCGGACCTGATGATAAAGAGGTTATTGAGGGAATATTAGCAAAAGTTGATGTTAACTCTCCTAATTTTACCAACTATTATGGCAAAACTAAGAGTTTGAAAGATTTAGCGGTTTTGATTGGGCAAGCAGAAAAGTTTGTATGTTCTGATTCTGCACCTTTGCATGTCGGAGTTGCAATGAAAACAAGAACTTACGTAATTTTTGGACCAACTGATGATAAGATGTTAATTCCTCAATCAGATTTGGTTGCTCCGATAAAAGCGAATGATAATTGCCCGATAAAACCTTGTTTGTGGGCGCATAGACAAACAACTTGCGAAAAATTGGATTGTTTAAAAATTTCAGCACAAGATATTGTGAATGCGGTATTGAAATAATTTATTAAAATCTATAAGGATAATCTTTTGGAACAGTCCAGTTATTCATTTGGAGTAATCTTGTACACAATGGATGACCGTTTGCGGTGTTTTCTTTGTAGCATCCGCCCCAGCCGTTATATTTTAGTTGGTTAATGTCTTTCCAACTAGTTTGTCCATAGACTTCAAATGCGCTTGCGTTACTTTGATTAAAACCGAATAAAAATCTGTCTTTCCCTTCTGTTGCGGTGTCATTATAGAATGTTTTAGGATTTGTGTATAGGCTGATGTGCATATAACCACCAGAAAAACTGGTAAAAGTTGCAATACTTCCATCTCCCATTTTTACTGCTATTCCAGCATCTTTAATTTCGTCATCTTTAATGACTTTTTTATCAATAATTTCTGTAGAATTAAGATAAGGTTTGAAATATTTGTTGAACCAATTTAAAACAATTGCGTTATTTGATTCTCCTCCACTTTCAACAAAATCCCAATTTTGAACTTCTCCATAGTCGTTAATAGCCATTAATTGTGCTTGTGACATTGAGGAATAGAATTTTTTGAGCTTTTGCATTGTTACGGTCGCTCTATGGTTAGACATCAAAGTAGGTATTGTTAAAGCTGCAACAACTCCAATTATTCCAAGTGTTATTAATACTTCTGCAAGTGTGAATGCTCTTTTCATCTTAGCTCCTAATAATAATTTATTACTCGCTAGTAGAAAACTACTAGTTAAAAATAGTTTACTCGCTTAAATAATTTTTGTCAACCATTTATAATCCTTGTATGAAAGATGAACGAAATAAAATATTTGCAAGAAATTTGAAGGCAGAAAGATATAGAAAGGGCATTACACAAGCAGAATTAGCCGAATTTGTAAATGTTAGTGAAAGCACAATTAGCTTGCTTGAAAGAGGCTTACAAACTCCTTCTATTTTTCTTGTTTATGATATTTCAAAAGTTCTTAACGTTGATATAAATGATTTATTGAAAAATATCAATTAGTGTTTTCACTGATGTTGGGCTGGAAAGCCCAACCTACTACTGTTTTCGCATTAGTTGTATTAATAAATAAGGTAGAATACAAATCCTTGTAACGAACTTTGCTTCTATGCCTCTAGGCAGCTATATTCCCACACTTAATCCGGCACAAAGGTTGATGGATTGTCCTGTTATTCCTTTTGCATCTTCTGAAATCAAATATTTGCATAATTTTGCGACTTCTTCAGGTTTGACAAAACGTCTTTGGGGAATGGTTTCAACAATTTCTTCTCGAGAAAATTCGCTGTCATCAATTGATGCCATTCCGAGTTCTGTTTCTACCCAACCCGGATTTATGGTGTTTACTGTTATGTTGTATTCTGCGAGTTCTAAAGCGAGAGCTTTTGTCAATCCTATCAATCCGGCTTTTGATGAAGAATAAATGCTTGCGTAAGCTTCCCCCATTACCCCCGAAATTGAGCCGATATTTATAATTCTGCCCCATTTTTTGTTTTTCATATTTGGAATTGCTGTTGAGGCGAGAAATGCAGGTGCGATTAAGTTTGTTTGATAAAGTCTTTGGATATCTTCAATATTCATTTTATCCAAATCCGAATAAATATATTCTCCTGCATTATTAATCAAAACATCAATATCGTTTTTTTCTATAAAATCGGTAAGAGTATTAATATCTTTTGACAAATCGCAAACACAAAAACCTTCGGCATTACATTCGATTAATGCCTTTTCATTTCTGCCTGTTACAAAAACTTTTCCAATATTTTGAAGTTCATGTGCGATAGCGTTTCCAATACCTTTAGATGCACCTGTTACAAGTATGTTCATAACCCTCCTCGAAATCATAGATCTCGATCCTCCCTTAAAGTGGAGGACATGAAGTTTCGTTTACTATTTAATTATTCCAAAACCTAAAAGGAATGTGCAAACTAAAAATATAGCAGCAACGATACCTGTAAGTTTGTTTAATCCTTTTTCAGCACTCTTTTGAGATGCGAAAACATGTGATGCTCCGCCAATACCGGCAATTCCATCGCCTTTTGGGGAATGTAATAGGATTAATACAATAAGCAATAATGCTGCAATTATTTGAATAGCCCATACTAAAGTTAATAACATCTATTTTTTCTCCTTTTTCTTAGAAATAAAATGAGCTCTTTTTGAATTTAATTTAATATCTTTAAAAGTATATAATCTTGCAGGTCGTTTTGAAGATGATTTTGTAAATTCATCAAGTTCAATCAAACCTTGAGTTGCAAGAGCTTTTTTTCTAAAATTACGTTTATCAAGTTTTTTGCCCATAATCAATTCATAGGCTTTTTGCATTTCTGTTAGTGTAAATTTTTCGTTCAATAATTGATATGCAACAGGACAAAGTTCCAATCTTTCACGAGTACGTTTTAACGAATATTCAATAATGTCTTTGTGGTCGAACGCTAAAGGAGGCATATCAGAAATCTTGTGCCAACCTAGTTCCGGTGTTGTTACGATATTGAAATCTTCCGCTCTTACCAATGCGAAATATGCGCATGTAATAACCCTTGCATTAGGGTGACGAAGCGGATCGCCGAATGTGTAAAGTTGTTCAAGATAGACGTTGTCAATGTTTGTACGTTCTTTTAGTATTCTAAGTGCCGCTTGGTCAAGGTTTTCGGATAATCTTACGTATCCACCAGGAATAGCCCACTTGTCTTTGAACGGTTCTGTCGTACGTTTTACAAGCAATACGTGCAAAGCATCATACTTCATCGTCATAATAACAACGTCGACTGTAATTTCGTGTGTTTTTGTTTCGTTAAAAATCATAAATTCTCTGTCCCTGTAATCAATAATATAATAAAAATAAAATTTTACATAAGTTAATAGTTTATTTTTATTAACAAAATTTAACATGTATCTGTAATTTAATCAATTTTCTCAAAAACAAATACTTTATATATATACGGGGAATAAATTAGGGATAATTATATAAAATGTTTAATGCAGTTAGTTTTAACAATATATATATGACACCGATGGGGATAAATCCTTTTATGGGTGGTTGTGGCTGCAATTCATTTAATCCTATGTTTCAATTTGGGATGATGAACTCTTTATTCTCTATGCCACAAATGTTTTCATTTCCTAGTTTTTCAATGCCAACATTTTCACCTTTCTCAATGATGTCAGGTTATTCAATGCCGTCTATGGGTGGAAATATATTTTCTATGGCAAATTATTCAATGCCAATGTATAACCCGATGATGAATTTTGGATTGCCGGCTATGTTTGAACAAATGAATTTGTTGAACAAATATACAAATAATTTTGGAAGTTTGACATCTTCTATTTTAAATAATAATACAAATCCGACAAATTCAGCCTCAACAACTAAAAAAGGACAAAAAACTCAAAAAACAAGTAATAAATATAATAAAAATGCAACAGAATTATATACTGGCACTGCGGAAGATTTGAATAAGTATTTGAAAGGAAAAGGAGTTCTAGAAGGGCAAGGACAAGCTTTCTTGAATGCTCAAAAGAAATATGGGATTAGTGCATCTGTTTTGGCTGGAATTTGTATTCACGAATCAGGGAACGGAAAAAGCAGATTAGCTAAAACTAAAAATAATATTGGCGGAGTAAGAATTGCAGGTTCTACAAAATTTAGAACATTTAATTCAGTAGCCGAATGTATTGATTACATGGGCAGTTTGATTAAACGCAAATATGTAAATCAAGGTTTGACTACTTTATCTCAAATTAACTCAAAATATTGTCCTCCATCAGACCCGACTGATAGAAACGGTACAAATTATCTATGGGCGCAAGAGGTTAATAAGCACGCTAATTCAATCGAAAGAGCTACTGTATAGTTTTTAATTTTAGGTAAAATATTACATTTCGACATAATTCGTTGATGTTCTGCGATGTTTCATGTATTGTCATGGAATAGGTGAAACATTTGCGGAAGGATTAGCAATGGATAAGGGATACATTGAAAATGGTTTTATTGTTGACGTTAGCAATGCCCAAAAAACCTCTGAAATTATTTATGAATTAAGCAGAGTTTTGGACTTGCCTGACGCTCAGAGTAAAAATGTCTGCCTAAAATTAGGTGGGGTTAATTTGACAACTACAGAGTTGACAAGTATTAAGGCGCTTGTTGAATCTATGGATTCTGAAATAGAATTTATTACAACAAGTTCTGATGTTACTGCAAAATCAGCAGAAGAATTAGGAATTAACGTTTCTATTCTTGAAAACAAAGTTCCAACTCCGGAATTTAATGCGGATCAAGAAAAAGTTAACAAAGAATTAGAAAAAGCATTGGATAAGATTTTTGGTGATGAAACCACTGAAATCAAAACTTTTGCACAAGAAAATGATTTGAAAGTTCTTAAAAAAGATGTTCCGGCAGAACCGGTTCAACCGATAGAAGAAATTAAACCGGAAAGCATTGACCCTCAAAATCAGATGGAAACTATTGATACACCTGTTGTTGAACCACTTGAAGAAACAAAACAGGAAGAAACAAAAGAAGAAGTTGAAAAAGTTGAAGAACCGGTTGAGACAGTAGAAACAACCGATTTGAAAGAAGAATTTGACGATTTCAATGCAAAATTGGAAGATGCAAATAAAATTGAAGGCGAAGATATTGAAGATATTGATTATAATCTTGACGATTTGAGAAAATCATTAAGAGAAACCGAAAAACTTCCAACTCTTTACATTCAAAGAACTTTGCGTTCAGGACAAAGTATATCTTCTGACGGAAACATTGTAATTATTGGTGATGCAAATCCGGGATCTGAAATTATTGCCAAAGGTGATATTACTGTTTGGGGTATTTTGGGTGGTATTGCTCATGCTGGATCTGCAGGCAATCAATATGCAAAAATCAGAGCATTGAAAATGAACGCAATTCAATTGAGAATTGCTGATACATTTGCAAGAAGACCGGATAATATTAATATTCCGTATATTCAAAAAACGGATACTTTTGTTCCGGAAGAAGCTTGCATTTATAAAAAACAAATTATAATACATAAAATACACGAATCATAAAAAGGAGAAATAATGAGCGGTAGAGTTATTGTAATAACATCCGGTAAAGGTGGAGTAGGCAAAACTACAACTAATGCGAATATCGGTACAGCTTTAGCTAAAGCCGGCAAAAAAGTTGTAATGATTGATACTGATCTCGGATTGAGAAACTTAGACTTACTACTTGGTTTAGAAAACAGAATTGTTTACACTATTGTAGATGTTGTTGAAGAACGTTGTAAACTTAAACAAGCATTGGTAAAAGATAAGAAAAATCCTAACCTTTGTCTTTTAGCAGCTGCACAAACCAGAGATAAAACTGCGGTTACAGAAGAACAGTTGAAAGATATTTGCGAAAAACTTAAAAAAGATTTTGATTTTATTCTTGTAGACTGTCCTGCAGGTATTGAGCAAGGTTTCCAAAACGCAGTTGCAGGTGCATCAGAAGCAATTGTTGTTACAACACCAGAAATGTCTGCAATTCGTGACGCTGATAGAATTATCGGTCTTTTGGAATCAAAAGAAGAAATTAAATCTTACAAATTGCTTTTGAACAGGGTTAGACCAAACCTAATTGAATCAAAAGATATGGTTAGTGTTGATGAAGTTGTTGATATTCTTTCAGCTGAATTGATTGGTATAATTCCTGAAGATACAGGAATTATCGTTTCCACAAACAAAGGTGAACCGATTGTAAATGACGAAAAATCATTGGCGGGTAGAGCTTACAACAATGTTGCAAGAAGAATTATTGGTGAAGATGTTCCTTTCTTGGATTTAGATGAACCAAAAGGTGTTATGGCTAAAATCAAGAAATTCTTCTCTGGTTTAACAGGAAAGGAGAAATAAGATGATATTACAAAATTTATATAATAAAGTCTTAGGTTTTTTTCGTCAAACTGAACAAGAAGAAACAGAACATTCAAAAGATACGGCTTGCAATAGATTGCGTGTAGTTTTGATGCAGGATAGAACTAATTTAACTCCTGAATTGATGGAACGCATGCGCAAAGAAATGGTTGAACTTCTTTCTAAATACGTTGAAATGGACAAAGAAGCTCTTGAGCTTAACCTTGAACAAGATGGAGATCAAGTTGCTTTGATGCTTTCAATCCCGGTAATCAGAGCTAAAGATGAAGAAGAAATCAAAGAAGCTTTGGCTAAAGAAGATGCTAAAAAAGCTGAGGAAGAAGCTGAAGATGATGAAGATGTACCGGAAGAAGTTGAGGTTGAAGAAACTGAAATTATCTTGGATGCAGAGTCTTTAGATGATGATATGTCAGATGATGATTATTCTGAGGATGAAACAGAAGAAGAAGCAGATGATGACGATAAAGATGAAGAATAAATAACTTTATATAAAACAAACTAAAAAGAGCCTATTATAAGGCTCTTTTTTTATTTTGATTGATTATCAAAATTTGCTAAATCTTTAAAATCAGTGTTTAAGATGTCAATTATATCAAATAAAATTTTTACGCTCGGATATGCAACTCCTCGTTCAATTTTAGATAGGTGTTCTCGTGTGATACCTAATTTGACAGACAAATTTAATTGAGAAAACCCTTTAGCTTTTCTCAATTTTTTTATTTGCAATCCTAATAATTTTAGCTTTTCTGTGTGATTTGACATCCTTTTCATTTTCCCATACAATCGGAATAAAAATGGAGCATGTCATAACCCATATAGAAAAGGAGAATATATGAAAAAGGTTTTTAGTATTTCGACAAAGCAAACTGCTTTTACTTTAGCTGAAGGTGATACTCACGTAGTCACTTGTGACAACAATAGAAAAGTAGCGTTTACTTTGGCAGAAGTGTTAATTACGTTGGGTATAATTGGAGTTGTTGCAGCAATGACAATGCCCAGTTTGATTGTGAATTATCAGAAAAAGCAAACGGTAACTCAATTAAAAAAGGCATATTCAGAGTTGTATCAGGCAATAAAGGTTTCTGAAAAAGATTATGGAACAATTGAAGGATGGAGTTTGGATGGAAATCTACAAGAGCAAATAGAAGATTTTTCAAGTAATTATTTATTTCCTAATATAAAAATTTTGAAAAGCTGTATTCCTTCTTCCAATGAATGCTGGGCAGACAATGTTCTTTCATTAGGTGGAGTTGAGCCTTTGTATGATAATCCTAAAAATGGGGCAAGAGCTTCTTTTATCGCTGCTTCTGGATATACTGTTTATTATTGGTTGCATGGTACGGGAGGTTGGTTTTGGGTTGATATAAATGGATTAAAGAAACCTAATACAATTGGAAAAGATATTTTTGTTTTGTATTTGACATTTTCTCAAACAACAAGTAATGCTTGTCCTGAAGGGACATTAAATCGTGTTGGATTTTTTCCGTTGGGAGCATCATGCGAGGCGATAAAAGACAGGGCGAGTTTGTTGGATGGTTCTAATTATGCTTGTAAAAAAAATAGTAGTTTGAAAACTGCTGGAGCTTATTGTGGAGCATTGATAATGTTTGACGGTTGGGAAATTAAAAAAGATTATCCTTGGTAAGTTGTAAAAAAAGATAACTTAAAATCATTTTGAAATAAAAAGAAGGAATTTTTTATGAGGTTCCTTCTTTTTTTTGCTTGAAAAATATTGCGAAATGTAACAATTTTATTAAAAATTTAAAAATTTTTGAAAATATTGTAACAAATTATATACAAAAATAAATCAGTCGTGTTGACAGTATATTATGTTTGTTTTACCATTGTTATGCTTGGAATAAAGTATTTACTAATATCCGAAATATTTGTAGAATAGCGATTTCAAGCGGTGTATTACATAATAAAAAAGAAAAAGGAATGCAAATGGCAACCACAACTAGACAAAGAATCAGAGTTTGTTTGAAGGCATACGATCATAAATTAATCGACGTATCTTCTGACAAAATCGTAGAAACAGCAAAAAGAACTGAAGCTAAAGTAGCCGGACCTATTCCTTTACCTACAAAAAGACGTATATATTGCGTTTTGCGTTCACCACACGTAGATAAAAAATCTCGTGAACATTTCGAAATGAGAACTCACAAACGTATTATTGATATATACGAACCAACACAACAAACAGTTGAAGAGCTAGGTAGACTTGATCTTCCAGCTGGTGTAGATATCGAAGTAAAATTATAATTTACTTTTATTGAAAATTAAATAAGCATTATGCATGTAATGTGAACTACACACGTTTGGTGCGTGTCGGGTGTAAATCCCGAAAAAGGTAAAGAAGTAGCGCTCGCAAGAGAAAAATGCAATCCCGAAACAGGGGCAGAAAAGTGTCTGCACCAAGTAGGGTGAGCTAGAAAGGTAAAAAATGACACTAGGTGTAATAGGTAAAAAACTTGGAATGACACAAATCTTTGACGAACAAGGTTTGGCAATTCCTGTAACTGTAATCAAGGTTGATCCGATTGTTGTTACTCAAGTAAAAACAGTTGAAACTGATGGTTACAATGCAGTACAATTAGGATTCGGTGAAGTAAAAGATAAACATATAAACAAACCAGAAAAAGGACACTTCAAAAAGAACAATCTTGAAAACTTTAGACATCTACAAGAATTTAGAGTTGACAATCCTGCTGACTACAAAGTTGGTGACAAAATCGAGTTGTCAGTTCTTGATAACGTAGAAAAAGTTGATGTAACTGGTAAATCAATCGGTAAAGGTTTTCAAGGTACAGTAAAAAGATGGAACTTCTCAAGAGGACCTATGGGACACGGTTCT
>ERZ808267.565-NODE-565-length-10702-cov-3.099277_pt1 | contig 10702 bp, 6 predicted proteins | sample MGYA00521241_ERZ808267 | MGnify/ENA primary metagenome ERZ808267 (study PRJEB31516, sample SAMN03275592) | gut metagenome | biome: mammalia-associated habitat; material: feces | host: Papio cynocephalus | place: Kenya | collected 2012-07-19 ... | reverse complement strand
CTTAACATTCATTACTACGGCGACTGCGCCCGACTTTACGCCGACGGCAAATTGATAGCCGATAATTTCTACAACGGGACCCCGTTCCGATACGCCCTTTGGCGCTTGCCCGCAAATTGCAAGACGCTGGAACTTCGCATTCTCCCGCTGCAAAAAAATATGCCCGCATATTTCCCGCGCGAGGCAAAGGCAGACCACGACGGAGAAAACGTTAAAGGAATGGAATTTGAAAGCTTAAAATAGTATAACGACGGCAACGTGCAATGAAGCATTTTTCATTGCACATTGCGCGCGACATTCAAAAACAAAAAAATGGCGTTCTATGAACGCCATTTTTTTGTGCATGCAGGAAAGAAATTAGACTACCCGCCCCGCATAAACTAAAAAATCGGACTTGTCAAATTGGGGGATAGAGGGTGGCTTTGTTTTTGCGCGGCGGTAGGAGTATACATTTAGTACATGACTACTGCCAAGTAAAAACGAAACGCCCTATAAACGCAATTTGCTTTTCCAGCTTTCGCTCAAAAAGCTAATTGCGTACCAATTTCACAAGCCGACTCTATACAATAGTGTTGGCAGGTATATGCGCATCCTTAGTGACAATTAGCACATTGTCGCGCACATACAACCCCTTCACCGCGTCCCACTTGTCGGGCTTGCCGTCGGGCGAAAGCACGCAGTTGTCGCCAATGTACGCGTTCTTGTCTACAATGGCGTTTTTTATTCGGCAGTTTTTGCCAATGCCCACTTTCAAATAGTCGTTGTCAAAAGGATATTCGTCGGCGCCCATCATTATCACGTTTTCAAGCGACGTACCCCTGCCGATGATGGAGCGAACGCCGATTACACAACGCTTGAGAGACGCCTCGTCTATTATGACGCCGTCGGAAATGTTGCAGTGCTCTATGTTGCAGCGGCTGATTTTCGCTCCGGGGAGGAATCGGCTGTGCGTGTAGACGGTCATATTGGGCTTGTAGAAGTCGAAAGGCGGAACGTCGTCAGTCGTGGCGAGATTCGCCTCGAAAAACGCGCCGACCGTACCGATGTCTTCCCAGTAGCCGTCGAAAACGAAAGCGCAGAGCTTTTTTCTGTTGAGAAATCCGGGGATAATTTCCTTGCCGAAATCCATCTCGTTGCCCGACATCGCCTCTTCGAGAATCTTCTGGGAGAACACATAGATGCCCATGGAAGCCAAGCAGTACTCGCCGTCGGGATTCTTCAAGCCGCGCTTGAGCTTGTCGCCGATTAAAAGCGAATCTATAACGGCGGGGTCTTTGGGCTTTTCGACAAATTCCGTGATGTTGAGCTCGTCGTCGACGCGCATAATGCCAAGGCTCGACGCCTCCTTTTTGGGCATGGGCTTGGCGGCTATGGTGATGTCGGCGCCGCTTTTCTTGTGGGCTTCTATCAGCGTGCGGAAGTCCATCTGGTAGAGCTGGTCGCCCGAGAGAATCAGGTAGTAGGCGTCTTTGCCGTGGCGCTGGAAGTGGTGCATATTTTTGCGGACGGCGTCGGCAGTTCCCTGATACCAATCTCCGCCCGAGTCGGTCTGCTCGGCGGCGAGAATGTCCACAAAGCCGCGGCTGAAGCTGTCGAACTTGTATGTCTGCTGAATGTGCTTGTGCAAAGACGCCGTGTTGAATTGCGAAAGAAGATAGATTTCGTCGCAGCCCGAATTTATGCAGTTGCTAATCGGAATGTCGACAAGCCTGTATTTGCCCGCCAGCGGAACGGCGGGTTTGCAGCGGTATTTCGTAAGCGGATACAGACGCGTTCCGCGGCCGCCGCCCATTATTATGCTGATAACGTTCTTTAACATTTTTGATATGATTTTTGGATTTTATCGGCGCACGTCGGGCGTCGTTTTCGGCGGTAATTATCGTCAAAAGCCGCCCGAAAATCCAGCTTTTTTTTATTAGATTTTCGTTATGGGCGCGTTAGAGGGAATTATTTCTTGACAGGAACAACGCGCAAAGATATCCCGAAACCATGAAAACGACATTTATGTATATGGGGAGAATCGCGGCGTTTTTGGCGACGGCATTTATGTGCTCGCAAATTTTCGCAGCACATTCGACCACCGAAATTTCAGCAGCTAAAAAAGCGCAGAAAGAACGCTGGAAGTACGCAGCCGATATTTTGAAAGAAGACTGCTCCAAACTTGAAGCCCGTAAAATTCCGGACGAGTTGGCGGCCTCGGTGCTCTATCAAATTTCCCTGCGCACATTCACCGCGCAAGGCACGCTGAAAGAGGCTCAAAAAATGCTGCCCCATTTGAAAAATCTCGGGATTGACATCGTCTATTTGTGCCCGATAAACCTCTCCGACGACGACACCGACAAAAGATTTTGGAGTAAAAGCCAAAAAAAATTCGGCATGCCGAAAAACCCCTATCGCATAAAAGACTACGAAGTAATCGACCCCGAATACGGCACGCCTGAAGATTTGAAAAATTTTGTGGACACAGCCCATTCAAACGGAATTCGCGTTCTTCTCGACGCCGTTTTCTACCATTGCGGCCCGAAAACGACGCTCGCAGAAATAAATCCCGATTTTATCCGCCGCGACGATTCGGGCGAAATGCTCCTCGGCAAATGGAACTTCCCCGAAATCAATTACGACAACCCCGAACTTTGCCGCTACATGTCGAAAATCCTTACCGACTGTGTGCAAAAATACGGTGTGGACGGCTACCGAACAGACGCCGTTCTGGAACGAAGCCGCGCGCAAGCTTCGCACAATCAAACCCGATGTCATAATGCTTGCCGAAAGCGAACGCCCGAGCGCCCAAGTTTCGGCCTACGACGCCAATTATTCCTACCGCTATCAGGACGTCCTTTTGGAAGTTTTCGGCGACGGCAAATCGGCGGCGCGTATTGCCGAAGTCGAGCGCAAAAATAAGGCGCTGTTCCCGAAAGGGGCGCGCCAAATCAGAACGCGCGAAAACCACGACACCGCCTATGTAGCCGAAGACAAGCGCCCCGACAATGCGTGGAAAGACGGGGCGTTCGAGGCGTCGTTCGTTCTTTCGTTTACGCTCGACGGAATTCCGATGATTTACAACGGCAACGAAATTGCCGACGGCTCGAAACACAACCCGTACCACAACAGATTTTTCGGAAAAACGAGCCTCGACTGGTCCAACGCACTCACCCCAAGGGGCGCGGAACGCTTCGCCTTAATGAAAAAGCTAATAGACATTCGCAAGAAAACGCCCGCGCTGTTCAAGGGCGAAACCCTCTGGCTTGAAAATTCCGCGCCGGATTCGGCAATCACCTTTGCCAGAAAGCACGGCAACCGCGCATATGCAATTTTCATAAACACCAAAGAAACGCCGCTTGAAGTATCGGCAAAACTCGACGGAGTAAACGCCTCAAAAATACTGGCTGTACCCCTGTCGAAAAATGCCCAATGTCTGGTTTCGGAAAATTCCGCCAGGGCAAAACTCGGCGGATTCGGCTACGCCGTTGTTGAACTGGAACCGTAGCTTAATAAATGCTTGCCTTTTGGCGGTGTCGGCGGACAATGGGGCACAATATGAATCAGATAGATTTATTCGCACAAAACGCCGAAGTGTTCATCGGCGCGGACGACTTGAAGGAAAAACTCGCGCGCGGGCAGAAGCTGCGCGTGAAACTCGGCGTTGACCCCACCCGCCCAGACCTCACTTTCGGGCACATGGTGGTTTTCAACAAACTGCGCCAGTTTCAGGATTTGGGGCACCAAGCCGTCCTCATCATCGGCGACTACACCGCCTGCATAGGCGACCCCAGCGGCAGAAGCAAGCTGCGCCCCGTGCTCACGCGCGAGCAGGTGCTCGACAACGCAAAAACCTATCTCGATCAGGCATTCAAAATTCTCGACAAAGAGAAGACCGAAGTGCGCTTCAACAGCGAATGGTTCGCAAAAATGACATTCGGCGACACCCTCGACTTGGCGCGCAAAATGACGGTTTCGAGAATGCTCGAGCGCGACGACTTCGCAAAGCGCTACGCCTCCAAAACGCCGATTTCCATAGTCGAATTCCTCTACCCGCTCGTTCAGGGGTACGATTCCATAATGGTCAAGTCAGACATCGAGCTGGGCGGAACAGACCAGCTTTTCAACAACCTCGTAGGCCGCGAACTCCAGAAAGACGCGGGCTTCGAATTCGGGCAGGCTGTAATCACAATGCCCCTTTTGGTGGGTCTCGACGGCGTGAAAAAGATGTCGAAGAGCTACGACAACTACATAGCCTTCAACGACACCTCGAAAGACATGTTCGGCAAAATAATGTCGGTGAGCGACGAAACAATGTGGAAGTACTACCAATACCTGATGCTCTACACGCCCGAACAGATTGCCGAGCTTAAAAACGGACACCCCATGGTTGCCAAAAAGGCGCTCGCGCTGAAAATGGTCTCGCGCTTCTTCGGCGACGAAACCGGCGCGGCGGAGCTTGCCAATTTTGAAAAGGTATTCTCCAAAAACGAAATTCCTGCGGAAATGCCGGAATTCGACTGGAGCGCGCTCTCGCAGGCGGACTCCGACACCGTAGTCAACATAATGGCGGCAACGGGGCTCTTCCCAAGCAAAAAGGAGGCGCGGAGAATGATTGAACAGGGCGCGGTCAAGATCGATTCGCAAAAAGTCTCCGACGTGTTTGCAAAGCTCGAACGCGGCGCGGCGGGAGAATCGGCTGTGGTTCAGTCCGGCAAGCGTACGTTCTTCAGGGTAAAATTCTAACTGAAACGGCGAATCCGCGGCGGACAAAATTTATCCGTTGCGGATTTTTTATATCCGCATATAATTTATAAAAATATTTTCGGCTATGGACAATTCGGGAGTAAGACAGCTTGAAACCGGCGGCATTCTGCCGCTGATGCTGCGCTACTGCGTGCCGACAATGGCGGCGACAACCGTTCAGGCTGCCTACAACATAGTAGACAGAATATTCGTGGGGCGCTTCTGCGGAGAGGACGCCCTTGCCGCAATCACCGTGTGCTTTTCGCCCGCGTTGCTGCTGCTTTCGCTGGCAATGATGATCGGACAGGGCAGCGCGGCAATACTCTCAATCAAGCTCGGCGAAAAGGACAACCGCGCCGCCGAGCGCGTGCTCGGGCAGTCCGCGTTTATGTTCGCCGTCTTTTACGCAGCGGTTTTGTGCGCGTTCCTGCCGTTTACGGCCGAAATACTCGCGTTTTTCGGCGCTACGGAAAAAATAATAGACAGCGCCGTTTCGTATTATAAAATAATAATAGCGGGGCTTGTATTCGAAAAGGTGTCCTTCGGGATAAACAACCTCATAAGGGCGGAGGGGCGCCCCGCATATGCAATGTCGACAATGCTCGTCGGCGCTTTCTCAAACATAGTGCTCGACTACCTCCTCATCTGCGTTTTCGACATGGGCGTTGCGGGCGCGGCATACGCAACGGTTGCCGCGCAGGCGGCGGGCTCGCTGTGGGTGCTGGCGTTCTACCTTTCGGGGCGCTCGTGCCTCGCCCCGAAATTGAGCGATTTCAAAGTGCACAAAGACATCGTCGGCTCGGTGTTCGCCTCCGGCTCGCCGTCGCTTATAATGCAGCTGCTGGCGGGGCTCGGCGTTTCGCTCTACGTCAAACAGGCGTGCGCCTACGGAGACGAAAGCACAATCGCAATCGTCGGCGTGGACTTCGCCGCGACAATGTTTATGTTCCTGCCCGTAGTGGGCTTTTCAATGGGAATGCAGCCCATTTTCGGCTACAGCTACGGCGCAAAAAATTCGCAGCGCCTGATGGGCGCGTTAGGCTATTCGCTTTTGTTTTCCACGCTATTTTGCACCGCGGCGTTCGCCGTCGCCGAAACTTTCCCCGAAATAGTATTCAGGATATTTTTCGGCGAAGACTCGCGCCTGCTAAACGACGGCGCGCGCGTCTTGAGAATACTTGTGGCATGCACGCCGTTGATAGGCGTCAACATAATAACGTCGGGCTTTTTCCAGTCGACAAAACGCCCCGCCTACTCGGTCGTCGTGACGGTAATCAGACAGGCGCTCTTCCTCATTCCGCTGATGTACCTGCTGCCGCTGAAGTTCGGCCTCGACGGGCTTTGGGCGAGTTTTCCGCTCGCCGATTTCGCCGCGTTTTTGGCAACGCTCGTCTTTATTTGGTTGAAAATCCTCCCAGACTCGTCCAAAAAACGCCATTGCAAACCAGATAACCTTTACCGAAAAATGCAAAACAACAATACCGTCTACAGCATAGTCTGCATGAAGTGGGGCACAAAATACTCGCCCGACTACGTCAACAAACTTCTGCACATGTGCAGGCGCAACACAACCGTAAAATTCCGCTTCATCTGCTTTACCGACAACGCCGACGGGCTTGAACCCGAAATTGAAACAAAGCCCCTGCCCCAAATGGATTTCGGCGGCGGCCCCGAACGCGGCTGGCTGAAAATTTCAATGTTCGCGCCCGACATAGACATTCCCGCGGGGCGCGCCCTCTTCATAGACCTCGATACCGTGATAGTGGATAACATCGACGAATATTTTACGATTGACGGCGATTTGGTTTTGGTGAAACACCGCAACCCGTCGAAAACGCAGGGCACGGGAATGACGAGCGTCTTCCGCTTCGAGGTCGGCGCCCACCCCGAAATATACCGAAACTTTACGGACAATTTCGCCTCCATAAAAAAGACATACCGCCACGAACAGGCATACGTCTGCGACTTCTCCGCAAAGGCGGGCTTCCTCTCCTACTTTCCCGCAGTGTGGAACCCGAGCTTCAAACACAACTGCATGCGCTTTTTCCTGCTCGGGCTGTTTCTCGAGCCGAAAATTCCCGCAGGGGCAAAAATGATTATCTTCCACGGCAACCCAACTCCCGATATGGCGGCAAAGGGAAAAATCAAAGGCTTCAAAAAACTTTTCCGCTTCGTCAACCCCCCGAGATGGCTGTTCCAAAACTGGCGCTAAAGGAATTATAATACCAATAAAGCGGCGGAGATATTTTTGCTTCATAAAATCCAATAATACCAGTAGGCAAAGCGCGAATATTTTTCCGGCACAAGAAAACTTATAATACCAACAAGCAAAGCGGCGGAAATATTTTTACTTCGCAAAATCCAATAATACCAGTAGGCAAAGCGCGAATATTTTTCCGGCACAAAAAACCTTATAATACCAACAAGCAAAGCGGCGGAGATATTTTTGCTTCGCAAAAATCCGCCGCGCCACAAGATAAAAAAATGAGTTTGATATCGTTTAGTTCAGTCAGTTTAAGGTTCGACGCAAACGCATTGCTCGACAAGGCAGACCTCAATTTGGAAGAGGGCGACAGACTCGCCATCGTCGGAAGAAACGGCTGCGGAAAGTCCTCGCTACTGAAACTTATGGCGGGAATTTTCAAGCCCGATTCGGGATTGATTGAAACAGTCAACGGATTGAAGACCGCATACCTGCCGCAGGAAGTGCCAACCGACCTCTCGGGAAAAGTCTTCGACATAATAGCCTCGGGACTCGGCGCCGACGGCGAAAAACTCGCCAGATACGAAACGCTCTTCGCCAACGCCGAAAACCTCGACGACGCACAACACGAAGAGTTCGACAGACTGACGCATTTTATGAACGAAGACGGCTTCGTGCTGGAGACAAAAGTCAACGAAATTGTCGACCGCCTCGAACTCGACGGCGCGTCGGAGGCACACACGCTCTCCGCGGGGCTGAAACGCCGCGTGCTGCTCGGGCGCGAACTCGCGTCAAACCCCGACGTTCTGCTGCTCGACGAGCCCACAAACCACCTCGACATAGACTCGGTTCTGTGGCTTGAAAAGTTCCTCAAAAGCTGCGGCAAAACGCTCGCATTCGTCTCGCACGACAGAACCTTTCTGGAAAATCTGGCAACGCGCGTGGTGGGCGTAGACAGGGGAATTTTGATCGCCTTCGACTGCTCGTTTTCCGAATTCAGACGCCGCCGCGACTCCCTCGTGCAGACTTGGGAGCGCCGCGACGCAGAGTTCGACAAAAAGCTCGCCCGAGAAGAGGCTTGGCTGCGCAAGGGCGTAAAGGCGCGCCGCACGCGCAACGAAGGCCGCGTAAAGGAGCTTATGCGCCTGCGCGAAATCCGCGCAAAGCGCCGCGAAAAAACGGGAACGCTCGGGGTCTCGTTTCAGGACGCCGAACGCACGGGTCAAAAAGTGATGACCGTTGACAATATATCCGTTTCATTCGGTGAACATATTATTTTCAAGGATTTTTCAACAGTAATATACGCCGGAGACAAAATAGGCATTATAGGCAAAAACGGCGCGGGGAAAACCACGCTGCTAAACGCGCTGCTTGGCAAACAAAAGCTCGACGGCGGCTCGGTAAAATACGGAACAAACCTGCAAATTGCCTATTTCGACCAGCTGCGCGCCGAGCTCGACCCGCGCCAGACGCCGTTCGACTTCATCGGCGGCGGCGGAGACTACGTGGAATCGAACGGAGGCCGCCAAAACGTTCAGGGCTACCTGCAGAATTTTCTCTTCACGCCCGAGCAAATCCGCGGAGAAATAGCCCTGCTCTCGGGCGGCGAGCGCAACAGGCTCATGCTCGCAAAGCTCTTTTCCTCCCCCGCAAACGTGATAGTGCTCGACGAGCCGACGAACGACCTCGACATGGAGACCATCGAAATTCTCGAAGCCGCCCTCGTGTCGTTCAAGGGGACAATTCTGCTTGTCTCGCACGACCGCGAATTCCTAAACAACATTGTAACCGCAGTCTTCGGCTTCGGAGAAAACGGCAAAATCACCGACATTGTCGGCGGCTACGACGAATGGAAAAAATACCTGCAGAACTCCGCCGCACAAAACGCGCCCAAGCCGCAGGCGCAAACGCAGGCAAAACCCGCCCCCAAGCGCACAAAACTTTCCAATAAAGAGCGCGAAGAACTCGCGCAAATTCCGCTGAAAATCGCCGAGCACGAAGCCGAACAAAAAGACATAGCCGAAAAGCTCCAAGACGCCGACTTCATAATAAAAAATCCGCACCTCATAGCGGGCTTGCAGGAGCGCTCGCGCGAAATCGAAAGCGAAGACGAAATACTCTTCGAGCGCTGGAGCGAACTCGACGCCCGAAATTCCAAATGACCTCCGCCGAACGCGGCGCACAACACTCTTTGGCACTGCAAAAACACAGCGCCTGCATTCCGCCCAGCGCCGCCCGCAGCCGGCAATTTGGCAATATTGCATTGACTCTGTTGCAATCAAAAAATAGCTTTTACAAACTATGAAAATCATAACAAAAATGCTAATCGCAGGCGCTTTTGCCGCATGCCTGCCCCTTGTTTGTACCGCCGAAAGCAGCGCGGCGGCAGTAAAAAAACACCACCGCCCGCCGAATGTAAAAATTGCCGACGAGCCGAAGCTGGAAAATCCGCAGTCGTTTTCATTCATTCTTTTCGGCGACCCGCAAAGCTATATAAAATTCGATTTCAACCAGCCGCTCTTCGAATATATGACGGCATGGGCGGCGGCACAGAAAAAACACCTCAATGTAAAAACGGTTCTCTGCACTGGCGACTTGGTCGAACAGAACGACAACATCGTAAACGGCGGGCAAATCTACGCGGGGCAAAATTGCGGCAACCAGCCCAGCACCCTGCAATGGAAATCGGTATCGCGGGCATTCGAGCGCCTCGACAACGTCTATCCCTACATATTGTCCACCGGCAACCACGACTACGGCTACGATTCCTCCGAAGTGCGCCGCACCCGCTTTACGGAGTTTTTCGACGTCGCCCGCAACCACAACCAGTGGGGTGAACACTTGGTTGCCTCGTTCCCCAACGGAGAAGGCAGGGCTTCGCTCGAAAACGCGGCATACGCCTTCATCTGCGGCAACTGGAAGCTGCTTGTTATTTCCATCGAATTTACCCCGCGCGACGAAGCCCTAAAGTGGGCAAAATCCGTCTGCGACCGCAAGGAATACAAGGATTTCAAAGTCGTAATACTAACCCACTCCATTCTGGACGAAGGCGGAAACTTCTTTAAGGACAAATATAAAATGACGCTCAACAACGGCGGCGACATCTACGAAAAACTACTGTCAAAATGCCCGAATGTAAAGCTTGCAATCTGCGGGCACACGGGCGACACAAAAACGATGGCTTCGCGCAGAACAGAAACCGCCCCCGACGGGCACAAAGTGGAAATCTTCATGTTCAACCCGCAGGCAATTTCGGGCTGGGACGGCAACGGCGGCGACGGCTGGCTGCGCATTCTCGAATTCCACCCCGACGGAAAAACTCTCTCGGTAAGGACTTTTTCCCCGCTGTTTGCATTCTCGCAAAAAACGCAGCACCTCTCTTGGGATAATTCGCCCGAGCACAAATTCAAGCTTGTCCTCGAATAGATACAGCCGCAAAAATCTGCACACAAAAACGGGAACTTTACAGTTCCCGTTTGGCGTTTTATAAAGACCCATGCGTGGCGCAAACGCGCCCGTATCGGCAGTTTTATTTGAGGGATATTATCTTCAACCTGTCGGATTTTTTGCCGAACCAGACTTTTTCGGAACGAGTCTTGCCGTCAACCGTATACGTTATGTTGTAGAGCCCGTAAAAACCCGAAAACGACACTTCGCCGTTCACACCGCCGAACTCTTTTTTTGTCTGCCATTTTTTTGCAATCAAATTTTCCAGCGCGCGATATGCGGGCTTCGGCGAAAAGTCGGCGCGCAACAATCCTCCGCAGAATTTTT
>ERZ808267.564-NODE-564-length-10720-cov-2.675856_pt1 | contig 10720 bp, 14 predicted proteins | sample MGYA00521241_ERZ808267 | MGnify/ENA primary metagenome ERZ808267 (study PRJEB31516, sample SAMN03275592) | gut metagenome | biome: mammalia-associated habitat; material: feces | host: Papio cynocephalus | place: Kenya | collected 2012-07-19 ... | reverse complement strand
AATTGAAAATGTGAAAACCTGGTGGGGAAATGTTGATTGTGGTGTATTAGCAAGTGGTGCTACTATTTGTATAGAGTCTTTTGCTTCGCATGGAGCTACGAATGGTGTAAAATGGAGTCATATATTTGTTGATACCAATGGAATGAAAGGCCCAAATATTGCTGGTAGAGATGCCTTCTTTTTGGCATATTTTGAAGATGGAACAATAGATGAAGAAGGAGTAGTTCCTGCTTGTGATACAATGAAGCAATGTTCTTTGCCTGCAAATGCCGTTGCAACAAGAGAAAGTAATTACTCTTCTAAATGTTCATCAAGTTCTCGCTTTCTTGGTTGTTTCGGAAAAATCTTAAATGACAATTGGCAAATGACATATTAGATAATTTTTTTAATAAAAAAGAGCCTCTTAACATAATTGAAAAGAGGTTCTTTTTTTTATTTTAGAATGTTTTTGATAAACATTTTTGTAAAAGGTTTGTTGAAAAATCCATATAATTGTGTGCCAACCATTTTTAGGGATTTGCCATTCTGACACATTACAATGATTGTTCGTGATTTGTAGTGTGTGCATATAATATCGCCAATTTTTGGATCTTTGATATTTGATTTTTCAAGAATTTTTTGTGTGTATTCTTTATCTAAGATTTTTAATTTATACGGATTTGGAATAAAATATTTTGTCTTATAAGTTACATAGCAAGGTAACCACGGATGAAAAGCCTTTATGCGGGATTGAATTTGTTCGGCGGTTTCTTTTTCAAAATCAAGCATCATATCAATCGGTTTAATATTTGGAAAATATGTCGCCTCTTTTTCGTTTTGTGGAACAGGAATTATCAAACCTTCGCCCAGTTTTGATAGGATTTCTGAACACAACAACCTTGCTTGATAAACCGTTCTGTCTTTCAATTCCTTTGAGGTATCATCAGGTAGAATTTCAATTTCTTTTTGGGTAAGAATTGCGCCTCTGTCAAAATTTTCGTCAATAAGATGGAAGGTTACTCCCGATTTCTTTTCATTATGTAAAATCGTTTGCAAATAAGGATTTGGTCCTCTGTATTTTGGCAAAAAAGACGGATGCACGTTTACTGATGCGATTGTCGGAGTATCAATGATTTCTTTTTTTAGCTTTTCTCTCCAAGTTCCAACAAGCAAAATATCAGCATTTAATTTTATCAATTCATTCTGAAATTCTTTTGAATTGGCTGATTTGCAATTGATTTCGTGTAAATTTTTTTCTTTGATAAGAGTTACATCATAAGAGGTTTTGAAAAAGTCACGCAGTTTTAACAAAAGTGGCGGCATTACAGTTTTTTCGTAGCGCAAAATTCCAACTATTTCACATCCTGCCGATAATGTGCCTTCTATCAAATTAGAAAGCATTTCCCCTTTCCCAATTATAACGACTTTCATATTAACTCCATAAAAATTAGTATCTGATTTTGGATGCTCTATCCATTTCTCGTTTTTGGTCTTTTCTTGCAATGTCTTCTCGTTTGTCGTGAAGCTTTTTACCTTTAGCCAAACCGATTTCTACTTTTGCAAAACCGTGTGACAAAAAGACTTCCAATGGAACAATTGTAAAACTGTCTTGTTTTACTTTGTTTTGGATTTTTAGAATTTCTTTTTTAGTCATCAAGAGTTTTCTTGTACGTTCTGCATCGTGGTTAAATCGATTTCCCTGTTCATAAGGAGAAATGTGACATTTGTATAGAAAAATTTCATTATCCTCGATTTTGCAAAAACTATCTTTCAAATTAATTGCGTTTTTTCTGATAGATTTAATTTCTGTTCCGGTCAAAACAATGCCCGCAACGAATTTTTCTAAGATTGTAAAATCGTGAAACGCTTTTCTGTTAGTTGTAATAATTTTTCTATCCATAAGCTGATTATAGCATTTAAGAATATTCTTCGCAAGTGGAGATTTCATTATTCATAAAGAAAACATTTAACTTTGTGCGTTGCGCCTTTTTCTTGTGGAACACAAGTTTTGCATTTCTCCATAACATAAGGACATCTTGTGTGGAACTTACAACCATTTGGCAAATCTGCAGGAGATGGTAAATCACCTTTTAGTGTTACTTTTTTATCAGTTTTGTTGATTTGTGGAACTGAATTTAATAACGCTTTTGTGTACGGATGATATGGATTAGAAAAAATCTCTTTTGTATCACCGATTTCAACAATTTCTCCCAAATACATAATCGCAACTCTGTCAGCAAGATATTCGATTACGCTCATATCGTGCGTAATTAATAAAAATGTCAAATTGTATTTGTCTTTTAATTCTTTTATTAAGTTAATAACCTGTGCCTGAATACTTACATCTAGCGCACTAACAGGCTCATCTGCAAGAATAAATTCAGGATTAAGCACTAACGCTCTGGCTATAGCAATTCTTTGTCTTTGTCCGCCTGAAAATTCGTGTGGATACAAGTCTAAACAACTTTCTTCCAAGCCAACAAGTTTGATTTTTTCTCTTACAATTTTTTCAATTTCTTGTTTCGAAAGATTAGTGTTTATTTCAAGCGGTTCTTTCAAAATATCGAAGATTTTCATTTTCGGGTTAAGGCTTGCGTAAGGATTTTGGAAAATCATTTGTGCGTGTTTTCTAAACTCTTTTAAATCTTTTTTGTTGAAAGATAAAATATTTTTGTCTTCAAAGATTATTTCTCCTGATTTTGCAGGTTCAAGAGAAATTAATGATTTTGCAAGAGTTGATTTGCCACAACCGGATTCCCCTGCGATTGCAAGGATTTCTCCCTTATTGATATCTAAACTAACCCCATTAACGGCATGGATAGTTTTTTTGCCACCCAAAGCTCCTTTGGTGGTCTGATATTCTACAAACAGATTGTTAATTTTAAGAATTTTTTCTTTTTGCATACAAAAATATTAGCCTAATTTTTTGATAAATGCAATTGCTCTGATGTTGAAAAATAGAAAACAATATGTTATAATTGAAATGTAATACGATTTTTTTATAGGAGTTAAGGATATATGAGATTTAATAAAGGTTTTACTTTGGCTGAAGTCTTGGTTACACTCGGCATCATCGGTGTTGTTTCAGCTATGACTGTTCCAACATTAATGCAGAATTATGTAACTCAATTGCATAAGGTTTATAATGAAGTTAGCCAAGCTATGGTGCAATATCAAAATGACAGAAACGCATTGAATTTAAGAGAAGCAGGATTGACTTCGCAAGCTGCATGGGATGCAATGGTTCCACAATATTTTAAAACAGTTCAAAAATGTGATAATTCATTAACTCCGTGTTTCCCTGCAACAACAAGTTATAAAAAGATGTCAGGTGTTGCTCTAACAGAAACAGTTTATGATGTTAGAACATCTTACGTATTAGCAAGTGGAGCTTCTGTGAGATTTAATTACACAGTGAGTGGAAATAGAATTTGCCATGTTCAAGTTGACGTAAACGGCAAAAAAGGCCCAAATATTTTAGGTCGTGATTTGTTTACATTGTCAATTTATAGTGACGGAACGGTTGATGAAAACGGAACTTCTGCTCCGGTTTCAGAGGCTGATAGAAATACAGCATTTACTGCCGGATGTAATGGGGCTACCGGTGACAATGTTTATGGATGCTTTGGTAAGATATTGAACGATAATTGGCAGATGACTTATTAGAGTTCTCGTCTGCCTTCAATGGCTTTTGCAATCGTGATTTCGTCGGCGTATTCCAAATCTGCGCCGACCGGAAGTCCGAATGCTATTCGAGAAATTTTTATGCCGAACGGTTTAATAAGTTTGTTTAGATAGAGGCTTGTAGCTTCGCCTTCTACAGAAGGGCTTAGTGCAAGGATAACCTCTTTTACGTTTTCATCTGTAAGACGGTTTAGGAGTTCTTTTATTCTGATATCATCAGCTCCAATTCCATCCATTGGCGAGATTAATCCTTGCAATACGTGATACAACCCTTTGTATTCATTGGTTTTTTCAATAGCTATCAAATCTTTGGTTTCTGCGACAACACAAATTGTTGATTTATCTCTTTGAGAAGATGTGCAGATTTCACAAGGGCTTGTTGCAGAAAGATTAAAACAAATTTCGCATGTTTTAGTATTTTCTTTCGCATCAAGCATACTTTGTGCAAATTTTTCCACCTCAGATTTTGGCATTCTAAGTAAATAAAATGCCATTCTTTGAGCTGATTTCGGTCCTACTGACGGAAATTTTTGAAAATGCTCTATTAATGATGCTATTGATTTTGGGTAAATCATTAGAAATTTAGTCCCGGAATGTTAAGTCCGCCTGTAACGGCTTTCATTTTGTCTTCCATAGCTTTTGAAGCTTTGTCGCTTGCTTGTTTAATAGCAGAAGAAATAATGTCTTCAAGCATTTCTACTGTGTCAGAATCAACTGCTGAAGGATTTTCAGGATCAATTGCTTCTGCAGTCAATTTAATAGATTTGAATTTGCCTTGACCATCGCAGATAACTTTTACTGCACCATTTGCAGCTTCACCGGTGATTTCAAGGTTAGCAAGTTCTTGTTGAGTATCTTTCAATCTTTTTTGTATGCCTTGAGCTTGTTTCATCATTTGCATAATGTTCATAAGTTTTCTCTCCTAAGTCTAATTATAATATATCCCGTGTACTCTTATTGTAACACAATTGGTTTTTACCGAAATTTATTATATAATAAAAATATGAAAAAATATACCTATGTTGCGGAATCTTTAAAAAACGGGCGGATTATGCGTTGGACATTTATGCCGTTAAATGTCTATATTGCGCCTATGAAGTTTTATTCAAAACAAGGTCAGGAGTACAAATACCGTGATATGGTTGTTCGAGCTTTGAATGAATGGCAAAGTGCAACAAAGGGGAGGGTAGCTTTTAAGATTGTTAATAATTTGTTGGAATCTAATGTTAATATAGATTGGAAAAGAGTTGAGAGAAAGGCTCTCGGACATTGTTATTTTAATTTTGACGGATCTAACAGATTATATGGTGCAGAAGTTGCAATTGGTTTGACAGAAGGATTGGTTCACGCCGATTATATGGATGAGGGGGAAGTTTATCATACGATTTTGCATGAAATAGGGCATGCTATCGGTTTAGGACATAGCCACAATCCTGCTGATATTATGTACACTCCGCACCAAAAAGGTATTAATACGATTTCGCAAGGTGACAGATTAACAGTTAATTGGCTTTATACACTTCCTCAAGGGGCTGATACTGCGGAAGTTTCTGCAAAATACGGTATTGGCGGAAGTAATATTGATGAAATTATTGCAAAATTTATTGATAGAAAATCTCCAACAGAGTTTGAAAAAGTAAAATCTTCAATAAAAATGCCAAAACGGGATTTGTTAGAAGAACAAGAAACGTTAGCAAATCTTAGGAAATATCACATGGCTTTGCAAAATGTTCAGATATCAGAAGATATGAAAAAGTTCTTTAATAACAGACCTAAGTATTGATTTGGTAATCAATTCCGAATTTATTGAACAGATTATTGTAAAAATCTTGGTTATCTAGAATATCCTTTTTAGTTAGTTCCATATCAAAACCTGAATATATCTTGAATTTTGGATCTTTATGGAGGTTATTTTTTACTACATTTTGTAGATATTGTTTTAAAATTTCATTACCATTTTTTAGGTAATATTTTTTGGATTGATTATCATTAGATAATAAATTTTTTACATCTTCAACGTTTTTAGAAAATCTTTCATCATTTGAATGAACAAGAATGTCTTCAAGTTTTTTTGTTAGTTCTTCTTTATCTGTAATTGCTGGTTTAAACTTAAATTTTGAGTGGAAAAATACTGCATCTCCCATTGAAAAAAGTTTTATTTTGTTTATTTTAGGGTTTTCAAGCAAAATTATAATTTGCCCTAAGCGCATAGTTGAACCTACTCCTTGAATATTGCAATCTTGATGAAGGTTTTGTATAATGCTATTGTATAAAACACTTTTGTCTTTTATGGTATTACTTGTACTTATTCCGAGATGTCTGCCTTCTTTGTTCTCGACATCGACATAAAATCGTTTTGTGTCGGTATTTGCTCTAACAAAACAATCTTCTGTCAAGTTTCCGTATTTTAGTTTAATAGGAAAATCTTCAAATATATTAATATAATTGTTTACTTTTTTGAATTTTAATGCTTCAAATGATATTGAATTATGTTGTGGATTTGCGCTATATTGGTTAGTGTTTGATATTTTCATGATGTGAATTGTAAACCTCATAAATGTAAAAATTTGCTATTAAATTTTTTGGTTGTATAATTATTATTGTACTATAAGTTGATGATTAAGGGATATATAAAATATGACAGTTCAAGATTGGTTTGAAAAACGTAAACAAGCTCAAATTCAACGTCGTGAGCTTGAAGGCAGAGTAGAATTGGATATGGACCCTAATTTGTGGGTTAAATGTGTTCATTGTGATGCTCAGCTTTTGAAAGAAGATTTAGAAAAGAACGATATGGTATGCCCTGTTTGTGACTACCATTTTAGAATAAATGCGAGAAAACGTATTAAGCAATTATTTGACGAAAACTCTTTTGAGGAGTTGTTTACGGATGTAAGACCAACAGACCCGTTAGAATTTACTGATACAGAAAGTTATAAAAACAGACTTGAAAAAGCTCAGAAAAAAACAGGTTTGAATGATGCCGTAATTACTGGTATTGCGACTATTAAAGGAAACAAATTAGCAACTGCGGTTATGGATTTTGATTTTATGGGCGGTTCAATGGGAAGTGTAGTTGGAGAAAAAGTTACACGTATAATTGAAAAAGCTATTGAACTTCGTCTACCTGTTCTTGCAATCACATCATCTGGTGGAGCAAGAATGCAAGAAAGTGCATTGAGTTTGATGCAAATGGCTAAGACATCTTGTGCTGTTTCAAAACTTGATGACGAAGGTCTTTTATATATCAACCTTTTGACAGAGCCGACATTCGGTGGTATTACTGCAAGTTTTGGTATGTTAGGCGATATTATTGTTGCTGAACAAGGTGCAAGAATTGGTTTTGCAGGTCGTCGTGTTATTGAACAGACAATCAGACAGAAATTGCCGTCAGATTTCCAAACTGCAGAATACTTGTTGAAATATGGTCAAGTTGACGTTGTTTCTGCTCGTAAGGATTTGCGTGATACTTTGGCTAAGATTTTAGAAGCACATAAGGGGGTAAAATAATGAGTGCAGTTTTAGATTTTGAAAAACCCATTATGGAAATTCAAGAAAAAATTGAAGAACTAAGAAAGATAAGTTTGGAGTCAGGCATGGATTTTAATAAAGAAATTGAAACTTTTGAACAACAGGCAGAAGATTGCAGAAAAGAATTGTATTCTAATTTGAAACCTTCTCAAAAACTTCAAATCGCAAGACACCCTGAACGCCCAAATTTCTTAGATTATGTAAATAATATTTGTGAAGATTTTGTTGAACTTCACGGCGATAGAGAAGGTATGGATGACAGAGCTATAATCGGCGGTTTGGCTAAAATTGACGGTCGCCCTGTTATGATTATCGGAACTATGAAAGGCAAGTCAACAAAAGAAAATTTGGAATATAACTTCGGCATGCCTCAACCTCAAGGTTATAGAAAAGCATTGAGATTGTTCAAACACGCAAGCAAATTCAATATTCCGATTGTAACATTGATTGACACACCGGGCGCATATCCTGGAATTAGTGCTGAAGAAACTAATCAAGGTGGTGCTATTGCGGTTAACCTTAGAGAAATGGCAAAATTGAATGTCCCGGTAATCGCTATTATTACAGGTGAAGGCTGCTCAGGTGGTGCATTAGGTTTGGCAGTAGCTGATAAAGTATTCTTGCTAGAACATGCTTATTATACAGTTATTTCTCCTGAAGGTTGTGCTTCAATTTTGTGGAGAGATGCAACAAAAGCTGCTGATGCCGCTGATGCTTTGAAAATCACTGCAAAAGATTTGATGAAGTTCGATATCATTGATGGCGAAATTAAAGAACCTGTTGGTGGTGCGCATACAAATTATGAAGAAGTTTCAGCTAATATGAAGAAAACAATTTTGGATAGCATTGATGAATTGTCAAAATTGTCAGTTGAAGACTTGAAAGAACAACGTTATCAAAAATTCAGAAAAATGGGTGCGTTTTTAGAAGGTTAGTTTAAAAATGGCAGAAAAACGAACTGATTACTATGAATTGCAGATAAAAATTAACCCTGATATGGAAGATATTATCTCTGATTTTTGTTTTGAAAATCTTCCGTGCGAAGGCGTAGTTCTTGCAGAAGAAGCTTATAAAGATTTGGAAATGATTTCTACAACAGAAGGAACATTGAAAGTCTTTTTGACGACTAAACCTGAAAATTTGTCAGAAATTCTAAAAAATGAACGTGATTTGTTGAAATCTCGAGGTTTTTCTGATGATGAATTAGGTAGTTGGGAATATGTTATATCTAATAAACCAAACGAAGATTGGTCTAAAAAATGGAAAGAAAAATGGGATATAACAAGGGTTACGGATAGAATTGTAATCGTTCCTGATTGGTTGGAATATAATGACAAAGAAAATGAAGTCGTTATTCGTTTAGAACCCGGATGTGCTTTTGGAACCGGTACTCATCAGACAACTCAACTTTGTATGAAAGCTCTTGAAAAATATATGAAAAAAGGTGACAAAGTTGCTGATATTGGTATGGGGTCAGGGATTTTGTCTATTTGTGCAAAAAAATTTGGTGCATCTTCTGTTTATGGTTGTGATATTGATGAAGATGTTATTGATGTTGCAAAAGAAAACGCAAGAAAGAATTTGCCTAACAATGGTGAAGGTTGCTATTTTGAACTCAACACTGCAGATAAAATAAATGAAAAATTCGATTTTGTTATGGCAAATATTTTACACAATGTTTTGGCTGAAATAATGGGTGATTTAAAAAATATTATGAAAAGCGTTGCTTTGATGTCACTTTCAGGTATTTTGGATGAAAAGAAGCCTGTTGTTTTAGAGGCAATAAAAAGAGAGAATTTAGAAATTATAGAAGAAATTCATCAAGATCAATGGACTTCTTTTGTTGTGAGAAAGAAAGCATGAACATTCCTTTTGAGTTAATATATCTAATGCTTAGTGTTGGATTTATTCTAATTTTGATTTTGGTTTTTAATCTTGTTTTTTACATTATTACTCGAATTATTATTGGTAAGCATTTTCCTAATAATTATTCAATGTTAGTAAAGGATATAGGTAAACCTGTTAAAACGATTGGGTTAACATTAATTCGATTTGGAAATGAAAAAAAATGTTATGGAACAGATTATCAGCAAAGTATTTCTGTAAAATTGTTAGTTTTTCAAAAATTTTTTGTTTTGGAATGTTGTGGTAAAGCATTGTTGATAAATGATTTTAATACAAAATATATTTCTTTTCTTAATACTGAAAGTTATGAAGAAATTTTGTGGAAAAGAATTACAAAACCTAGAACGGATTTGATTGTTTTTTCAAAAATTTGTTCTTTACAGTTTTTAATAAATAAAAAAGATTGTGAATATTTAAAGAATTATATAAAGGAGTGTGAAAAATGTCTAAAACAGCAATAATTATTCCAGCACGTTACGGCTCAAGCAGATTGGAAGGTAAACCATTAATTGAAGTTGCAGGTAAACCTATTATTCAATGGGTTTATGAAAAAGCACAACAGGCTAAACTTGCTGATCTGATTATTGTTGCAACTGATGATGAGAGGATTTTTAATGCAGTTAAAAAATTCGGCGGTAATGTTGAAATGACTTCAACTGAACATAAATGTGGCTCGGATAGGATTAAAGAGGTTGTTATGCGTCATCCCGAAATTGCTTATATTGTTAATCTTCAAGGTGATGAGCCGTTGATTAAACCTGAAAGTATTGATGAAGTAGCTAAAAATGTAAAATTTGATGAAACAGCTGATATTTCCACTTTAATTAGAAAAATTACACCGCAAGAAGCTGAAAACCCGAACTTGGTTAAGTGTATTGTTGATTGCAACGGTTTTGCAATGTACTTTTCTCGTTCAAAAATCCCTTATGAAAGAAATGCCGGAAAAGCCGATTTCTTTGGTCATTTGGGAATTTATGGATATAAGAGAGAAGCTCTTATTAAGATGACAGAAATGACACAAACATCTTATGAAATGGCTGAAAGTCTAGAACAATTGAGAGCATTGCAAAACGGAATGCGCATCAAAACATCTGTTGTAGATTTTGTGCCTGTTGGAATTGATACTGCAGAAGATTTGGAAAAATTCAAATCAATTATTGCTAAGGTTGTTTAAAGAAATTACTCGGATTAACTTTAAAAATTTCTGCGATTTGCAAAAGCATGTTTAAGCTTAGTCTTTCGTGGAAATTTTCTACTCTGCTGATAAATTCTCTTGAGCAGTTTAGTTTTTCTGCAAATTTTTCTTGAGAAAGCTTGCTTGAAATTCTTAGCTTTTTAAGGTTTTGAGCAATAATATTATGGTAATTTGTATCGTTATTATTCATCGTATTTATATTAAAGCTACATTTTACCAATATGACTATGAAGTAGTCCATCACACTTTTGACTATATTTTTTGAAAAAATTTAGAAAATTTTTCGAAAAAGACTTGCAATTTTTCGTAAAATAAATTAAGATAAATATACAAATATTAAAAAAAATTTAAAAAAATCAATATTTTGTAATATTTTATATTTGTAGTATACTGAAAGTGTTAGATTATTTATAACGAAGGAAAAAG
>ERZ808267.563-NODE-563-length-10732-cov-2.299897_pt1 | contig 10732 bp, 10 predicted proteins | sample MGYA00521241_ERZ808267 | MGnify/ENA primary metagenome ERZ808267 (study PRJEB31516, sample SAMN03275592) | gut metagenome | biome: mammalia-associated habitat; material: feces | host: Papio cynocephalus | place: Kenya | collected 2012-07-19 ... | reverse complement strand
TTCTCGCTAGACGGTGTTCTTGGTGCATTTGCATTGAGTCAAGATATTTTAATCATTACAATTGGTTTATCAATCGGTGCAATGTTTGTACGTTCTTTAACAATTATGCTTGTTGAAAAGAAAACTTTAGACCAATATATTTACTTAGAACAAGGTGCTCATTGGGCAATTGGCGCATTAGCAATTATAATGTTTATTTCAACAACAAGAGAAGTTCCAGAGGTTGTTACAGGCTTAATCGGACTTGGCTTTATTATTGCCGCACTTGTATCTTCAATATTACACAACAAAAAGAGTAAGACAGAATGTTAGTAAGTTTTATCGTAACTTCATACAACTATTCAAAATACATTTTAGAAACAATTCAAAGCATCAAAAATCAAACGATTAACGACTTTGAAATAATTGTTGTTGACGATTGCTCAAAAGACAATTCAGTCGAAATTCTCGAGCAACAAGTTGGAATAAAATTAATCAAACATTACCAAAACAAAGGACAACTTGCCTCTATCATCACAGGCTTAAAAGAAGCACAAGGGCAATACGTCAGCATAATTGATTCTGATGACACAATTACACCTAACTACGCAGAACGTTTATTAGAGCATTTAAAAAATAATAATGTTGCGCTTGTCGTTTGTAACAGCAACAAAAATGAAATTTTAACACCTCAAACACATTCTTTTGGCGGTTGGTGGTGGCAACCGATGAGCTGTGGAATGTTCAAGCGAGAAGTTTTGACAGATGTTTTAAAATACACCAATACTGATGCTTGGAGAATTTGCCCAGACAAATTTTTATTCAACATTGCACATCTTTTAGGCAATTCAATGAACGTTACAGACACGCTTGTTCACAAAAGAAATCACACAAACAACGCAGGCAAGCGTCCATTTAGATTTTTCACAAACATTAAAAATAACTTCATAATAAGACAAGAAACCCTAAAAATAGTTACTCACAAGGTTCATAGAGATTTTATAAAAAAATCTTATGGATTTTTGTTTATGCAAATTATTGAGAAATTAGACAATTTGTTGTCGTTTAAAAAGTAATCAAAATTACCTTTTTTTTAGCATTACTAGCGTAATGCTAAAAAAAAAAGCAGCTATTGCTGCTTGATATACTTCATAATCTTGGGAGGAGATTTGGGGATAGTTGTACATGAATAATAACTCAACAAATTATTTTTTGTTAGTTCCATGCCAAAAACCGTAACAAAAATTTACAATTGACTTTCTAAAACCATGGCATGATAGGCGTAGCAAGAGCTTTACATGTTGTCAAGAACTTTTCATTTTTACTTATTTTTATTCTTATTTTTGCTATAATAATGATGAAAATTTAAACAAAAAGGAGAAAAATATGGCAACAGAAGTTAAGGCTTCACACATTTTAGTAGCAACTGAAGAAGAAGCAAAAGCGTTATACAACGAAATTAAAAATGGCAAAGACTTTGCCGAAGCAGCAAAAGAATACTCAAAATGCCCCTCAGGTCAAGCTGGCGGAGATTTAGGTTTCTTCCCTCGCGGAGTTATGGTTAAACCTTTTGAAGATGCAGCATTTTCACTAAAACAAGGTGAATTGTCTGAACCTGTTCAAACTCAATTTGGTTGGCATTTAATCCTAGTTACAGGCGTTATTGAATAATGAATAAATATATTGAAAAAGCTCGTTCATTCCTAGAGCAAGAAAAAATTGATTACTTATTAGTAAATTCTACAAACGAATTTTTGGTAGAATACAATGAATTAGCAAAAAATTCTAGATATTATCTTACAGGATTTTCAGGTTCAACAGGTGATGCTCTAGTTACAAAAGATAACGTATATCTATTTGTTGACGGACGTTATCACGTACAAGCAGACCTTGAAGTTAATCACGACGATATAACCGTTGTAAAACTTCAAATGGGCGACAAAGTAATCGACGAACTTGCAAAAAAAATGAACGAGCATTCAATATTAGGTATTTGCTCAAAGAAAAATTCTCAATTCAGATACGAAAATTTAACAAAAGTTTTAGGGGCAAAAAACATATCAATAAAACTTTTTGACATAGACCCTATTGAAGAAAAAATAGAAAACAAACCTCAAAATTTAACAGAAATTCCGTTAAATTTGACAGGTAAATCAAAAGAAGAAAAAATCAAAGAGCTTGATTTAAAAGCCAACGAAGCACTTTTAGTTACCAACTTAGAAGAATTGTCTTACATTTATAATTTGAGAAACTTTAACAAAACAAACTCTTGTTCAATTGAAGGCAAAGCAATATTTACGCACGACAAAGATTATTTATTTATTGACGAAAATCTAAACGATTTTGACAAATTTATCAAAAATTGCAAGTTTGATACAGTTTACGTTGACGAAATGACAGTTACAGCACACGATTACGCTCTTTTAGGCTCAAAAGCAAGCAAAATCAAATGGAATCCTATATCAAACACAAAATGCATAAAAACTGATGCAGAATTAGAACATTACAAAGATGCATTTGCAAGAACAGACAAGGCTTTAGCTGAGACAGGAAAATTTATTGCAGAAAACGACAACATTTCAGAATTTGACATTAAAGAAGAATTAGAAAAGAATTTCAGAAAATACGGTGCCGTTGGTCAGTCATTTACATCAATCGTTGCAAAAGACGAAAACTCAGCCTTAGCGCACTATTCAAAATCATCAAAAGACGAGATAATCAAAGACGGTTCTCTTGTATTAATTGATTGTGGAGGATATTACGAAGGTGGACTTGCAACAGATATTACAAGAGTATTCGTGAAGGGTGAACCTAGCAAGTTACAAAAAACTGTATACACAACAGTGTTAAAGGCATTTTTAAGAGCCTTCAATACAACAAAATTTAAAATAGGACAAGATATCGACAGAGTTGCTCGTGACTTTTTAGAAGAAAATGCACCAGCTGGTTTTGTCTTCAACCACGGTCTAGGACATGGCATCGGCGTTAGTGTTCACGAAGCTCCACCTAGACTAAGCAATGGAACTTGGGATTCAAAAGTTCCACTTCAAGATAACATGTGCTTTACAATTGAACCAGGACTTTACAAGCAAGACTCTTTCGGTGTAAGATTAGAAAACTCTTGCTATTTACAAGACGGAGAAATTAAATCTTTTGTAAAAATGCACTACGAAAAGAAACTTATTGATTTTTCACTTCTTGACGAGCAAGAAAAAGAATGGTTAAGCCACTTTGAGGTAAAATAATGGAAATTACAAGCGTAAACAATGATACAGTTAAAGAAGTAGTTAAACTTCAACAAAAAAAATACAGAGATGAGTCTAAAAAGTTTTTGTTAGAAGGTTTAAAAGCTATTGAAGAAGCGTTCAATGCTGACATTGAAATTGAACAAATTTTCGTATTAAAAGAAAAAGCATTTCATTACGACTTTTTAGAAGAAAAAATTGTTTACGTTACAGAACCCGTACTAAAAAAACTTTCTACAACAGACTCTGCGCCTGATGCTGTGGCAGTAGGCAAGCAAAAAATCTATGACATCACTTGTCTTAAAGATGCAAAACGTGTTGCTTTATTTGAAAACATCAAGGATTTAGGCAACTTAGGCACAATCTTACGTACCGCAACTGCCTTTTCTCTTGACGGAATTATTCTTTACGGAAACACAGTTGACTTATACAACCCTAAATGCGTAAGAGCATCAGTTGGAAACTTATGGAAAACTCCTGTTATCCAAACAAAAGATTTTTCAGTTTTGCAAGAATATTTTAAAGACTACACAAGAATTGCAACCTTGCCAAAATCTGACGATAGCGTATTTTTAAAAGATTTCAAACCTCAAGATAAAGCCCTAGTAATGTTTGGCGCTGAAGCAGACGGACTTAGCAAAGAATTAATCGATTTTGCAACAGACAAAGTTACTATTGAAATGGATAGCAAAGTTGAATCTTTAAATTTAAGCATGTCTGCTGGAATTATTTTCTACAAGTTATTTTTGTTGTAAAATAGACTTATGAACACTAGCGAAGTAAAAAAGATTTGGGAAAATGTAAAGGAAGAATTGAAACAGGTTGTACCTGCATCAACTTTTGAACCTTGGATTGAACCTCTTGAGGCAATTTCATTTGAGGGTAATCAATTTACGCTTATTTCCGGCGAATCTTTTGGTATTGACTACTTAAAACGAACTCAATATCAAGCCTTCCTTGACACTTTCAAAAAAGTTTTAAATCAAGACATTATCGTAAATTTTGAAGTTGATGAAGATTTAGCAAAAAAAATTAAAAAAGAAAAAGCAACTGAGCAAAAGAAAATTGAAAAGAAAAAACAAGAAGAAATTGAACACAAGCAAGCCATTGACAATTTGTCTTACTTAAATTCAATGAACATCAATCTTCGTTACCGTTTTGACAATTTTGTTACTGACGAAAACAACAAAATCGCAAAAGCTGCAGCTCAACAAGTTGCAGAAAATCCAACAAATTTGTACAACCCTCTTTATATTCAAGGTGGTTCTGGTTTAGGCAAAACTCACTTGATGCAAGCAATTGGTCATCAGGTAATTATGAAGGGCGAATTAAAAGTTCGTTGCATTAAAACTGAAGATTTTATTAATGACTACATCAACAGCACTTGTGCATCTTTTACAAAAGGTAAAAGCACTACAAGTACAATGAACAAGTTCCGAAACAAATATAGAAATGTTGACATTCTTTTGATTGATGATATTCAATTTATTGAAAACAAAAAGAAATGTATGGACGAATTGTTCAACACATTAGACACTTTGTACAACGCAAACAAACAAATTGTTTTAACTTCTGACAAGTTACCAAAAGATTTGCCAGAAATTCCAACACGTTTACGCACACGCTTTGAACAAGGTTTAGTTGTTGAAATAAAACCACCAAAATATGAAACAAGAGTGAAAATTCTTGAAAATTTTGCAAAAGAAAAAGGATTTGAAAATCTTCCACAAGAAGTTTTTGAATACATTGCTAAATACAAAAAAGACAACGTTCGAGAACTAGAAGGTGCGTTCACTAAAGTTAGTGCATATTCAAACATTGAACAAGAACCTATAACATTAAAATACGCACAAAAAGTTTTAAAATTAGAAGAACAAGAAAATAAACCTACAATCGAAAAAGTTGCAAATGTTGTTGCGGACTACTTTGATGTTACAGTAGCAAATTTCTTGAGTTCAGCTAGAGTTCAAGCTATTTCAAATGCTCGTGCAATTGTTTGCTATATTGCAAGAGAATATCTACAACTTAGCTATGAAAGCATTGGTGATTTTCTAAATAAAAAGCACCAAACAGTTATGTATTCTGCTGAAAAAATTAAAAAAGCGCTAAAAACAAACAAAGAACTTGAAAAAGATTTAAATAAAATTTTGAAAAAATTAGGATTATAAATTTTATTTTTATTTTAAAAGGGCGGTTCGCTTTGCGAACCGCCCTTTTATTTATCGTTTAATATCTAAAATTAAACTAAAGAAGAGATTTCTTGAGATTGAATCATTTTTGAATTGTTCAAAGCAGAAATCATGATAGCATTTCTGTTAGCAATTTCTACTAAGTTGCTGATTACAGCTAACATAGAGATTTTTGATTCTAATCTGTTAATGCAAGAACCACAACCAATAGCGCTAGCACCAGCAGCAAATGCGAATTGAGCAGTTGTTGTATTGATGTTAGATGAAGTCATGATTGGTAATTCAATGTTTCTTGATAATTCTAATGTGTTAGAGATTGTTAATTCAGCTCTGTTTAACCAAGCTCTAGCGCCTTCGAAGTTGCTAGCTTGAGAAACGAAACCTTCAGTTTGGATTAAGTCGATGCCTAATGATTCTAATTCTCTAGCTAATGAAATTTGTTCGTTGATAGCTAATGAACCAGGGATAGTAACTGAGAATAAGATTTGAGATCTCATTTCGCTGCTGATTAATGATAATGTTTCTTTAACGATGTCTAAAATTTGGATTGAAGACATTGTGATACCTTGGTTATATAATGCATCAAAGTTACCTAATTCGATAGCGTTAACGCGGAAGTTGTTAACTGCGTTTGCTAATTCAATAGCACTGATTGAAGAAGCAAATAATGTAATATCTGAGTTAGATTCAGAGATTAATCTTGTTGCTAAAGATAAAACTTCTTCATTAGCTGCAACGTCGATAGCTGTAGCTTTTGCTTCGATAGCTGAAGAAACAACCATTTCAACTTTTTCTAAGTTTAAGTTGTTGATACCTGAAATAACTTTTAATGCTCTTTTTTCGCTTAAAGCTTGTTTGAATAACTCAATACTGTTCATTCTAAATTTCCTTTCCTTACTCATATCTCTTTTGAAATCTGATATTAGATTTCATTGTAATTATAGAATAAAGGTTTAATGCTGGCAAGAAATATACAAACTTTTGTTACAAAGCTAGTAGTAAAATCTTAAAGCCTAGTTCATAATACAGCAGGAATGGAGCTTTCAAGGTTATGGTTAAAAAATTTATTATCGCAATTTATTTATCTTTTTTTGTAAATCTAACCGTTATCGCCTATGACAACGAAGAAATGATTTACATGAATGTTTATGAAAAGTTAAACCCTGCAATTGTTTCGATTGATGCAGAACTTCCTCTTGGTGTTTCTAGCGGAAGTGGGTGCATTATTGATAAATCTGGAATTATTTTAACAAGTTCGCACGTCGTAGATGAGGGTAAAAACATTGAAGTTACGCTTCACAACGGACATGTTTATAAAGCAAACGTTTTATATTCTTCAAATAAAGATATCGCTTTAATTCAGATTAAAGCAAAAGAAGAACTTTCGACTGTTTTATTAGGAGACTCGGGAAAGGCTAAAGTTGGGCAAAAAGTGCTTGCAATAGGTAGTCCGTTTGGATTTAATGGCACATTAACTCAGGGAATAATTTCAAGAATTGACTACGCTAAAGATAAAATTCAAACTGATGCCTCAATAAACCCAGGAAATTCAGGCGGACCATTAATTACAACTGACGGAGAAGTAATTGGTATTAATCAAGCAATTTACAATCCTGACAACAACATTTCAAACATTGGTATTGGATTTGCCATTCCGATAAACACTGTAAAAGAAATGTTGAAAAAAGCGAAATAAAAGATATTAAAAAAGCGAGTCAATGACTCGCTTTTGATTGTGATTGATTTAGATATGTGATAAAAACTTTTGTAAAAATTGATTATAGCTTGATTAGCAAACGAAGCCACCATCAGAAGAACTGAAACTTGCACCGCTGTCACCAGAAGCAACAGAGCCTGCTGTTTCTGCGCCTGAGAAAGCTAAAGAACCGGCAGTTTCAGCATCAAATGCCAATGAACCTGCTGGTTCAATACCAGCATCTGCAACGCTTCCAGCTGTTTCGATGTTAGCAAATTGACTATAATCAATTTGTGGAGCAAAAGGATTGCTTGATTGGAAGCTATCAATTTGATCACCTGAGTTTACAAATGCGATAGTTCCTGCAGTTTCAACATTGCTAGCTAATGTGCCAGCTGTTTCAGTGTTTACTGATGCCAACGAACCTGCTGTTTCAGCACCTCTTGCTTGAGTATTTGTATTAAATAAATTTGAATTAAAACCTAATGCCATATATCATCACTCCATTCTAAACCAATCTCGTGTTTTTTTATCACTTACATTTATATAAAAACAATTTTTGATTGGTAATTTCAATAAAGATAAAAAATGTTACATTCTGTAATAATCTTACATATCTAGCGCCAAATCTAGCGTTGGAGCTTTCGCAACAATTGCACTTGATGAAATAATATCAACACCAACTTCAGCAATAGCATGAACGGTAGATAAATTTACATTACCACTTGCTTCTGTAATAGCCTTTTCGGCAATGATTTCAACTGCTTTTTTCATTGTTTCGCATGACATGTTATCAAGCATGATAATATCAGCTCCACATGCAACTGCTTCTTTAACTTGGTCTAATGTGTCACATTCAACTTCAATTTTGTGAGTGTGCGAAATATTTTTTCTAATTTTTTCAACAGCTTTTGTTAAAGAACCAGCTAATTTAATGTGATTATCTTTAATCATAGCGCAATCGGCAAGGTTAAATCTGTGAATACAAGCACCACCTACGTAAACCGCGTATTTTTCAAATACTCTGAAGTTTGGAGTTGTTTTTCTTGTATCAGAAATTCTAGCTTTTAAGTCTTCACCTATTGCATCTTGATATTTTCTTGTTTCAGTTGCAATGCCACTCATTCTTTGAGCAAAGTTTAGAGCTGTTCTTTCACCTTTTAAAATTGCAGAGGCTGAGCCTTTTAATTCTGCAATTGTATCGCCGGCTTTAATTTTGTCACCGTCTTTGAAATAGAATTTAATTTCTACATCGTCAGAAAGATTTTTAAATACTCTTTCAAAAACCTTCAAACCACAAACAATACCGTCAGAACGAGTATTTAATTTAGCTTCTAAAACATCTTCCTCTGTTGCTAAATTGTCAGTCGTAATATCGCCAAATCCGATATCTTCTTCTAGTGCTGAAAGTACGTATTTATCAATTAAAAATCTATCTAACAAAACTTAATTCTCCTTGTTCTTTAATAATACAATTGTGTTCTGCAATTTCTTTAGTCATAGGGAAATCTTCGCGGTAATGCGCACCACGAGACTCTTTTCTTTGAAGTGCAGAGGTGATAATCAGTTGAGCAACTGTTAACATATTTTTAAATTCATATTCTTGAATACTCAAGCATTTTTCATTACGCAAAAATTGTGCTTTTAAGTCGTTCAATCGACTTTGAGCTTCTTTTAATGATGCTTCTGAACGGATAATTCCAACTCCGTTCCACATCAAACTTTGCAATTCTGATTTTAAAACATCAGTGTCATACTCAATAAAACCAAGTTCTTGCGAATATTTTTTCAAACTTTTCTTTAACTCTTCGGACATTTCAATAAGTTCATCATCAATATTTTTTTGAACAAATTCTGCCATTGAATAAGCACTTACGACACACTCTAACAGAGAGTTACTTGCTAGTCTGTTTGCACCTTGCAAACCTGTTGAAGAAACTTCACCTAAAGCAAATAAACCTTTTATAGAGGTTCTACCATCATAATTGACTTTAATTCCACCCATAAAGTAATGTGCTGCTGGATGTACAGGGATAAAGTCCTTTGTCATATCAATATTATTTTTCAAACACATTGCAGAAATTGAAGGAAAACGTTTTTCTTGAACTTCTTTTGGGATAACTGTTGCATTCAAATATACGTAATCTTTTCCGCTCAATTTCATTTCTTCAAAATTAGCTCTTGCAACAACATCTCTTGGCGCTAAATCCTTTAATTCGTGGTATTTATGCATAAAAGGATTACCTTTTTCATCAACAAGAATTGCACCTTCGCCACGAACAGATTCGCTAATTAAATGGTTTGCATCTTCACCTTGAACAGCAAGTGCTGTTGGGTGGAATTGAACAAATTCCATATCCTGTAAAATTGCACCCACATTATATGCTAGCGCAAAGCCGTCGCCTGTTGCACATTGTGGATTTGTTGTATTCTTATATAATTGACCGATACCACCTGTTGCTAAAACAACAACACTTGAAAGTGCAACTGAATAATTTGTACCGTCAAACAAAACAACACCTTTACAAGCATCATTTTCTTTTAATATTTCTACTGCAATTGTGTTTTCTTTTAAAACAACTTGTTCGTTTTGAGCAACTAATTCAGATAATCTTTTTTCAATTCCACGACCTGTTGCATCACCGTTACAGTGTAAAATTCTTCTTACGCTATGCGCACCTTCTAAAGTGAATAACAATTCACCGTTTTCATCTCTATCAAAAGGTACACCTAAATCAATCAAGTCGTGAATTACATCGTTTGATTTTTCAGAGATATATTTAACTACATTAAAGTCACTTAAACCCGCGCCAGCATTAAGAGTATCGCTAACGTGAGAGGCTACAGAATCAGCTGTATTTTCTTTCAACACGCCAACAATTCCGCCTTGAGCATATCTTGAATTGCTTTCTCCAAGGTCACATTTTGTAACCATCAAGATTTTGCCATTTGGCATAGCTTGACTTAATTTTATTGCGGAATATAATCCTGCTAAACCGCTTCCTATAATGATAGCTGAATAATTTTCGTGAACCATAAATTTATCCCTAAATATACCGATATAGTAAATCAAAACCAGAAAATGTCAAGTTTTTAAACATTTTGAATCACACGCATACTATGTTTTGTAGGTTGCATTTTGTCAAAAGTATAAAAATGTTCAAAACCTAATTCGGCTAATTGTTCTCTTACGTCTGCTACTTCATAACCGAACTGACTTACAGCATGAGCATCAGATCCAATGGTAATAATTTCGCCACCCAAATCTTTGTATAATTTTAGAATATCAACAGACGGAGTTAAATCTGGAATATGATATCTAAAGCAAGAAGTATTAACCTCAATCCCTTTGCCGTCTTTAATCGCTTGAGTTAAGATTTCAGCAACTATATCTTTTGTTTTTTCAAAACCATAATAAGTTTTGTCATATCTTCTGATTAAGTCCAAATGAGCCAAAACAGAGTAGTTTTTGAAGTTTTTAACCACATTCAAAATTTCGTTGTAATATGCCTCATTATATTCCTTTTGCGTTTTACCTTCTAAATATCCACCATCAAAAAGTCCTAAACCGTCAATTGTGTGACAAGATAAAAGTGTAAAATAAATAAAAAATAATATTTTAC
>ERZ808267.562-NODE-562-length-10745-cov-3.150982_pt1 | contig 10745 bp, 10 predicted proteins | sample MGYA00521241_ERZ808267 | MGnify/ENA primary metagenome ERZ808267 (study PRJEB31516, sample SAMN03275592) | gut metagenome | biome: mammalia-associated habitat; material: feces | host: Papio cynocephalus | place: Kenya | collected 2012-07-19 ... | reverse complement strand
CCAACAACGACAACGTGGTTGTGGAGATTCTGTCAGTCTCTCCAACCCCCATCCCCCTTGCGGTCGGAGAATACTGGGCGCAGATAAACTCAATGGCCCCGATACTGTCAGCTCTTGTGATTGCTGATAGAATCAAAGCGAATTTCATTGATGTCGAGAATCTGGCCGCCAACTCGGCGTTCATTGACAGCCTCGTGGTCAATGAACTCGTCGCGGGAATCCAGAACGGGCAGAGGGTGGAGATTTCACCGGAAAAGATGTCTATGAACATCTATGATTCAGACGGAACATTGGTGTCTGTGTTCGAGGGGAACAAATACACGGACATAGCATCATTGTTCGGAGATAGCTCCGGAAGCTTTTCGGTGACGATGGCGAGCGGGACTGTCTCCGCACAGGCAGGGGCGAACGGAGCACAGCAGTCCAAGGAAGATACAATTATGGTGACGAACGCTGTGGAGCTGTCCGCTTCGACAATGATCACCGTAGGAGCGGGGACGCTGAAAATAGAATGGGATGTACCGTCCGCATCGGGCAGCGATAAATATCCAGATTCCTTTGACGCACAGATTGATATACGTGCGTATGTGTACAGGGATTCGGCATGCACCAGCCTGATCTATTCATACGTAATAGAATCTTTTTCGATTTCAGGGGAAGGTCCCGACTCCGACTCCCAAACTACCAATCTGGCAGACAAGACAGTGACATTGGTTAGGAACGGTGATATGTGGGTCAAAATCGGTGTATCTTCCAGAATTGCCGTTGTCGGCCCGGGTAGTAATGGCTCCGTCTCTTGGAGCGGCCTTGCTAATATCGCATATAATCAGACTTTCTATGTATCACGCTACTTTGCCAACGGATTGTGCCTTGGATCGAGAAATAACAATTACATTTCGTTGCATAATCAAGCCTCCGGTGGCATGCGGATGAAGATGGAGAACGGTGGCTACGGCTTTGACTTCTCAAACAACGGCATCAAGTTCCGCAGAAGCGCATCGGAGGGATGGAAGAGCCTTATTCCTACCTACGGGCTGCCTCTCGGTGTGCTGGCCATGGGAACGATGAACCTCAAGTCCACGTCCCCATCAATGGGAACGTACAAGATGGTCAAGGCAACGAGTACGGACAAAATATCAGTGTCTTGGCAATCGAACGGAACGTTCAAGGTCACTATCCCGTCAGCATGGGGAAGCAACTATCTTGTGCAGCTCACCACGTTGGGACGAACCACAAGCGATAATCCAGCAAGCGCATCGGTGTATACAAAATCAACAGGATCGTTCATCGTTGACACCATGAGCCTGAAAGGCAATTATGTTAACGAGGTGCAGGTCATGTTCATGATTGCAAGACTGGAGGATTTCAACACATGATGGATAATTTCAACGCCCACATCCTTGCGGACGAAGCGTCTGCAGGCAGTGTCGTGGTCGGCACGGGAATATCGGCCACGTTGTTATTGTTTTTCCAGCAGTCTTTCGAGCGTATGCTGCCTTACCTTGTCATTGCCGCGGTGGTCATCCTGATCGACCTCGTGTTCGGCATCAGGGCCGCCAAGAGAAAGGGCGACCGGATCAGGATAAGCAGGGCTATAAGGCGCACCATCGGCAAGGCCGTAGAGTACTTCTGTTGGGTGGTGCTGGCGTCGAGCTTGGCCGTGGCCACCGGCTACACTATAATCGAGACCGGACTGATGCTCGTGGTCATAGGCGTGGAGCTGATAAGCATCGCGCAGAACTGGTACTTCTGGAAGTTCGGCCACAAGCCCAAGGTCAAGGTTGACGCGGCCAAGGTCATAGAGGCGGTTGTCGAAGCCAAAACTGGTGCTAACATCGAGGGCGCGGTCTGCATCGAGAGAAACGAGGAAACAATCAAGGAGGCGGAAGATGGGGACAATCAGTAAGGATTTCAGTTACCGCGAGTTCGAGGAATCACCTACAGCAAAGCGTAAAGGCATCTGCAACGTGATAACTTCGTTCGCGGTTCGTGACGCGGTGAAGGAGCTTACCGAAAAGGTACTCCAGCCGCTCCGTGACAAGGTGGGGCATCCGCTGAGGATCAACAGCGGGTATCGTTGCCCGGAACTCAACAAGGAAGTGGGCGGAGTCCCCACATCGCAGCACGTCAAGGGAGAGGCAGCGGACATCGCGGCTGCTGATCCGTTCCTGCTGGCAAAGGTCGTGAGGGGCACACCGGAGATATGGAGGGAGGTTGACCAGATGATCCTCTATCCGACCTTCGTCCATCTAAGCCACCGCAAGGGAGGGCCGCAAAGGAGGCAACTGCTCTATAACAGAAGTTACAAAGGGGAAAATATCGATATTCAATGAATATAAAAGGTTCAATTAATATTTTACTCTTACTTATCGTTGCATTGGTGGCCACGGTTTCCGCTCTGAGCTGGAGACTGGGCTACCGTGCAGCGGTCGCTTCGATAGGCTCAGCGACCATCACAACCAAGGCTGACACCCTGATTGTAAGGGACACCGTCACTGTTGAGTGTCCCGTCCCTATCCTCACTACAATCACCGACACGCTCCGTATTGCCTACCCTGATATCATCACTATCCGCGATACGGTATTTGTTCATTTGCCGGTCGAGACCAAAGTTTACCGTTCGCCCGATTACAGAGCCGTTGTGTCGGGAGTCCTCCCATCATTGGACACAATTGAGATATTCCGAAAAAATCTTATAGTGAGCAATCCCCCCGCAATCCCCCCTCTAAAAGAAACACGACAAAAACATCATCACTGGTCCATCGCGCTCCAGGTCGGCTACGGCCTAACCATCCACGACAACCGCATCACCCCGCTCCCCTACTTCGGTGCTGGACTCTCCTACAGCCTTGTCGAGTGGTAAATATTCTTCAAAATATTTCGCAGAACGCTTGTATAATAACCAAAAGATTATTACATTTGTGTTATCAAAACAAAGGGGACAACAATGAGAAAGAAAACCAAAGAACGCAAGGAAATCGAGAAGTCACTGCTCTACTACCTTCAACTTTATAACGAGATCAAAGGACGTAATGAGGCTTGGCAAATCCTCTCTTGGTTGGAAGACTCGATTGATGAACTCGTAGAGAAACTCAAGATGATGTAACACCTCCCGGCTTAGGCCGGGACAAATCTTTTGGAATATGATTACAAAGGAACAGATGGATGCGCTGAAGGAGAGATTCATCAGTGCAAAGAATGAAAAAGAAAGGCTCGCAGTAAATGAAGAAATTCATAGGGTGTGCGAAGAGGATCCGGCAGCGGTCGCTGAAATCATGAAACTTCAACTTCAGGAAACGCACCGTAAAGTTGATGAGATCCTGGTGCGCAAACAACTGGAGGAAGTTTTGCCGGCAATCAGCCTTGCGCATATTGCCAAGACCTATTTCAAGAAATCAAGGGCTTGGCTATACCAGAGGATAAACGGACTTCCTGTCAATGGTAAACCAGCCCAGTTCACCGAAAGTGAACTTGACACGTTGAACAGGGCGTTGAATGACATTGGAGGCAAATTGTCCAGAATACACGTCTCATAGAAGTACCTAATGCAGTGATCAGCCCCGGAGTTATCCGGGGCTTTTTTAATCTATAATGTCAACGGCCTTGAGAGCTTCGGAGGCTCGGTCGGTCTTGCCGATGTAGATGGAGGTGATGGCAAGGCTGGAGTGGTCGGCCTGTTGCTGGACGGATGTGAGGGGAACACCAGAATTGACCATATTCGTGATGCCAGTGTCCTTGAGGGAATAGAACTGGAGTTCCTTCGGAAAACCGAGAGCGGGACGTACTACGTAACTCCAGTAAGAGGCGAACCTGCGGGAACTGGCTTTCTTTGTGCCGGGAGAAAAGTCATACATCGGGTGGTCTCCGAAAAGGTAGTGGCCAGGATGTGAGAGGTCGAGTTTACGGACATATTTCATCATCGAGTCCGGAATGGTTCGGGTGGAATCCTTCTCATTCTTGGCGATGCTGGCACTGATGCGGATGAGCTGGTTGTCGAGGTCAATGTCCCGGCAGCGAAGCATCGAGAGCTCTTTCGGGCGGATAAAGCAGCAGTAGCACATCAGGGCCATAACTAGGTAAGGGACGTTGTTTGCCTCCAACCAGGTGATGAGTTCGTTGAACTCTTCCGGGGTGAACAGGCGACGGATTTTCTGGGTCAGGCGTTTAGGCTTGCGCTTGACTGCCATAAACGGGTTGCCTTTGATATATTTTCGCTCGATCATCCAATTGAAGAGGACTCGGAAAAAGAGGATGCTGTTGTTGAATGTTCTAGCGGAGACGGCCAGATCACGGTCGTCCATGAAGTCAATGGCATCACTTTCTGTGAAAGAGCAGACGTAGGAGGTCTCATCGAAGCCGTGTTCCAGAAGCCATTTCTTGAACAATTTGACATAGGAGGTGTAACCTCTTACTGTGTCAGGACGGTTGTCTTTAGTCTTGACCGCAAGGAATTTGTCAAGTGTCTCGAACATTAGGGCATAGGCTTTCGGGGCTATCTTCTCAGTGAACGGATTCCACCCCATCTGCAACTTAATGCCGAGATCTGCCATTATCTTCCGACCGATGCGCCTTCTTTCAGGCAATGACGGGATGCGGTTCAGCTTTATGCGGATCCGTCTCATCTTGCCGGTCGGAGGGTATATGCAAGAATAGGAAATGTACCAAACGTCTCCGGTCACGAGCTTCGGAGGAATGAAATCTATGTATGGAATCGGTGGCGTTAACACAATTTTTTTTTCTTTGCACAATGCGCTGAGCGCATCATACAAGGAAAAATCTTGTCCCGTTTTTGTCCCGTTTTTCTCGGAAAAATCCCGTAAATTATTGCCTATTAGCTCATTACAGCGATTTTGCGGAGGATACAGGATTCGAACCTGTGGGGCCTTTCAGCCGACTTGTTTTCGAGACAAGCACCATAAACCACTCGGACAATCCTCCTTGTTTTGCGATGCAAAATTAACAATTTTCGGGATAATTGTCAATTAGGTTGGACCTTTATTTCGTTTCGCTGCCTGATTTCGACTAATGTAAGAGATAAGGCAATTAGGAATTGTGCAAGAATATATGTCAGCATTATCCAGAAACCGCTTGCGTGAATCCTGATTTCCGTGAACTTTCCTATTGCCAGTATGGTGTCAGAGATGACAAATAGGACATAGCCAGCGACTGTAATCCAATAGAGGCGTTGCCTTTTGATGACGGCATTCTGCATTCCTGCGTTAATGCAGAACGCAAACGTCACAGCGTACACTGTCACAGCCATTCCAAGGAAACCTTTCACTTTGAACAACTGGGCTGTCATCGCCAATATGAAAATCATGACGACCGGGACAATCCTCAAAATGCCAAAGTGGGAGCCCGATTGCTCTTTTTGCGGAGATCCGATTGTCACCAAGTAGAATATGTGCCCAATAAGAAAAGAGGTCAGACCTGCTAGGAATGCTGCCTGTCCGTCAAACATCAGCAAGATGTCCCCTATGGCTCCGAACGTCAAAGCCGAAATAAGGGTTGTAACTCGTAAACCCGAAATCCTGTAATTCTTGAGAAGAATCCAACAGAACAACGCTAGCGATGGCACAATCAAAGGTTTCGAGCAGCATGTGAGAATATGTAAGTGTAAAATTTGGCCTATGATGTTACACGCAGAAGAAATGACAAACATTAAGAATGCCATAAACTTATAAATAGCGCCCGCTCCATTATAGGAGCGAGCGAATGAAGTTTTATCCATAATAAGGATTGTGATGTTTACTTCTTTGTAATTCTAGCTGTCCAACCTCCTCCGGGAGCCATGTGTATTTTGACTTTCTTGTCAGAAGGGACAGTGACGGTCTCATGCTTGTAGTCACGTGCTGCGCGATCTGCATTGATGCCATCACGGAATATTTCCATCTCCCAGTCGCCTTCACCAAGGAAACCAAGATCCAAAGTCAGATCTCTGGCTCGCCAGTCATTGAGTGAACCTACATACCAGACATCACCACTGCGACGTGCAAGCGTGATGAAACGTCCGAGAAATCCGTTAACGGCAACGCTCTCATCCCATACTGTAGGACAGTCTGAAATGAATTTTGTGCACTCAACTTCTGCCATATAGTTAGATGGAGAGTCACACAGCATATTCAGAGGAGAGTCGAAGACGACATATTCAGCTAGCTGATGGCAGCGGGTTCCTTGGCTCATCGCCTCGGAATTGACAGGATAGTAATTATTCTTGGTAGCATTGCGCATAGCACCCTGTGTATAATCCATTGGTCCGGCTGCCATTCTGATGAACGGTACAGTGACATCGTAGGTCACCTGATCAACACTCGGCTTACTCCATTTCATCTGCTCTAGGCCATGCACACCCTCGTAGTTGATAACATTAGGAAATGTTCTATTGAGTCCGACTGGCTTGTAGGCACCATGGAAATCAATCAACAGGCCGTACTTGGACGCAGTCTGTGCAGCGCGCCTGTAGAAGTCAACCATGTACTGATCGTCACGATCCATGAAATCGACCTTGAAGCCTTTAACTCCCATCTCTGAATAGTGCTTGCAGACCTTCTCCATGTCGCGGTCGAAGGCATAATAACCGGCCCAAAGGATTAGGCCTACGTTATGTGTTTTGGCATATTCACAAAGCATTGGAAGATCTATTTCCGGGATGACCTGCATCAAGTCGGCCTTCTTGTTGACAGCCCACCCCTCATCGAGGATGACATACTCAATGCCATGTTTCTGAGCGAAGTCGATGTAGTACTTGTAGGTGTCGTTGTTTATGCCTGCGCGGAAATCCACTCCGTAGAGATTCCATGCATTCCACCAGTCCCAGGCCACCTTGCCTGGCTTCACCCAACTATAGTCAAAAGTTGGATCAGATGGAGTGCCTAATTTCCAAACTAAGTCATTCACAGCAAGGTCAGCGTCATTTGTCGAAACCATAATGATTCGCCATGGGAAAGACTCTCCTGCGGAACATGTAGCAAGATATTCCTCACGCTCTTTGACAACGCCTTGAAGCATGTTGTGGCCGCCTTGTTCAACAGTTTTTGGATATGGAGCGAAACGACCTGAAAGAGTAGTCGCATCGCCCTCATTGTAAAGGAACATTCCAGGATAGTTCATCAAATCAGATTCTGTGATTAGGACTTTCATTCCTCCCTCGGCAGAGACAGCTATTGGTAGGAAAGCTAGGCGTTCCTTATTCCACTGTGAAAGAGCATGTATGGAATATGTGTTCTCGAAAGAGTTACAATACTGGCTTTCCAATGTTTCCGCATTCTGTTTGACATAAGGGATATACGCGTCCCAATCCTTTGCGAAATTGAATTGGGCTTTCTCCGCTATCACCTTGGAATCAGTCTTCAACAAGCTTCTGAAACGATAGGCCACACCCTCGTCATAGGCTCGGAAAGTAAGAGAAAACTCTTTGAATATGAGTGTAATCTCATTGTAGTTATCATGGACCTCCGATTTTTTGTAGGCAATAGCAGGTAGAAGCTGATCTATTGAGGTTTTTTTGGTCTTACGGACCTTATCATTTTCCCCGAAAACAATTCCGTCCGACAAAGTCATCGAAATATCAGAAGCATCAATCAGATTAATCTCATCCCTAGAGACAGAGTAAGTGATTGTCTTCCCTACAACAACATTCGCAGACAAATGACCGTCTGGAGAAACGACTTTGTAGGACACGTTCCTGGCGGAAGAAGGCAGGATCGCGGCCAATGAAATGGCTATTGTAGCCATGATAGCTTTACATGTCATAATCAAAAGAATTATGTGTTATCAGTAATTTCCGTTAAAGATACAAACATCTTTGGAAATATCTGTCAGATTGGTCTAAAAAGAGTTGTGAATAACATTTTAAATACCTATTTTTGTTAAAATTGAAGCAAGTACAATACCCAATGAACTCCAGAATATTCTTACTAGTTATTCTTTTGGTGTTGCATTCCTTAACCACGGCTGCTCAAGGACTTCCTAATGTCAGAGTCGAGGATAGTACAGGAAAAATGTTTCAGACATCAAACCTTATCGATGGCAAAAATGCCATCATGGTCTCTTTTTGGTCATCCACATGCAAATATTGTATTGAGGAGATTGATGCTTTAAGCGAAATGCTGTCGGAGTCCCCTGATGTTTCATGCAAGGTCGCCTGCGTGTCTGTGGATGACAGTCGATCAATCTCAAGGGCTAAAGCAATCGTCAAATCACATGATTGGGATGGTTTCACACTGCTTTATGACCGGAACAGAGATTTATTCAGAAGCCTTAATGTGGTTTATATTCCTCAGTTGTTTATCTACGATAAGAACGGAAAGCAGATCTACTCACACACTGGCTATTCAACCGGTGATGAACTTGAGATTATCAAAGTAATAAAACAAAATCAATAAATCTATGAAGCACAGGTTCCTGATGGCACTGCTTGCCATCACATTCATGCCCGGGTGCGGTGAAAAAGCAGAAGAAGTTATCCCAGAGATCCGGCTGTCAAATCAGTCTGACGCAAGTATTGCTATTAACAGCAATGGCCGGACCATCATTGTGGGGTTCACGAGCAACATGCCTTGGTCAGCATCTACCACAGTAGATTGGATAGTCGTGTCCCCTTCTTCAGGTGACATAGGGAGTAATTCGCTCAGGATTAACATTCAAGAAAATTCATCTCAGCAACCCAGAGAAGCCCTGATAACCGTTGCTGATCGCGATGTACAATCTGTAGTAAACATCAAGGTCACACAGGAAGCCGCATCTGAGGAACAGGTGTTTAGTCTGGACAAAACTGACTTCTGCGTTAAGGCTGAGGGCGGAGACATACAGCTTAAGGTTACCCATAACATAGGCTATGAGATCACTTCAATGCCAGACTGGGTCCATCAATCAAGTAAAAAGACCAACGGAGACTACGACAACTATGTCTTCTCAGTGGACAAAAACAATTCTTCAGAAAGCCGCGAAGGTGTCATAGTGTTCTGCAATGACCTTAACGTCTGCATCCCGGTCAACATCAAGCAGGCCGGAGCTAAAGCAAACGGAGAAAATGACGACACAACCTCTGGTGGAATGATCGTTCTTGAGTAATAATTTAAAAGATGAGCGTTATGAAATTATCGAATATATTCATGAATATGTTGGGCCTGTCCGCCATCGCGTTGACTGTAGCCTGCAACGAGGAAGAACGTGTAGTTGAACTTAGTACAATCAAGGCGGTTATAGAATTGCCTACCACTAAAACGACTCTTGACGGTCCTGACGCCAATGGAGTTTACAAGACAGTATGGGCATCAGGCGATGCCATAGCGGTATGCTCCAGTGACGGCAAGACAAGTGAGTTCAAACTCAAATCCGGTGAGAACACCAATAAGGGCGAGTTTGAAGGCGCGGCAGAACTAGGCAGTCTGATCGCGGTGTACCCATATTCAATAGTTAAAGGCAAAAGCGGCTCAACCATTTCCGTCAGCCTTCCAGAAGTTCAGGAATATGTTAGCGGGAATATTCCCGCTGGAGCCTACCCAATGGTCGCATCAAGCGACAACAGCTCTTTCTCGTTCAAGAACCTCTGTTCCGTTCTCAAGTTCCGTATGTTCGGTGATCTGACAATCAAATCCATCACCCTTACTCCGAACGACAGCAACATAAGAGTTTCGGGTGATGCATTTATTGACATCAATTCCAAGGAACTTGTGGTATATAAGGATGCAAATCCATCTGTCAGTCTTAACTGTCCTGACGGAGTGAAGCTGACAAGCGAGCCCACGGATTTCCTCATTGTCGTACCGGCACAAAAGTATGTAGGCGGATTCACGATCACAATCAGCACGAATGAGGGTATTGTTGTCAAGACAATCAAATCAGACATGACCCTGAACCGATCGACCCTTTACCCAAGCGAGGTGTTCGAATGCAAGGTTGGTGATGGCAAAGACAACATCGTCTTTGATGACGCGAACTTCAAGACTTACATAATCAAGAACTTCGACACTGATGGCGATGGCGAGATCAGTCATGAAGAAGCAATGGCAATCACGAAAATAGATGTTGATACTGACAACATCGAATCCCTATCAGGCATTGAGTACATGACCAACCTGACAGAACTTAACTGCGAGGGACCTTTTGTGTGGAGTGGCTATGAACCAGAGGAAGGCGAAGGAAAACTGAAAACGCTGGATGTGTCAAAAAACACGAAATTAACAAAATTATACTGTGGTTTCAACCAGCTTTCATCGCTGGACTTGACAAAGAATGTTCAGCTTGAACGGCTGCGCTGCGCTGGCAATTACCTTACTAGTCTTGATGTCAGCAAAAACACAGAACTCACACGTATCACAGCCTATAACAACCGCCTTTCCTCAATTGATGTCAGCAACAACACAAAACTGGCGATCATCGATCTATCCAACAATCAGATCAAGTCCATTGATGTTAGCAAGAACGAGTCGCTGACTACGTTCAATTGTGATGATAATCTGCTTACAGAACTATATCCCTACAATAACTCCAAGCTAACCACTATTTATTGTTCCAATAACAAGTTGTCTTCTATAAATGTATCAAAGAACGCAAAATTGACAGATTTGGCTATTTATGACAACAATGTGTCCGAAATTAACATCAGTAACAACCTTGAGCTAATTCATTTATATTGTGATAATAACAAGATTTCAGAGCTAGACTTGAGCAAGAACAGCAAGCTGAAGGAAGTGAGCGTCAACGATAACAATCTCACATCTCTTACAGTTAGCAGTTGCCCA
>ERZ808267.561-NODE-561-length-10754-cov-2.796617_pt1 | contig 10754 bp, 11 predicted proteins | sample MGYA00521241_ERZ808267 | MGnify/ENA primary metagenome ERZ808267 (study PRJEB31516, sample SAMN03275592) | gut metagenome | biome: mammalia-associated habitat; material: feces | host: Papio cynocephalus | place: Kenya | collected 2012-07-19 ... | reverse complement strand
TGTTCACCGCCACCGAAAATATCATTCTGGGTCTGGAAGGCAAGCTGGATCTGAACAATGCCCGCAAGAAGGTGCAGGACATCTGCGACAAGTACGGCTTCGACATCGATCCCGACATGAAGATCTACGACATGTCCGTTTCCCAGAAGCAGACCGTTGAGATCGTGAAGGTGCTGTACCGCGGCGCGGATATCCTGATCCTTGACGAGCCTACCGCCGTGCTGACCCCCCAGGAGACGGACAAGCTGTTTACCGTCATGCGCAACATGAAGGCCGACGGCAAGTCCCTGATCATCATCACCCACAAGCTGCACGAGGTGCTGGACGTGTCTGACCGCGTGGCCGTGCTCCGTAAGGGCGAGTACATCGGCGACGTGATGACCAAGGATGCCGACCAGCAGTCCCTGACTGATATGATGGTGGGCCACAGCGTCACCCTGAACATCAACCGCCCCGTGCCCGTTAACGTGACGCCCCGCCTGAAGCTGGAGGGTCTGACCGTGTTCGATGAACTGGGCGTCAAGCGTCTGGACGACGTCAGCTTCACCATCAACGCCGGCGAGGTGCTGGGCGTGGCAGGCGTGGCAGGCTCTGGCCAGCGTGAGCTGCTGGAGTCCATCGCGGGCCTGTATCCCATCTCCTCCGGCTCCGTCACCTTCTATCCGCCTGAGAGCGAGATGCCGCAGGAGCTGGCCGGTAAGGATCCCATGGATATCCGCAAGGCCGGTATCGCCATGAGCTTTGTTCCTGAGGATCGTCTGGGCATGGGTCTGGTGGGCTCCATGGGCATGACCGGCAACATGATGCTGCGTTCCTGGCGCAAGGGCAAGGGCGCGTTCCTGAACCGCAAGGATCCCGAGGCGCTGGCCCAGCGCATCTGGCAGGAGCTGGAGGTCGTCACCCCCAGCACCAGTTTCCCCGTCCGCCGTATGTCCGGCGGCAACGTGCAGAAGGTGCTGGTGGGCCGCGAGATCGCCCAGCAGCCCTCCGTGCTGATGACCGCCTACGCTGTCCGCGGTCTGGATATCAATACATCCTATACCATTTACAATCTGCTGACCGAGCAGAAGATGAAGGGCGTGGCCGTCGTTTACGTCGGCGAGGATCTGGACGTGCTGCTGGAGCTGTGCGACCGGATCGTGGTGCTCTGCGGCGGACAGGTGTCCGGCGTGGTGGACGCCCGTACCACCAACAAGCTTGAAGTGGGTGCTCTGATGACCCGCGTGGGAGGAGGCGCAAAGGAAAATGCGTAAACAATCTCTTTTTCATATTTCCAAGCGTGACACGCTTCCTCTGGGCAAGGCATTGCTCATCCGCGGCGGTATCCTGCTGCTGGCGCTGGTGTTCTGCGGCCTGATCACTACCCTGCTGACCGGCCAGAACCCCATTGACGTTTACAGCACCATCCTGACCGGCGCTTTCGGCACCAAACGCCGCCTCGGTGTTACCGCCCGTAACGTGGCCGTTCTGCTGGGCATCTCTCTGGCTGTTACCCCCGCGTTCAAGATGCGCTTCTGGAACATCGGCGCCGAGGGTCAGACCCTGATCGGCTGTCTGGCCACCACCGCCTGCATGATCCTGCTGGGCGACAAGGTTCCCAACGCGGCGCTGATCATCGTTTCCCTGATCGCCGCCCTGCTGGCCGGCGCTCTGTGGGGCTTCCTGCCCGCCTTCTTCAAGGCCAAGTGGAACACCAACGAGACGCTGTTCACCCTGATGATGAACTACATCGCCATGCAGCTGGCCTCCTTCTTCATCATCATCTGGGAGGTACCCAAGGGCGCCGGTAAGATCGGCATCATCAACCAGTCCACCCGCGCGGGCTGGCTGCCCGAGCTGGGCAGCGCCTATCTGCTGCCGATCCTGATCGTGGCGCTGATGACCGGCTTCATGTACATCTATCTGACCTACAGCAAGCACGGCTATGAGATCGCCGTGGTGGGCGAGAGCCAGCGTACCGCCAGCTATGCCGGTATCAAGGTGGATCGCGTCATCATCCGCACCATGGTGCTCTCCGGTGCGCTGTGCGCCCTGATGGGTTTCCTGCTGACCTCCGGTATCGACCACACCCTGACCACCACCATCGTGGACAGCCGCGGCTTTACCGCCGTCATGGTGTCCTGGATGTCCAAGTTCAATCCCTTTATCATGATCGCCGCCTCCCTGCTGCTGGTGACCATGGATCGCGGCGCCAGCGAGGTGGCCAGTGCCTTGAGCCTGAACCACTCCTTCGCCGATATTCTGACCGGTATCATCCTGTTCTTCATCATTGCTACCGAGTTCTTCATCACCTACAAGGTCACTCTGCGCAAAAGCAGCAGAAAGGAGGCGTGACGAATGGGTTTTGATTTTGTATCCTTCTTCCCCCGTGCGGTCATGCAGGGTATCCCCCTGCTGTTCGGCAGCACCGGCGAGATCCTGACGGAGAAATCCGGCAACCTGAACCTTGGTATCCCCGGCATCATGTATGTGGGCGGCATCAGCGGCGTTATCGGCTCCTTCTTCTATGAGCAGGCCGTACCCGCCGCGGAAATGAATGCTTTCCTCGCCATTATGATCCCCATTCTGTGCTCCCTGCTGGGCTCCCTGCTGATGGGCCTGCTGTACTGTTTCCTGACCGTTACGCTGCGGGCCAACCAGAACGTTACCGGTCTGGCTATGACCACCTTCGGCGTGGGCGTGGGCAACTTCTTCGGCGGCTCCCTCATTAAGCTGACCAGCAGCGAGGTCCCCTCCATTGCCCTTTCCAACACCAGCCTGTTCTTCAAGACCACCCTGCCCGGCGCCAACAGCACCGGCTGGTTCGGCCAGCTGTTCCTGTCCTACGGTTTTCTGGCCTATGTGGCCATCATCATCGCGTTGGGCGCGTCCTACTTCCTGAACCACACCCGTCCCGGCCTGCACCTGCGCGCCGTGGGAGAGAGTGCCTCCACTGCCGATGCTGCCGGTATCAACGTCACCCAGTACAAGTACAAGGCCACCTGCATCGGCTCCATGATCGCAGGTCTGGGCGGTTTGTACTACGTCATGGACTACGCCAACGGCGTGTGGTCCAACAACGCCTTCGGTGACCGCGGCTGGCTGGCCATCGCGCTGGTCATCTTCACCATCTGGCGTCCCAACGTCAGCATTCTGGCCTCCATCCTGTTCGGCGGCCTGTACATCATCAACATCTATCTGCCCACGCCCGGCGGCCAGATGGCTGTCAAGGAGCTGTACAAGATGCTGCCCTACGTTATCACCCTGCTTGTGCTGATCATCGTGTCCCTGCGTAAGAAGCGGGAGGATCAGCCCCCTGCGTCCCTCGGTCTCTCCTACTTCCGCGAGGAACGCTGACCCCGATATAAAAAGAGTAGGCCGCTTGCGGCCTGCTCTTTTTTCCTACCCATTTTCTGATGAAGGAGTATATGATATGTCTACCCTGCTGCTGAAAAATATTTCCCAGCTGGTCACCTGCGACGACAACGACCGTCTGCTGGAAAACGTGGATCTCTACTGCGAGGACGGCTTCATCAAGGCCATCGGCCCCGAGCTGGCCGTCACCGCCGATGAGACCATCGACGCCAGCCACATGCTGTGCTATCCCGGACTGGTAAACACCCACCACCACCTGTATCAGGTGTTCTCCCGCAATCTGCCGCAGGTACAGAATATGGAGCTGTTCGACTGGCTCAAGACTCTGTACGAGATCTGGAAGGATCTGGACGAGGATGTGATCCGCCTGTCCAGCCTCACCGGCATGGGCGAGCTGATGAAGCACGGCTGCACCACCTGCTTCGACCACCACTATGTGTTCCCCTCCGGGGCAGGCGACCTGCTGGGCGCACAGCTGGCGGCGGCACAGGAGCTGGGCATCCGTATGTACCTCAGCCGGGGCAGCATGGATCTCAGCGTCAAGGACGGCGGCCTGCCGCCGGACAGCGTGGTGCAGACGGTGGACGAGATCATGGCCGACTCCATCCGCTGTATCGAAAAGTATCACGATCCCGCCTACGGCTCCATGCACCGCGTGGCGCTGGCACCCTGCTCCCCCTTCTCCGTGTCGGCGGAGCTGCTGCGGCAAAGCGCCATTCTGGCCCGGCAGTACCACGTCCGGCTCCACACTCACCTGTGCGAGACTAAGGACGAGGAGAACTTCATGCTGGCGCGGGAGGGCGTCCGCCCGCTGGCCTATATGGAGCGGCTGGGCTGGATCGGCGACGACGTGTGGTTCGCCCACGGCATCCACTTCAACGATGAGGAGCTGCACCTGCTGGCGGACACCGGCACCGGCGTGGCCCACTGCCCCATCAGCAATATGAAGCTGTCCAGCGGTATCGCCCGCATCCCGGAGATGCTGAAGCTGGGCGTACCGGTGGGCCTTGCGGTGGACGGCAGCGCCAGCAACGATGGCTCCAGCCTTATGGAGGAGCTGCGGGTGGCCTTCCTGCTGCACCGGCTCAACTCCAGCAAGGCGGCGCCCAGCGGCTACGACATCCTGAAAATGGCCACACGGGGCAGCGCCCGTCTGCTGGGCCGGGATGATATCGGCCAGCTGGCGGTGGGCAAATGCGCCGACCTGTTCCTGATCGACAGCCGCCGGTTGGAACTGGTGGGCTCCTGCTTTGACGCCAAGTCCGTGCTGGGCACGGTAGGCGTCCGGGGCCCGGTGGACTACACGGTGGTGCATGGCCGCGTCACCGTCCGTGAGGGCCGTCTGGCCACGGTGGACGAGGCCCGCGTAGCCGAAGCCGCCAACAAAAAGTGCAAGGCGTATCTGGAAATGTAAAAATTATCGCAGGGTTGACACACGGTCAACCCTGCGGTATGTTATGTATGCACGGGATATATGCTCATTCCAGCTCACCGCGGTTGTTGGCCATGGTCTTGGCAAACAACTCCGCGCTGCTGGGCGGCGTATAGGTGATGGCGTTGGCTCCCGCCCGGATGGTGGCGATGATACTCTCATCCGTAGGGCCGCCGGTGGCGATGATGGGCAACTCCGGGTATTTCGCCCGCAGGGCCGCCACGATCTCCGGCGTTCTGGCCGCGCCGGACACATTCACGAAGTCCACGCCTGCCGCCAGATACGGCTCGATGTCCATTTTCTCCGAGATCACCGTATACACCACCGGGATCTCCACCGCCTCCTTGATGGCGCGGATGGTGTCCACCCCGATCTTGCTGTTGCACACCACGCCGTAAGCGCCCTGATGCTCCACATAGGCTGCCATGCTGGCGCTGCGGACGCCGTTGGTCAATCCGCCGCCCACGCCGCAGAACACCGGCACCTCGGAGATGCCGATGATGGCCTGGGTGATGCTGGGCTGGGGCGTAAAGGGATACACGGCGATCACCGCGTCGGCGTTGATGTTCTTGATGATGGCCACGTCCGTGGAGAAAACCAGCGACTTGATGCGGCGGCCGAACACCCGGATGCCGCTGCACTCGCTGATGCACCGGGGCACCGACAGCGTATGCTTGCGCAGGTTCCCCTCGTAAACGGGCACATATTTTCTTACCATGCTGCTGCTCCTTTCCCGAGATCATCTTCCTCTTTTTATTTTAGCATGGTTTCCGTTTTCTGTAAATAGACACTCCGCTCAATATGTCTAAAATTTAACTTCTATTCATACTTATGTTACGTTTTTGTTAAGTTGAGGTGCAATTTATGTCTGTTTCTGTCGTTTTGGGAGATATCACCCTTTCCCGCGTGGATGCCATTGTCAACGCCGCCAACTGCTCCCTGCTGGGCGGCAGCGGCGTTGACGGCGCCATCCACCGGGCCGCCGGGCCGGAGCTGCTGGCGGAGTGCCGGACGCTGGGCGGCTGCGAAACGGGACAGGCCAGGATCACCGCCGCCTATCGCCTGCCCTGCCGCTATGTGATCCACACCCCCGGCCCCATCTGGCGGGGCGGCGGACACAACGAGGCGGCGCTGCTGGGCTCCTGCTACCGCGCCTGTCTGGCGCTGGCGTGGGAGCATGGCTGCCGCAGCGTGGATTTTCCCTCCATCTCCACCGGAGTGTACGGCTATCCTCTGCCGCAGGCGGCTCACATCGCCCTGCGGGAGCTGGTAGCCTTCGACCGTACCCACGAGGGCATGACCCTGCGGATGGTATGCCATACCCCGGAGGCCCTCCACGCCTATCAGGTGGACTGGAACATGTTCTATCAGGAGACGAAGCCACATGAGGACTAAGCTGATATGAAAAGTCCGGTGCAGCGCACCGGACTTTTGCTCAAATCTTCACCAACTCGTATTCCCGTGTTCCCAGACCCAGCTTCTCGCCGTGCGCCAGACAGCTGCGCCAATCCGTGTCGGGATGGATGCGCTGGAAATGGTCGTGGGCGTGCGCATGATCCTCCGGGCAGTCTGCCGCGCTGCCCCGCAGGGGCGTCTGGGCGTTCACCGCGTCGATACAGGCCATGTCCAGCGCCACGGGATCGAAGGAGGCGAACATGCCCACGTTGGGCACGATGGCCATGTCGTTCTCGCTGTGGCAATCGCAGTTGGGGGACACGTCGATGACCAGAGAGATGTGGAAGCAGGGACGGCCATCCACCACCGCCTTGGTGTACTCGGCGATCTTACGGTTCAGGTTGCTGGTGGACTCATCCCAGTTGATCTGCACCGCATTCTTGGGACAGACGGCGATGCAGCGGCCGCAGCCCACGCACTTGTCATGGTCGATGGTCGCCTTTTTGTCGGTGATGACGGGCGCGCCGTGGGCGCAGATCTTGCGGCACTGGCCGCAGCCCACGCACAGCTTCTGCTCCACATGGGGCTTACCGGCATTGTGCTGCTCCATCTTACCGGCGCGGCTGCCGCAGCCCATGCCGATGTTCTTCAGGCAGCCGCCGTAGCCCGCCGTCTCGTGGCCCTTGAAGTGGGTCAGGGAGATGAACACATCCGCGTCCATAACAGCCCGGCCGATCTTGGCGTTCTTCACATATTCGCCGCCAACAACAGGCACCTCCACCTCGTCGTTGCCCTTCAGGCCGTCGGCAATGATGATCTGACAGCCGGTGGTCATATAGTTGAAGCCGTTGACCATGGCGCTGTCCATGTGATCCAGCGCGTTCTTCCGGCCGCCCACATACAGGGTGTTGCAGTCGGTCAGGAAGGGCTTGCCGCCCCGCTCCTTCACAAAGTCCGCCACGGTCTTGGCCCAGTTGGGCCGCAGATAGGCCAGATTGCCCGGCTCACCGAAATGCAGCTTGATGGCCACAAACTTCTCGTTGAAATCGATCTCACCCATCCCCGCCGTTTTCATCAGGCGCGTCAGCTTTTGCTGCAAATTTTCATGATAATCGGCACGCAGATCGGCAAAATAAACCTTAGAAGCCATAATTTTGTTGTCCTTTCTCCGTTTTTTCAGAGGTCGTTCTGATCATGTCGATATAGTCTATCATATTTTACCCCGTTGTGCTATACTATATTTCAACAAATTTTTGAGAGGAGGCCCTGCCCATGCGTATTCTGACGCTGCCCATCACCCCGGAGCTGTCCGGCCAGACGGTCAGGCACCTGCTGCGTCAGGAGCTGGGCCTGTCCTCCTCCCTGCTGAAATCCCTCAAATGGCGTGAGAACGCCATTCTGCTGAACGGCCGCCCCGTCACCGTCCGGGCCGTGGCCCATGAGGGTGACGTGCTGACGGCGGATGTGTCCGACCCGCCTGCGGAGAACCCCGTCGTCCCCGTGGACTATCCGCTGGACATTCTGTGGGAGGACGAGGATCTGCTGATCCTCAACAAGCCCGCCGGGATCACCGTCCACTCGGCGGCGCTGACGGAGGAGACCGTCACTGTGGCGGGCGCGGTGGCCCACTATCTGGGCTGTGATACCTTCCATCCGGTGAACCGGCTGGACCGGGGCGTCACCGGCGTGATGGTGGTGGCCAAGAATGGCTATATGCACCAGCGGTGCATGGCCATCCTCCACACCGACGACTTCCGCCGGGAGTATCGGGGCATCTGCGACGGCATCCCCCAGCCGCCAGCCGGAACCGTCGACCTGCCCATCAGCCGTCAGCCGGGGTCGCTGCTCAAGCGCAGCATCGACCCGGAGGGACTGCCCTCCCAAACGGAGTACGAGGTCTTGTCGGTGTCCCATGGCCGCGCCCTGCTGCGGCTGCGGCCCATCACCGGCCGCACCCACCAGCTGCGGCTCCACATGGCGGCCATCGGCCATCCCCTTACCGGCGACTGGCTCTACGGCGCGGAGGACAAGGCCCTCATCGCCCGCCCGGCCCTGCACAGCTATCACCTGCGGATGCTGCACCCGGTCACCGGCGCGGTCATCGACGTCACCGCCCCTCTGCCGGAGGATATACAGCGACTGTTGAAGGAGGAACGTCTATGAATTTTCGCCTGTTAACCGCAAAGGAATACCCCCGCTGGTATCACGACCAGCTATCCGAGGCTTTTGTCCCGCAGGAACGCAAGCCTCTGCCCGATATTCTCCGTCTGCTGGAGGAAGGACGTTACGAGGTATGGGGACTGTTTGACGAAGATGAGCTGCTGAGTTACGCCGCCCTGTGGAAAAATGCGACAATACCACTGGTACTGCTGGACTATCTGGGAACCACACGCGCTCGTCGTAATGAAGGGCTGGGCAGTGATATGCTTTTGCGGCTGGAGCAGCAGGGACGGCCTCTGGTAGCGGAGGCGGAGTTTCCTGTGCCAGGAGGCAGTGACGCGGAAAACGCACTGCGTCTGCGGCGTATCCAGTTTTATATTCGCAATGGGTTCACTCCCGCCTATATCATGTCCACCTGCGGCATGGTCTGGCAGGCGCTGCTGTGTGGCACTGTCGAACCGTTGGAAAATATCATGGCGCAGCACAAGACGCTGTACGGCGACGTGCGGACAGACGTGGTCATTCCCCTACCCGAGGGGCAAACTCCTCAGCCTCCCTACTGGATGATCTAATAAAGCAACGACCGGCTCACGCCGGTCGTTGCTGTCACAGATCCACTTTTTCATACCGCTGGGCCGACGCCCGGAATGTGAGCACCGTGCAGACCGCGTAGAGAATAATGCTGCCGATCAGCACCGGCAGCAGCCGCAGCTGCGTGGCGCCGTCCAGATCGTCCAGCCAGCCCAGCCCCGGGAAATGGGGCAGCGCCTCGCACACGATCATCAGCAGCGTCACGGGGATCAGCGCCTTGACGAAGGCCACGCCTACCTTATAGCCGCTGCGGTAGAAGTCGGTCAGGAACACCGCGTTGAACACCGCGTACATCAGGAAGCCCACCGCGAACAGCGCCAGATTGGGGTCCATGCCCACCAGATTGTCCTTCCCCGGCTGCAAGCGCACCGCCAGCAGCGCGCAGGGCACCAGCACCGCCAGCGACAGCAGCTCCACCAGCGCCGTCAGCACACAGCCCGCCTTCACCGTGTCCCGCTTGGGTACCGGCAGGATGGCGGAATAGTAGATGTCCTTCTGCTCCCGGATGTTCAGGAACGTGAAGAACAGCCCCAGCATCACATAGAAAAAGATGATGGTATAGGGATAGTTAGGGATCAGCACCATGATGCCGAACAGGCAGAACACCGGCGTCATGGGGTGGCACACCAGCCGCAGCTGCTTATATAATAGCGCTTTCATCCAGTCCCCTCCTCTCCACGGAAACGATGATATCCTCCAGCGTGGCGCCCCGGTCGGCGTAGGCCGCCATAAACTCCGCCACGGTGGAGCTGTGGAAAATTTCGCCATCCTTGATAAAGGTGATATGGCTGGCGCACTTCTCCAGATCGGACGTAATGTGGGTGGAGAACAGGATGCTCCGCTGGCCGTCCGCCACGATGGCCCGGAACAGCTCCACCAACTCGTCACGGGACACGGGGTCAAGGCCGCTGGTGGGTTCGTCCAGGATCAGCAGCCTGGCGTTATGGCTCAGCGCCAGCGCCAGCAGATACTTCACCTTCATACCGCTGGACAGCTGATCCACCCGCTTCGTCTCGTCGATGCGGAACAGCTCCAGATAGTGCCGGTACTTCGTCTCGTCCCAGTTGCTGTAAAACCGCCGGGTCACGTCGGTAATGGTACCGACCTTCTTCTTGGGATAGAAGTCGATGCCGCCCAGCACCACACCGATCTGCTCCTTGAATTCCCGCTCATGCTGCCGCACATCCTGACCGAAAAAGCGGACGTCGCCGCCGTCAGGATGTACCAACCCCAAGATAGATTTCAGCGTGGTGGATTTGCCCGCGCCGTTGCGGCCGATAAAGCCCACCACCGCGCCCTGCGGCACGTCGAAGGACACATCCTTCAGCGTAAAGGCGGGATAGGTCTTGCAAAGGCCCCGTACCTCCAATGCGTTCATTCCTCGTCCTCCCCGTCCTCAGGTATGCCGTCAAAGACCTGCTTCAGCATGGGGTGCAGCTTCTCCGGCGTCTGCAAAGCGATGCCCCGCTTCTTGTCCGCCAGCAGCACCAGCATACCCCCCGGCTCGATGCCGAACATCTCGCGGGCCTCCTTGGGGATCACGATCTGTCCCTTGGGCCCCACCCGCACCGAGCTCATATAGTGCCGGTCATCCCGCCTTGTGCTTTTCATGGTATCACTCCGTTTCAAAAGTATAACTTTTCTTACTTCTTGCACATTGTAGCACGATGGCCCGGCGCTGTCAAGGAAAAAAGCAAGGCTCCCTTGCGGGAGCCTTACCGTAAATATTCAGTTCCGGGAGCACTTCTCCGCGTCGATGGCCAGCACCACCATCAGGGCATACAGGGCGTCCCGCTCATCCGCCACATCGATCACATAGGTG
>ERZ808267.560-NODE-560-length-10764-cov-2.844990_pt1 | contig 10764 bp, 9 predicted proteins | sample MGYA00521241_ERZ808267 | MGnify/ENA primary metagenome ERZ808267 (study PRJEB31516, sample SAMN03275592) | gut metagenome | biome: mammalia-associated habitat; material: feces | host: Papio cynocephalus | place: Kenya | collected 2012-07-19 ... | reverse complement strand
GCACAAAGCGACCAAATCTGTCATTGTCAAATCTTCTTTCATATCCAATTATCTCCTAAAATTATGGGGATATTATACCCTATTTTACGGCATATTGCAAGTAGTTTGACTGAAATGTTGACTATGCGGGTAAAATAAAAGAGAGGAACGGGCTTTTTGTTTTGGCAGCGTAGATAGACTGGTTTACTTTTTTGGGTAAAGAATTTTTCTCCTCTTGTCTTCCTGTCCACTGCTTCGTAGCCCCTAGTGGAGAGAATTTGCGTCAAATTATTGACAGTAAAAACTGTTTATGGTAAACTATGTGCATTAATTTTATTATTTGTGAGGTTATTATGGAATTAGAGAGAACTTATATAATGCTCAAGCCAGACGCTGTCCGTAGAGGGTTGATTGGCGAAATTATTGGGCGTATTGAGAAAAAGGGGTTCAAAATCGTTGATTTGAAGATGTTTACATTGACAAAGGAGTTGTGTGCGGAGCATTACGCTCACATTACTGACCGTCCTTTTTACCCTGAGGTTGAGGAATATATGACCAGTGGCCCTGTTGTAGGTATGATTGTTGAGGGCGAGCATGTTATCAAAGGTATGCGTAATTTTATGGGGCCTACAAAGTATTTGGACGCACCTGCTGGGACAATTCGTGGCGACTACTCTTGCAACGACCGTGAGAACCTTATCCACGGTAGTGATGCACCAGAAACTGCGGAAATCGAAATCAAGCGTTTCTTTAAGTAATTTCTATCCTTTATTTTAATTACTGCCTACCCCTACTCGGGGTAGGTTTTTTGTTTACAATACAACATAACAGAGCCGCAGAGAAAAAGGCACAAAACACTAGACACGGTGTCAAAAATTTGGTATAATTTTTCTATAATTACTATTTAAGGAGGATACAATGCCAACACAACAATTTGAAAAGTTAAAAACAGACCGCAAAAATTCGATTGTCAAAGCGATGACGAGGCAATTTGCGACTCGTGAATATTCTGACATTTCGGTGAAAGAACTTGCTGATGAGGCAGATATTTCCCGTGGTAGTTTTTACCTATATTTTAGCGACAAAGAGGACGCTTTTTTGACCAGTGTAAAGAGTTACACCGATAGGTTGGAGCAAGATTTGCTCAATATTTATTCCTGTTCACAAGATATTCAAACTATCGTGATGCAGGTGTTTGATTACCTCACTCACCTTAGTTCATTTGAGCATTCATTTTTTGAAAAGATTAGCAACAATTTGACTTTGGGCGTACCAGACATTATTGCAGAAACCTTTGACCAATTTAGTTACAAACTCAATACTTTGCTAGTTGAGAGAGTAGAATCTATGGGGATTGATGTTACCCCGCAAATCAAAGAGGAAATTGCGATACGCAGAGAGATACTTTTTAGCATAATGATTTGCTCGCTGATTAACATTGGTATCAACCGCACGACTCTATCCGAGGAGCGTGAATCATTGCAGAAGAAAATTGACCTAGTGGTAACACTGTCGATTTTGAGATTACAAGACCACATTGGAAAAGGAGACTAATCAATGAAAATTATTCATTGTGCAGACATACATTTGGGGGCGAGTATGCGTACTCACCTCTCTATGGAGCAGTCGAACCAAAGGAAAGAAGAATTGCTCAAAACCTTTGGGGATATGGTAAACTATGCGCAAAATAACAATATTAATAGTATTTTGATTGCGGGCGACCTGCTCGACACCTCGTATGCCGATGTCAAGACTCGCAATATTCTATTAGACATTGTGAATAGCCACAATAGCATTGATTTTTACTACTTATGCGGCAACCACGATGAGGATAGTTTGCTACTAGACGGAGCAGATTTGCCAACTAACTTGCATACATTTGGGAATGACTGGACGAGTTATAACCTAAACGGAGCAATTTTGACTGGGGCGATTTTGGGCGAAAACAACAAGCAGTTGTATGATAAATTGAGCCTTGATCCGCAAGAATTTAACATTGTTATGCTGCACGGAGGCGAAACTCACGGTAACGATTATACGACCCCAGATACGGTTAATTTTGACGCATTAAAGAATAAAAATATCGATTATCTGGCTTTGGGGCATATCCACTCATACCGCACAGGCAAAATTGATGCCCGTTGCACTTATGCATATTCGGGGTGCTTGGAGGGGCGTGGCTTTGATGAGTGTGGCAAAAAGGGCTTTGTGGTACTAGATTTAGAGCCGTCTGGAATGAGTATTGAATTTGTGCCTTTTGGAAAGCGTGAGTTACACGAAGTCGAGGTCGACATTACAAATTGTCGCACAACGCAAGATTTAATGCAAATGGTGGCGGAGAAGCTCTCCCCCATTCCAGCGAAAGATTTTGTTCGGGTGATTTTTGTCGGCGAATATGACGAAGGCACGCACAAATACCTAAATATGGCGACTATGGACGCACAGAGCAAGTTCTATTATTTTACCTACAAGGACAAGACGCAGCCAAAGCTTGATTTGGAAGCGTTAGAAAAAGATGTATCGCTGGCGGGTGAATTTGTGCGTACGGTGCGAAACAGTAGTTTGCCAGTAGAGAAGCAAAACGAGGTCATTATGCTCGGGCTAAAAGCACTAAATGGCGAGGAGGTGGACTGATGAAATTGCTGCGTTGTTATGTACAGAACTACGGCAAACTGCACGAGTTTAGTTACGATTTTAACAATGGTTTGAATATCATTTTGCAGGAAAATGGCTGGGGCAAGAGTACTTTTGCTAGTTTTATCAAGTCGATGTTGTTTGGTCTGCCTAGCACCACAAAACACGACCTTGACCAAAACGAGAGGGCGAAATACACCCCTTGGCAAGGCGGCAGTTTCGGAGGCTGGCTAGAATTTACTCTCGATGGACTACCCTATCGTGTGGAGCGTACTTTCGGGGAAACAAAGTCAAAGGACAAGGTCAAATTCTACGACCTAAAAACCAACCAAGAAATTGAGGACGAAAATTTTGTAGAGAACAAGTTGGGTATCAATGCGGATACTTTTATGCGTTCGACTTTTGTGGAACAAGGCGTATTTAGTACGGCTAGCAACGAGAGTATCAAGGCTCGGCTCGGCAAACTGCTGCAAAACGACTCAAATTTTGAATTGAGTGCGGTAGACAAAAAACTGCTAGAAAAACAGACCAGTTATCGCCTACTCAAAGGCAAGGGTGGCAAGATATACAACCTCGAAATGGAACAAGTGGACGCAAGGCAGAAAATCGCCGAAGCGAGCGCCGCTGCCCAAGAAATCAAAGTTTTGTCGCAAAAAATGACGGAAATAAACACACAATCTGAAATTATTGAGCAACAAATCAAGGTTTTGCGTGAAACACAAGACAGAATAAACGAGCAAAAGGCAAAACAAGGTATGCGTGAGTACTATCAAAATTTGGTGCAAGATTATGAAAAGGCAAAGCAAAAGCACGCCGAAATTCTGCAATCTTTTGGGGCTACCCCGCCTACCAAAGATGACCTAATTAGACTAGATGAAATTCAGCGAAAATACGAGCAGTTGAGGCTCAAGTTAGAGACTTTTGAGACCAATAGCCAATCGCAAAAAATGGCTGAACTCAAAGGGTATTTTGCGGTGGGAGTGCCTACTGATGAGGAGCTAACACACGCTAGCGACCTCCTCAAACGCCTCAGGAGTATGCCAGACGAGGACGGTATCAAGGCAATCAATCAGAAGCCAAAGAGCACCAAGCCATCTGGGATAATTGCGGCGGCTTTGGGCGGAATTATACTTGTTTTGGCAGTAATTTTTGGCTTTGTACAATCTAGGCTGATTATCGGAATTGCGGGGCTTGTCGTAGGGCTAGTAGCTATCGGAGTTGGGCTATACCACATTCTCAAAAAACCAGAAAACCTAATTAATGTAGTTGGGTACTACCCTGTTGGAGAACGGAATGATTTAATTGAGCGGTTGGAAAGATTCGTAACCAAATACGGCGAAGATGCGAGCCACTTTGAGGACGCAATTTACAATATTAGGTACAAGAAGCAGCAACTGGCTGAATTACAGCAGAACGGCGAGCAAATTGCAGAGCAAAAAGACGAGTTAATCAAGGAAGTGCAAAAAAATCACGATGTTTTGACCGAGTACTATGCGACATATTTTGACAAAACTGATGATTTTACGCAGTGTTATCACGATTTGACGGGCAAATGCAGGGAGTTGGCTTTTGCGAGCAAGGATATTGAAGACAAGCAAAAGAAGATTGAGGAGTTTAGAGATAAGCAACAAATTCCTGAGGACGAGGAATCTAATGCCTCGGTCAATACGGATACCGATGTTTTGCGAAAGCAAATTGTGGAGCAAGAAAGTCGCAAAGACGAATTTGCGGAACAGCAAAACAAAATCAAGTCGCAAATCTATTCTCTATCAAGGTCGGCTGACACTTTGGAATTTTACACAAACAAAGTGGCGGAACTCGACGAGCAGTTGGCTGAAGCAAATGAGAGGTGGGAAATTATCAAGTGGTCCAGAGAAATGCTATTAGAGGCAAAGGACAATTTGACTAGCAAGTACCTTGCCCCACTCTGTGGTGCCTTTGGAGAATTTTCTGACAAACTGTTGGGCGAGAAATTTGACGGCGTATCGATTGACACCGACCTCAATGTACTGATTGAGACACAAGGGGCAAAAAAGGACACCAAATATTTTAGTCAAGGTATCCGTGATGTAATTGAATTATGTTTGCGACTGGCTCTCGTCAAGGTTCTATTTGACGGCGATATGCCGCCACTGATTTTGGACGACCCATTCTACAACCTCGATGACAAAAAGATGAAAAACGCTATGGAATTGGTACACGAGTTGAGTAGCGAAGTACAAGTAGTTTACCTTGCGTGCCACAGCAGCCGAGCATAAAGTCAAGTAAAAAACAAGAAAAAAGTGCAAAAAATGCACTTTTTTCTTGTTTATTTTGAATTTCTATCTAATTTTTAACTATTTTTAGGTTCATTTTTACGCTTTGTTTTCTTGGGCTTGGGCGTAGATTACGCTTTTGCTGACGCCACGGTCTTTCGCCACAAGTTTGAGTGCTTCCATTCGCCCTACCCCTGCGTCAATATAATGCTGGATATGCTCCTCGACAGTTAGGTCGTTTAGTCCGCTAATGGCAGCTTTGCCCTCAATCAAGATGACAAATTCGCCACGAGGGTTATCAATTTTTATTTGGTCGAGAAAACCTCGGTAATAGGTTTCGAATTTTTTGGTCAAATCGTTGGCAACGACTACTCGCCTATGCCCCAACACGCTAGCGCAATCAGCCAAATCCTTGGTCAAATCGTGGTCAGCGGAGTACAGAATGATAGTGCATTCGGCGGCGGCAAATTTGTTGAGCAGGTTCACTCTATCCGTTTTCTTATCAGGCAAGAACCCTCCAAAAACGAAATTTTGGGTATTTAGTCCGCTACCAACTAATGCGGTCGGCACAGCACTTGCTCCTGGGATTACTTCAAAGGGCAGGTTTTTGCTGACCAGTTCATCGACCAGCACAAAGCCCGGGTCGCTAATGCTCGGCATACCAGCATCGCTAATTACTGCTACCGATTTACCGCTCTCTACAAGGCTAATAATCTTGCTTGCGGCGGTTTTTTCGTTAAATTTGTGATAACTGAATGTGGGTTTGTTGATTTCGTAATGGTTTAGCAATATACTGCTGTGACGTGTGTCCTCGCAGGCGATGTAGTCAACAGAACGCAGCACTTCGAGCGCACGCAAGGTTATATCCCCGAGATTGCCTATGGGAGTGCCGACTAAGTAGACTTTACTCATCATCTTCCCCCTTCTCTTTCGCCTCCAAGACCTTGACATCGGCGAGCGGGAATTTTTGCACCCCTTCCTCCTCTGGTAGTCTAACTGCAACCATCTCACGCAAACAGTCATTGTACTCCACCACGCCATCGCCGTTAGGGGTACTTACTTTTGAGCCAATCGGCGGCATAGTAGCCAAAATCTCCTGATACTGGTTGTATTCGTATTGCAGACAACACATTAACTTACCACACAGACCGTTGATTTTGTTGGGGGTCAAGGCACTACCCTGCACTTTTGCCATTTTGATAGTAGTTTGCTTGGGTTGAGTGAGAAATCTGCGGCAACAAATCGGTTGTCCACAAACGCCACAACCACCACAAAAGCACGCTTCTTCTCGCTCGCTGATTTGGCGCATCTCTATACGCATTCTGAAACTTGTAGCCAAATCACGCACTAGCTGACGGAAATCTACTCGGTCGTTTGCTGTGTACATCACTAGCAACTTTTTGTTGTCAAAAGAGCGTAAAACTGATACGAGTTTGAGCGAAAGGTTGTATTTGTTTACAAAGTCAAGAACAGTTTTTTTGTCCTGCGGCTGAAAATCTGCGTTGCGAGTATTTTGCTCTATATCGGCGGCTGTTGCGATACGGACTAGCGAATTTGCAGGTATTTCGCTTTCACTCTGCGTACTGCGTTCTACCACAGCAAACTCCAAAATCCCGTCAATATTTAATATAACTTTGTCGCCTTTTTTTGCCTCGATACTGCTACCAACTTGGATAACATGAGAATCGTTTAGACGAGCAAAAACTAGATAGGCCATTTGTGCCTTACCTCCAAAATCATAAATAGAAATGAGTCGACTATTGTATTAAAGTTGCAATTTCGCTGGCGTTTCTCGACAAAGCCTCTGCACGCAGACACCATACCCACGATTGCGTCCACACTAAAATCACGAGCAATGGTTTGTGCTAGCGAATTAGTTACTTTTTGACCGGTCAAAAAGTTGACTGCGTCATTACAGTTTTTGAGAAAAATAGTCAGAAATTCCTCAAAATCATCGTTGAATTTGTACATTTTTGACGCATAATCCAGCATTTGACTAGAGCGGCGGAAGTTTGTGAGCAAATCTTGCACAAACTTGACCATAGTCCCAAAACCGTCCGACTGCGCATAACGGAGAGCGAGGCTACAATTCCCGCCGCTATATTCCACCACCTCTAATTGAGTTTTGGGGTCGATATTGAGTTTTTTTAATTCGTCTTCAATCTCCTCGGCACAGATTTGCGGCAAGTGCCACTTGCGACACCTCGACTTGATAGTCGGCAAAATATTGTTGTCCTCGGTTACGAGCAAGATAAAATAGGTGTCTTTGGGCGGTTCTTCAAGCGTTTTGAGCAATTTATTTTGCATACCTGCGTCAATACTATTTGCGTCATTTAGGACAAATATTTTGCGGTCAGCAGAATACGGTGCCTGAAAACACGCATCTAACAAATCGGCAATCTCGCTAGAATTTATTGTCTTGTTAGTCTTGGGATAATACTGCACATCCACGTGGTTGTGGTGCAGAATTTTGTGGCATTCGGCACACTGCATACAAGGTTTACTCTCGCCCTCACACATTAGGGTTAGTGCCAAATACTCGGCAAAATTCGTGAGAGCGTACTTGTCCGCAGAAATTAGCATTATACTCTGCGCAATAGTCCTATTGACTGCATCACGATAGACTGCGCTGGATTGAAAATCTAGTAGACTTTTTTTCAATTATTTTTCCTTCTTCAATTTTTGGTTATATTTTTTCTCAAAGGCAGCGGTGATTTGGTCAAAAACCTGCTTGATTGGCTGGCTAGCATCGACTACCAAGAACCTGTGTTTATTTTCTTTTGCGATTATGTCAAAGCCCTTGCGTATTCTCTCGTGAAAGTCGTACCCACTACGCTCGATAGCGTCCTTTTGGTCAACTCCGCCTTTGCGAGAAAACGCCTCCTCTTGGGACACTCGCAGATAGATAGTCAAGTCGGGCACAAGACCTTGGGCAGCGATAGCATTCATCGCCTCAACCTCCTTGCGGTTTAGCCCACGACCGAAGCTCTGGTAAACAGTAGTCGAGTCGTAGAACCTATCCATTAGAACGATTTTGCCCTCTTGGAGTGCTGGGATAATGCGTTTTGCGACTATGTCCGCCCTCGCCGACTCAAATAGCATCAATTCAGCGACTGGGCTCTTGTCTTGGTAACGGATATCCTTGGTCAAGGCACGCACTGCCTCAGAAAAGTCAGTACCTCCTGGCTCACGAGTAGCAAAAAATGACAATCCCCTCTCGTTTAGATAGTTCTTGAACAATTCGGCGTGCGTAGTTTTGCCTGCACCCTCGCCACCTTCAAAAGTAATTAGCATACCTTTCATAAATTTACTCCTATTTTTTTATTAATTTTAGCACAAAAAAAGGCATTTGTCTATAAAAATTTAGCAAAACAAAAACACCCGCAAAGCGAGTGCTTTCAATTTTATGAATACAAATCTTTGAAAGAGTCATCGTAGTAAACGATTGTCTTGCCACCCATAAGGTAGTCAAGCAAAGAAGTTTCGTAATCAGAGTAACTTTGAGTGGTTACTTTCTCGATTACCTTATCTAGCATTGTCTTGTTGTAGAGCGGATTGAGTCTGTATGAGTCGAGTTGCAACAGAATTGCCTCGGTATTTTGGCTCGTACCGTCAACATTTGTAGGCAAACCTGTATACATAATGATGTGGTATCCGTACGATGTTTCTACCCATTGAGTGGTCATATCGCCGACTTTGCCCTTACCGCTGTTGTACAGTTCACGGCTAGCGTCAGCAAATGAGGCTTGCATTGCGTCAGTAATTGATGTGTCGGTTGGAATATAGTAGCACGCCTCTGCACCGATTGTATTGTCATCTTGTGAATAAATGTGCATTAGGTTACCGAATGCTGCGATTTTATCACTAGCACTACCCAAAGTACCTACTCTCATAATTTCGTTATAAATCTCATTTAGGGATACATCTTTGCCTGTTTCTCGGTTGTAACCCATAGTTTCAGCCTTGATACTAGCGACATTTGCCTTGTAAGTTGCCTCATCAATCTCGCTGTTTTGGAGTTTGGTGAGTTCTGCCTTGATACGGTCGTTTTGGTCATCACTAAATTTAATCAAAATGTGGTTGACCTTCATATACTTGTTTGCGTCCTTCATATAGTACACATCGCCCGCACCAGTAGACACAGCAGAATCAAAAGCGCTAGGATTGTCGGCATATTTGTCTTGTTGCGCTCTGTACAATTCCCTGTACTTGTCTGCTACTTCTTTGTTTGAAATTGTGATATTTTCGTCAGTATATTTCTCTTGGAAAGCAGTGAGAACTTCGTTCTGATAATAAAGCTTGTAAATCATTTGTACATTACGCAAGAATGCGTCAGCATTGGTCTTGGTAAGGTTACGCTGACTCTCGTTACGCAACAAGTTGTTGATAAACTTTGACCAAGCCTCATCGCTGTAACTTTTCTCTGCCTTGTTGTTTGAGTCTAATACCTTACTGTCAGTCCAGTGCCAGTAGTTTTCTCTAAATCTCTCGTATGCCAATTCAGCCAATTCGGAGAAAGACTTTCCCTCAGCCTCATCGTCTGTGTATAGAGCGATTGACTTGCTAGCGGTAGGAGTGTCCTCCTTTACCTTTTTGAGTGAATACTTGCCAGTTGTAAAATCCTGAACCAAAGTATACTGCTTGTCATAAGAGGCATCCTCGTACTTGGTGTAAGTACTGCTCTCCTCCTCATCACTACTAGACGAAATGCCGTCAGCGGTGCGAAGTTCGGTTTCTAATGATTTTACAGAACTATTGACATAGTCGTATACATTTTGCCAAATCTCGTTGTACTGGTAAGTTGACAAGGCAATCTTTTCTACCCCTTGTTCCTCACGAGCAGAAACCATATCCGCCTCGTCCGATGTCAAAAAGTCAACTAGCAACTTGCGTTTTAATTCTAGGTCAATAGTGTTCCTAATGCCGTCCTCGGTTACAGTCGACTGGTTGTCAAATCTGCTATTACCGATGTAGTTATATGTGATAAGTAATTCCTCACGGTTGACTATAATTCTGCCGTTGTCATAACTAGCGACTGTTTCCGCCAAATACTTGTCCATATTGGTTGTAACAAGACTACAACCAGCGAACACAGGCACAGCCAAAACGCATAGCGCCAACCCAAAGAATTTGAAAAAACTAATTTTTTTAGCCACGATACTCTCTCCAATATAAATTTTAGCAAGCACATTTTAACACAAAAATCACACTTTGGCAATCTTTTTTAGGGAACTTTTGCGAGTAACTTATCTAAATAATCAAAAATTGTGTTCCAAATCTGCTTTGAATCCAAATTTTGGTTATTATGAGAGATTATTACCATACTGTCCTTTTTGTAAACGGTAAATTGCGAATCACCCACTAAACCAACCCTGTCTAGAAGATTTACGGCGGTGCTAGGCACATAGAGGCTAGACTTTAATTTGGTAACACTCGCACGCTCTATCCCTAGAACCTGACATTTCGCTTTGAGCGTTGCGACCTTGATTAGTCCGTCAATAGGTTTAGGCAATGAGCCGTATTGGTCCTCAATTTTTAGAGCGACATCGTGAGCATCACTGGAATTTGAAATACTTGCGATTGCACTATAAATTTCCATACGCTTGACTTGGTCTGTTTCGAAACTTTGCGGTACAAAGGCATCAATATCAACCTCGATTTTGACGGGCTTAAATTCAGGCTTAGGCTCGCCTTTTGCGGCGGCGATACTACTGTCTAGGAGTTTGCAGTACATATCATAGCCGACTTTTTCCATTTGCCCGTGTTGCTCCGCACCGAGAATATTGCCAGCACCTCGGAGTTCCAAATCACGCATAGCAATCTTGAACCCGCTACCCAAGGAGGTAAACTGCATAAGTACGGACAAACGCTCGTAGGCGGTTTGGTTGAGTTTGCC
>ERZ808267.559-NODE-559-length-10789-cov-3.194522_pt1 | contig 10789 bp, 11 predicted proteins | sample MGYA00521241_ERZ808267 | MGnify/ENA primary metagenome ERZ808267 (study PRJEB31516, sample SAMN03275592) | gut metagenome | biome: mammalia-associated habitat; material: feces | host: Papio cynocephalus | place: Kenya | collected 2012-07-19 ... | reverse complement strand
CTGCAATGCCGTTTAATGCGAACAAAATAGGTCGAGCCGCCAATAATCCAAGACTGTTTCAGTATCTCTAATAAAACAAATTAGTCTTATGTGAAATTTGTAATATTAGAGACCCTGAAATAAATTCAGGGTGACAGGTATGCTTTTTAAATCAGCATTGATAGATTCTGAATAGCAAGAAAATTATGTGTTCGCAAAGCTCACACAAATTTTCTAAGTTTTCAGAATGACACGATAAAAGTCATGTCATTACTTTAATTTTATCAAAGTGTTCATTAAAAAAGAGCCTTTATTCAAAGGCTCTTTTTTGTTGATTATTTAACAACGATATTAACCAATTTCTTAGGTACAACAATCGTTTTAACTATCGTCTTGCCATCTGTCAGGGCTTTGATTTTCGGACTTTCAAGAGCAACTTTTTTCATTTCCTCTTGTTCTAATCCTTCATCAACTTCAATTCTGTCTTTAACTTTGCCGTTTACTTGGACAACCAAAGTTATTGAACTTGATTTGGCAAGATTTTCATCCCACTTGCACCAAGGCTCATCGTGGATTGAAGTCTTTCCTCCCAAATCGTGCCAAGCTTCTTCTGTCAAGTGAACAGCTACAGGAGACATAAGTTTTAAAAGTGATACAATTGCAAAACTCAAAACTTGTTTGTCTTCGTCAGTCAAGTCAGATTTCTTAGCTTGCCAATCATAGATTGCATTAGTAAGTTCTCTGTATTTAGAAATTACCGTGTTGAATTGGAAATCGTTTGAAATATCATTTGTGATACCTTTGATTGCAATGTGAACGGTTCTTACTAAATCATCGTTTTCCTTAGCCAATGGGAATTTCAAGTCATAATCAAGTTTGATATTATCTTGATTTGTTGAAACCAATCTCCAAACTCTGTTTAAGAATTTGTAGCAACCTTCAACACCTGCATCTGACCAGTCAAAGTCTCTAGCCGGTGGTGAATCTGAAAGGATGAACAACCTTGCTGTATCTGCTCCGTAGTTTTCAAATATTTCATCAGGGTCAACAGTGTTGCCCTTAGATTTTGACATTTTTGAACCGTCTTTCAATACCATACCTTGAGTCAACAAGTTTTTAAACGGTTCATCAAAATCAAGCAAACCACAATCTCTCAATGCTTTTGTGAAGAATCGAGAATACAACAAGTGCAAAATTGCGTGCTCAATACCGCCAACATATTGGTCAACAGGTAGCCAGTGATTTACTTTGTCTCTATCAAAACATTTTTCAGAATTTCTTGCATCTGAATATCTCAAATAATACCAGCTTGAACATACAAATGTATCCATTGTATCTGTCTCACGAACTGCGTGTCCGCCACAAACAGGACAAACTGTATCTTTGAAAGTTTTAGATGTTGTAATTGGGGATTTGCCAACTACAGAGAAATCAACATCTTTTGGCAATAATACCGGCAACTGGTCTTCCGGTACAGGTTGAATACCGCATTTATCGCAGTATACAACAGGGATTGGAGCACCCCAATATCTTTGACGAGAAATTAACCAGTCACGTAGTCTGTATTGAGTTTTAAATTCACCAAAACCTTTGTCTACAGCCCATTTAGTGATAGCTTTTTTAGCCTCGTTGTTTTTCATTCCGTCAAATCCGCCTGAATTTACCAAAACGCCTGAGTCTGTATAAGCCTCTGTTAAAGGTTCTTTCATGTCTTTGCCTGAAATTACAACCTTCATTGGAAGATTATATTTTTTAGCAAAGGCAAAGTCTCTTGTATCGTGTGTCGGAACTGCCATTACTGCACCTGTTCCGTATTCAACAAGAGCATAATCTGCTGTCCATAATGGGAAGATTTCTCCATTGAATGGATTTTTGCAGTGAGTTCCTAATGGAACACCTGTTTTTACTCTGTCTGTTGAAAGTCTTTCGATTTCAGACATTTTGCGAGCGTTTGCTCTATAATCTTCAACTGCTTGTTTGTTTTCAGGCGTTGTAAGTTTTTCAATATCTTTGTATTCAGGTGCGACAACCAAATAAGTGATACCAAATACTGTGTCAGGTCTTGTTGTATAAACAGGAACTTCCATTTTTTCACCGTTTGGAGCATCAATTACAGGAAATTTAAAAATAGCACCTTTAGATTTCCCAATCCAGTTTGCTTGCATTGTTTTTACATTGTCGCCCCAGCCAGGGAGTTTGTCCAAATCTTCAAGCAACACGTCAGCGTATTCTGTAATTTTGATGAACCATTGAGACAAATATTTTTTCTCAACAGTGCTGTCACATCTCCAGCATTTGCCATCAATTACTTGCTCGTTTGCCAAAACTGTGCCACATTCGTTACACCAGTTTACGGCAGCCTCTTTTTTGTATACCAAACCTTTTTTGTACAATTGTAGGAACAACCATTGAGTCCATTTGTAGTATTCAGGTTTGCATGTTGTAACTTCCCTATCCCAATCGTAAGAAAGACCTAACATTTTTAATTGTTTTGTCATATATGCAATGTTTTCATCTGTCCATGTTTCAGGGTCAGCGTGGTGTTTCATTGCAGCATTTTCTGCAGGAAGTCCGAAACTGTCCCATCCTATCGGATGTAAAACATTGAAACCGTTTGCCTTCTTGAATCTTGCAATGACGTCAGTAATGGTGTAATTTCTAACGTGTCCCATGTGCAATTTCCCTGAAGGATACGGAAACATTGATAGAGCATAATATTTTGGTTTGTCAGAAACATCAGGAGTTTTGAACGCTTTTGTTTCTTCCCAAATATTTTGCCATTTTTTTTCTATTTCTTGTGGAAAATAACTTTCTTTCATATTCTTCTTACTCCGTTTATCCTCAAAATAAGTATAACATAAAAGGATAATTAATAAAAACAAAGTCAGTGTATACGCACTGACCTTGTTTTACTAATTTTAAAATGTTATGGAATCCTAAATTCTGTTGTTCCAAACACCGCCTTGTCTGTCAATCAAAGCATCGTAACAAGACCAAATTCTAAATACACCAGTTAAACCAAGAATAGCGTGTGTTGCGTTTTTGCTGTAGCTTTGGTCATTTACTGCTTGACCTAACCCCGGCCAAATAAGTAGAGACAATGCAGCTGCGCCAACTGACCTTCCACTAACTTTACCATTAACACCATGAGTTCCGGCAAATGCAGGCATACCCATTGCTAACATTGATAACATAATTACTGATAATACTAATTTTTTCATACTTTTTCCTTCTTCCTTTTGCTTTAATTATTTATAGGACTAAAATAACATATTGAAATGACATAGTCTTTCCTTTATATTTCGGTGGAAATTTCCCAAATGGAGCAGCTTTATACAAAGCTTTAACTGCAGAATCATCATATCTCTTTAAACCAGAGGAATCTACAATTCTATGTTCTATCACGTTGCCATTTTGGTCTAGTGTAAATGCTATGTTAATTGATTTATCTTGACTTTTTGTAGTAGCCGGTTTTCTCCAACATTTGTTAATTTGTTTTTCTACATTATTTTTAAAATATTCATGTCGTAGTTGTTCGTCGATAGTAGAATAATATTCTGTTGCTGTCGCAATACTACCAAATACTAACAATATACCAATAACCGCTAAAAACTGTTTCATAATCCCTCAAAAATCTTATTCTATATATAAAATATAATAAAATTTATCAGAGGGCAAGCATTTTAATGTTACCTAGAATCTTTAATCAAGCAAAAAAAGTCATTGGCATTCTGAAAGCTTAGAAAAATTAGGCGAATGGAATGAGGCTAATTTTTTCTAGCTATTCAGAATCTATCAATACTGATTTTGTCGGCATAGCAATGCCGACCTACGGAAATTAATTGTACCCAAAGGTCTATGTCATTCCGAATTTATTTCGGAATCTTTTCAATAATCAGTATTTATCAATAGTTATATTTGCTAAATTATTAATATGGAAAAGATTCTGAACCAAGTTCAGAATGACAATGTCCTATTTGTTAAATTAGAGACCCTGAAATTGTCTTGGATTATTGGTGGCTCGACCGGCTCAACGCAGCTCTCGCCAAGACGTGCTGGGTTCGCTACGCTCACACGGCGCACTAACCAAAATCCGCAATTCAGGGTGACAAAATTGATATATTCTGAATAGGACAAAATCTAAGCCAAGCAAGTTGGCAAGATTTTTAATCCTTTCAGAATGAGTTATTTGCTATTTTGTGTGTTTACTCATCAGCCTTTTCCTTTTCAATCGGAATTGTGATAATGTAATAATTTCCATTTGTTTCTTTTGTCAAATCTTGCAATTTCACATTGTCTCCAAACATATAATTCTGTTGAAATTCAGAAATTTGTTCATTATTTTTCGCCTTTCTGATTGAACGTCCGACAATTGTCAAAATATTGCCGTTGGCACTGACTTGAACATTGTTTTCATTGTTGTCAAATGCCCTCAAATCAATGTATATTCGGTAAAAATTATCTGTTTGTTGCATGTGAATAATGTTTCCTGATTTGCGCATCTCTTTTTTGAACATATTGTCCATTGAGCGCATTTCCTTTTTCATGGCATGTTCCATTTTGCGCGGTGCGAAATCTCTCATTATAGTTTTGAAATGCCAATCAGCAACGACATAAAACGCGCAAAATGCTCCAAGAAAAATTAATATCCCTGTGCAAATAGCTTTCATAATCGGATGGTTTGCACACATTGCACCCTCTTTTACTTTTACTATAGTTTCTTCGGTCTTTTGATTTTCTTCCATATTAGCTCCTTTCAATTTTATTTTCTATCTTTAAATACTTTTATCAATATCAAGTTGGGTAATATGATTAAGGTAGTTTTCACTTGATAAAAGATTTATGATATGTTATAATGACGGCAAGAAAGGGTTAGTTTATGGCTAAAATTTTAGTAACCATGCCTGATGAGTTTCTTAATAAGGTAGATGGTCTTGCAGATAAAGAAAGTTGTTCAAGAAGTGAATTGATTAGGGAAGCTTTGAGAAATTACATGCGCAGAGTTTCAAAACAGCAATTGCAAAATGCTTCCAAAAATGCAGAGATTTTAGAAGAAATTTTAAGCTAACAATCTTTTAGTAGTGTAGCGAATTGCTGTTAATCAGCAGAATGAATAAATATGCATATACCCAAAATTACAGGACTAAAAACACGAGTCGGAATACTTGCAACTGCAGGTACGGTTTTGTTTGCCACTGCTCCAAGTATTGCTAAGGCTCAAAAATTAGATACATTTGAAAGAACCACAAAACTAGAACAAGTTGACTCTTTGGCGTTTCCTAGTGCCAAAGGTAGTGATAGCGCGAAGTTTTTGGCAAATGCACCAAGTCCGAAAGTAACCGTGACAGGTGAAAAGAAATTGGCTACAATTGTTGTCGATTTGGCAAAAAATATTTTGTATCACTATAATGAAGAGGGCAAAGCGATATTTGCCTATCGAATTGCGAGCGGAAAAGCAGGCTGTGATACCGAAACAGGGCTTAGAGTTGTCAGTCATGTTGAGACTTTCCCTTATGATACTGCACCCAAAACGACCAAACGTCGCAAAGCACCTTGGAGTTATGGACCTAAGATTATTTGCTTGGAAAAACTTAACCCATCAACAGGTGAAAAAAGTTTGACAGGTGAATTTATCCACGGAAACAATGACCCATCAAGTATTGGCAAATACGCATCACAAGGTTGCATGCGCATGGATAACGAAATTATTGTAAAACTTTCTAAATTGGTAAAACGCGGAAACCTTGTTTTGATTAAAAGGTAGTTGGTGATTGTTTTAAAATTTTGAAAAATTCAATTGAAATTTTATTCTTTTGTTATATACTTTTGTTGTGGAAGTTTGTTCCACATGATGTAAAATAAGGAGAAATAAAAATGACAGTTAAAGTTAATGATGAATGTATCGCTTGCGGCGCTTGTGAATCAATTTGCGACGCAGTATTTTCAATTGAAGACAAAGCAGTTGTAGACGAATCTGCAGTTGCTGATAACATCGATGCAGTTAAAGAAGCTGCAGATGCTTGCCCAGTTGGCGCAATTGAAGTTGAATAATTAGAAAAACTCAATTAGAATTTTAAACCAACCAAGTCTTGATAGGCTTGGTTGGTTTTTTGTGGTTCATTTGTGTTATGCGGAATTTGTTTTAGTAGGTCTGCATTACTATGCCGACATTGTTATGTTTGTGGGGACACTTCGTTTTCCCCACACTACATTTTCTATGTCATTCCGAACTTGTTTCAGAATGACATAAGTTCCCTCGCCCCTTGAGGGAGGGCTAGGGGAGAGGGGTGTTCGGTTAGAGATTCTGAATAGCAAGAAAATTTTGTGCTCATATTTCACACAAATTTTCTAAGCTTTCAGAATGACAATGACCTATGTGTTTTCGTAGAAGAAAGTAGGGTGGGCTCACAAGCCCACCTTTAAACAAAAATCCATGTCGGCTTGGTAAAGCCGACCTACTAAGCTTTCAGCATGACAATAAAACGCCTGCCCTCCTGCCATCCTGACCTCTTGACCTCTGTTGTTACCACGGATAACTTTTATCAATATTCCAACCTGCTCGGCGAATTTTTTCGGCACAATACTCTCCATTACCTTTCTTGTTGCAACTATTATTTACGTTATCGTTGGATTTGTCATACCCTGCCGGAAAAACTCCTTTGTCTTCAACCCTTTCCAGTGCAAAAACATCACGTCCCCAGCGATTTGGCTTTGCACTTCCATTGAGGTCAACAAGGACTCTGCTTGCAGGTTTTGTAAATCCTGTACCACCTGCTACATCAAAATAAGCTGTATAAATCACATAAGTAAATCCATCCATTGTGGTGATACCGATTCTTGCGTTGCCATTTATTATATTTGAACCAGTATTTGCGCCGTTTGGCATTGTCATTGGATTTATGTTATCGTAACCGCATTGGTCATAAGTCGTACAAATTGAATTGATTTTTATAAACGGTGCCCAATATTTTTCGACATACTTTGGTGCACCAAGTGCCAATGCTTCATTTGGCGTAACATCACCTAATTCGTCAAACGACATTTTGTATGCTTGGTTAAAAACCGAAATTGCTCTTTGCAATTTTGTCACTATTTCACGTTGCTGATTTTTTGCGATTAGGTTTGGTATAGTCATTGCTGCAACAACTCCAATAACACCTAAGGTGATTAAAATCTCCGCAAGGGTGAACCCCGATTTTACCTTTGTTGTATAATTTTTAATTAAAAACATGAATATTTCTCCGAAATTTAAACTATTTATTTATAAAGTATAAACTATTTATTTTAATTAATCAATATATTTAAACTTTTTATTTATTTTGCAAATCTCAAATGTCATTCATAATTTACTAAAAAGAAGGAAAATTTATGAATGACATCAAAACACTTGTTGGGCAACGTATCAAAACCATAAGAAAAAATCGCAAATACACGCAAGAACAACTGGCTGAATTGATAGGAATTGAGCCACAGAGTTTGAGTTATATGGAAACAGGCAAATTTTCGCCATCCCCTGATACGTTGCAAAAACTTGGAGAAGTTTTGAAGGTTCAACCTTATGAGTTTTATTATTTTGAACAAATAAGTGAAAAAGAGATGGAAAACACGGTAGTTGATGTTATAAAAAGAGATAAAAAATTCCTAAAAATAGTCTATAATTTGTATAAATCAATGCAGTATGACTTAGGGAAATAATTAGGATTTAAAACAAAGGTGCGCATTAATAGCGCACCTTGTTTATAATAAATTAGAATAACCAATTTTTAACTTGTTGAGCAATCATGTCAAAGCCGACAATTTCACCCAAATTACCTTTTGAAGGTAATGATTTTGAATATATTAATACAGGAACTTTTTCTCTGGTGTGGTCTGTTCCTGCTACAGTCGGGTCACAACCGTGGTCAGCTGTCACAAATAACAAATCATCATCAGCCATTGCATCCATAATTGGTTTTAAGTAAGTATCAATCTCTTCTATGGCATTACCATAGCCTTTCGCGTCGTTTCTGTGACCGTACAACATATCAGTATCAACAAGGTTAGTAAAAATTAATTCTTTATCGTTATAATTTTTACCTTTTTCATACGCGATATCTTCAAGTGGTAATTCACGTTTTACAGCTTTTAGTGTAAGTTCCAAACCTTCTTTATTTGAACCTGTGTGGATGGCATGGGTAATTCCGTATTTTGAGAAAATATCTTCAATTTTACCAATACCGACAACTTTTCCGCCATTGTCTTTAATTTCGTTTAAAACAGTTGGCTCAACAGGTTCAATTGAGTAGTCTCTGCGGTCTTTAGAAATTCTTGTAGGTTTGCCGTCAATAATTTTATAAGGACGAGCAATAACTCTTGAAACATAATAGTTACCGTCTGTCAAAATTTTTCTTGCAATTCGACACCATTCATAAAGTGTTTCTAACGGTATCAAATCAGTGTCTACAGCGATTTGGAATACGCTATCTGCTGAGGTGTAAACGATTGGGAATTTTGTGGCATGGTGTTCATCATTTAATTCTGCAATGATAGCTGTGCCACTAGCCGGACGGTTTGCCAAAACTCCGCCGCAATTTGTTTCACTGACGAATTTGTCAATAATTTCAGGCGGAAAACCGTTTGGAAATGTTGCAAAAGGTCTATCCAAAACAATTCCGGTCATTTCCCAGTGACCTGTTGTAGTATCTTTTCCTTTTGACTTTTCAACCAAAGTTGCATAAGTTGCAATCGGATTTTCTTCTTTTTTTATACCCATAAAGTCTTGAATATTGCCTAAACCCATTTTTTCAAGGTTTGGAACATTCAAACCGTTATTAAATTCGCAAACATGCTTTAGTGTGTTACATTCAGGAATATCACCGAAATCACGGCAATCAGGCATTGCCCCTATTCCCATTGAATCAATTACCATAATAATTGCTCTTGACATAAGAAACCCCCTTTTTGCTAATATTTTAACACGAAAATTTATTGTAGCATTTGCAATTTAATAGTGTTTGTAATACATTTTACCTGTATAGTAAATTATTATGGTCAGTTTATAGAAAAGGAGGATGTTTTATATGGAAACATTTGGTATCGAAAAATTCGGCATCATTGGACCAAAGGCGGTATATCGTAACTTGAGTCCTGCACAATTGACAGAGGCAGCTTTGCGTTTGGGCGAAGGTTCTTTGAGTAACAAAGGTGCTTTTGTTGTAACAACAGGTAAGTACACAGGTCGTTCACCAAAGGACAAATTCATTGTTGATACAGATGGTATCCACAATGATATTGCTTGGGGCAAAGTAAACCGTCCAATCAGCCGTGAAAAATTCAACGCTATTAAAGGTAAAATTGCAGCATATTTGCAAAACCGTGAAGTATTCATCTTTGATGGTTATGCAGGTGCTGACAAAACATACACTCAAAAATTCAGAGTTATTAACGAATTGGCAAGCCAAAACTTGTTCATTCACCAATTGTTAATTCGTCCTACAGAAGAAGAATTGGCAAATTACGGTGAACCTGATTACACAATCCTTTGTGCTCCTGGATTCAAATGCGACCCAGAAGTAGATGGTGTAAATTCTGAAGCATGTATCGCTATTGACTACGAAGCTCACGAAATCATCATTTGCGGTTCAAGATATTCAGGCGAAATCAAAAAATCAGTATTTGCTACAATGAACTACATCATGACAAAGAAAAATGTTTTACCAATGCACTGTTCTGCTAACATGGACCCTGCAACAGGTGAAACTGCTGTATTCTTTGGTCTTTCAGGAACAGGTAAAACAACGTTATCAGCAGACCCTGCTCGTAAGTTAATTGGTGATGATGAGCACGGTTGGTCTCCTGATGGCGTATTCAACTTTGAAGGCGGATGTTATGCAAAATGTATCCACTTGTCAGAAGAAAATGAACCTGATATCTACAATGCAATTAAATTCGGTTCACTTGTAGAAAACGTAGTTATGAACCCTGAAACAAGAGAATTTGACTTTGAAGACGGTTCATTGACAGAAAATACCCGTGTCGGTTATCCAATCAACTACATCAACAACGCTCAAATCCCTTCAAAAGGCGGTATTCCAAAAGTTGTTGTATTCTTAACAGCTGATGCGTTTGGTGTATTACCTCCAATTTCAAGATTGGACAAAAACGCTGCTATGTACCACTTTGTAACAGGTTTCACATCAAAACTTGCAGGTACTGAACGTGGTGTTACAGAACCTCAACCAACATTCTCAACATTGTTTGGTGAACCATTCATGCCAATGGATGCGTCAGTTTACGCAAAAATGTTAGGTGATAAACTTGACAAATATGGTACAAAAGTTTACTTAGTAAATACAGGTTGGGCTGGCGGTTCAGCTGCATCAGGCGCAAAACGTATGAAACTTTCATACACTCGTGCTATGGTTACAGCTGCATTGAACGGTTCATTTGATAACATCGAATTTAAACACCACGATGTATTCAATGTAGACTACCCTACAACTTGCCCAGGAGTTCCTGACGAAAAACTTGATGCTCGCGGAATGTGGGAAGACAAAGCTGCTTATGATGAACAAGCTAACAAACTTGCTCAAATGTTTGCAGATAACTTTGCCGCTAAATATCCTAACATGCCAAAAGAAATCGTTGAAGCAGGACCAAAAGCAAAATAAGCTGAGGGTTTTTGGATTTAAGGAAGGCGCGCCGAAATTTTCGGCGCGCCTTTTTAATATTCCGCAGGTCGGCATTGCTATGCCGACCTGCGGAAATAAATAACTCCTTGTCATTCTGAAAGCTTAGAAAATTTGTGTGAAGAATGAGCACATAATTTTCT
>ERZ808267.557-NODE-557-length-10795-cov-2.604842_pt1 | contig 10795 bp, 11 predicted proteins | sample MGYA00521241_ERZ808267 | MGnify/ENA primary metagenome ERZ808267 (study PRJEB31516, sample SAMN03275592) | gut metagenome | biome: mammalia-associated habitat; material: feces | host: Papio cynocephalus | place: Kenya | collected 2012-07-19 ... | reverse complement strand
TCAGTTCCAAAAGATGCTGTAATTGAATGTCGTGATATGAAGACTATTTATGAAGTTCCTTTGGCATTGGAAGACCAAAATATGTGTGCAGTTGTATTGCAGATGTTAGGAATGGAAAACAGGACTCCAAATCTTGAGTCTTGGAAAAATTTAATTACAAAGATTAAAAATCCTGACAAATCCTTGAAAGTAGCAATTGCAGGTAAATATACAAAGTTATCAGATGCTTATATTTCTGTTGTGGAATCCCTAAAACACGCAGGGTATGCAGATTCTGCATCTATTGAAATTAAGTGGATAAATTCAGAAGAGTGTGTCGAATATTCAAATTGCAAAAAACTCTTAGCAGATGTTGATGCTGTGGTAGTTCCGGGAGGATTTGGCGTTCGAGGTATTGAAGGTAAACTAAATGTTATTCGTTACGCAAGAGAAAATAATTTGCCGTTCTTGGGCTTGTGCTTAGGTATGCAATGTGCGGTTATTGAATATGCAAGACATGTCGCAGGCTTAAAAGGTGCAAATTCAAAAGAATTTGATGAAAATCCGACTTATCCTGTAATTGATATTATGCTTGAACAAAAGAATGTTAAAGGCTACGGCGGTACAATGCGATTAGGTGCTTATGAATGTCATTTGAAACCTGATTCTGTTGCGGCTAAAGCGTATGGTACAGAGATTATTTCAGAACGTCACAGACACCGTTATGAAGTAAACAATGAATATATTGAACAAATTGCTAATGCAGGTTTGGTATTTTCAGGCATGTCTCCTGATGGGATGTTGGCAGAAGTTGTGGAATTGCCTAAACTTGATTGGTTTGTGGCTTGTCAGTTCCACCCTGAGTTCAAATCTCGTCCAGATAGACCGCATCCGTTGTTTAAAGGTTTAATTGATGCGGCCTTGAAACAGAAGAAGTAATGACACTCTGCTCGGTATGACATTTGTTCCATTGCCCTTGGAGAGGGTAACAAAGACCTGTGTGTTCAATTAGAGATTCCGAAACAAGTTCGGAATGACACTTAACTTAAAAAACACGTCATTACGAGGAAAGTTTACTTGCAAATGAGGTATTTGTCTTGACGGAGTGACGTGGTAATCCATAACAAGTCAGTAGGTAGGCTTTATTAAGCCGACAAATCTTAATTGTCACCCTGAACTCGTTTCAGGGTCTCTAGTCAAACAAATTAAGCATAAGATTAATATGTTAAATTTGAGATGCTGAAACAAGTTCAGCATGACTAAAATCAAATGAATAGACCCTGCAACAAGTTCAGGGTGACATAGACAAAAATGTTCAATTGTTACTTCAAAAAATTTCCCCAGTATGTTCCCTTGCCATCAGGGCTTTTGTTTTTGAGAGCAAAGTATGCACAACCGTATGCCGGTACTTTCATTGAGTAATCACACGCTTTTGCAATTTCAGTTTCACTGGTTTGATTTGCACCTAAATCTGACCAAGTATTGCCCGTATATGGGACAACTGCATTATTTGCTGTGAAAACAAAAACAAATCTGTCATACCCTAGTCGATTGGGCTTATCAATTCCGTTTATATCAACACAAATTTTAGGTCCGAAATCAGGAGCATTATACTGCGTGCGAGTAGATGTGTCATCTAAAGCATACAATCGCCCAACCATATCAAGTGCTACAGGGGTTTGGTCACAAGGATATTGTGTTATTGGTTCGCCATTCAAATTCAATTGTGATATCTTTTTGCTTGTGTCAAAGTTTATCCAACGTCCTCCCACGGGTATGGTATAACTTTTATAGTAACTCATGAATTTTTCTAAAACCCTTGAACTACTAGCATTTGTTCCGTTTCCACCATACAAGATAACATCCGCATCATGTACAGATGCCTCTTCTTGAGCATAAAATGTTCTTGCTGCAATATTTAATTCAGCATAAGTTTTTTTGAATTGGCTTTCCAATTTTTTATTTTTCAAATGAGTCATTAAATTTGGAATCGTTATTGCTGCAATTACCCCAATTATGCCAAGAGTTATTAAAACCTCTGCCAAGGTAAAGCCCAAATCCTTTTTGCAAAGTGACAAATTTGTATGCAAACCTTTTCTATTCATCTCTTTTTCTCCCATATCCCTAAATTTTTCCTACATAATAATGTGTGATATGTACACAATATCACGTGTATTATAATATGTCAATTATCTATAATAATAAAGATAATGACTATAAAAATAGATGAAATTGACAAAAAAGTAGGAATGAATATCCGTGTAGCGAGAATCAAGCGCGGAATTTCACAAGAAGGACTTGCTGATATGGCAGGTTTGGCGCGTTCGACAATGGGAATTGTTGAGCGAGGGGAGCAATCTCCGTCATTACAAACAATTACCAAAGTTGCCAATGCATTAGATATGGATTTGCATAAGTTGTTTATTTTTGAGGATTAAGAATTTAGGAGTGTTGGCGAGTATAGGTTTGGCGGTTTAGTAAAGCCGCCCTGCGGACTAACTGGACAAACCCTCACCCTAACCCTCTCCATAGGAGAGGGAACGAGAATGTCACCCTGAATTTATTTCAGGGGCTCTTGTCAAACATTAAGTATAAGATTAATATGTTAAAATTAGAGATTCAGAAATGATTTCAGAATGACAATTTTTGCCCCCTTTCAACTTCATACTTGACCTTGGACTATGTTAATAATATTATTGGCTTATTCGTTAGTTTATGGGGGGATACTTAATGGCAGATAGTTTTGAAATGAAAAAATTTACGACTGCGAATTTTTTAAACTTTGCTCTCGGATTTTTGGGTTTACAATTTGCTTGGCAAATGAGAATTATTTTGTCGGCACCAGTTACCGAAAATTTAGGCGCTGACCCATTTATTTATGGTTTGATTTGGTTAGCGGGACCTTTTACAGGGATGGTTGTACAACCTATTATTGGAGCATTATCGGATAAAACAAAATCTCGTTTTGGACGAAGAAGACCATATTTGCTTGGTGGTGCTATTATTGCATCAATTGCGTTGTGGTTATTCCCAAATTCAGGAAATATCGCAGATTGTCTTGCAAAACTTACAGGGATGAATTTGCCTGTATGGTCAGGTCTTTTGATTGCAGCTATTATGATTTGGATTATTGATGCGTGTATAAATATTGCTCAAGGTCCTTACAGAGCTTTGATTCCTGATGTCGTTCTACCTGAACAGCATGCAATGGCTAATTCTTATATCAGTTTGGCTATTGGCTTAGGCTCTGTAATTGCAGCGGCAACAGCTCCATTTTTGAAATACGTATTGCATTATCAAATGTCAATCGTTGCTCAATTTATTATGGCAGCTTTGGCGTTTTCTCTTGCGATGATTTGGACTTGTATGACAATCAGAGAAAAAAGCACTTTGAATGATGCTGATGTTGTTGAAGAGAAAAAAGATGAAGTAGGTTTTTGGCAATCTATGAAAGAATTTTTCTCTCTTTCTCCTGAAGTTGCAAAAATTTGTACAATGCAGTTTTTCACTTGGATTGGTACAATGTGTTTGTTGATTTTCTTCACAAATTTTGCTATTCACACTGTTTACGGTGTACCGGATTTGACAAAATTGGCAACAGATGTTCAGCAAACTTATTTAGCTGCTCAAACATCTGCAACAAATTACTCTTCAATTTGTTTTGCAATTTTCAATTTAATCTGTTTTGTAATTGCAGTACCGATTGGTTTTTTTGCAGGAAAATTCGGTAATAAAAAAGTACATATTATTTCATTGTTATCAATGGCTTTGGCTTACGTGATTATGGGCTTGTTCCCAACTTCAAAAATTGTTGTAGCCGCTTGTATGGCGTTATCAGGTATTGGTTGGGCAAGTGTTTGTGCTTTGCCTTTTGCAATGTTGTCTAAATACATCAAACCGGGGACAGAAGGCTCTGTAATGGGTATTTTTAATATCTTTATCGCAGGTCCTCAAGTATTTGTATGTACATTGGTTGCGTGGATTATCAATAATTCAATTATTCAAAATGGCGATTTTCTAAACTACCATTATGAATACTCATTCTTTATCGGTGCAGCTTGCTTGATTATTGCAGCATTGCTAACAAAAACAGTTAAAGAATAAAATCAAAATCAAATAATATTTAAAGGTGCACTTGTTTGTAAAATGAGCGCACTTTTTTATTCACAAATTTTTCCGCTGTCAATTTTAAAAATTTGAACATCTTTTAGAAAATCGTCTTCAAAAAGAATTGTATCAACTGATGTGATAATTGTTTGAGTGTTTGAATTGATTGATTTTAACAGATAATTCTGTCTAATATCATCAAGTTCTGCTAATACATCATCCAGTAGCAAAATCGGTTCATCCCCTGTTTTTTCGGTGATTATATCAAGTTCAGAAAGCTTTAGCGCCAAAACGATGGTTCTTTGCTGTCCTTGAGATGCGAATTTCGTTGATTCTTGGTTATTTATATAGAAAATAATATCGTCTCGATGTGGTCCGACACAAGCCTGACAACGGCGCATTTCTTCGATTTTGCGCTCTTCAAGTTCTGCTAAAAATGCTTTTTGTATATCTTCAATATTTTCGTTATCACTAAACGGGCAATCATATTTTATTGTTAAACTTTCGGTATCGCTAATTGTGCGGTGTTTTTCTGATGCGATTTTTTCAATTTCTTTTAGAAATTTTTTGCGCACATAAATGATGTTGCTGCCTGTGATAGAAAGTTGTTCGTTATAAACATCAAGTAGTGCAAAGTTTGTTTGTCCTGTTTTTGCGCAGTCTTTTAGAAAATTGTTCTTTTGAATCCTGATTTTGTCATATTTTGATAATCTGTCATCGTATGCAGGATATATTTGAGAAATCGCTCTATCAAGCCAGTTTCTTCTATCTTGCGGTGCACCTCTTAATAATAAAAGGTCAGAAGTAGAGAATAAAACTGTTTTTAAAACTGATTTAAAATCCTTGATTGTAGATTTTACTCGATTGACTTTTACTTCGCGTTTTTTTTCGGTGTTGTAAACATAGTATAAATCAATGTTTGTATTAGATTTTATAACTTCAGCCTCAATTTTGAAATACTCACTGTCAAAATTTATAAGCTCTGTGTTATTTGAGGTGCGCGGAGATTTCAACCCTGCCAAAAAATAAATACTTTCAAGGATGTTTGTTTTCCCTTGCGCATTTTTTCCGATTATTAATATTTTCGATTTGTCAAAATCAATGTTCAAATCGGTGCAATTTCGGTAATTAGTGAGCTTTAAGTGAGTTAATTTCATATAAAAATTATACTTCAAACATAGGATTTTTATTGAAATGTGGACAGACCTTGAAATTTGGTGTATAATAAGTATATCGTATGTATTAAATTTGAAGGGTTATTTGATTATGTTACCTGTTATATCAGAAGATATTGCAACTACAGCATTTAATGAAATTTTTGAAGATATGCCTGCATGGCGCAAAAAAATGATTCATTATATTAAGGACGAAAATCCTGAGATTAATACAGCAATTATTGAGGCTGCAAATAAGACAAATCTTGACCCAAAAGCTGTGGCTTTGGGAGCATATATGACTTACTTGTTGATTGAGCTTGCCTCAAAAGAAAATGATGCAATTATGAATTTTACAGAATAATGGTGGTATAAATTATGATTATTGAAGATTTAGTAGAAAAAGGCGGTTCCGACTTGCATATTTCAAACAAGTTGCCGCCGATTGCACGTATTGATGGTAAGTTGGTAAGACTTGATTATGACCCTCTTACTCCTGAAGGCGTAGAAAACTTGTTGTTCCCTATGATGTCAAATGAACAAAGAAGACACCTAGAACAAGAATGGGAATTGGACTTTTCATACGGTGTTGAAAATATCGGTCGTTTCAGGGTCAACTTCTATAAGGATAAAGGATGTTATGCAGCTGCATTCCGTACAATTGCAACAACTGCTCCTCAGCTAGAAGAACTTGGTATGCCGCCGATTGTTACTCAGATTGCTGATAAGCCGCGTGGGTTGGTCTTGGTAACAGGTCCTACAGGTTCAGGTAAATCAACAACATTGGCAGCAATGGTTGACTATATCAATAGAACAAGAGCTGAACATATTTTGACAATTGAAGACCCGGTCGAATTTGTTCACACTTCAAAAGTTTCAATTATTCACCAACGTGAGTTGGGTATGGATACAAGGTCATTTGCAAATGCTTTGAAATCAGCACTTCGTGAAGACCCAGATATTATTCTGGTAGGTGAAATGCGTGACCATGAAACTATCGCGTTAGCACTAACTGCGGCAGAAACTGGTCACTTGGTATTCGGAACACTTCACACATCTTCAGCATCACAAACTATTGACCGTATCATCGACGTATTCCCTGAAGGTCAACAACAACAAATTCGTGTACAGTTAGCTAACTCATTGGTTGCTGTATTCTCTCAAACCTTGTTGCCAAAACGTCAACCTGACGGAACAAGAAAAGGTCGTATTATGGCTCAAGAAATTATGGTAGTTACGCCTGCTGTAGCTAACCTTATTCGTGAGGCTAAGGCTGCTCAAATTTATTCAACAATTCAAACAAGTTCAGGCGCAGGTATGCAAACACTTGAGGCTGCTCTTGCTGATTTGTTCAAAAAAGGTTTGGTTACAATTGAAGATGCTTTGGCAAAATCTTCAAAACCTGCAGAGTTAAAACGTCTAATTCAAGGCTAATTACTCTACAACCGTTTTAGTTAAATACACCTGTATGCAGTACCAAAAAGGAGGGCTCTCGTATGGCATCTGTTGTAGACGCATTTAATGAAGCTTTAAGTGAAGATTTGGCTTTTGTTAAATTTGTGGTTTATGCAATCCCAGTTTACTTCGTTGCAAACTTGTTCATTGTAGGAAAGATGGCGCAGTTCACTTTCTGGGGTGGCATCTTTGGGATTCTTCTTTTGGGACTGCTGACTCAGGGTATAAATAATGTTAGACGTAACAAACGAGAAATTTTGACTCTAAATCCTATTCAACTTGGAATAGCGATTCTAAAAAGTTGTGTAGTCATGATTCCTAACTTGTTAATCTATGGATTCATCGGAAATTTGTTGGTAACAAAAGTTAGTATTCCAATTGAGGCTCCGCATGTTCCGTTGATTTTTGCAATTATTGTATGGTCAATTTTAGGTTCAATTGTTATAACTTCATATTTGTCTTTTGCTAAATATTTGAATGTTATTCAAGGCTTTAATTATAAAGTTATTGGTGAATCTTGTATTGATGTTTTGGTGAGTTTGTTATTCTTCGTTCCACAATTAGCTATTGCTAATTTGGTTTTGGTCGGACCTGTTGCTTATTTGTTTTGGTACTTCCAATTGCCGTTCACTCATTGGGGCTTTGTTGCATATTGCAGTGCAGTGTTTGTTGTGAATATTTCAATTCTTGCAAATTATTTAGCACAAGCATCTTATGAACATATCAAAGGCAGTAATGAGGAATACGATGATAATGTTCAAATCAATTTGATTACTGAATCTGCAGAACGTCAAAATGGACAATAGTGGATTTTTGTGAGATTAGAATTTTTAACAAGAAATAAATAAGGTGGGCTTAACTAGCCCACCCTATTTATATAATTCGGAACGCCTTCAAGCTCACCTAGATTTCTCTTCTGCCTTCAATTGCTTTGGCAATGGTCATTTCATCGGCGTATTCCAAATCTGCGCCAACAGGCAAACCAAATGCAATACGCGAAACTTTTATCCCAAAAGGTTTTATCAATTTGGTAAGGTAAAGGCTTGTTGCCTCGCCTTCAACAGATGGGCTTAATGCCAAAATGATTTCTTTAACTTCGTCATTTGTTAATCTGTTTAATAATTCTTTTATTCGGATGTCTTCGGCTCCAATTCCGTCGATTGGCGAAATCAATCCTTGTAAAACGTGGTAAAGACCTTTAAATTCGTTTGTTTTTTCAATCGCGATTAAATCTTTTGTTTCAGAAACAACGCAAATAACAGAGTGGTCACGCTGAGTTGAAGAACAGATTTCGCAAGGACTTTGAGCAGACAAATTGAAGCAAATTTCGCAAGTATGAGTATTGCGTTTTGCTTCAATTACTGCTTTGGCAAAATTTTCAACATTAGACATAGGCATTCTAAGTAAATGAAATGCCATACGTTGAGCAGATTCCGGTCCTACTGACGGAAATTTTTGAAACTGCTCTATAAGTGCTGCTATTGCCTTTGGATATATCATTATAGTGACAATCCCGGAATGCTGATGCCGCCTGTGATTTGTTTCATTTTTGCAGCCATTTCTTTTGATGCTTTGTCGTTAGCTTGTTTGATAGCTGCAGAAATTACGTCTTCTAACATTTCGATAGTGTCAGAATCAACTGCAGAAGGATTTTCAGGATTGATAGCTTCTGCTGAAATTTTAATTGATTTGAATTTGCCTTGACCGTCACAAGTTACTTTTACAGAGCCGCCTGCAGATTCACCTGTGATTTCTAATGCTGCAAGTTCTTTTTGTGCTGTTTCAGCTCTTTTTTGAGCGTTTTGAACTTGTTTCATAATGTTCATTAAATTCATACCCATGTGTTTTTCTCCTTAGTCTGTATAATACATTTGCTCTTACTTTTCTTATAGCAAGGTTTATTATACAATAAAAATATGGAGAAGAAAACCTATTTACAAGAATCTGTTAAAAATGGCAGGCTGATAAGGTGGACTATGATGCCTTTGAAAGTCTATATTGCTCCAATGAAATTTTACTCAAAACAAGGTCAGGATGCTAAATACAGGGCTTATGTAAAACAAGCTTTGGATGAGTGGCACAAGGTTTCAAACGGCAAAGTTTCGTTTGTAATTGTTGATTCTTTGTTACAATCAAATGTAAATATTGATTGGAAAAGGGTAGAAAGAGAGGCTTTGGGTTGTTGCTATTTTCAATATAACAGAGCAAACCAATTATATAGTGCAGAAGTCTCTATAGGTCTGACAGAGGGGCTTGTTCATGCTGATTATATGGATGAGGGAGAAGTTTATCACACGATTTTGCATGAAATAGGGCATGCTGTAGGGTTGGGGCATAGTCCGTTTAAAAAAGATATCATGTATACTCCTCACCAAAAGGGGGTAACGCATGTGGGGCAAGGAGACAGATTGTCTGTAAATTGGTTATATACTTTTCCTCAAGGTAAAACTGTTGCCGAAATTGCCTCAAAATATGGGGTAAGCGGAAATGATTTGGACGAAGTTGTTGCTAGGATTATTTCTAAACAAACAAAAACAGAGTTTGAAAAAGTTAAAGATTCCGTAAAGATTGAGCCTTCTCGAAATTTATTGGATGAATCTGAAAATATTGCGAATTTGCGTAAGTATCACATGTCGTTACAGAATATAAAGATTTCAGGAGATTTGACCGAGCAAATCAGAAAACATTATAGGGATTCTAATATCAAGAAAGATTGATTGATTGATTGATTGATTGATTGATTTATTTATTTATTTCAGCCTGTCTTCTTGACATCTTGCCTTCTGAGCTGCCTTTTTCATATTTAGAATGTAACAATCTTAACCCATTTTTGCCAAGATGGATTTTTTGTGTATAATGGGGTTGTTGATTGGGAATTTATTTTCTTATCAGTAGGGATATAAAGGTAAAATATATGACAGTTCAAGATTGGTTTGAAAAGCGTAAAGAAGCTCAAATTCAAAGAAGAGCACTTGAGGCTAGAGTAGAAATAGAAGCAAATCCGGATTTATGGACAAAATGTGTTCACTGTGATGCGCAATTATTGAAAAAAGATATTGAAGATAATCAAATGGTTTGTCCTGTATGTGATTATCACTTTAGAGTTAATGCAAGAACAAGAATTAAACAACTTTTTGACGAAGGTTCATTTGAAGAGTTGTTTACAAATATCAAACCGACTGACCCACTGGAATTTTTTGATACAGAGTCTTACAAGGACAGATTGGCTGCAGCGCAGAAAAAAACAGGGTTAGATGATGCTGTAGTTACAGGTATTGCATCAATTGAAGGACACAAAGTTGCAACCGCAGTTATGGATTTTGACTTTATGGGTGGTTCAATGGGTTCTGTTGTTGGTGAAAAAGTTACAAGAATTATGGAAAAAGCTATTGAGCAAAGACTTCCTGTATTATGTATCACATCATCAGGCGGTGCTCGTATGCAAGAAAGTGCATTGAGCTTAATGCAAATGGCAAAAACTTCTTGTGCTTGTGCAAGACTTGATGTGGCAGGTTTGTTATATATTAACTTGATTACAGACCCAACATTTGGTGGTGTAACTGCAAGTTTCGGTACTCTTGGCGACATCATTGTTGCTGAGCAAGGTGCAAGGGTAGGTTTTGCAGGACGTCGTGTTATTGAACAGACAATCAGGCAAAAGCTGCCGTCTGACTTCCAGACTGCAGAATATTTAATGAAGTATGGTCAAGTTGACGTTGTGTCTTCTCGTAAAAATTTACGTGCCACATTGTCAAATATCTTGGCTATGCACGAATAAGGAGTAAGTTATGGCAGCAATTTTGGATTTTGAAAAACCTATTATTGAAATTCAAGAAAAAATTGAGGAATTGAAAAGAATGAGTTTGGAGTCCGGCATGGATTTAGATAAAGATATAGAAAATTTGGAACAAGAGGCAGAAGATTTTAAAAAAGAATTGTTTGCAAATCTTGACCCAACACAAAAAATGCAGATTGCACGTCATCCTGAACGTCCAAACTTTATGGATTACGTTAATCACATTTGTACAGATTTTATTGAAATGCACGGTGACCGTGTAGGTACTGATGATAGAGCGATTATGGGCGGTTTGGCTAAAATT
>ERZ808267.556-NODE-556-length-10796-cov-2.832511_pt1 | contig 10796 bp, 7 predicted proteins | sample MGYA00521241_ERZ808267 | MGnify/ENA primary metagenome ERZ808267 (study PRJEB31516, sample SAMN03275592) | gut metagenome | biome: mammalia-associated habitat; material: feces | host: Papio cynocephalus | place: Kenya | collected 2012-07-19 ... | reverse complement strand
CCCCACTCCCGAGGAGAAGGAGAAGTTCAAGGCCGCGCAGAAGGCTGCCGCCGAGAAGAAGGCCGCTGCCGCCAAGGCTGCTGCCGAGGCTGAGAAGGCCGAGGCTCCCAAGGCTGAGTAAACCGGCTTGTCTGCCATGAAAACCGGAACGGGTATGCATAAAAAATGCATACCCGTTCCTTTTCGGTTCTGTCGCCGACAGAAGGAATTTCGTGACGAAAAACCGCAACATTTCCGCCCAAAACGGGTTAACATAACGGCGGTGGAAAACTATGTGGAAAATGTGCAAAACCCTATTGTCAGGCGGTTTCTGACTGGTTGCGGCAAAATTATTTTTTGCCTGCCTTTTACATTTTTGATACAAAATCAAACGCGAACCGGCGGAAAACGACCCCAAGCCCCTTGCACCTGCCGGGAAAATGCGTTACAATATATTGGGCCTGTGCCCGCATGACTGCTACAACCTTTTGGAGGTTTTTTCCATATGCCAAAGAAAAACGTATACAACGACGACAGCATCACCAGCCTGAAGGGCGCGGATCGCGTCCGAAAGCGTCCCGGCGTCATTTTCGGCTCCGACGGGCTGGAGGGCTGCGAGCATGCCGTGTTTGAGATCCTCTCCAACTCCATCGACGAGGCCCGCGAGGGCCACGGCAGTCTCATCACCGTTACCCGCTATCAGGATCGTTCCGTGCAGGTGGAGGACATGGGCCGCGGCTGCCCCGTGGACTGGAACGAGAAGGAGGGCCGCTACAACTGGGAGCTGGTGTTCTGCGAGCTGTACGCCGGCGGCAAGTACGACAACGAGAACAGCGAGAACTACGAGTTCTCGCTGGGTCTCAACGGCCTTGGCTCCTGCGCCACCCAGTATGCCTCGGCGTACATGGACGTTACCGTGTGGCGGGGCGGCAAGGAGTACACCCTCCACTTTGAGAAGGGCGAGAACATCGGCGGCCTTCAGGTGAAGGAGCTGACCACCAACAGGAAGAAAACCGGCACCCGCATCCGCTGGCTGCCGGATCTGGACGTGTTCACCGATATTGCCGTGCCGCTGGACTACTACCGGGACGCCATGAAGCGTCAGGCGGTGGTCAACGCCGGGGTCACCTTCCGCCTGCTGAACGAGACGGAGAGCGGCAAATTCGACACCGAGGAGTTTCTCTATCCCCGGGGCATTGAGGACTACATCGCCGAGCTGGCGGGGGACGACGCCCTCACCGAGCCGGTGTTCTGGGAAGCCGAGCGCCGGGGCCGCGACCGGGCCGACAAGCCGGAGTATAAGGTAAAGCTCAGCGTGGCGCTGTGCTTCTCCAACCGGGTGTCCATCGTGGAGCACTACCACAACTCCAGCTTTCTGGAGCACGGCGGCAGCCCGGAAAAGGCCACCCGTCTTGCGCTGGTCAGCGCCATCGACAAGTACCTGCGGGAGAACAACAAGTACCTGAAATCCGAGGCCAAGATCACCTATCCCGACGTGCAGGACTGCCTGATCCTGGTCAGCAACAACTTCTCCACCCAGACCAGCTACGAGAACCAGACCAAGAAGGCCATCACCAACAAGTTCGTGCAGGACGCCATGGCGGAGTTCCTCCGCAGCCGTCTGGAAATTTATTTCATCGAGAATCACGACGCCGCCGAGAAGATCGCCGCCCAGGTGCTGGTCAACAAGCGCAGCCGCGAAACGGCGGAAAAGACCCGCATCAACCAGAAGAAAAAGCTCACCGAGAAGATCGATATTGCCAACCGCGTGCAGAAGTTCGTGGACTGCCGCACCAAGGACGTGGAGCGCCGCGAGCTGTACATCGTGGAGGGCGACTCCGCGCTGGGTGCCTGCAAGCAGTCCCGTGACGCGGAGTTTCAGGGCCTGATGCCCGTCCGGGGCAAAATTCTGAACTGCCTGAAGGCCGACTATCCCCGCATTTTCAAGAGCGACGTCATCACCGATCTTATGAAGGTGCTGGGCTGCGGCGTGGAGGTCTCCGGCAAGGCCGTGAAGGATCTGAACCAGTTCGATCTGAACAATCTCCGCTGGAGCAAGGTGGTCATCTGCACCGATGGCGATGTGGACGGTTTCCAGATCCGCACCCTGATCCTGACCATGCTGTACCGTCTCTGCCCCACCCTGATCCGGGAGGGCAAGGTCTATATCGCGGAAACGCCCCTGTTCGAGATCACCTGCAAGGAGAAATCCGGCGAAAAGACGTGGTTCGCCTACTCCGAGAAGGAGAAGGCGGATATCCTCAAGGAGTTGTCCGGCAAAAAGACCAATATCCAGCGCTCCAAGGGTCTTGGCGAGAACGACCCGGAGATGATGTGGATGACCACCATGAACCCGGAGACCCGCCGTCTCATCAAGGTGCTGCCCGCCGACGCCGAGGAGACCGCCCGCGTCTTTGACCTGCTGCTGGGGGACAACCTCTCCGGCCGCAAGGAATATATCGCGGAAAACGGACATAAATACATGGACATGATCGACGTGAGCTGAGGAAAGGCAGGTGACCCGCCACGGAAGAAACGAAACGCCGCGTCAAAAAGGCCATCCTTATTATAGGCGGGACGCTTATCATTTTTGCGGCACTTACCATCTGGATCATCAGGATGCCTTCCCGTTATGATGAGAGCAATACATATATTTATGAAGGAACGTTATCCCGTGTTGACTGCGACGTTGTACGCTGGAGGTCGTTCTGGATCTATTACACGCTGTGTTTTGAAGATGGGCAGGAATTTACGATCCATCCTGTCGTTCAAGGGGATTTGCTGGATAGACCGACACGAGGTGAACTTGAGGCACTGCCTGCGGGAACGCAGGTAACAGTAATTGTTATGCGGGGGTATAAGGAAATTTGCTCATTTTGGACAGACGAGCGGGTTTTCATATCTTTGGATGACTACAACGCGCATGCGAGAAGAAACAAGCTATTCTGGTTCATACTTGATGCGTTTTGGTTTCTGACCGCCGTCCCATTGGAAGTGCTTTACTGGTTCGACGCCTTCCGCCAGCTGCGGATCAGCCGTGGCAAGCAGCGGCGCAAGGCAAAACGAAAGCAACTGCGCAGTGAGTTGAAAAACCCCCGCAAAAAAATGTAGTGCGCCGTACCTGCACGCAGTCGCTGGCAACCTTTTTGTAGGGGCCGGCGTCCCCGACGGCCCTGACGATAACCGATCATTTCCCTGCGGGCGGACAGAGTCGTCCGCCCCTACACCAAATAATTACCGCCAACAAAAGAAAGGACATTGCTCCTATGGCAAAGAAAAATCAACCGGAACGCACCGTTCACCGCAGCGCCGATCCCAATGTGATGGGTCTGCACGGCGCGGTGATCCAGCAGCCCATCACCGCCACGCTGGACGAAAACTATATGCCCTACGCCATGAGCGTCATCGTCTCACGCGCCATCCCGGAGATCGACGGCTTCAAGCCCGCGCACCGTAAGCTGCTGTACACCATGTACAAGATGGGCCTTCTCACCGGCGGCCGCACCAAGTCCGCCAACATCGTGGGCCAGACCATGCGCCTGAACCCCCACGGCGATCAGGCCATCTATGAGACCATGGTGCGCCTGGCCAAGGGCAACGAGGCCCTGCTGCACCCCTTTGTGGACAGCAAGGGCAACTTCGGCAAGGTCTACTCCCGCGACATGGCCTACGCCGCCAGCCGCTATACCGAGGCAAAGCTTGCGCCCATCTGCGCCGAGCTGTTCCGCGATCTGGACTGCGACGCCGTGGACTTTGTGGACAACTACGACAACACCATGAAGGAGCCGTCCCTGCTGCCCACCACCTTCCCCAATGTGCTGGTGTCCGCCAATCAGGGCATCGCCGTGGGCATGGCGTCCCAGATCTGCGGTTTCAATCTGGGCGAGGTGTGCGACACCACCATCGCCTATCTGAAAAACCCCGACCACGATATCCCCTCTACCCTGCTGGCTCCGGACTTCCCCACCGGCGGACAGATTTTGTGCGATCCGGACGAGCTGCGGGAGATCTACCGCACCGGCCGCGGCGGCGTAAAGGTCCGCAGCCGCTATCGCTACGACAAGAAGGAGAATCTCATCGAGGTCTACGAGATCCCCTACTCCACCTCCATCGAGGCCATTCTGGACAAGGTAGCGGAGCTGGTGAAGGCCGGCAAGGTGAAGGAGATCAACGACATGCGGGACGAGAGCGACCTCAGCGGCCTGAAGCTGGCCATCGACCTGAAGCGGGGCGTCGACCCCGATAAGCTGATGGCCAAGCTGTTCCGCCTGACCCCCTTACAGGACACTGTCAGCTGCAACTTCAACATCCTCATCGCCGGACAGCCCCGTGTGCTGGGCGTGGGCGGCATTCTGGAGGAGTGGACGGCGTGGCGCACCGAGTGCGTCAAGCGCCGGGTGTACTTCATCCTGAAGAAGAAGCAGGACAAGCTGCACCTTTTGCAGGGCCTGAAGCGCATTTTGCTGGACATCGATAAGGCCATCGCCACCATCCGGGAGACCGAGGAGGAGGCGGAGGTCATCCCCAATCTGATGATCGCCTTCGGCATCGATCAGGTGCAGGCGGAGTATGTGGCGGAGATCAAGCTGCGCAACATCAACAAGGAGTACATCCTCAAGCGCGTGGCGGAGACCGAGACGCTGGCCGACGAGATCGCCGATCTGGAGGACACCCTGGCCCGGCCCCAGCGCATCCGCCGCATCATCATCGACGAGCTGACCGACGTGCGGAAGAAGTACGCCATCCCCCGCCATACCGAGATCGTCTACGGCCACGAGCTGCCCGAGGAGCCGGAGGAGGAGCCCATCGACGACTATCCCGTCCACCTGTTCCTCAGCCGTCAGGGCTATTTTAAGAAGATCACGCCCCAGTCCCTGCGCATGTCCGGTGAGCAGAAGTACAAGGAGGGCGACGGCCCTGCCCAGTATTTCGAGGCCACCAACGCCGCCGAGCTGCTGTTCTTCACCGACCGCCAGCAGGTCTATAAGACCCGCGCCAGCGAGTTCGGCGAGACCAAGGCCTCGGCCCTGGGCGACTACCTGCCTGCCAAGCTGGGCATGGAGGACGGCGAGAACGTCATCTATCTGGCGCTGGCCGGGGATTACAGCGGCTTCATGCTGTTCTTCTTTGAAAACGGCAAGGCCGCCAAGGTGCCCCTGACCGCCTACGCCACTACCTCCAACCGCCGCCGCCTCACCGGCGCGTACAGTGACAAGGCGCCCCTGACCGCCATGCTGGCCATGAAGGAGGACGCGGAGCTGGCGCTGTACACCAATGAGCCCCGGTGCCTGCTGATGCATACGGCGTCCCTGACCCCCAAGACCACCCGCGCCACGCAGGGCGTGGCGGTCATGACCATCAAGCCCAAGTATCATCTGGAGCGTGTGGTGCCCGTGGCGGAGACGGGCATCACCAACCCGGCCCGCTACCGCACCCGTACCATCCCCGCCGCCGGCGCGCTGGTGAAGCCGGAGGACAGCGACGAGAAGCAGATCACGCTGATGTAAAATAAGCGGGGACTTTCTGGCCTTTTCGTAGGGGGCGATGCCCACGCAGTGAAACAAGTAGCCTTGGGGTGCATCGCCCCGCACGGTGGACGCAAGGGTTGCCCCTACAATGTCATTGCGAGCCAGTGCGCACACTGGCGTGGCAATCCGTTTCCCCCACGTCCCTGCGTAAAAGAAAGACGGATTCCCACACCAGTGACATCGGTCACTGGTTCGGAATGACAAAACACGGGCGCTGCGTATACCCCAACACCCCGCCGCAATCCCTTTGGCAGAAAAATCGAAGATTTTTCGCCAGGGAAATAAAGGAGGAACTGCCTATGAAACGACGCATCATTGCCCTTGCGCTGGCCCTTGCCATGGCGCTGCCGCTGAGCGGCTGCGGCATGCTGGAGCGGGGCTACAGCAGTGTGGAGCCCCACAGCTCCTCCTATTACGAAAGCGGCGCCGCCAACGTCCTGCGGGCCGAGAACAATCAGGATCTGGTCAACGACCTGCTGGTGCTGATCGGCGACTACGCTACCGAGGGCACCATCTGGCTCTACCCCGGCGAGGAATCGCTGGAGGCGGAGCAGGCCATCGAGGATGCCTGTCAGGAGGTGCAGCGGGAGACCCCCATGGGGGCCTACGCCGTGGAGTATATGACCTACACCGTCTCTGACGACAACCGGGCGTACAGCGAGATCAAGCTGACCATCGGCTACCGCCGCACGGAGGCGGAGCTGAAGAATGTCGTCCATGCCACCAGTGTTTCCGCCCTGCACGCGCTGCTGACGGCTGCTGCCGAGAACAGCGCGTCGGAGCTGGTGGTGCAGGTGGGGTATTTTGACGATCAGGCGCAGGAGGTGCGGGACATCGTGACGCAGGTGGAGCAGGAGCACACCGGCAGCACAGAGGGCGTATGGCAGGTGGAATTCTATCCTAACGAAACTTCTGCGGGTATTATTGAGATACTGATGAAAAATTGAAAATGCGGGATTGACAAACGCGGGATCATGCGATATAATCAATCTTGCGTTTGCGGGCGTAGCTCATCTGGTAGAGCGCGACCTTGCCAAGGTCGAGGTAGCGAGTTCGAGCCTCGTCGCCCGCTCCACAAAAAACAAGACCACCCATCGGGTGGTCTTGTTTTTTGTGGAGCGAATGGAATAAGGTGGCTCGAAACGAACTCCGGCCTCGCACGCCTGAAAGGTGTCGAGGCTGGGAGCAACAGTCCGGTGGACTGTTGCGTTAGTGAGAATCGAGACTCTCAAAAAACCGAACCCTCAACGGGTCGGTTTTTTGACATTTGGCGGCACGTTTTGGTGCCCGCGTGCGAGCCTGACAAAGCGGCACCCCTCACTGGGGTGCAGCTTTGCATTTATCCTCGTACCGCACGGTAGAACCGCACCAGATTTTCCGCGGTAAAGCGCAGGTTTTCCCGGCATTGCGCCTTGACCTCCTCGAAGGGGGCGGGCGCGGGGTTGATGGGAAACACACCGCTGACACCCTCCGCGTAAGCGGCGGCAATGTCCGTTTCGCTGGCCCCGACCAGCGCCGCCACCGGTATGCCCAGCGCCTTGGCCTGCCGCGCCACGCCGATGACCACCTTGCGCCGCAGGCTCTGGCTGTCCAGCCGTCCCTCGCCGGTGATGACAAGGTCGGCGTCCGCCGCCTGCCGCGCAAAGTCCGTCAGCTCCAGCACCACGTCGATCCCCATTCGCAGCGGACTGGCGAAAAACGCCGCCGCGCCTGCGCCGAAGCCGCCAGCCGCGCCGCCGCCGGACAGCGTCAGCACATCGCGGCCCAGATCGCGGCGGATCACCTCCGCCAGATGGCGCAGGCCGGCGTCCAGTCGCAGCACCATGGCAGCGTCCGCGCCCTTCTGCGGGCCGAATACCGCGCTGGCGCCCGTCGGGCCGCACAGGGGATTGTCGATATCGCACATGGTCATGAAGGGCACGCGGCGCACCGCCTCGTCCACGCCGCTCATGTCGATGCGGGCGATGTCCTTCAGTGTCCCGCCCACCGGCACAAAGGCCACGCCCGCTTCATCATAAAACCGCACGCCTGCCGCCGCTGCCGCGCCGCAGCCGCCGTCGTTGGTAGCGCTGCCGCCCAGCGCCAGCACGATCTGCCGTGCGCCGTGCCGCGCCGCATGGACGATCAGCTGGCCCACGCCGTAGGTGGTGGTCTGCTCCGGATCGCGCTTCTCGCCCACCATGGGCAGACCGGCCGCTGCGGCCATCTCCACCACGGCGGTGCCGTCCGGCAGCAGACCGTAGCAGGCGGTGACCGGCTCGCCGTAAGGCCCCGCACAGGCCACCGCGGTCCGCTGGCCGCCTACTGCGGCAAGAAAGGCGTCCACGGTGCCCTCGCCGCCGTCCGCCACCGGAATGGCGCGGATCTCCGCGTCCGGCTCCTGCGCGCGCAGCGCTTCCGCCACGATCCCGCAGATCTCCACCGAGGACATGGTGCCCTTGAAGGAGTCCGGGATCAAGATGTATTTGCTCATAGGCCCTCCCCTTCCTGTATCACGCTGCCGCCGCTGCACAGCAGCTCCAGCAGCAGATCGCCTACCGTTACCGCGTCCTCCACCGTCAGGTAGTGGGCGGCGCACTCGTCCGGAAACAGCCGTCCCGAGGCGGGAAACTCCTCATCTGCCAGCCATAGCCGCAGCCACAGAGGATACCGGGGCAGAAAGCGGAAGCAGGCGCACACGTCGGCGTTGCTGTCCAGCAGCTCCCCGCCCAGCGCCAGACACCGCCGCCGCAGCTCCTCCACAGGCAGCAGGCCCAGCCGCTGACGGATCACCGATTCCACCCGCCGGTCGAAGCCGCCGCCCCGCACCATGCCGTCGGGGTATTGGGCAAAGGCCATCATCCGGCCCGAAAGAGCCGTGCCGTCCGCCAGATCCAGATAGTGCAGCAGCGGCAGCGTGTGCCACATGTCCAGCGCCGGAGATACCTGAAGATCCGGATAGCTGACCGTCACGGTCTGGCCCAGACTGGTCATGGTGAACCGCCGCCCGTCGAAGGTCACGGCGGCCCGCCGTGCGATGTCCGCCGGGTCGTGGCGGGCAAGGCGCTCCCTTGCCACGGCCAGCATGCTGTCGTATTGCCGGTTGCCGGTCAACACAGGGCGTCCCTCCTTTTCTGCCATTATACGGCCTGCCGCCGCCGCTGACAAGCGGTTTTCGTCTGTGAACGGGACATTTTAACGGCGTTTCCCGCAAAAAAATTCTCTTTTCCGGCAAAAGACGGGATTGCGCGAAGAAGCGTGGTAGGGTATACTGAACGAAAAGAACGGAAAGGGGGCGGGGCCATGGGGCCGGTGACAACGCTGCCGTTGGAGAAGGCGGCGCAGATCGACCTGCGTCAGGCGGCCCGGTACTTCGGCGAACCGGGCGAGCCGGACGCTGCCACGCTGGCCCTGCTGGAGCGCGTGGCGCCGTCGGTGCTGTCGGCGGCCATGCCCCGTGCCGTGTGGCGGCGCTGCGGCGTGGCCGAATTGGCCGCCGCCGGATTCCTGCGGGGGCAGGACGTACCGGCCCATCTTGCCGACTGTGACGAGGCGCTGCTGCTGGCGGTGACGCTGGGCGCGGGCGTGGACCGGCAGATCCGCCTGTCCGGCATCGGTGATATCGCCGCCGGTGTGGCGGCGGACGCGCTGGCCTCGGCGCTGGCGGAGCAGTCCGCCGATCAGGCGGAGGAACTGCTGCGGCAGAGGGTCACCGCTGAAGGGCGGTATCTCACCTGCCGCTACTCCCCCGGCTACGGCGACTGGCCCGTTACGGTGCAGCCGCAGGCGGCGGAGCTGCTGGACGCCGGACGGCAGATCGGATTATACGTTACGGATACCGCCCTGATGACGCCGCGCAAAAGCGTAACGGCGCTGCTGGGCGTCAGCCACCGCCCGGTGACGGGCCGTCTGGCAGGGTGCGGACACTGTGCCCTGCGGGACAGATGTGAGTATCGAAAGCGAGGGAAGACCTGTGCAAGTCAATGAATTGTGGAACCAGCCACATACCATCCTGCTGGACGGCGGCATGGGCACCATGCTGCAGGCGGCGGGCCTTCAGCTGGGCGCGCGGCCTGAGGAGCTGAACATCACCGATCCGGAGCAGATCCAGCGGATCCACAGCATGTATGCCGCTGCCGGAAGCCGGATCATCAACACCAACACCTTCGGCGCGTCGCCCCGCAAGCTGGCCAAAAGCGCCTATACGCTGGAGGAGGTCGTGGCGGCGGGTGTGGCCTGCTGCAAGCGGGCCTGCCAGCCCTTCGGGGCGCTGACGGCGCTGGACATTGGCCCGCTGGGCGAGCTGCTGGAGCCCATCGGCACTCTGCCCTTTGAAAGCGCCGTGGCGGATTTCGCCCGCATCGTCCGGGCGGGCGCGGCGGCCGGAGCCGATCTGGTGGTGGTGGAGACCTTCACCGATCTGTACGAGCTGAAGGCCGCCCTGCTGGCGGTGAAGGAGAACTGTGACCTCCCCGTACTGGCCAGCATGAGCTTCGAGGCCGATGGCCGCACCTTCACCGGCTGCACGGTGGAGAGCTTTGCCGCCACGGCCCGTGGCCTTGGCGCGGACGCGCTGGGCATCAACTGTTCTCTTGGCCCCAAGGAGATATTGCCCATGGCCCGTCGTCTGGCGGCGGCTCTGCCGGGGGATTTTCCGGTGTTCGTCAAGCCCAACGCGGGCCTGCCCCGTGCCGACGGCAGCGGTTACGACATCACGCCGGAGCTGTTCGCCCAGCAGATGGAGCCTTACCGGGAGCTGGGCCTGTTCGCCGCCGGCGGCTGCTGCGGCACCACGCCGGATTTCATCCGGCTGCTGGGCGGCGTGTTCCGGGACTGCGTGCCGGGCCGTGAGGCCCATCCCATGCCGTCGCTGCTGTGCTCTCCCGTGTCCTGCGTGACGGTGGACGCCGTGCGGGTGGTGGGCGAGCGCATCAACCCCACCGGCAAAAAGAGGTTCCAGCAGGCGCTGGCCCAGGGGGATATGGACTACATTTTACAGCAGGCGGTGGCCCAGTCGGAGCAGGGCGCGGAGCTGCTGGATGTGAACGTGGGCGCGCCGGGCGTGGACGAGCCTGCCTTGATGGAGCAGGCGGTGAAAACGCTGCAAAGCGTCATCAGCCAGCCGCTGGTGCTGGATTCCACCAACGTGGCGGCGCTGGAGCGGGGCCTGCGGGCCTATAACGGAAAGCCCCTGCTGAACTCCGTCAATGGTGCGCCGTCAGTGCTGGAGCATGTGCTGCCCCTGTGCAAAAAGTACGGCGCGGCGGTGATCGGCCTGACGGTGGACGGCGCGGGCATCCCCGCCAGAGC
>ERZ808267.555-NODE-555-length-10802-cov-2.692007_pt1 | contig 10802 bp, 14 predicted proteins | sample MGYA00521241_ERZ808267 | MGnify/ENA primary metagenome ERZ808267 (study PRJEB31516, sample SAMN03275592) | gut metagenome | biome: mammalia-associated habitat; material: feces | host: Papio cynocephalus | place: Kenya | collected 2012-07-19 ... | reverse complement strand
CGATTCGTGTGGAATTGGATAACCTTACGGCAAAAGATTTCTATAACATTTTGACACAGCCCAAAAATGCTATCACAATGCAGCAAGCGGAGCTTCTCAAAGTTGATAATATTGATTTGCAGTTTGAAAAGGACGCTTTGCAAGAGATTGCGAGAATTGCTGAATTGGAGAATGAAAATCAAGAAAATATTGGTGCTAGGCGTCTGCACACGATTATGGAGTCTTTGCTAGATGAAATTAGTTTTGAGGCAGATGGTAATTATCCGATGAGCAAGGTTGTAATTACCAAGGAGCTCGTCCAAAAAGTCTTGGCATCGTCAGTAAAACAGTATGATATTACAAAATACATTATGTAAAAAGGAGGGAGTAAATTGAGCAAAGATATGACTCCTGTTAGAGGCACAAAGGACTATTTGCCAAAGGAAATGGCTATGCGTGAGGAAGTCAAATCAATCATTTTGAAATCGTACAAGAGCTTCGGTTTTATGCAGATTGGTACTCCAATTTTGGAGGATATTGACAACCTTATGGGGAGTGATGGCGGCGATAACCTGAAATTGATTTTCAAGGTTTTGAAGCGTGGCGAAAAGCTAGACTTAAAGAAGCCAAATCTTACCGAGCGTGATATAGTGGATATTGGTCTAAAATATGACCAAACAGTACCTCTTGCTAGGATGTACGCAAATAACCAAAATGTTTTGCCGTCTCCTTTTAAGTCTATCCAAATTGACTCATCTTTTAGAGCGGATAGACCGCAGTTGGGTAGAAATAGACAGTTTACGCAATGTGATATTGATATTTTGGGTGATTCGAGCAGCAATGCAGAGATTGATATAATCAACACCACTGCAAAAACTTTTGAAGCTCTCGGTTTTGATGGCATAGTTGCAAAAGTCAATGATAGGCGAATCTTGTCTGATTTGATTGCTATGGCGGGATTTAGCGAGGAGCAAGAGAAAGATGTATGTATTTGCCTCGATAAAATAGACAAACTTGGTATTGAGGGAGTACGTGCAGAAATGCTCACTAGGAATTTTAGTGAGGAGAAAACACATTTGTTGTTGGAGCAGATTGAAAGCATTATTGATGCAGGAACGGACTATTACGGTGTTTTGCTCGCTTGCGGTGTTCGCGCCGATGTTGTAAATAGTGTAAAATATTTGCTAGATAGTGTGAATGCATTGTCGTCAGGTAAATCAAGAGCGGAGTTTGATATTTCGATCGTGCGTGGGCAAAATTATTACACTGGTGTAGTGTACGAATTTTATTTGCCTGGAATTTCTGGTGCTTGTGCTGGTGGTGGTAGATACGACAATATGATTGGTAAGATGGTAGGGAAAACTGTGCCTGCTGTTGGTTTGGGGCTGGGCTTTGAGCCTACTTGTTTATTGTATTCTGAAAAGCATAAGGACGCAAAACCCGAGTGCCCTACTGTTGCTGTAATGTATGGCAATGATGATGACTTTGTGGAAGTTATGAAGTTTGTACAATCAATCAATGACAAATGCAATGCAGCTGCAATTTTGGCAAAGAAGAATATTTCGCACCAACTGGATATTTTGAGTGAGAATGGTTACACGCACTTTTGTAATTTTGCCGATAAAATTATCAAGGAAATTTCGCAAAATTAATTTGTGTTTTTTGTAAAATGTGGTATAATTAATTTAGAATTTTATAAGGAGAGACAAAATGGCTATAGTTCATATAACAAAAGAGAATTTTAGAGAAGTTATCAACGGCGATAAGTTGGTTTTGGTAGATTTTTTTGCTACTTGGTGTGGCCCTTGCAAAATGTTAGGCCCTATTGTAGAGCAAATTTCAGAAGAGCGTGATGATGTTGTTATAGCAAAGTGCGACATTGATGAATGTATGGATTTTGCACAAGAATTTGGTATTATGAGCGTTCCTACAATGATTTTGTTCAAAAATGGTAAGGAAGTTGCCAAAGAAATTGGTCTCAAAACAAAAGATTATATTGTCAATGTAATTGATTCTAATTTATAAGCGAGGAGGCTGCCTATATATTAAGGGCTGCCTTTTTTGCCTTTTGGGTATTGACACTAATGCTTGCTCGTGGTATAATGTATATAATAAAGAAGTGAAAAAAGGAGAATAGAATGAACAGAATTTATATGGATAATGCCGCGACTACTCCGCTTTCTAGTGAGGTGTTGGCAGAGATGATGCCCGTTTTGACTGGCGGTTTCGGCAATCCTAATAGTTTGCATTCTTTTGGTCGTGAGGCAAAGCAGTATGTCGATGTTGCTCGTGCGAGAGTCGCAAAGGGTTTGGGCTGTGACGAGGAGGAAATTTACTTTACCAGTGGTGCGACTGAGGCTAATAACTGGGCGATTAATGGTATAGCCAAGGCTTATAGGCATAAGGGTAATCATATCATTACATCAAAAATTGAGCATCCTAGTATTTTGGAAACTTGCAAAAAAATGGAGCGAGAGGGATATAGGGTTACTTACCTCGATGTAGATGAATCAGGTTTTGTCCGTATTGACCAACTGTTGCACTATTTGAGTTCGGATACTATTTTGATTTCTATTATGGCAGCAAACAATGAGGTCGGCACAATTCAGAATTTGCAAACGATTGCTAATATTGCAAAGGAAAAAGACGTAATTTTCCATACAGATGCTACTCAGGCGGTGGGGGCGATTAGCCTAAATGTACACGAAATGGGTATTGATTGTTTGAGTCTGTCTGGACACAAATTGAATGGCCCAAAGGGTGTCGGCGCTCTGTATGTTAGCAATAAAATTTTGATTACGCCATTTATGAATGGTGGTGAGCAAGAGTACGGTTTGCGTGCTGGCACTACCAATGTTGCTGGTGTTGTTGGTTTGGGTAAGGCTGTGGAAATTTCAACTAGGGACATACTCGCTAATAGTAAGAAATTGCGTACTTTGAGAGATTATTTTATCAATCAAGTTGAACAAAAAATTGAGATGACTTATCTAAACGGTCACCCAATTCAGAGATTGCCAAACAATATCAATATCTCTTTCGGTATGGTTGATGGAGAGAGTTTGATGTGTATGTTGGATGTCAACGGAATTGCGGTCAGCACAGGGTCCGCTTGTTCTTCTGGGTCAACTGAGGCTAGTCATGTTTTAACTGCGATGGGCGTTCCTGCCGATTTGGCACAGGGTGCGGTGCGTTTTTCTATCAGTAGGTCTACAACAAAAGAAGAGATTGATTATGTTGTGGAGAAATTGGTGGAATGTGTAGAGAAACTTCGTAAAATTTCTGCCATGCAAAAATCACAAGTTGGTAAGGGGGAGTAAAATATGTATAATGAAAAAATTGTAGAGATTTTGCAAAACCCCAAAAATGTGGGTATTATCAAGGGGGCGAATGCCGTTGGTAAGGCTTGCAGTGATGTGTGTAGTGATATTCTTAAATTTTATCTAATGATTGATGATGGTGTCGTAATAGAGGCAAAGTTCAAAACTTTTGGTGGTTCGGCTCTGATTGCTGTGGCTTCTGTAACCACAAGTTTGCTGGTTGGTAGAACTGTGGACGAGGTTTTGGCTTTTGACACTAATGAGATTATTCAAGTTTTAGGTAATTTGCCTAACAAAAAGGGTTATTGCCTAGGGCTTGTCGAGCAAGCGCTTAGGAGTGCTGTCGAAGATTATTACAAGAAATTGGAAAAGGAACAACAAGAATAATAACAACAGAAAAACGAGGTAGTTTATGTTGGCAAATAAAAAGTACACATTAATAAAAGATGACTTTATAAAGTTATCAAACGGTGTTAAATTGTATAGGATTATGGCGCTCCGTGATATTTTGACGGACAGAATCATTGTTTTGACTGGGCAAAAGGGCGGTTATATTGAAAACGAGAGGAATTTGTCTCACAATGGAGATGCTTGGGTTTGTGAGGGCAGTATTGTGAGAGAAAATGCTTTTGTGTGTAGAGATGCTATTATCAAAGGCAAAAGTGAATTGTGGGGTGAGGCGTATGTGTCGGGTAGTGTTACTGTGAATAATTGTTTTGTCTGTGATAACACCGTAGTAACTGATAAGTGTGATTTGAATAATTGTGTTTTGTCGGGTGAGAGAAATATATCTGGCACTTGTTATTATGATGGTGTAAAAATTGGTGAATTTGCTAATGTGGATGCTATCTCACAAAGTGAGTCTGTTTCTATGGATTTTGATGTTATGCAAAAATAATTACCAAAATTTTCCTCCTTTATTTTGTCATAATTTACACAAAATAATTTTGGAAAGGAGGATATAAATATGTGCGATGGAATCTTGGTCGGAATGATGTTGGGCGCCGTAGCCGGTGCTGTCATTGTTCAGGTGTGTAAACCTGCTCGTGATGCAATCGAGAAAGGTAAAGAAAAGTTTAAGGAAAAAGTTGCAAAATTATAAGGTAAAAGGGGCGAATCATCAGATTGGCTCTTTCTTTTTTGAAGGGGATTATATATGAATAATAATAAGTTTGTTTTAGATAAGAGTAAGTATAGGATTGAGCCTGATGGTGTGGTGGTATACAGAGTTCGTGCGTTGCGTGGGTTTTATTCCAAAAGTGGTTACGTAAATGAGGGAGATTATGGCGGCTTTGTGCAGAGCGAGAGGAATTTGGGGCGGAACCGTTCTTGCTGGATTTATGGGGATACTGTGGTTAGAGATGATGCCTATGTTTGCGGTGATGCTGTGGTTATGGATTGCCAAGTTGATAAGAATGCTACAATTTGCGATTTGAGTATTGTTGCTAACTCAAATATAACAGATAATGCTGTTGTGAGTGGTAAAACGACAGTGTTAAATTCTTTTGTTAGTGGAAATGCGGTTGTCAGTGGACCTACTAGGTTATACAAATCTCAGGTAACAGGAAACGCTTGTGTATTTGAGAAGGTTTGTTTGGAAAGGGTAACCATTGATGAGTGTGTCGGTTCTTTCCTTAAAAAGGAAAGATATGAAACTTGCGTATCTACTCACAAGTATACATTGGTTCCTTTATCTGGTGATTTGGAGGGGCTGTTTAGATTGAGGGCTAACGAGGAATTGATAAATTATTGTGCAAAAACTAATCAAAAAGTGATACCAGAGGGGGCTTTGGGGGGGATTGTTAGTGGTGCTCACAACCTGTCTAAACATGGTGATTGCTGGATTGATTATGATTCTATGGTGCTAGGGAATGCTAGCGTTCACGATTATGCGTTTGTTACTGGTAGGTCGGTGTTGTGTGAAAATGCAGTTGCTTGTGGCAGTACTTTGATTACTAATTGTATTTTGAGCGGTAACGCCTATGCTGCAGGGCGTTCTAAATTAAAAAATATTACATTGGGTGGCAAATCTCGTGTATTCGGCTCTGCAAAACTAGGAAATGAATATGGTGGTGCCGATGTCAAGTTTTGTAGTAGGCATAATTTTGATAATTTTAGTGTGGCGACCCATGAGGACCTTATGCTGTATCAGGGGCTAGCTGCTGGGCGAAAATAGATTAAATTTAGAAAAAATTGCATAAAAGTTTGCTTTAATTCGAATAATATGTTATTATAGTTTAACAAATCTTTTTGTTCAAGGGGAAATTATGACTAGGAAAATGGGTTTAGATTTAGGAAATGTCAATATCGGTATTGCTTTTAGCGACCCGTTGGGTATGTTTGCCAGTGGTTTTGTAAATTATCGCAGGCAGACTCTTGAACAGGATTTGAAATATATTGCCGATTTGGCTGTGGAAAAGCAGGTGGATACTATCGTGGTCGGTTTGCCCAAAAATATGGACGGAACGGACGGCGAGCGTGTGCAATTTACCTATGACTTTTGCGCCGAGTTAAAGAAATTTACGTCTTTGCCTATCGTGTACCAAGATGAGCGTTTGACTACAGTTAGTGCGGAAAAATTGCTAATCAGTGCCGATGTTAGGCGAGAGAAGCGCAAAACTGTCATTGATGAGGTTGCGGCTAGTATCATTTTGCAGAGTTATTTGGACAAGAAAATTTAATTAAGGAGTCTATTATTATGGCAAAAAATGAAGAAATGGATAATCCAATTTTGAGGTTGTTGGACCCAGAGAACAGCGACCCAATCGTGTTGTTTGACGAGAACGAGAAGCCTGTAAGTTTTGAGCAAATCGCTCTAATCCCTTACCAAGAGAAGCTTTACGCAATCCTCAAACCTATCGAAAAAATGGACGGTGTGGCTGATGATGAGGCTATCGTGTTCTCATTCGAGGAAGACGACTCAAACGAGGACCAATTGTTGGTGGTTGAGGAGAACGATGCCATCATTGATGAGGTCTTTGCAATTTACAACAAATTGCTCGATGAGCAAGGCGCTGCTGAGTAAAAAATGCCCTAGTTTTGAAGTGACCCCTACGGGGTTCACTTCAGTTGTAGGGCTTTTTTTATTGTTTTTTAGGATTTGTTAATGCTTATAAATGCTAGCAAAGTTGTGTGTAAAATTCTACAAATTTTTATGAAAAATTGTGAAATTTGCCTTGATTTATTATTTAATTTATGATATACTAGTGCTGTTGAAATACACACCGTGGGCTATTTTTGGCACCGTTGCCGCACTTTTTGTGAGGTTGAGCCAAGGAGTTTTAACGCTTGCGGGCGGAACAAAAACGAATTTAAGGAGGATAATCCAAGTGTCAATTTCAATTAAACAATTGCTCGAAGCTGGCGTTCAATTTGGGCACCCTACCAGACAATGGAACCCTAAAATGAGCAAGTACATTTTTTGTGCTCGTAACGATACTCACATTATCGATTTGGAGCAATCAGTAGTTTTGGTTCAACAGGCTTATGACTACGTTAGAGATATGGTTTCTAAGGGTAAGACTGTATTGTTTGTTGGTACTAAAAAGCAGGCATGCGATGCAGTAAAAGAAGAGGCTGAGCGTTGTGGTATGTACTACGTAAACACTCGTTGGTTGGGTGGTACTCTCACAAACTTCAAGACCATTAGGTCAAGAGTTGACAGACTCGCAAAACTAAACAAGATGGAGCAAACTGGTGAGTTTGAGTTCTTCCCAAAGAAAGAAGTTCTCAAAATGAAGGCAGAGCGTGACAAATTGGAGAAGAACTTGGGCGGTATCAAGGATATGACAAGTTTGCCTGGTTTGTTGTTTGTAGTAGACCTCAAAAAGGAGCATATCGCTATCAAAGAGGCTCGTGCTCTCGGTATCCCTGTTGTTGGTCTTGTTGATACAAACTGCGACCCAACACTTGTTGATGTTGTAATCCCTGGTAACGATGACGCTATCCGTTCTGTAAGATTAATTGCGGAGGCTGTTGCTAATGCTGTAATCGAGGCAAAGAGCGGCGATGTTCCTGAAACAAAGGAAGAAGTTAGCGAAGTGACAGAGGAAATCAACGAAGTTGGTGAAACTGTAGCAAAGAAAGTTTTTAAGAAGAAAGAAGAAGTTAAAGAAGAAACTGCCGAGGTAAAGGCTGAGGCTGCGGAAGATGCTCCTGTGAAAAAGACTAGGGCAAAGAAAACTGTAAAAGAAGAAAGTACTGAATCTGCAGAATAATGCTAAATAATAAGGAGTAAAATTATGAGTTTAACTGATGACATCAAGACTTTGCGTGCTCGTACTCAAGCGGGTATGATGGATTGTAAAAACGCTCTCGAAGCGAATGGTGGCGATATGGATAAGGCTGCTCAATGGTTGAGAGAGAAAGGTATGGCTGCTGCAGCCAAGAAAGAGGGCAGAATTGCCTCAGAGGGTATTGTAGAATGTTATATCCACATGGGTGGTAAAATCGGTGTTATGGTAGAGTTGAACTGTGAGACCGACTTTGTAGCAAAGGGTGCACCTTTCAAGGAGCTTGCACACAACATCGCTATGCAAATCGCTGCATACAAGCCGCTATACGTTAGTGAAAAAGATGTTGACCAAGAAGCTCTCGAAAAAGAGCGTCAGATTTACCTTGCGCAAGCAATTAACGAGGGTAAGCCTGAGCAAGTAGCTCAAAAGATTGTTGAGGGGCGTATCAAAAAGTACTACAAGGAAGTTTGCTTGCTTGACCAAGAGTATTTTAGAGATTCATCAAAGACTGTAAGAGACTTGGTAAATGAGGCTGTCCTTTCAATCGGTGAGAAAATCACTGTTCGTCGCTTCGTTCGTTACGAAATGGGCGAGGGTTTGGAAAAGAGAGTTGACAATTTTGCAGAAGAAGTTGCAAAACAAGCCGCTGGTCAATAGTTGACAAAATAAAAGACTTTTGATAGTCTTTTATTTTTTTATCAAAAAACATTTGCCAAAAATGTAAATTATTAGTAAAATAGTGTATATTAATATTTAGGAGTTAATTATGTTAAGTGAATATGATTCTAGTTTGTACGACGGTTTGAGTACGAGTTTGCAAAAAAATTTGGACCACTTTAATTCGGAATTAAATTCAGTGAGAGCTGGTAGAGCAAACCCAAGATTGTTGGATAAAATTATGGTAGATTACTACGGCACTATGACGCCGTTAAATCAGATGGCAAACATTAGTGCGCCAGACCCACGCACCATTGCTGTTTCTCTTTGGGATATTAGTATGCTCAAAGAAACTCTCAAAGCAATTCAAGCTAGTGATTTGGGCTTGAACCCAAGCGATGATGGTAAGGTTATCAGACTTTTTGTGCCAGCACCTACCGAGGAGCGTAGATTGGAACTGGTCAAAATGATTAAGAAATTTGCAGAGGACACTCGTGTAAATATGCGTAATGGTCGCAGAGATTGTTTGGACGAATTCAAAAAGTTGAAAAAAGATAGCAAGATTACTGAGGACGAATTGAAAACTGCTGAAAACGAAGTTCAGAAAATTCTTAACAAGTTTATTGACAAAGTTGAGGAGGCTCTCAAAGCAAAAGAAAAGGAAATTACCGAAGTTTAGGCTTGCAATTTGTTGAATTAATTTGCATATATTAGTTTTGTTAGAGTTTAATTTTGTGAATATGTGTAATACTTTTAGTAAAAAGGAGTAGAGATGGGGGCGAAAAAGGTAAAAATTAATAAGCACTTGGATTTGAATCGTTTGCCCCAGCATATTGCAATAATTATGGACGGCAACGGTAGGTGGGCTACTCGTAGGGGTATGCCTAGGAATTTTGGACATAAGGCTGGTTGCGAAAATCTCAAAAAAATCGTAGAGCATATATATGATTTGGGTATAAAATGTGCAACTTTCTTTGTGTTTTCGACCGAAAACTGGCGCCGTCCGAAAGAGGAAATCGATGGAATTTTTAATGTAGTCCGAGATTATATCAATGATGATGGCGATGACTTTGTGCGCAGGGATTCAAAAGTGGTAATTTCTGGCGATTATAAGAAACTGCCTAGTGATATCGTTGAGGCTTTTGACAACTTGATAGAAAAAACCAAAAATTGCAAGAGTTTTACGCTCAATTTGGCGGTAAATTATGGGGCAAGAGATGAACTGCTACGAGCCTTTAATTTGGCTCGTGAGGCGGGAGTTGAGTTAAAAACTGCGCAAGATTTGGAGCAGTATCTATACACAGCGGATTTGCCTGACTTGGATTTTGTGATACGGACGAGCGGGGAAATGCGACTCAGCAACTTTATGCTTTGGCAGTTGGGGTATAGTGAGTTGTATTTTACAAAGACTTATTGGCCGTCATTTACGCCGAAAGAACTACAAAAAGCCCTCATTGATTTCCAAAAAAGAAAAAGGCGTTTCGGCGCTGTATAAACAATAGGAGAAATTTATGGAAAATAAAGATGGGAAAGTAACCAACACTCCTGCAAATTTTTTGCCTAGAATAATTTGGGGCGGAATAATTCTTGTTGTGCTTGTCGGATTTTTTGCCCTAAGATTGTTGAGTGCTTATGTTTTTGATGTGTTGCTTGCCGCACTGATTATCATTTCTGCGCTAGAAGTGGAAAATGTGCTGCACAAAATGAATAGACCTACACATACTGTGGCGGTCGCACTATATCCGATATTGTGTTTTGCAATGGTTGCCGTTGCTGCTAATACTGGCTTGCACGCTGGTATTGCGTTGCTGTTTATGGTTTTGGCGATGTTCGTTCTGGGTGTAATTATCTTTGCTTATCCGCTGATTTTTGTAAAGGCTGGACGCAAGGCAAAAGAGAGAGATTCTTTTGAGGGTTCGCTACTGTACTACGCTTTTAGCAAAATGATAAATACGCTGTTTGTTTGTTTGTGGCCTACTTTGTTTTTTAGTTTTACATTTATGCTAAACCACTACAATTTGTTGAGTGCTTCTAGTTATATAGAGGCATTCTGCAATCCTGAGATGGGAGTTGATTTTGGGCTCTTTGCGTTGGTATTCTTGTTTGCTACTACAATGGCTGCGGATACTTGCGCAATGATGTCTGGCAGATTTATCGGTGGGCCAAAAATTAGCCTAACGAAACTGGGGCCTGGTAAGTCTTGGACAGGCTTAATCGGTGGTATTATCGGCGCTACTTTGATGGGTATGATTATTTACTTTATCTTTAATGCGTTCTATGGTTACAGCACTTTGTTTAGTTCGCTACATTATGGTGCTTGGACATTCTTGTTGGGTGGATTCTTTGCTGGTGTATTTAATATGACTGGCGATATATTTAGTTCATTCTTCAAACGTAGAGCAGTTATCAAAGATTTTAGTCAACTCATTCCCGGACACGGTGGCGTAATGGATAGATGCAATGGCTTGCTCGTAAACTCTGTATTTGTGTTTGTATTCTTTATCATATTGTTTGGCTAATATGAATAAAATTAAGTGCGGGCGGATAAACCCGCACTACTTTTTGTAGGGAGGTAAATGTGATTAGTTGCTTGGCATCTTTTGCCAGTGTTATG
>ERZ808267.554-NODE-554-length-10827-cov-3.190494_pt1 | contig 10827 bp, 14 predicted proteins | sample MGYA00521241_ERZ808267 | MGnify/ENA primary metagenome ERZ808267 (study PRJEB31516, sample SAMN03275592) | gut metagenome | biome: mammalia-associated habitat; material: feces | host: Papio cynocephalus | place: Kenya | collected 2012-07-19 ... | reverse complement strand
AGTCACGATCCTTCTGTTGCTATTTAAACAAAAACAAAAGCGATATGCAGGAGGTGATAAAATTGGAAATCAGTATAACTGAAAAAGCGTTAGTGCTTATTCTTTTAATAATACTAACGCTAAAATCCAAATAAAAGGGGCTTTTAAAGTGTGGACTGCAATCCACACACCCTTTTCTATTTATATTATATCATATTTTTTATTCTTTTCAACCCCATGTTTGAAAATCTAGTTCAAAAATTTTAACTACAATTTATTTTTAACTTTCTTGCCAAAAGTAAAAAAATTCGCTAAACTTGTTTTATGGATGAAGTTATTGAAAAACTCAAAGATCTCGGATTTAATGAATATCAGTCAAAGGTTTATATTGCGCTTTTGAAAAAGTTTCCGGCGACTGGTTATGAAATCAGTAAACTTGCGAATATTCCGCAATCAAGAACTTATGATACGCTCAAAAATCTTGAGAGCCTTAATATTGTTTTGAGTTCAAATTCCAAACCGATAACTTACACTCCGATTAAACCTAAAGAATTGACTAAACGTTATAAACGAAAATTTGATTCTACGATAAATTTTTTAGAAAAGAAACTCCCTGATATTAAGGAAGAAGAATATACAGAACCGATTTTGTCTATAAATGGCAGAACTAAAATTATTGACAAAACTATTGAAATCATAAAAAATGCCAAAACAAATATTTATATTGAGCTTTGGGGTGAGGATTTTAAACACCTTGAACAACATTTGTTGGATGCGTATAATCGTGGTTTAGATGTAAAAATTGTTAAGTATGACAATTTTATTTGTAATTTTGGAACGGTTTTTGAACACTCAGGAGTTCCGATGTTGGGATATTATTTGAGTGGAAAATTTTTGTTTTTAGCAGCAGATGATAGCGAAGGGCTTTTTGGCATGACCCAACCGAACAAAACTAAAAATCCAAAAGTTTTGTGGACAAAAAATTCAGAAGTTGCATTTTTGATAAAAGCTCTTGCGGTGCATGATATGTATATGATTGACATTGCGGACAATTTCCCTGAACAATTGAGGTATTTCTATGGTGCAGGGTTGAAAAAATTGCGTGATAAAATTTTACATTAATTTACTTTTAAAATAATTTTCAAAGGTGTATAATTATTCAAAAGGAGAATTTGGGAAATCCTTCGGGATAATTAAACGGTGGTGAAAATTTATGTACGGATATAGTTTTGAATTAATAACAGGACCGATGAGTTGCGGAAAAACAGAAGAACTTTTAAGACGTGTAAGACGTTCTATTATTGCGAAAAGAAAAGTTAAAGTTATTTCGCCGGAAGTTGATACAAGAGCAAAAGGGGATTATATTGAATCCAGAAACGGTTTGTGGCTTGATGCGATTAAGGTTAAGCATGCCATTCAAATTATGAGTGTTGTAAAACCGGAAGATGAAGTTATTGCGATTGATGAACTTCAGTTTTTTGATAAAAATATTGTTAAAGTTATTTCAAAACTTATGGATGAAGGTAAAAAGATTATCGGAACAGGTTTGGAACTTGATTTTAAGGCAGAACCGTTCGGAAGTATGCCTGAATTGATGTGTATAGCTACAGAAGTTCATAAGTTGCACGCCGTATGTATGAAATGCGGTTGCGAAAATGCAACAAGAACTCAAAGATTGATTGACGGAAAACCTGCTGACAAGCACTCTCCATTGATTATGATTGGTGGAGATGAAACTTATGAAGCTCGTTGTATCAAATGCTATGAACTTCCTGATAGGGAATTAGAAAAGAAAAAACGTGGATTTAAGCTTCTAAGTTTTGAACATTAGTGCTTTGATATTACAAATGTCATTTGAAGTGTAATACTTTTTCCGGTGAAATCTGACGGAATAGGTTTGAATGGTGCGGTTTTTCGGATTGCATCAAGAACCATTTCGTCTATCATAAGGTTGTTAGATGATTTGAGAATTTTGCAATCCAATAAACTTCCGTCTTTTGCAACTGTAAATTCTGCAACAATTATAGTTTCGCCTTTGGCAGTATTATCAAATCTAAAACTTTCCCAATTGTGTTTAATCTGTTTTTGTATGTTGTAGACATACGATTTCATATTTTTATTATCAATCTGTTGAACAATAGGTTTGTTTGAAGATATATTTTGCCAGTTTTCTGCCAAACAATTTAGTGGTAATGTTAAACATAAAAATAGTAGTAAAAATTTAAAAATTTTCATATAAATTCTCCTAAATTGTAATTTTAAGATGTAATTTGTCTTTTAATCCATTTCATAATAATTCCGACAACATAATCCTGTTGAGATTGAGTTAATTTAATTCCTTTTGGGATTTTGTGCCATTTTGATAGACAACCTCTACAGCAACATGCGGTTGCGTGTTGTGCGATAAAAACGGGATGTCCCTTCATAGGAGTTTGTTTCCCGTCATTAGGGATTTCTGCCGGCGCAAGGCGTTTAGAAATAAAATCGTGGGCATGGCGTTCAATAGTATCCAAACCCTTTTGTGTAATATAATCTTTATCTGCCTGTTTGAGTTTGAATTTGCTCCTAAAATCTGATTTTGCCAATCTGTCAAATATATCTGTCATAGTTATATTTTAGCATAAATTTGTAGTTAATGTAAGTATTTTAAATGTAATTGATTTTAGTGAAAAGTGAGAAGTGAAAAGACCGTATCAAAAGCGGCTAGGCGGCTAAGAAGCAAAGCAGCTAAGTGAAATAAAGTCCTCCCTCGTGAGGTGAGGATTTAGGTGGGTGCTATCTCGTAAGGGGAATTTATATTATAAGCTTTCACACATCTGTCATTCTTTATAAGGTAATAAGGCGATATGATTATAGAGCGATAAGATTTTAATTTGCAGGTCGGATTTACTAATCCGAAAAACGAAACCAAATCGCTAGATTGCGCACTTGTTGCGCAATCTTTTTAAATTCTTGTCATTTTGTGCATTAGCGAAAGATTGCAATGTTGATATCATTTTTCCAATGCGATACTTCGGACCGTTGTCCTCAGTATGACATTTTAACTCTCTCCCGTAGTTGCTAAAAATCTCAGCTGCCTAGCTGCTTTGATACAGACTATGCCTCTTTGCATCTTAAAACCTAATATATGAAGCAGGAATGAATATTGTCACATAGGACTACGTGCGTAAAACTCTACACCAATATATGAGGTATGAACTAATATTGTTACAAAAGGCTACGTGCGTAGCACTATAACAATTCTTCTATAGCTAAAACGACATCATTTACTGTTCTGATTTGTTTAAAATTTTCAGGTGAGATTTTCTTTTCTGTAAATTCTTGCAATTTTACGGCTAAATCTACTGCATCAATACTATCAAGTTCCAAATCTTCAAAAAGATTTGCATCAAGTGTTAATTTTTCAGGTGCGATTTCAAAATCGTCTACCAAAATTGTTTTTAATTTTTCAAAAATTTCTTCTTGTGAATATTTTTTACCCATTTGCACAAATCCTTATTGAATATTATTTTTAACAAAATCAGCTATTGTTCTAACTGAATAAAAATGTTTTTTGTTTTCTTCTTTATCTTCGCCTAAATCAATATGATATTTCTTTTTCAACGCCATTCCAAGTTCTAGCGCATCAATACTGTCCAAGCCTAAACCGCTACCAAACAACGGCTCATCATCTTTTATATCATCTATTGTTATATCTTCCAACTCTAATGAACTGATAATTAGAGTTTTAATTTCGTTTTCTAAGCTCATCTTAATCCACCTATTAATATTTATAACCTAATTAGTGAGTAAAGTCAAACTTGATTTTTTCGCAAATTGCATTTCTTAGTTTGATTTCGGAACTTTCGTTGAAATCAGAAAGCCTTATCGGATCAAGTTGGGTTATTGAATAAGTTATAACTTTTTCTCCGGCATCATAAATTGGTTTTCCTTTTTGCAAAAACGGGTAATTGCATTCTATTTTTACAGGCAGAATGTCTGCTCCTGATGCAATTTGTACGGCTGCAGAACCTTTGTGGATTTTAATTTCTTCACCTTCAACAGTTCTTGTTCCGGTTGGAAAAATTATTATATTGTAGCCGTCATTGAGAGCTTCTGTACAAATATTTTTAAATTCATCAAGATCAATGTTGTTTGGAATATATACGTTTTTGATTATGTTTTTGAGAAAAATGTTGTTCAAAAGTTCTTTTTTGGCGATACATAAAGAATTATCATAAATCCCAATTAGTATTAATATATCAATAAATGTCGGATGTGTTGCGACAATTATTTTTCCTTTGACCTGTTCGACGTTATGTTTTTCGATTTTTATTAAACCTAGAACAACGAAAAATTGTGCGTAAACATGCCATAATTTGTGGATTATGTGAGAAAATTTTTCACGTTTTTTTTCGCCTTGCAAAAATATCCCACCAATTGGTAAAAATAGAAAACTCAACAATAAAGAGCCAATTCCGAATATGATGAACACTATTACAACCAAAAATCCACGAATAAATCTAATCATTTGCACGCTCCATAATGAATAGTGGGCAAATATATTTTTCACCTTTTATAAATTCGTTAAAACTGTTTGGAGGCAAATTGTCGGAATTATCTTTTATTACAACTTTTTCACCTTCGTTATAGTCAATCAAAATTGAAATACTTTCATATTTGTCAACAGAATCCGCATAGCAAAAAAGAGTTTTTTCTTTATTCATAACCGCATCTAAAAGTCCTGCAGAAAAAGAATTTTCGCCTGCCGCAATTGAATTATATGAATTATAAATTGTTTTTAATAACGAAAACAGTCCGATTGTTGAATTGTGAACCGAAAAACTAAATCCGGTCGGAGAAATTTCGTTTTCTTCATGCTCTTGTTTGATGAGTTTTACAACCCTTTCCAATTCCCCATATCTTGAGGCATAAACAAGTTTTACATCCTCGCCATCATAACATTTTAGCAATGTACTCATTGCTATTTTGCCGACAGGAGAAAGTTTCCTTCTCATCATCATTGGGATAGCGGACAAATCAATATCTTCTCCGCAAGAGTAAGAAATCTTTTTTATACGAAATTCCAAATTATTCATGGTAACATATTAACATGAACGGGATTTTTATAACAGATGCGAGTGCGGTTTTTGCAGACAAGTTAACTCTTGACGATACGATTATTAAAGGTGATAAGTTCTATTTTGGCAAATTGGAACAGGATTTTGAGCCGATAGATGATGAACGTTATAATTTAAGATGTAATAGAGTTTTGAAATATCTCGTTGATAAATTGGATTTGTCGGGGTTTGAAAAAGATGAAATCGGAATTGTTATAGGAACTACAAATTCAGGTATTCAAGAATTTGAAAATTCTGAAAATAAGCACCACGCAGAACTCGGAAATCCTGCAGAGTTTTTAAAATGGTATTTAGGTACAAAAAATTATGCAGCGAGTGTTTCTACGGCTTGCACGTCGGGTGCGAAAGCATTTTCTACCGCAGTAAAATTGTTGCAAAATGACGTTTGCAAAGTTGTAATTGCCGGTGGAATTGATACACTTGCCTCAATGCCGTCATACGGATTTCACGCTTTGGAAGTTTTGTCGCACAAAAAAACTAATCCGTTTTCTAAAAAACGTGATGGAATAAGTTTGGGTGAAGGCGGTGCGTTGTTTGTGCTGATTAAAGATGCCAAGATGCCAAGATGCTTGGATGCAAAGTCGGTTACTGGTGTAGGTCGGATTTACCAATCCGACAACGAAAATCATATCGCACTTCTCGGTATTGGTGAAACTTCTGACGCTTATCATTCTGCAACACCTGATCCTGACGGGGTTCAAGCGGTTAGGGCTATTCAATTGGCTCTTGATGATGCAGGGTTGAAGGCTGAGGATATTGATTATATAAATTTGCACGGAACCGGAACAGTTTCAAACGACTTGATGGAAGCAAATGCGATTTATAAAGTTTTTGGGGATAAAGTTCCTGCAAGCTCAACAAAACCTTTTACGGGGCATTGTTTGGGGGCGGCAGCAAGTATTGAGGCTTTTATTTGCTATCAAATATTGAAAGGGGAAAGAAATTTACCTATTCATAAATATGATAACGAATATGATGAAAGTTTGCCAAAAATAAATCTTGTAAACTCAAATACAGAAAACAAAAAAATAAATACTTGTATGAGTACGTCTTTTGGTTTTGGTGGAACAAATGCGGTTGTAATTATGGGCAATGTGCCTGAAACGGACTATGCCTCTTTGCATCTAGGCTTCTCTGCATCTCAATGTCTTCCTCATTCAGAACCAATGGTTTTGATTGATAAGTTAATTGACATTGATATGGAGCATCAGATTGTTAAAACTTCTGTCACTATCCACAAGGACAAAATCTTTTTTGATAAAGATATTGATGGAGTTTCTCCACTTGTCGGAATTGAATTTATGGCGCAGACAATAGGTTGTTATGCTTTTTATAAGGCAAAAATGACAATTCCGAAAATTGGATTTTTGTTGGGTGCAAGATTGTATGAAAACTCGCTTGAAAAATTTGAAAACGGCAAAACATATATTATCACTGCAAGAGAGATTTATGGAGATAACGAACTTGTTTCATTTGAATGTTTAATTTATAATGAAGGTGAAGACGGTGACGAAAGTAAATACGTCGCAAAGGCTACAATTAACGCATTTCAGCCAAAAGATGTTGAAAAATATATAAGGGAATTAGAATAGTGGGTGAAAATAAAAAAGTTTTAGTAACAGGTTCAAGTCGTGGAATTGGTCGAGAAATCGCTCTATTCCTTGCAAAAAACGGCTTTGATATTGATGTACATTATGCGCATAACAAAGAAAAAGCGCAAGAAGTTGCAGATGAAATCAAATCTTTTGGGCAAAATGCGGAAATTTTGAAATTTGATATAAAAAATAGAGAAGAATGCGCAAAAGTTCTTGCCGACAAACTTTATTACGGAGTTGTGTTGAACGCCGGAATTGCGAAGGATAATGTTTTTCCGTTACTTGAAGGTGATGAGTGGGATGACGTTATTCAAACGAATTTGACAGGATTTTACAATGTTTTGAAACCTCTTGTAATGCCAATGATTTCAAATCGAATTAAAGGCAGAATTATTACAATGTCGTCTGTTTCTGCACTTTCCGGCAACAGAGGACAAATAAATTACGCTGCATCAAAAGCAGGAATTATTGGGGCAACTCGTTCTCTTGCGCTTGAACTTGCAAAGCGTGGAATTACTGTAAATTGCATTGCTCCGGGTGTGATTGAAACTGATATGATTAAAGATGTTCCGGTTGATGAGGTTAAAAAACTTATACCGATGAAAAGATTAGGACAGGCAAAAGAAGTTGCAAGTCTTGCTAATTATCTTATGAGTGAAGATGCGTCATATATTACGGGACAAGTGATTTCTGTAAACGGAGGGCTTTATTTATGAGGCGTGTTGTAGTCACAGGCATGGCGTTAGCAAGTCCTTTGGGTTGCGATATTAATACGGCTTTTTCAGGGTTGCAAAAACTTGAGAACTGTGTTGAATATGACACAAAATTGGATCAGTATAAAAGGTTAAATACAAGACTTTCTGCGTATGTAAAAGGTTTTGAAATCCCTTCGACATATAATAGAAAAGTTCTTCGCACAATGGGACCTGTTTCGATTATGGCGGTTAGAACGGCAGAACTTGCACTTGAAGATGCCGGATTGTTTGGCGATGAAATTATTACAAATGGTAATACCGGCGTAAGTTATGGATCTTCTGCAGGGTCGCTTGATGCGATTATTGATTTTTATGGAATGCAAATTGATAAGGAGGTAAAGGGGCTGAACTCCGGTTCGTATGTAAAAATGATGCCCCAGACTGCTGCAGTCAATATATCATTGTATTTCAAGACAATTGGTCGCTTGATACCGACATCAACCGCTTGCACATCCGGCTCAATGGGAATTGGTTATGCTTATGAGGCAATCAAAAACGGATATGAAACAGTAATGATTGCAGGTGGCGGAGATGAAATGCACCCGACAGAAATAGCGATTTTCGATACATTGTATGCAACAAGTTTGAAAAACGACACTCCGAAACTTTCTCCTTGTCCGTTTGACAAAAACAGAGATGGACTTGTTTTGGGCGAAGGTGCAGGAACATTGATTTTGGAAGAATACGAACATGCCAAAAAACGTGGAGCTAAGATTTATGCCGAAGTTGTCGGATTTGGAACAAGTACTGATGGTACCCATATTACAAACCCGAACAGAAAAACGATGGGCAGAGCGTTAGATTTGGCATTAAAATGTGCAGAACTTTCTCCTGATAAAATCGGATATGTAAACGCACATGGTACGGCGACTATTCAAGGTGATATTGCCGAAACATCTGCAACAGAAGAAGTTTTTAAAAGAAAAGTTCCGACAAGTTCAACAAAAAGCTATACCGGTCATACATTGGGCGCATGTGGTGCAATTGAGGCGATTTTGAGTATTGAAATGATGAACAGAGGCTGGTTCCATCCGACATTGAACTTAAATGAAATCGATCCTGAATGCGGAAACCTTGATTATATACAGGGTGAAGGCAGAGAAATCAAGACAGATTATGTAATGTCAAACAATTTCGCATTCGGTGGAATTAATACATCATTGATTTTTAAGGCAGTTGGGTAGTTAATATGAAAAATAATAAAAATGTATTATATATAATTGCAGGAGCAAATGGGAGTGGAAAAAGCACATTAGCAAATGTATTATTAAAAGAAAAAAACTTGAAGTTTCTTAATGCAGATGAAATTGCAAAAGAAATTGCTCCTGATGCAATAAATAGTGTTCCAATATCAGCTGGAAAGGTTTATTTTCAACGACTTAATGATTTTTTTAAGAACAATTATTCATTTGCAGTTGAATCAACTTTATCAGGAAATAATATTTTAAGAATAATAAAACAAGCAAGAAAACAAAATTATAAAATTATTTTAATTTATTCCTTCTTAAAGGATTGTACTGTTTGTATTGAAAGAGTGAAGAAAAGAGTAAAAAATGGTGGACATAATGTTCCAGAGGAGGATATTGTCCGTAGGTATTATAAAAGTATAGTAAAATTTTGGTATAATTACAAAAATATTGTAGATGAATGGACTTTGTTTTATAATGGATATGATTATGCTCCTGTGGTTGTTTCTTTTGGATCAGGTGATAATTTTGAAATTATAAATGAAGAATTGTATAAAAATTTTATAAATAAATTAAACATTGCAGAGGGAAAAATCAATGAATTATAAAGATACTTTAGAATTACTAAATATGTTTACTACTGCAGCGCAGATTGCAAAATCTCAAAACAAATATGAATATCATTTAAAAATGGATGAGGCAACATTAGTAGAATTACTAAAAAAAGCTTTTCCAAAGATGAAAGACAGTACAAATATTTTAAGTTTAGCTAAACAAATATTAAATAGTTAAAATTATATGGTTGTAAATTTTTGTATTCCATTCTTGATATATTTATAACATAATAAAATTATGGAAAAATTGAAAAAGTTAAAAGCTATAATTCCTTTTTTGGGTACTGTGTGTGTGGTTTTGTTATTTCATTTCAGCAAAATTTATGCACTCAAATTCTATCCGGTTATTGTTAATTCTTTTATTTTTTGCGTTTTCTTTTCATCTGTTTTTTGTGAAGAAACTATTATTCAAAAATTTGCTAAAAAAATGGATGGAGAATTAACAGATTTTAGTAGAAATTATACACGAAAACTTACTTATGTTTGGTGTGTTTTTTTATTTGTAAATTTGTCTATTTCTTTTGCAACTGTTTTTATGTCGCCGAAAATTTGGGAATTATACAACGCTTGTATTTCATATATTGCGTTAGGCGTAATGTTCGGGGTAGAATATATTGTGAGAATTATTTTGAGAGCGAAGTATGACAGAAAATAAAGAGCCGTTTATTTTTTATACATCAGGTTCGACAGGTGAACCCAAAATTGTGCGCAAAAGCTATGAATGTCTTTTGCGTGAAGGGGAAGATTTGGCGAAGTTTTTTGATTTCTCAAAAGACACAGTTTTTGTTTCGACAGTTAGTGATGAATTTATGTATGGAACAACTTTTACTGTTATGTTGCCAAAAGTTTTGGGTTGCAAAGTTGATGAAGAAAGAGTTGTTTATCCGGAGGATATAAAAAATTATGACAAATTTGTTTTTGTATCAACTCCTTCATTTTTAGAAAAGTTGGCGAAATATAATTATACTTTCAAACAAAAGCCTGAAATGATTATTTCTGCAGGTGCAAAATTGGATGATAAAATTTTTGAGTATTTAGAAAATATTTCAAAAAGTGTTACCGAAATCTACGGAAGTACAGAGGCGGGAGTAATTGCGTATCGAAAATCTGCAAGTTCAAAGTTGAACTTTTTTGATGCAGTAAAATATGATAATGGCAAAATTTCTTCACCATATTTTGATGAACCTGAACTTGAATTGAATGACGAATTGGAATTTTTTGAAAACGGATTTGTGATAAAACAGCGCAATGACAGAATTGTGAAAATTCAAGAAAAACGAATTTCTTTGGATGAAATAGAAAGAGTTTTGAATAAGGATAATTTTGTAGAAAAATCATATTGTTTGAAATTGGATGACAAACTCTGTGCTGCATTGGTTTTGAATAATGATGGTAAAGTTTTTCTTGAAAATAATGGAAAATTGGAATTGGTAAAAAGGATAAAGAGAGATTTCCTTTCTCATTCAATGGGTGGTGTAATTCCTAAAAAATGGCGATTTTTGACAAATTTACCGACCAATGATAGGGGAAAAGTTGATGGTAAAAGGATTAGAGAATGGTTTAATATCAATGTAACT